>TARA_R110002049_G_scaffold4039_4_pt1 | contig 23187 bp, 23 predicted proteins | sample TARA_R110002049 | Tara Oceans TARA_R110002049 (sample SAMEA4396941) | marine metagenome | biome: Polar Biome; feature: [SRF] surface water layer (ENVO:00010504); material: water (ENVO:00002006), including particulate matter (ENVO:01000060) such as... | depth 5 m
TCGTCCAGTGCCACAGCCCCCAAAGCCCAAGGCACCACCAGTGCCGCAGGCAGTACAGGCTGAAAAAAAAACTCTTGAGGTAAGTGCTGCCGACGAGACAGCAGGGGCAGACTCTAACAAGAAGAAAGTTCTGGAGGTGTTGGCTGCTGGTCCTGAAGATGTCTTTCGTGATTACACCAGAGGTCACGCAGACAAGCTTTCAAGGAATGGCATATCCAACTGCACAGGTTTGGAGCGCAGCGATGTTGCCAAGGCTTTAAAGGAATTGATGGACGAGGGTCTTGTTATTAAAGATGGCATCAGAAGAGGGACCACGTATGGTCTTGCTGGTTCTGCCTCGACCATTAGCTTTACTCACGAGCACTTCAATGACTTGTGGAGGGATACCGTAAATAGTTTAACCCGAATGGGGCTGGAGTATACCCGAGTGGGCCAGCTTACACGGGAGGTTACGGGGCATGACACGGCGGTGGCTGCGTTTAATGCTGGAGATTTGTCCGTAGATAAGATTGAAAGAATTTATCTTTTAGGACAGAATTGGGCAGCATCCAAGTTGGGTGGCGTCCAAGTTTAGCGTCTCTGAGGGGATTAACAGGGTGGCTCTTGTTAACCCCAGGGGCATAGGTTGATGGACGCATCAACTGACCGGGAGCATGGCCTGGGTCATGTGGCAACCACTGGAAAGTGGGGATAGTTAGTTTACCCTGACGCTATCTGCCGTCCCCACCCGGAAGGCGCGGGTGACACCTACCTAAAGTGGTGTGACTGTCGGGAGAGTTCGGCGTTTTTTTTACAAAGGAGATGGTTATGGCACTCGAGATTGCCTTGAGAGCGGTGAACCTAGTGGTGAAAGCGGAAGAGCTTTCTGCCCAGGTAACTGCTGCTGTTGGTGGAAACAACAGTGCAAATAAAAGAGCGAGAAAGTTAAGTGTTCAACTCCGTGAAGAGTTCAAGGAGTTAAGGAAAGACCTTTTACAGTTGGAGAAGGATAGGAAATGAGAGACATCAATGAGGTAAAGTTGCTGGGTACAGTAAGCCAGCCAGTCAGAGTCAACCCGACAAAGAGTGGCAGCGTGGCTAACGTATCCATTGTGACCAGCATGAAGCGTGGTGAGTACGACATTAAGAAGTTCCACTCCATCACATGCTGGAATGAACTGGCGAACGAGGCGGGCTCACTTAAGGAAGGGGACAGGCTGTTTGTCAGTGGTCGGATTGACACAGACAAGTATGAGAAGAACGGACAGACTGTCTACAAAGACAAGATTACTGCTAACGCAATCGCCAGAGTGATGGGTGGTGTGGAGGTGGGGTCTGACGAAGCTCCCTCAAAGCCAGCAGGAGGACCGCCAGGTTCTTTTAGCAGTGGGGGAGGAAGGAAGAGCACCTTCCCCTATGCTGACAAGGCACACAAAGTCTCTTGGCCAAAGCCAGATGAGTCTGGGTTTAGCTACGCCGATGATGGAGTGGCGCAACTCTGTGTCGCATGGACTGACCCAACCTCCCCTGACAAGGGCGGTGCTGTGTACCAATTGGTGGACAACAACTGGTCTGCTCATGGCGAGGTAGACAGTGTGCTTATTACTGATGACGACATTCCATTTTGAGGTGAAGAGTGAACATTACCCTGGACTCAGAGACAATTAGAAAACATCCTGCTTTCGCGTCCCCTCTCCGAGTGGGGGTACTTGCACACTTGGCTGCTTTCGCTAGCAGGCAGACATCACAACACGATGGCATCCCGTTGCCCCCGTACTCCATTGTGATATCTCCTGCTGCGTTGGCAGCTACCCTCTCCTGCACCAGAGGACAGATTGAGAATGCAATCTCTTCCCTGTTCAAGCATGAGATGGTGACCGTGGATAAGACAGTAGGCAAACGAGGTTACTGGCTCATCGACTTAAGAAACTCAGAGGAGTTCTTGTCCGATGGAAGAACAGTAGCCCCACCAACAGAGGTGAACATTCGTTCTTTAATGGACAAATGGGATCGTCTGTATCACAAAAGAACGGGTGTAAAGTACATGCGTTCAAGGTCTGATTACTGGAAAGAGCAAGCAGACTGGAACAATCTTTTCCAAAACCTGGGCGGTGACGTGATGGTTGCGATGGAAAAGTACTTTGATGATATCCGCTATGGCCAATGGGGCTATGCGTTCAAGGTGTTTTTCAAATCAGCCCCTCGACTTGCAGCACAGCCAACCAAGACGGAGGCGTGGCAATTCAGATGACACAAGCATTAGGAGGAGAGGTCACATGGAAATCGGAGTTTTACTTTCTCGCATCACTGGTAGGTTCTCCCCGATACTTGGTGTCAGTAGATAGCCCACACAACCTGTTCGCAAACAGAGAACTGTTGGCTGTGTTCAGGATGATGGAGCAAGCTGTTAACCTTCGCGGCCATGCAGACCCACTGATTGATAAGATACACAAGGGGGAGCTTGAGTTAACAGCGGAGTATCAGCGCAGCAAGGTAGACCTTAAGACCCTATGGCCAGACTTATCAGACCCTACAATAAAGGGGGCGCCTGATAAGTTTCATGGGCTGTTGGAACACTATGCTGCCTTGAGGTTTATACAGCAGACATTCTCATCCAGGTTAACGGACATGAGCAATGGGGTGTACGGCCCTGAAGAAGCTGTGTCCCATATACAAAAAGACGTTGTCTCTGTTCACATGTCTGAGCAGTACGAGTCAAGCACCATGCAGTCAATGATTGAGAACATGTGGTTTGACAGGCTTAAGAACCCACCGGCTACCATAAAGACAGGGTTTAAGAAGATGGACAATGTCATTGGTGCCCTTATCCCTGGGTGTACCTACCTGTGGACGGCACGTACCAGCCATGGGAAAAGCTCTTGGGTATCTCAGGTGGTAGACAATCAGGCTGAAGCTGGGCACAGGGTGGGTATCATTAGCCTTGAGGACTCCAGGTCTGTGTGGGCCTCAAGGTGGATGTCCAAGGTGTCTGGCGTTACGCTGGGTAAGATTCGCGACAACGTGTTGACAGCCCCAGACGTAGCTACCCTCACTGAAGAAGACCAAGTAGCACTAGAGAAGTCTGTCTACAAAGAGCACTTAAAGAATGTTGTGTTGGTGGATGCAAAGGGAGCTAAGATAACAGACCTCCTTAGGATTATGAATGACATGGTGGTCCGACAGGGATGCCAAATCATTTACATAGACTACCTCCAAGCTATCTATGCAGACGCAAGGAACACGCGCTCGAGGAGAGATTGGCTAGAGTATTGTTGGGCTATGATGGAGAAGGAAGCAGACAGGTTGCAGATACCCCTGATGTTAACAGCCCAGCTTAACAGGGAGTGGGAGACTAACCCTCTTCCCTCTATGCCAGGGCTCAGGAACACGGAGTGGATGGGTGCTGCTGAGCAGAAGTGTTATGTTGGTGCTGTTATTTATAGGCCATTTAGAGACCCAAGGTTGCCACAAGGTGAGCGAGACGATAGGTTTGATGAGCTATTAATTAACATTGAGAAATGCAAACAAGGGGAGAACATTGCCATACAGTATATGTTCGACCCCTCTCGTTCAAAGATAACAGAGCTATGAAACTAATACTCGATGCGTTGTTCATCTGCTTAACAGTCTTAACTTCTTATGACTTAATCCAAAGACATTCTAATGGCTCATCTTATCGTGAGCTTTCAAAGAAGAAGAATAAAAATAACTTCGAGGCTATGTGCTTAGAGGAGTGCAAGAAGTTCTTTGAGCCTAACGTATGGCACAAGTTATACTTCTCTGTGGTGCTGCCAGTATATATTGTGATGGTAATTATACATGATACACGTTAAGATATCTGGCTCATTTATGCCCTTAAAGAAAGATGGCGCTACCGATAAAGATAAGAAGGTCTTTAAAAGAAAGGACCCGATAAGTCTTTTAAGGAAAGCGTTAGCCAATAAGTTAAGGAGTACCCATTGGAGGAGTGCCCATGCAGCAAAAGCAAATTGGATGGAGGCAGCGAAAGCGAACGCCCAGGTCAGCGGGGATGCGGTCGAAGGTGATGCGATTGTCATCGTGGTGCATGCACTGCCAGGTAAGTGTGACATCGACGCTCCCATCAAAGTTCTGCTCGACGCATTTCAAGATGTACTGTTCAGAGGAGGGGATGACAAGTCTATTGAATCCCTCGTCGTTAGAAAACTCGACCCCACCAGAAAAGGATTAAGCCCACAGGTACACATCTGGGCCCTGTCTAAAGAGAGTGAATATGAAGAAGCCGTCAGAATGTCCTCAGAAGCCTTCACAAGATCTGACCCATACCTTGGCTCAGGTTGATAGTGTCGAGAGGCTAGAGGAGTATGTTACGGCCCTCTCAGGGCAGGTGAGGGGGGCTATGGAAAAGCTCAACTCGAAGAAGAAGAAAAAAGGTAAGCGTGATTTAAAACTAAGGGAGTCTATCCGGGAAGGGAGGGCTCTCATTACTAGTATTAATATATTAATTAATACAATAAGGAGTAGTAATGAGTAATGAAGATAATAATGTAGTGTACTATACTGATAAAAGAAATGTATTAGTAGAGTCATTAAATGATTTAACAGAGAAAGCACAAGATGGGCGCATCGATGCTATTGCTGTTGTTGCGTTGACCAGCATTGGTGACGTAGAGATTCTTGAATCCTATAAAAACAATACTGACCGGATGGCTTTGATTGGAGCTACCCAGGTGCTGGCTCAGCACATTATGGCTGGGGGTGAATAGCTATGAGCAGCATAACACCTATTGATGAAATAGTAGAGCACTTTGAAGTTACCCCAGATGAAATATTAAAAGGCTACCGCCATGAGATAGACAGGCTTGAGTTGCACTTAAGAAGTGCCAACCAAAGCATTGCTGAGTTAATGCGTCAGAAGTGCAAACGCTGTGAGGAAAGAGAGCCTTTGATTGGCAAGATGAGGAGAGATAAAGTCCATTACGATGGGCTCGTAAAGGCAGTGACAAAGTCAATGTATGGTTTAACTGACGAGGAGTTTTATAAGTTTATAGCCAAGATTACACCAACCCTTCCTATCGGCTACATCAACAAGTACAAGAAAGAAAAGGCAGACGTCTTAAAAATGTACAAAGGTAGGCTTAGGAAGTACAGGGAGATTAAAGGCTAACCTCTACCACTTAACTTTATCTGCCCAATAAGCAGCAGACATCTTCCCCTTAGCAATGTTCTTTCCGTGTCTAGACTTAAATGATTTGCGCTTAGCTTTCATTCTAGCAGACTCCCCCGCCTTTGGCTTTCCGGCTGTGCTAGCGCCCTGCTCTCCGAAACGGATGGTTTTAATTTTATCCCCTTGCTTAGCAACAACAACGTGGCTTTTCTTAGGGTGCTTGGGTGTTCTCTTTGGTTTGTTAAACCCGGAGACCCCTGCCCTTGTAAGCCTGGAGTCTTTCTTTTTGGCTGGCTTCTTTGCTGCCATGTTACTCTCCTATGCATGCTGCTCGATAACAGTATGCTACAGCAGACACCGCTTCGCTCTCTGTCTCTAGAGTAACATCCGCAACACAAGCTTTAACTTCCGCCATAGACTTATCACCCGTGCATCCAACACCACCAGCAGCCACAGAAGTTGTGCCTACTACATTGGCGATTCCTTTTAAAAGGCAAAGCCCCAGCCCTCGACCAGAGCAAGAGGCTGAACGGTTCACTAAACATTGACCAAACTCTCCATAGCCATCGCCCTCTCCTGGCTTATCGCATCCTGCTGTGGCTTGAGACGCACATCCAAGGGACGTATGAAACGCACAGTCAGCAACAGACACTGCGGCTTGTTTAAACAACTGCCTTGACTGCTCAGTGCAACCGCAAAGACTTAAGACTAGCATCATAAACATTGCACAAAAAGCAATGCCAATGATTTGCAGGCTAGTCATTGCTGTGTAGTGATTCATTGGGTTCTGGGAGTGTGGCTCCCTGGGCAGCTTCTTGTAAGACATGTAACACCTGCTGTAATTGGTTTGAATCTAGGCCATCATCACCCACAAAACGGTCAACAACAGCATCCCCAAGCCCAAGGAACAGAGCAACAAGAATAACAAAAACAATCGAGAACATGGCCTGGTGATTACCCAGAAGAAGCTCGAGATTGCTTTTTGGTTTTGCAGCTTGCTCGCCAACCTTCTCAATGAGCACATCCATCTTTTGGTTTAAAAGAACCAGTTGTCCGTTAAGGTCCAAGGCTTCCTTTTGGTTATCCAAAATCTCTTGCAATAAAACTTGGGACTCGTTTCCTGCCAGCCCGTTGCTACGATCTTTTAACATTCTCTTTATCCCCTGAGAAACCAGCTTTAATAATTCTGATTTGTTCCGATAGTACAGGATTTATATCATTCGGTTCCACCATTATATCTTCTTTGCCAATTAATCCAGCTCTAAAGAAATTAACGTAGACGGGTTTAAAAGTCGGGACAAGTCTGTCGAGTCCATGTTGTTTAGAATCACGGCCAGTTGACTTAACATACCCCCAGGCCTGCTTAAGATTCTTAGTGTTTTTCCGTCCCGTACCAACCATAGCGCATCGTTTGGATTTGGGCATAGCAGGGGCGCTGAACCTCTTTTGGAATTTAGTAGCAATAGTAGAGATTCTAGTTCCATAAATCATAGGCTCATAGTAATCAAAAAACTCCATCATCTCCTTACTAACAGGAGCAGAAAAGCAATTCGCAAATAGACTGACGTCAGGGGCGTGAAGCTTAAAGGTCTCAGCAAATGCAATAGCATATGCGTCTGGGTCCTCAGAGCCTGCCCACTGCTTCTCTGCGTTCCAGTGATACCCAGACAAGGATAGCTCTTCACAAAGCCCAGCAGCGACCTCTGCCTCCCTCTTAGCATCAGCAACAGACTCACAGTAATGGAAGCCCCATCCGTGTGCTTCTTTGTTTAGCTCATCAGCAATGGCTACAATCTCCGCTGCGTTCTTCTTTTTATAAGACTTACTCCCGTCGCAAATCTTAACAGACAGAACGTCAAACCCTTGGACGTGCAGCTTCCAGTCTTTATTTAACTGGCTCTTTAACCAGATGGTTAAAATAAACTTTGGCTTATATCTCTTACCCACCAGGGCTTGGAGATTATCTAGAGTGGACCTGAAGAAACTCATGACCTCTTCCTTGTTGTCTTTCTTTTAGCAGTTCTTTTAGTTGTAGTCTTTCCGCGAACGGACTTGCTCGCCTTCGCAGCAGCAGGAGTGTTCTTAACAAACTGCTTGCCCTTCTTTGTCCCGGCAGACTTTTTCCTGTTAGTCGCTGCCTTCTCAGAAGCACTAAGTTTCTTCCAGGCTTTGTCAGGGAGGTATCTCTTTGTGGTTGTCTTGCCAGAAGAATCCTTGCGTACCGCAGGTTTCTTGTCAGACGTTCTCCACTTCTCACCTGTCCACTTTTTAAGGCTCTTTTGCTTTGCAGTTTTGCCACCCTTATACCCGCCGCCCTTCTTCTCATACTCAGATGCAAGCATCTGTGCCTTACGAGCGCTCCATTGACCAGCTTTACCACCCTTGGTCCCAGCCATAATCTTATTCTTAAGGCGAGTTCTTAGGGTAGGCTTAGTATAAGTGGCCATCTATTCCTCTTCTGACATGGGCCCTGGGCAATCACATTCGGCCCAATGGGTGTCGCACTTTGTGCAATAGTAATCCTCACACAGTTCACACACAACCAGGTCTTTGTAGTAGTCCATTACTTGCCGACCTTTTTCATGGCATCTTTATGAGACTGGCTAAATGTTTTGCCCTTCTTCATTGCAGATACCATTCCCTTCAGGTGCTTTGCCGTATGATGCTTTGAGTGCTTCTTCATGGCAACGCGCTGCTTAGAAGTAAGGGACGACACATCGACGCCTTTAACTTTAGCAGGGGCTTTGGTGGCAGGTTTCTTTTTAACAGGCATTACTTTTTCTTGGCTGACTTCTTGGCAGGAGCTTTCTTTGCTCCCTTCAGTTTGCCAATCTCTGTAGACAATGCAGCAATTAAAACAAGCATGTCTTCAAACTTAGACTCCAAGTCATCAAGACGAACATCAAGCTCATCCATACCATCGACAACTAAAGTTACTGACCGATTCTTCTGTCCCATAACACCCATAATTATGCTCCCGCATCTAAAATATCACCGTAATTCCACCCGGTAACATAGCAATTCAAAGTACCCGTGTTTGACGTGATAACAAAGGAGAAGTGGGTGAATGGACCGTAGATCTCCTCTCCGCCAACCCCCCCAACAGTAACAGAACCATTACCAGCAATAGCCGTTGCAGCAAGCAACTCCTCAGAAACGCCACTGGGACGATGCCCTATAATCTGGACAGTCCCCGCATTCGACCCGTGAACATTTTCAACCTGAACCATCCAGTTGGTCTTAGAGGACCAGCCAATGTAATCCACTGATGCCCCAAATCGCTGTGCGAGTGTAGGCTCAGCCGCAGCAGTCCCTGGGGGGAAGTACAGGCGTCCATTGGCATTATCCAGTTGGTTAGCTGTGCCCGCACCGACACCCCAGTTTCCATCGCCAAGATTAGAAACAAGCACTCGTATATTAGAAGCCATTACTTACTCCGGGTATTTGCCATCGCCACCAGAGGTGGGTGCAGTGTGTTTATCTTTGCCACCGTCGCCAGTGCTCATCTTCTCGCTGGAAGACTTAGAAGCAGGAGGCAGACTTGGGTCTTTAGTAGACGAGTATTTAGGAAGACTGTAATCCATGCTAGTACCCCATATCCTTTTTGCTTTTCTTTTTGTACCCCATGTTACTGGAGTTACTGGTGCTAGAGGTTGTCGCCTTAGCAGACCCCAGATCTTTAGTATCTGTTGCCTTAATGCTTGGAGTAAGCTTAGTGCCTGTAGCTTTAGCAAGGCCGTATTTCTTATCGTAGTCTGGCATGACTGTCTCCTTTTTGTGTTTATTATTAATGGAAAACAATTAATTTTCCAACATGTTTGTTTCGTGAGCTTAAAAGCCCTCAACCTTAAAGTATTCTAAAAGATTCTCGTACTCTACTGCGAACTCACGAGTCTGAGGCTTGTTCTTAAGCATGCCCTTCATAAGGATGACGATAGAATTTCGCATCCTTTCGCCATCGGCAGCCCTATTTCTTTTAAATATGTTGTCTGCTCTTTCTATTCTTTCTACTGCTTTGATGAGCCTTTTTCTTCTAACGCTTTCAATGAGTTTTTCTTTTTGGCTTGCAGGTTTCTTTCCGGTTAACCCGTATACCTTTAAAGCATCCGTCAGTCCCTTCAACTTGTCCTGACCAACCTCATTAAAGTTCTGCTTGTAAGCCCTCAAGTCTTTTATCTTCATAGCCAGACCAAACAGGTTGCTATAGGCTGTCGTCACAGAAGCATCTTGGCCCGCAAATGGGTACCCCACCTCTGCCGAGTACGCCTTTGCTGCTCCTCTTGCATCCGCAGACACAAAGGTCAATGGAGTTAAAACGGTCTCAAAAATGTCCCCATAGAAAGCTCCCCCGTCTTTTTCTTTTGTCGCCTCTGTAAGCCTTTGGGTAATCCTGTCTTCTTCTGGGGTCGGCTTAGTCAGGCCCTCTGTCCATTTTCCGGCAGTACTCCCAAGCATTTGCTCGGCAGCCGCAAGCGCAAGCCCAGGGGCTTTCCACCAAGGCGTATCCGTTTTTTTAAACTCCCGCCTTGCTTTGTCAAAGGTGGTGTCCGACTGAGTACCCATTCTGTACAGTTCTTCTTTGACGCCAACCTGGCCCATTACAAACTTTGACTCCTCTCGGGGTGGGGAGTCGCCTCTCTTAAGAGACTTCCGTTCGCTTAGAGTTGAGCGATCCGCAGCTATCATAGGCAGCCCACGGAACTCTCCAAAGTCTTCATCAGTTTCAAAGATATCAGAATCATACAGAGACGCTAAGTTTAAAGCAGCTTCTGTTGCTGCTGTGGTCGCCCTTAACAGCACCCCATCAACCAAAGCTCTAAGCGGATTCCTCTGCATGTAATTTCCAAAAGCCTTTGTAGACCAGATCATGTGGCCAGCAAAAGGAAACCCAAAATAAGGCAAGTCTCTTAGCTTTGCAAAAACTGGTGGGATGTCAGGGTGGTCATAAAAAACATGACGGGCCCTGAGTGAGGCATCCGCCTCCGGTATTTTTTTGCTTTTAACAAGCTCATAAGAATACGCAAGCCTTAGCGTAGCATCAATGTCACCATACACAGCAACGCCAGTGTCAGAAAGCTCTCCAAGGGCGTCTAAGGTTACCTTTCCAATTGGCTCTACGGCTGCGTCTACGCCGTACCGCTCCTGCCCTGTGACTCGGCTTTGCCCAACGGCAACCCCGTAAGTCTGAGATGAGGTCCTGCTTCCGTCCAAGGCCCTGGTCAGCCCTTCTGCTGCCGTCTTCGTTGTGCTACTAACCGCACTAGTAAGAGCAACCCCAAGAGGCGGCGCATCATTATCTCCAGACAACACAGATTCTATGTAGTCAAGCTGGTCATTCCGGTGTTCGCCTCTGTTCTCTCTTCTCATTTCCATGTCTCTAACTGCCCGGCTTCCACCTCCCTGCCGTTCGAGTAAGCGCACGAACAGCGGGTCTACGTTTTCTAAGTCTCCCCTTTTGATAGCCTGCAAAGCCTTCCTTGCTTGCCTAAAGTAGCGCATGTCTGCGGGTATTTCTGCCATTCTTGCTTGAACCGCAACCCCTGAAATAAAGTTTCTTAGCATTGTTCCGTTTGCTATAGATATAACAGCCAGTCTTTTCAGTTGCCGGTTCGCTTTAACAAACAGGCCGCCAACGTCCATGTTAGCAGGGCTAAATGATTCCACAGCCGTGCTGAGTACGGCGTCAAGAATGTTCTTCTGATGCACAAGACCCTCGGCAACGGTCTTCTCTATGTACAAGCCCTTAATGTCCTCGACCAACCCAGGGTACTCTTTAGCTAGCCTAGACATACTTTCAAACCTGTTCCCCTTTAAAGAAACACCAGGCGTGTTGGTTATTTCCCTATCGGATAAAATTAACCCGCTTTCCCTCAAGTTGTTTAACAGTCTGTAATGCTCGACTCTCTTAAACAAGCCCGAGTAGGTGGTCATTGCTGACTCAGAGTACAGCGAATAAAAATCTTTTATCTCTCCAAACGGAAGCCCACCGTCTTTGTCTTTCGTCCAAAGTCTTTCTTTATAGTGTCGGCCAGTTCCAGCAGCAGAAGGAGCTTTTATCTTTCCCTTTTCAACTTGGTCGAGAATCCTGGTCGCTATATCAATCTCAGACATTCCCTTTCGAGTCACACCCTTAACTACATCATCGGGGAATGCGGCTATAATCAACCTTGCGCTCATCGCGTCTTGCTGTAGCATTTGGTCAAATGTAAGCTCTCCGTTTTCTATCTTCTTAAACAAAGAATACATGTGATCTGCGACTGCTGCCTCTGAGAAGTAAGCGCTCATGTACCCGGCGGTTTTTTCTACCGCGTTGTAGCCGTCTACGTTTAGGTCTCTTTTGCCAGTAACAACTTGCTTTGCTTTCCCGGCGTCTGCGGTGGTAGAAGCTATAACGCCCTTATTGCCTTTAGCTTGATACTCTTCGTTTACTCTCTTGGCGTATGCCGCCGCCTTGCTCTCCGCAATGTTTGGGTCGGCGTCTTTAAATATCTTTACAATCTCAGGGGCACCGGCTATACCTTGGATCTTAACAACATTTTTTACTCTTCCTGACTCGACACCAAGCGCAAACCCTTTTGCGCCCGCAGCCAAGTTCGCACCAAGGGACATGATCTTATTCTGCATTGGCACCGTATAAGCATTTAAAACGCCAAGAACAGCTTTTTCAGCATCACCAACAACCCCTATAATTTCGTCCTTAAAGTTAATTCTAATATCTCTTACGCCTGTGACTTTGCCGTCCACAACTTGGAACACGTCCTCGGCAGAACCAAACTTTTCTTTTGTGTCTTTTATCGTCTGTGTCGCATCCTGAATAGTCTTTGAAAGAGTCTTCTTTTCTTGCGTCAACGCGGCCACCCTGGCAGCTCCTGACGGGGCAGGGTCTCCAGTCAGCCCCCCTGTGTATGGGTCGCCCCCAGGGACCCTTCTAGGAGGGGTTAAGCCTTGCGCTTCCATTGTGCTGGCAACAACATCCGACTCAAAAGACTGGGTTCTGGCCAGAGATTCTTCCGCAGAAGAACTTAGCTCTTTGTTTATTTCATCACGCCTGGCCTTTGCTGTCTTAATAATTTGCTTTTGCGCCGAAATAACATCTGTAGCTTCGCCAGCTTTTATCCACTTCCCATCTGAGGTCTGATATTCTATGTCAAATATCTCTTTAATAAAGAGCCTTGATGTGCCACTAGGAGAGTTTGACGGCACGTCCACATAAGCACCTTCCCCTCCAAAGAAAGCAGTTGCCACAGCATTTTTAAATCGCCCACTCAATGTGTCTCGAGGAACTATTCTTATTACTGATTCCCCAGCAGAGTGCTGGTCTAACCCAACTTCTTTTAAGGATTTATCAATATCTATTCCTGCCTTTGTTGCGTCTTCATCTTTGCCTAGTCTTTTTGCCAAAGCTCGCATCTGAGCCTCTGCAACCTCAATTCTTCCTTGCGACCAGACAACATCAGCGCTTAACTCATCTCCTAAAATAGACGAAGGAGACATAAGCTGCTGAAAGAATGAGCCAATGTGCCCCATAAAAGCGTTGTTGTTTGTAGAGTTAAGGTACACATAGCTAACAAAGTCGCCTATCCAGGAGGGGAAATTTGTAAAAGCAAACGGCTCTTTCATAAACTCAAGGGTCGCAAGGATAGATGCTTCTGCAAAAGGAAGAACCTTTTGAATAGCAGGTTTGCCTTTAACAGAATTAAGTCTGTTTGAAATAATGTTTGCTGGCTTTCTTCCAAGAGCAACTCTTGTTGCGCCATAAGGGATGTCAAGAACGTAGTCTCCAAACGTGTGCTCTTTAGAAGCATTAATTGAGCCTTCAAATGGAAGCTCCTCTCCTCTTGTTTTAACTCTAACATAAGGAGATTGAGGTTCAGTCTTTGCCCTTTTAATAGCCTCTTTGACTTGGACGTCGTCTAGACCAAACAGCGCATAAACGCCCTCATCTACTACCCCATTCTTTATCATGTCTTCGACAACGCTAAGCTTGTTTACCTCCGCCTTAACCTTCTCTACTGGCACCCCTCTTAAATCTGCAACCTTTTGCATCTCAGCATCATAGGCTCTTTTAAGTTCCCCATGCTTGGACTTTTCTGCACTAAAAACATAAGACGATATGCTGCTTGTTGGGCCCTTGGCAGGAGTCTCTTTTGGGAGGAGAGCCCTGTATACTCTTGGGTCAGTGACTCCATTTTGCGAAAGCCTTGCCGCCATCGCTTCTTCTTTCCCCTTAACATTCTCAGCTTTAAATCTTTTTAAATTAACACGGACAACTTTTTTACCTTTCTTGTTTGTTACTTCCTTGGAATACCCCGCCTCGATTGCCATCTCGCGAAGCAACCTGTTTAATGCGTTTTGGCCTGAGGATCTAAAGGTTTTGTTTGCTTTGTTTTTTTCAATTACTTTGTCTTCGGCATCAAGTATTGACTTAAGCTCAGCTTCTTTTTTCCCTCTTGCTGTTGACTGGGCCTTGGCATACTCAAAAGGGGTTTTAACAGGAGGGTCTACTTTGTCTAAAGTAGGGGTTACTTTTTCTTTAATAGCAAAAGTCCTGTCAGATGCTTCAGCTTGCTTTTGCTTCTCCATCAACATGTCTTCCGCTATTACTGCCGCAGCCTCAAGCCCATCTGCCACTTGATTCCAAGACTTGGTGGCGTTCTCGTCACCTTGGATAGCTTGACCTTTGTCCCTGGCTGCCTGTGCCTTGTTTCTTAAAGAAGTAGGGGTTTCTGTAACTGGGAATGCTTGATTTGCAGATGCCTTGGCAACTGTTGTCTGTTCCGGTATTGAGACATTACGAACTTGCCCTGTTTCTAAGACGTCGTATTCTCCTCCAACGACTTTTCCTACTTCAATAATCTTTTCAGCAGGGGTCAAGTCTGTCCGTTTTAAGGTGCTAGCTACTGTGGGGGTTGATTTTATAGCAGCGATGCCACCCTTAATCGCGCCGCCCACAGCCATTGATGTTCCTTTCAAAACACCAGGTATAAAAATAGAAGCAATCCCAGGGTTGTCCTCCCAAAACCTAATCACGTCTTCATTGGACGCATACTCACTATCGCCCAAATCAACAGCATCCCAGCTAACCATCCCTCCCACTTCAGCAAACGGGATCATCGAGGGCAGAAGATACTTTTTAGCTCCAGCAAGTGCCATTATCGCCATCTTGCCTGTTTCTTCAGGCCCTAACATTTTCAACATGTTTCTAGTGAATTGGCTTAAGACGGTACTGTACCTGTTTGGGTCAATCTTAACAGCGTCAATTACTGCTAATGCTACCTTAGGGTTTTCTTTTGCGGCCTCGCCCAAGAAACCAGTCTTCATTATTTCTTTTATTCGAGACTTGTTAACGGAATCAATGTAAGAGGGAAGGTCATCATGGTACTTTAAAGACCTCCCCATTGCAGATGTAGGAGGAAACAAAAGAGCGTTGCCCCCCGTTCTTTGCATCTGCTCAGAAAGCTCTTTAGTTTGCGCCTTGCCAGAATCAGCCAATGCCTCCTCAAGTGCCCAACCATTTGCTGGGGGTTTGACCGGAGGGTATCCCTCCAGGAACTCCCCGTACATACTGTCGGCCCCATCCACATAAGAGTAAAGAGCGTAGTCCTTTAAGAAAGAATACACCTCCTCAACAGATGGCATCTCCTCTCTGACTCGCTCCTCTGACCGTGCCACCTCACCCGCATCCATGAGGGCCCTCTTAAGACCGAGGCCTATTCTTTCTTTAAAGATCTCCTTGTGCTTTCTTTTAATATGAGCCTTTAAACCCTTCTGCCAAGGGTTTTTGATCTTAGGTTGAGCCATGTAAAAAACATCACTTGCAGACATTTTTATTGCATCTCTAGTAAGAGGCATGTCTCTGTCTTTCTTGGGAGGCTGGTAAGACCGACCAGCAATTCTTTCCGCCGGTTGCAGCCTAGATGCATTGTTCTCAAGACCAAAAATAGCTACGTCGTTTGCCGTTGCAGACTGGAGATATAGGTGGTTCTTGTGGGGCTCTCCGGGGTTCCTGGTATAGCCTGAAGCCGCAGCAGTCGCAAACGACACAGGAGTCAAAAGAGTGTTTAATAGCAATGACCCCATCTGGGCATAAGTTCGTGCTGTTCTGCCTCTAATCCCTTCACCTGTAAGGAAAACATCTTCCGCTGTAAACCCATCAAAGTCATCCTTAAGCATCTCATAGTTTTTCTGTACTTTTGTAAGTAAAGAGTTTGGAGCATTTGCTTCAAAGAGGTTTTTCATTACTCTGTTAATTGCAAACTCAGCGTAGTCTTCTCTGTCTGTAAGCGCTTTAGCGCCTAAGCCCATTGCGGTGTCTTTGTCTAAAGAAAAAGAATCCGAATCCCACATAGACCTGTAGTCTCTTGTTCCCTCAGGAGCGTCTATTGCTTCAGCTAGCTTGTCGTAGCTTCTTCGACCGGCCACTTCGCTTGTCGCATCTACAAACACTGTGGCAGCTATGTTTTCTGCTAAATTGTTTTCATCAAGGTTTTTTCTTTCGTCAGTAACTTCAGAAGACTCATGTTTTTTTGCGTACTCCTCGTACATTGCGTTGACTCCAGCGTAAGGAGTAAACAACGTAAGGCCCTGCTGGACCTTGGGTATCTTGTCCCCTGAGTAAACCATTGGAGGGGCAAACTGAACGTCTGGGCTGTCTTTACGGACCCTTATTTCAGGGACCTCACTAAATATGTTTTCTAGTACAGGAGGCTTAAACGGCTCTGTGACTTTAGCCATTCTGTCTTGAGCTTCAACAACAGGGGGGTCTTCAATTTGAAGGGCTGGATCGTTAAAAACAGAATAGCTTTCTTGCTGGTCTTCAACCAGGCTTTGCTCTGCTGGAGGGCCTGCGGGAGTAAAGTCAACCTGAAGGTCTGGGTCATCAAAGACAGAATAACTGTCATCTTCAGAAACAACAGGAGCAACAGGAGCAACAGAAGCAACAGGAGCAACCTCTTCCTCCTCCTCGACCTGAAGATCTGGATCATCGAAGACACTGTATTCGTCTTTCATTACCATTTATTTTACTCGACAGTTATAGGTTTAAAGTAGTCAGGGCGCTTTTTACCACATCTTTAGGTGTCTCGCCCTTTTTCTGATTTGCCTTTCTGTTGACAACTTCTTGAATAACCGCACTTATGTCATACTCACCTATGCCATCAAGCTGACTGTTTAATTCACTTAAGTACGCAGGTTCCTTCAGAAGAGAACTGCCCGTAAAATCTTCCTTATCAGCCGCTAAGACAGGGTATGTCTTCTCAAAAGTATCTTCGGGCTCTTGCAGGTAGTCTTTAATTACGTTCCCTTTAGTATCTAAAAAAGCCGCCAAATTTTCTGCTGATCCAGGCTTTTTGGCTTGGTAGTCGACATAAGCAGCTTTAAGCGCAGGGGTCGCTCTGCCCTCGCTAACAGCAGTTCTAATGCGTAGGACCATTGGCTTGGCATTTTGTTTTCCTGACCTTAACACCTCTGCCACAGCCCCACCAGGGATTGGAGCCGACCCAAGGCCGCCGTATTTACCTGCCGTCTCTGAACTGACAAGCACATCTCCGTTCTCATTTGTAACTACTGGGCCAGTGCTACTGCTCCTTCCCATTGACTTACTGATAACAGAGTCTCTAATGCCAACAGCCCGACGAAGCGCCCCAACGGTTTTGCGGTACTGTGGGCTTCCTTCTTCCAAAGAGCTTAGGGTTGTGCGTAGTTTGTCTACTACTATTTGAGCCTTTTCCGCAGCAGATTGAAAGGACTGCGAAGAGGGCATTCTTATAGTAGTGCCCCTCTTTCGTGACCCAACTTGGCCAACATCAGCGCCTGAACCAGACCTGATAAGGTTGTCAGTTTCTACAAGTTGGTTTTCTGTGGGTAGACTTTCATAAGCGTTTAGATAAATGTCTATTTCGTCCGGGTCTTCTGACCTTGTCATTGCGTTTAGTATGAAGTCCTGGTCTTTTCTTAGGTCTCCAACGCTAGAAACCCCCATGTACTCAAACGCTTTGGCAGTTAGCTTGCTCATCTGGTCGGTGATTTTGTCTAGCCGTTTTCTTTTGTTTGACTGACCTTCACCAAATTCTTTCTCAGCTATTTGTCTAGCAGTAACCAATTCCTTTTGATAATCAGAAGACTGGAGCTTTGCTGCCGCTTGGTCTTCGCCTGAGGTTGTAATAGGACTCCCACTAAAATACTCCGGCCTTGGCAGGTCTCTCATTTTAACGCCAGGGGCGGGAGGAAGCTCAGACTTTCTTTTTTGAGCGGTATACCTAGCTGTTTGCTCTTGATTAAGCAATCTATAAGGGACTCCATTTTTGTCTAATACAATACCTTGCGCCTTTAACTTTTCTTGCAGCGCCTCAATGTCTCCGTCAGGAGCTTCAATCTTTTCCCCTACCTTAACCAGCATTCTTCCATCACCAATCATTCTTGTTTTTGGAGCGGATGGCTGTTCAGTCTTCTGGGCTGATCTTTGATCTGTTTGCTGGGCTGATGTCTCTGGAGCCCCAGGGATAACATTGTAATACTTACCCTTATAAAACGTCGTGCCACCCCTTTCAACCTCAACAGCAACTCTGCCGTCAGGAAGGGTTATCCTCTTTTGCTTTTGGGGCTTAGGGGCAGCCTGCCTTGGCATTTGAGTTGGCATTTGAGTTGGCATTTGCTGAACGCCAGGTGCTCTAGATGCCATCATTTTTCTGTATACATCTTCGTGGTACTTTTTAAAATATGGATCCCGAGCCTGCTTAAACATCTCAGCATCTTTCCGCATTTGGTCTCTCTCACCACCAAAAGCGTAGTACCCCAGGGCATCACCTGCCATCTGCATCCCACCCCTAAGCAACTCTTGAGGCACAGTCTGGGCTATAGATTTCATAAAGATACGACCTGGGTCGTTCTCCAGTTGAAGTCTTTTTTCAGCAAGACGCTGTTGTTGTTGCGCTATTCTAAATTGTGGATCAATTAGCCGTACCATTTAAGTCCCCTAGAAGTAGTCGATGTAAATGTCATCGTCGCCCGCATAGTCTGGGCCGAGTCCAATCTGGGCAAATATGTCATTAAGCATAGTGTTTACAGTTTCTTTGGGCTTCATCTGTTTATATGCCGCGATAAGCCCATTGAATTGCTCGTTGATTGTTTGGTACTTTAAGTAGATTTCAAAAGCTTGGTCAGAATTTGCTGCATTCATAAACTCTTTTGTGAACTGCGTTGCAATTGTGCTCAAGTAATCTCCAAACACTGCGACCTGCCCAGGGCTATCTAGACTCTCTACGTTTATAGATGATGTTGAGAAAATTTGAGTTCCAAGGTCTGACGTTGCTTGAACATCCCCAAAGAACGCTGCTTTTACATCTTCAACCTCTCGGACTTTATCCAGAAGCCCCATCTGCGTATCAGACTCCATTACCCCAAGGTCTGCATACTCACCAGCCATTGTTTCCAGTGCCCCGGAAATAGCCTGATTAATCATTGCAGTATGCGCTGGAGAGCCAAACGTACCCATCATTGCTGCCTGCCTATCTAAGCCAGCTAAGATCGACTGCAACTGAATTGAATACTTTTGGTCAAGGTTCTCTTCAACCCCAGCATAAGGGTCTTCATAGAATTTATATAGGTCTTCTTGGTATGTGTCTGGGTCTGACTGACCTTGGGAAATCCCAATTTCCTGTTCCTCAGATGTAGGGTCGCCTGAGTAAAGCGCGTCATACAGCCCGCTCACATCCCCCATCGGGGTAATGTCCACCCCTCCCCCGGATACAATCCCTGCCCCAGATTGGGCAGTGGGTGCAGCGGGGGTCGCTTGATATGCTAAGTCGCCCTCGGACATAAGCCTTCGACTTGTAGGCTCACCAGGCCGTAAACCCATGCCAGATAAAGCAGGATTAACCGGGGGAAGTGCTGTCATGTTAGACATGCCCATCGTTCTGTTCATGTCTGATATTTGACTTGCGTCCATTCCAGAAAACACATTGTAGCCTCTGCCCTGGTCCATGGGTAACCCACGGCTAACTGTAGGCCTTCCTCCCGGCATTCTTTGCCGAGGCCCACCTGACTGAGAGGGTGCCCTTGGGGCGGGCGGCGTAACAGACTGCTGATAGCTGCTACGTCCTCGCTTCTGCATCTGTGGACCCGCTGGCATGTTTGGGTTCAGATTAAGGCCGCCGACGTTCTGTAAGGCAGACTGCTGCGTTCCAGGCGTAGATGCCATTGGGTTTGAATTGCTGGGCCCCTTGGGAGCCTGACCTGCTTTGTAATCAATCGCCATGGTTCACCTACGCAACGTGCAATGCTTTAAATGTTAAACTTATTTTAATTATAGGATAATCCGGGGTGTAGTTACCCGGCCAACTATTTGGCGCTTGGAAAAGAACTCTAAAGAAGTTAGTCGCGCTTATGCTGGCATCGCTAACAGTCATAGATATCTCTGCTGGAGTCATAACAGAATTGGCTGTGTTTTGATTAAACGTACCTGTTGCCATATCTGAGTATGTGCCTGTGATGCCGTTGGACTTTTGAAATCGCAAACCAAAAGTTTCCGTGGTAACTGCGCCAGGTTGTTGAATAATTATAGCGTTCACCCCAACTAAAGTCATGTCTGAGTGTGCTTTTTTTAAAGAGTTAAGTAAAAGATAATACGCATTATTGGTCTGGAGTGTTGCAAAGTTTGCAACGTCTAAAACGCCAGTGGTATTGCTTGATGTTGAAAGCCTAAGAACATCGTCGGTGTTTATGTCCGGCGAGCCGTTGTCGTCCTGCCCAAAGCCACTCCACATGTCCCAAGTGAGCAAAGACTGGGGAGCCGCCAAGTTGTTGGCGTCTATGTTCCCATTAAGAACGCTAGCAATAGCGCCAAACTTAGCGTTGTGCATGGCTGCGGTATGCAGGTCTCCATCACTGTCGCCTGTAAGATTTATGTATGTCATAACTAACCTCTTTTAAATATCCTACTTAAGACTGTTCTCTTTGTGAACCACCTTTTATATTTGCGTATACCCTGACTTCAGATATCTGCATCCTGTGTGGCTCTGCTGTTGGCATAGCGTACAGGTCAACATACGCCGCTCTGCCCTCTTCATCTGGCACATTAACCCTGGCGTAAGCCTCAAAGTACTCGGAGTTCATCAAGGGGGTGTTAGTCCCTGTGGGCGATGCTCCTAGCTGTAACACATTAAGAATTGACTTTGTGTTTTCACTTACGCCTTGCTGGGCATTCAATATAGTGTCTGTAAACTCTACGTCAGTCTCTGACACATCAAAGTGCTTAAGGCCCTCACCCTCTGACCTAACAACTGTTTGGAGTTTAGTCGCTGTAGAAGAGTCATCTACATTCTTAGATAACTGTTTTCTTCTTACTGCAACATCAGTGCATATAATTCGACCGTCTGAATCTACTCGCCCAACCAAACCTAAACTAATCGCAACTGGGAAATGAACTGGAATGTCTGTCCCTGTTGGATCTCCATCTCTATCATAAGTCCTTACTTCTCTTAAGTCCTGCCTGGACACACCAAACTCATAGATCCGGCCTTGGTCGTTACCAGCAAAGATTCGCTGCTCTCCATTGTGTATGTCATCTGTAACAGAGCACCAATGGAACATATTATACGTTGTGTTGGCTTGCCCTATAGATGGCAAGCTTGTAGTTTTAGTGTTTCTTGTGACGGCACCAGCCCCGTTTTCCGTAAAAGGATTCCCGTCTAAAGACACACCTACAGATGTGGGCTCTTCATCACTACCCCAGATAGACCATTTGCCTTGGCCAGACCCTTCAACCAAGTCCGAATAATTATAAACCCAAACCATGTTGTTGGTCTCTGAGTCATTAGCTGGCAAACAAACCATTACCTGTTGCCTTGTCTGGTCATTAACGCAACACACAGAATTTAAAGATCTTCTGTTTACATGAAAAGGGTAAGCCCCTTTCTGCAACTGCTGCTCCACATGCCTGGTTGTTTGGGGCTCTTCCCTGCCAAACCATAAAGGATCCATCTCGAATGAAACCTTACGAACTGTAGTACCGTCTGTTATGTAGCACCCATCAAAAGACACAAAGAAGACATATTTGTCGAAGTAACAAAACCCTCTAGTGCTTACCGATGGCGTGTCAGCCAACCTGATTCTTTTAGGAGTAAAACCAAAGCCTTGAATTTTATACAACCGTCTAGTTCCAAACAACAAAAGCTCATAGTTAACTCCTGCTGTTGCAAGTATCTCTTCGTTGTATATCCAAAACAAACCGCTTGGGTCATTAACAGGGTAGCTCTTCCATAGGGCTGGCTCTGAAGCTAACACCATACCAGAGTTCACGTTTATCTGGTCTCTCTGTAAGTTTAACAAATCCCTGGGGGGCGAGTTCTGCTCTTGGAGAAACTCACTAGGTATCGTAAGTGGACACTCGGTAGAACCTAGAAATCCAGAAAGAACTATCTGCTCAAAGAAATACGTAAACGAGCGAGGCTTCATGTTTCCTTTAACATAAGACAATGCCAATGGCGTTGTGCCTTCCTCAAACTCTATATTCTTTAAAGATATAGTGGCCCCTACTTTTTCTAATTCAAAGTAAGGACCTGTCCCATTGCAAAAATAAACAAACCTTCCTGCCTTAGCAAAAGTAAAAAAGTTTACGTTATCGTATGGGTAAAAGTTTTCAGTAAATTTCTGGGTGCCGTTTTCATCGTACACCCTTACGTTCATGTATTTAGCTGCGGGGTTTGTTGCGTTTGCGTAAACGGCAATTAATACAAACTCTCCGTCAATCCTATCCGCATGTAGGCCAACCACTTTGTTTCTGGCTGCCCCAAGGTCAACAAACTTACGAACCCCTGGGCGCTCTTTCCAGTACCCACGGTTAGATAAATCCACATTAAACAAAAGATTAGGAGCGTCTTGAGGCTTTACCTCTCTAGCATCCATCCCCTTTAGTGGGGTTTTGTATATGGCTATTGGAGGTGACGACGCTCGCATCTAGTACTCCCATCGCATTGGGTCTCTTTGCTGGGGCTGCTGTCGCTGTCGCTGCTTACAACCCATCTTTAGATTAGAGTCGTACTGTCCAATGATCTCTTGGTAAAGCCCAAGCAACTGTTGAACATCTTCACCCTTCGCGCTCTTTGCTTGAATCGCAGCCTTATAAACAATGGCAGGGTGGAACTGTGGGAGAAAACCACCAAGCAAATCTTGGTCCTCATCCAACAACGAAGGAAGCTCGTCAGGAGTCCAACGCATATAAACATACACGTCACTTCTTGGGATTGGCCTGATAGACAAGTCTCTCCCCAAGAAGAACGCCTGGATAGAACTCCCGCCTGCGCCAAAGCTAAACGATCCTACGGCCTCGGCAAGCCCAGTTGTAGAAGTAGGCCCACCATTCGCTGTGGTGTCCAGGTTTGTCCTTCTAGGCATGTTTAACTGCACAGGCATATTGTTTGCGCTAAGGTCTTCGTCTTTAGGAAGTAGCCCTGCGTACCAAATTGCTATAGGTAGACCGCTCAGCTTAGAGTTTAAGTCCACCTCAACCTGGTTTGCTTCGTAAGTAAACCGACCTGTCAGTTGAAATATCTCGGGGCCATAATTGACAACCCGATGGTACATATCCAAGTTTGCATCTGTTAGTAAATCAAGCAGGTACTGTTCAGTCCACCCACCAGAGCCATCCACCTTTCCTCGGCGTTGCAAATAACCATTAAGGCGACGGACAGCTTCTTTTACTTTCATGGCAAAATAATCCTAGATTCAGTTTTATTTCGGTCAAAGGCAGAGCCAAAGTGCTTACCACCATGGTTTGGTCCTTTTCCGTCAGCGCCCAGGGTAAAGCTCATGCTCTCCCCCATAGCCCGTTTCCAGATCCAAAACATATCATCAACGCGACCCTGTGCCTCATTGATAGCATCTTTCATCTTCATGTCGTTAGCTTTTTCTTTCTCTCGTTCCATTCTCTCTAGCGCGGCATGTCGCCCTTCGCGCCAGTCTAAAACAAGCATTCTTAAGCCATCTAAATGAGCATCGTGCGGAGTATCATAGGTGCCAGCCTGTCCAATCTTCTCGATAGTCATAATCGTAAAGATAGGCTTTTC
>TARA_R110002049_G_scaffold268572_1_pt1 | contig 23176 bp, 17 predicted proteins | sample TARA_R110002049 | Tara Oceans TARA_R110002049 (sample SAMEA4396941) | marine metagenome | biome: Polar Biome; feature: [SRF] surface water layer (ENVO:00010504); material: water (ENVO:00002006), including particulate matter (ENVO:01000060) such as... | depth 5 m
GGAGAATCCAGCCGGCTGCTTCAAGCCACGGCTGTACTTCTTCAGGATGCGGTTGACAGCGTCCGGGTGCAATGCACGATTCGGAGGCCCGCTTTTTCCATTGCTGCGAAGCGGCCTAAACATCGCTGTCTCGGTCTGATTTTCATGGCCTGTGGCCCGTAGGTAATCTCGGATTCGGCTTGCCACCTGCGGATGGATGGCCACCGATTCACACGCCCCACCTTTGCGATTGACCCAAATCGAATCCAGTCCGCGATTCTGATGCAGATCGCGGACTAGCAAACGGGCGATCTCAGCCCGCCGAAGTCCGACCTGTAACCCAACGGCCAAAATCGCTCGGTCTCGCAATCCTTGAATTGTGTGCGGTGACGGAGCGTCCAGTAATTGCCGAGCTTGACGCTGGGAAAATGCAAGCGTTTTTCCCTGATTGCGGCTTACTCGAGGGCGCTCGACATCACGCACGGGATTGATCGGAACCACGCCATGTTGAACGAGGTGCTTGTAGAGACTTGATAGAGCGGCAAGGCGACGCCGGATCGTCGAAGCCTTCAATTGCTGATACTCGCGCATGTGCGATTCCCAAGCGATGACGGGTCGGTGGTCGACTCGGTGTAGTTGTTCGGGCGAAGTGATGCCAGCGAATCTCATGAAATCTTCGACGTCTCGCCGGTAGGCAGTCCGGGTTCGCCGGCTCTTGAGTTTGGCAAGCCACACGCTTTCCTCCGGAATCGCCGCGAGCGAATCGAGCACGGAAGTCGATACTTCCGCTTCAATTGTGGTAGGAAAATAGTCGGGTTTCGTGGTCACGGACGATCTCGGTCAATGCACGATAATCCGGTTTATCGCGTGCTCGACCTTCTCACGTTTTAGACGACCGTGCAAACGAAAGTTGGACCGGTCGCGTAGCGTGACTGATCCTTAATCGACCAAGCCCGCTCGCTATGACGCTTCATGCGTTTTTTCAACGATTGCGATTGTCTGGGCGAATCAGTAGACAATTCATTGAAAACCGTGCTATGCACTCAGCATTGTCAACTGCATCGCCAACAGAGAGGTACCAGCAATGCAAACGCAAGAATCAAATCTGACGCACAGTGAACCAACCCGTCCATCAATGACTCATCGTCATGGTCGCTTGACCTTGACCATCTGGTCAAATTGGACGGACGACGGAACACGATATTCGACGGAAATCACACGAACTTGGAAGGACGGCGATGCCTATCGTTCGACGAACAGATTGGACGAACGTGACCTGCTGGTGGCAGCCCGTTTAGCGATCATCGCGGATGACTGGGTCAATGCCGCGCGCCAAGCGGAATGGGAACAAGCAAGACAGAGCGACTCAACGCCATAACTTCCACTTGACGAGATGCACGGTGCCAACAATTCGCCTGTCAGTACCATCAACGACAGTGGCCATCCGATAGCCGTTAGAGCTTTTGACGGCACCGTGTATCCTCCCTGGAATCTGCTCAAAGTCGCCAAAAGCCAGCATCATGGAAGGCAGCGTGAATGCGAAACGAAAAGTTGGGTTTAGAAATTTCACTTCGTTGAAAACGAAGGCTTTGCCATTGGGGCTGCTTTCGTCGGAGCCGGTCATCGTTGGGTTCACCCGCTCCGCGCCCGACGATGAACGGCGCAGATGAAAGCAGCAATTGCGACGGCAGGCAGTCCAACTACCAATAACCTGCTTTTGTTGGTGAGCGTCAGAAGATTGGGTTTATCAACTATTGTTGCTGCGCAGATTCGATTGCAATGGCCAGTCCGCACAATGCGGCGATTTGATCGTTCTGTGTTGGAAGTGATGAGACCCAAGGAAGCGTCTCGTCATCAGAGAGCTCGCTTTGTTTAGCAGTAGCAACGGCATTGAATGCACGGCTGCGAAAGCAAATATCTTGTTTCGGTATGCTCGTAGCCTCCGCTATAGCTTCGTCGATTCGGCCAGACTTCGCCAAGCCAACCGCGACCTCGGCCAGCGGGCGGCTGGGGCCGTCGAAACAGTCGACATCACCACTGACAATGGAGTCTTTCGCCATAGTAAGTTCGCCTGCGATCGCATCAGCAGTCGCCAAGATCGTTTTCATTTTCGTCGCGGCTCCTCCACGACGTATTTCAGCGAACGCGGTTCGCCGCGCCGAGCGATAGCCATCCACATCACCACGTTCGGCATAGAGGATTGCAAGTTCGGCTGTAGCGCGGGCGAGTTCTCCCGGTTTGGATTTCTCGCGAAGCTTGCCAATCTCCGCATGTAGCTGCGGTATATTCGATCTCCATGCCGCAATGAGGGCGTTGATGTACGGCGTATCCCCATATGGAATTCTGCGCGGAAGAAAGACATCCTGCCCGATACCAGTATCGTTTTGAATTCGCATCGCGATTGCACGGAGAAACCAGAATTGCCAATTGATATACGAATCGGGTTTGTCCAGGTATCCAGCGTGGTTAGCGATTCTCAGTGAAGTGTAGAGAGCGCCTGCGGCGTCACCCAGATCCGCTTGCATTTCAGCCAAATGGCGTTCGCAGTCGATGATGCGACGGATACCCTCTGACTCGGCAGATTGTCGGCGGTAATTATCGGCGTAGTAGTAGGTGCCTTTGTGTGACTTTTGGGGCGAAGGTCTGCTGCGCCAGACGTCCGTCCATGCCGCAAAGCAACGATCATGAAACGCGACCACTGCTGCTTGATAACTCTGTTGTCGCCCGGTTAGATTCCACGTCCGGGCGACTTCCAGCCACGCGCAAGCTGATTTGATGTTATCTTCGATATTGTCGGCCTGCTTCGAGGCGGACTCAATGAGTGATCTTGGGTTGTCGGCGGTTACGGCAAAGCGACTGTTGTTTGATGTTGGTGTTTTGTTTGCTGTCTGGCCAAGTGTTCCGGCAGCCCTCGCGACTCCGGCGTATGCTGCGGCCCGCAAGCCAGGGTCGGGTAGTTTTTGCACCCATTGAACGACGGTCAAAGGTTCTTCGCCAGATCGGAGTCGATACTCTACGTATCCCGCCACACCGCGTGATCCCCAGCGTTGGTCGCCGTAGTATTCAAACAATTCTTCTATGTTGAACGTAGGCACGTCTTGCGGAGATGCGGCCAAGACCTGAAAAAGCAACGCCGCTTGCATGTACGGATCGGGAACGTTGTTGGCGACGATGATTGCGTTTTGCCACTGTCTTGCTGCGATGTAAGCATCACCCAATCGACGGGCGTGGCCGTAGACAAAATCACTTCGAAACGATTCGGTTGAAATCGCAGACTCTGCCTTCAAGATCATCCGATAAAATGCCTGCTCGTCGTTTCGTTTTGCCGCCGCGATGGCCGCAAAAGTAAAACAAGAAGCGATTCGCTGCCGTTTTGCTCCTCGTTGCCGTTCGAGTGTCCGTGCTATCGAATCAAGCGTCGAAGGGGCTTCCGTCCAAGCTTTCGCCCGACATTCGAAGATCGGGAGCATGTCGTCATAAACACGATTGGGCCTGCTGTAGATGCTCGTTTCTGGTTCGACCGCCGCTGCCAGCAGCTTCGCTGAAACGGCAGTCATTCCGAATCTACCGGTGAGTCCAGAAAGGTGTGATGCATACACCCGATTGATAATGGGATGGCTGATCTCGTCGCAGCTCTTCACCGCTTCGAGAATGAGTGGTTCTGCGAGTGTCCGGTCGAACAGATCGTGCTGGCAGAGGTCAGTGGTTGCGTCGATGACGTTCTCCGGAGACGTAAGTCGGGGGATGGACACGCGAGCGCGTCTCATCGCTTCACGCTGTTCGTCTTCCTGCCCAATGATGCTCCAAGAAGTGGCAATCATTAGCCACGCTTCGAAAGACGACGCCTTATCAGGTGAACTGAAGCTCGCTTCGGAAGCGGCCAATTTTAGCCATCCATCGTGCCCGATTGCTCGTAACAACGGACCGACTTCGTCAAGTCGCGGGTGATTTGGGTGGTTTTCGCGAAATGCAACCAACTTGGCGATTGCGTCGAGCGCAGTGTCGTTGCGAATGCTCTGGGTCAGTTCTTGGAATTCGATGTCAATCAGCGTTGTGTTGAAGAGCCGCGTAGCCTGTTCAACAACTCTATTGATTTCCGCTGTTGAGGTTTCTTCGGTCGTTGATTCAAGCAGGGACTGTGTACGGGTCCAGTCACTACCGCTCCACTTGTCCAACCGGTCAGACTCCCTTTGAACTTTCTTACGAAGCTCTGACAACGCAAGTTGTGACGCGATTGCTTGACTTTCAATATCGGGATCGATGTTCGTTTTCGGCTGTAGCGACGCCGCGCTGCCTGGAGCCGGCGGTGCAGGCTCGATGGCGAGGAGCGGTGCCTCCGGCAGCGTCTCGGTAGCGGATTGTAGTTCCGTCGTCGTTTCCGTCTGTTGCCGAATTGGGTCGGTCAGTGGTGGCACGGATCGAAAGATCGAAAAAGACAGATCTGGCGAGAGTAGGACGAGAAGAACGAGAACGCAAACGAGAAGCGAAATCATCGAACGCCATTTGCGTCGACGTAAGTGTTGCTTGTGCCTTTCAACCCAGTTCCAAGAATTGCTCATTGTTTGCTATCGCGTTTTGGGCGGTCGTTACGGTGACAGCAGCCTTGCTTCGACCAGTGCTTTCGAATGTAGCCGTAACAAGTTCTGTGCTTTCTGTACTTCATAGCGGATCGCCGTTTTCTTGATATCTCCTGCCCAGCCGTAGCTGGGGAATGCGCCTCGGGGACGGTCGTTATGCAAGTCGTTGGCCGTGCTAGTCCCGAATCGGTGGAGCTGATGGAGACCTTCGATTGTCGGTTCAAGCGCACCCAGCTGTTCCAGTCGCGCTAACGACACCGGCTTTGCTTCCACGGTACTGATCACGATTGCCGCGTTCGTCCGACTATTTGGTTGAATGTGGCCAGGAGATATGAATGGACTGAGGTATTGCCGCACCTGAGCCATGTCACGCTGAAGCACAGCGGCTCGGGCCAGCTTTTGCTGTTGCTCCTTATTTGATTGTTCTGCCTTCGCAAGACTGCCTTTCAGATTTTCGATCTTGTCTCGAAGGTCACGTTCATTCAGTTGAGCCTCACGAATCTCAGGTGCATATCGCGAACGCACTTGCTCTTTCGCCAATTCAACAGCGTCTGTGATTTGTTGCGCTCTCGATGCGTCAATCTGGGCGATCGTGGCAGTCAATGAGGCTTCCAGACCCACGCCGACTTTAGTCGCGTGTTCCGAATCGTCTTTCAATGATTCAATTTGTTTCGCGAGGTTAAGAAACTCCGCCTGAAAAAGACGTTCATATTCAGGATTGCCGAACTCTGCATCGCCGATTTCCACAAGACTGGTCCTAGCGAGTTCGACTGATTGGCGAATCGAATTGGTCGCCGATTGCGGCAGTTGTGTAGTGACGGACAACAATTGCGCCGTTAGCCGACCATTCTCGCTAGCAGGTAGTGCAGATTCTGGAGTTTCGACAGATGCGGGTTTGCCAACAAGTTCTTGCGTCGTAACAGAGTTTGCATCCGAATTCGGATCGCTCAACCAGCCGGCCCACCATAAGTAGAGTGCGGCTAGCACTACAAATGCGAATGCCACAATCTGTGACCTTCGGTTTGCTGAGCTTTCTGATTCAGCATATTCCTGGGGGGAAAGCGTTGACATTTTCTTGCTCTACGGCTGAAGCATTCCGTCACGGATGAGCATGTCACCAAACACGTTGAGCAGATACTGCGCCCTGCGCACGCGTCCAATCACATCTGGTTTGTTCAGTTCGGCGGTTGAACTCATCTTCGGAAACGCGCCAAGTGGCCGGTCATTGTGTTGATCCACAGATTTTAGTCCGCCGATTCGGAATAGGGTTTCCAAACCAAGTTGCGAGTCTTCCAGGGCACCAGCCTTGTCGATGAGTGCCAAAGACATCGGTTTGGGACTGGAAAGATATTTGAATTCGTCACGTGACGCAGGTTGAGCATAGCCCGGCGAAATGAAGGGTTTTAGGAGCGTTCGAATCTCTCCGATGCTTGCGCGGTAGGTTTCGATGCTGACTGCGGGTCGAGACTGCGGAGTATTTGTTGGAACGGTTTCTCCCGAACGCACGTTGTCCAGCGATTTTGAAAGACGGCTCGCGGATTCCGCGAGTGATTCGCCCGATTCTCTCAGCTCTTTGAGCCGTAAGAGCGTTTGTGATTCTGCTTCTTGTTTTGCCTCGTTCGACGCTGAAAGAATTGTTTCGGACATATGTTGTTCTGACTCTGCGATCGCTTCAGCCAATGTCAATTGCCCTCGCTCACGGTGCTCATTTTGTTGCAACAGTTTTGTCAACATGTCCTGGCAACCGCTGCAAAGTGTCTTCGCCGCGACAATGGATTCCTTCAGCTTGCGGACATCGATTACCAGCTCGCTAATGTCCGAAGGCGAGTCAGCATTGACAGACTTGCGATTGATTCGATCTAGAGATTCGTCGAGGGTGACAGCAGTTTTTCGAATAGGGTCGTATATGCTGGCAAGGGCGACGAAGCGATTGACTTCGTCTGAGTCAGTAGCAAGTCGGCGACCCTGTTCGCTACTTGACGCGTTTTCGTGCGCGGCATCATAGCGAGCAATACGATCATTTAGTTGCTTCAGTGCGTTGTCAGCAGCGGCCAACTCGATAGTCAGCGAAACCTGACGCAATTCGAACAGCGCCGCTTCGGCCTGTTCCTTGGGGACTACTCGCTCCGGTCCAACGACAGAATCGGTGACTTTCCCAATCATATCGCCGAGCGGTTTGACTCGCTCTCGAAACGACACTGGTGCGGAATCCGATGGCGGAATCGTCGATCGTTGATGCTGATAGAAGCCAAGGAAAAAACCACCAAGCACGACGATCGGAATCGGCAAAAACAAGAGCAGCGTTGAACGCCGATGAGCAAGCTGTGCAGCGCGAGCCAGATCCTGGTTGCTCGGGACGTCTTGCTCGGAAGACTCTGGTGCGCCCTGAATCGAAGACATTTACCGCCAAGACCTCTGGAGGTTAGGCAGTTGTTTCCGGATCAGGAGCGCGGCGACGCCTAACAGCAATGCAAGAAACAATGCAATGAGCGAAGCATTTAGCACGGCAAAAAGAGCGGCTTGAAACGCGAAAACGACACATCCGAATCTGGTAACTCGCCAAAGCGATAGCTGCGCTGACCTGGTATCAATGATTGATGTCAATTTCGTTGTGCTTTGCGCAAAGAGATACATACTCCCGACACCAAGCAGAATCGCTAGTGGAGTCAATAGGTTCGCCGAAAGCAGACTGGCCGCCATGATGAAAACGGAACAAACGCCGCCAATGACAGCAGCCATTGAGAAACGTTTAGCACCGATGTCGGCTTTCGCCTCCAATTCCAATTGCTTCGATTCAAAGTTGCTTTGCTCTTGATCGGCGATTGAGAGTTCGCCCCAGCCGGCGAGGACGTAGTCACCAAGCAGAATCGCTGGACAACGACTCCACTCGCTTGACAGTAGTTTCGTATGCGGACGCTCCTCCAGCTTGAAATCCCAGTCGATGCCTTCTTCGCGAAAAAGGTCCCCTTCGAGAACGCGCACAAGCGGTCGAATGCAATCCGGAATCGACTCAATCAGTTCGCGGTATTTGGCCGGAACGGGGTATTTTGTTTTCTCAGGCGTTTTAATGGCTGGATTACGAATGTGATGGATACGTGTTTGCTTCTGATGCAGCACTTTGGCATCTGTTATCTCGTAAGTATCTGTGATGTAGGCCTTGTGCCAATGGTCGGCGAACTCTGGATCGAGCTTTCGATCAACCTTTCGTCTCGTCTCGCCCGACTTCCGAACGATGGCGATTCGATTGTGAAAACTGAAGCGGCAAGTTTCTTTCGCCGTTGCCACCTCGCCGACGATGTTTGCGTCGCGTAGGTGATCGAGCAAACCGACGAAGTGATTTGCGATCGTTAGGCACTGCGACTTCAAGTGCGTGACCGATTCATGGATTGCAACTTCGGGTTCACGGTCAGCAAATTGATAATCGACGAACGATTGCGGCGGAATCGGAAACCAGTCGTCGGCGATAATCTCCTTTTTGATTTCGGCAACGAGATTGCCTTGATATTCGGTCGATAGGCGGTCACCTTGAACTTCGACCGTCGCGGCTAGAATCGCATCAGCGAATTTTTGCAGGTCTCGGTACCATCCCGTGACTTGTTCGTGGCTGGAAGATGCAATACGAACAACATGTTCTATTCCGCGATGCCCTGTCTCGTCCGCGACACGCGCAAACCAAAGCTGCTTCCACAGATGCGAAGCGATTGCATCGGCGAGTTCAACCGAAGGCGAACGTGGCGTGACTTCCTCGCCGACGTCCCTGACTGTATTGCCCGCACGGGCGATGCTTGGCTTTCCCGCAGCAAGCGTCGCATTCTTCTCGCCAACGATTTGAACCATGATGAACCAGCTGAAAACGAAAAATTGGGCGTCCTGGGCAATTCAAATGATACCCGTGGGTGTTCGCCGATTCCAGCAAAGCCCTAATGCGGTGCCTGCATCCGCCGCAGATCAGCCACGCCAACAGGCAATTGCAAAGAGCACACAAGCGGGGCCGGAGGTCGGGGTAGACTCATAGCGTGTCCGAAAACTGTCCGAGAACTGCTGGTACAGGTCCGAAAACCCTGTAAAATCTGTAAAGTCGGCGACATGAGAAGCTCACTCGCCGTCTGTCCTAAGTACTTGCTTCGCGGTCGTTTACAGACTAATCACCATTCGGTGATGACAGTTCAATCGCAGACCTGTCGATCCGGAGGTTGCGGGTTCGAGTCCCGTCCGCGTCGCTTTGAATTCCTGTTGTCACCACGAGTGACGGCGGGGTTCTCTTCTTGCCACTTGGCGATCGATCCGCCGATGGAAGCATGGTTTACGACTCGATGGGCCGATTTCGCACCCATTCCGTACGACTCGGCAATGGATGCATCGAGAACCTCCGCTGCCGTCCAAGCCTCTCAGAGCAGGGAACGCGTTTCGCCCTAGCGTCCAAGCCAAGATTCATGCCAAGGCTAGGCGGCGCCGAAAGAAGAAAACTTTCCGGGACTCAGTAACCTTCGGCCGGTGGTCGACGTAGCTCGCCTGCGATCTTGGGCGAGTGCTACACGATTGCGATGCGACTGGGGGGGACTATGCGGGGCATGCATGGTGCGACGATGGCACGCAGGTGATTCGACGAAGTCGACAACGTCTCAAGCATGCCGTCAAGTCTCAAAGAGCCCCTCTTCCCCCCTTTGAAGAGATATCCGAACTGCTTGGCTCGTCTCATCCCGATCTTTCATCCAACGTGATCCGCCGAACCAAGAAGCGAGTGGACGATTCGAAAAACTTCGTTCAAGCGATCGACGAAATCGAATACCACCTACGACTGAAGAACGAAAACCAAGACTGCCCCACCGCGAATCGTTCTGCCCTGACCAGAATCCGCGCTTTGCCTTCCCGCGTGAATCTCAGCCTTTGCCTTTGCAATTAAAAAGGCGTCCCCGAAGGGAAGTCCGCTGAGTTGTTGGCGCAGAGTTAATTGTTACGCTACGAGACTCGTCGCCGCCGACGCACCGTGAACATTGCGCCTAGTCCCGCAAAGAACATTGCCGAAGATGGCTCGGGAACCATCGCCGTGCCGACAAGGAACCCGGTGGGGCCATCCGGAGCACCGCTAGCCTTCAAGACCACCAGATCTTCATCGCCAAAAGCGCCATTCGCTAAGGTCTCGATTGTATGAGGCCCGACACTAGCGAACTGAAGGAACCCATCGACAAGGCCAGTGCCTGGGTCATCTGTCTGCCATACGAGCGAGCCGCTGCCCGTCCCCGTGCGGTTGATATACAACGATCCGTCTTGGACACTCCAGTTCAAGCCATCTCCATTGCCAGTCACAAATGGCTGGTTCCTCAATGGGATGTTATTCGTAAACGGAACCGTGGGCTCGTGCTGGAACAAGAGGCTGGAGGATTGGATCGCCATTCCGACGGGAAAATCCGGGTCGAGCGTGATCGAACCAAATACTCGCAATCGATGGGGAGTCGCACCGCTTGTGTCAAACCCGGACAGATCGACAAGGAACGTGGTGAAAGCGGCGTTCGACGCCACCGGTGATACCGCGAAAAGAAGTAAAAGCAACAAAAAGCATCGTCGTTTTTTGACCATCTTCCACTTCCTTCAGTGCATGCCACGGTTGCAAATCCAGTTCGTTCATTGCGTAAGGTAGACAACGCAGCGACTACATCAAGTGACGAATCAGTTGCATCTTAGATTTTCAATGGAAACGCAATCTTAGATGTCCCGGTGACCGAGAATGCGCATCCCCACACTACTAGATAGATGTTCACCACGGGGAAAGAAAAGGTTCCAGGACTCAAGATTTGTTGACAGGTGGTCGACGTCTCTCGTTTGGAATCCTGGGTGAGCGCTACACGATTGCGATACCGCTGGCTGATAACGCATGGCATACAAATCGGGACGATGCACAGGTGCTGCACCGGAGCCATACTGTCTAGAGGCATGCCCGCACACCGACGCAACAGTGGTATGCTAAGACCGCTGCGAATAAATTCGGTCGCCATCGCTTCGCAACCGGTCAACCGCAACTGATCGACGATGGACCGTCACGCGGTGGCATCAATACTCACATGATGTGTGTTGCGAGGATGCTCACGTGCATGGGTGAGGAAGTAGTCACTGGCATTCGCATCCATCGGTTGCGCCGCCCAGATTTCGTTGGCTCAGCGGCGTCGCCGAAAAGTCGTCAGTCCACAGATCGCGGACAGCAGATACACGCACGAAGGCTCGGGGACAATGATCGCTGTCGTCCCCAGGTAATCGCCGAACGAGTCAAGGCCAACGCTCAAATCTGTGGCAAAGTAAAGTTTTGGGCCAACGCTCGGTGCAAGTAAAGCGTCCGGTTCGTGCGAAAGAATGCTGAAGACATTATCGATATCGAGAGAACCACCGGTCATTGCAGATTCGCCGGTAAACACCAGTTCGAAATCACCGCCACCGATGTCCGTCACACTGATGCCAATTAGCGAGGAATCCGCGGGGTCGAATGGCGGCCCCGTAAAGTCAACTGTGCCTGTGGCACCCGTGAATGTCACGTCGAAACTGACGCCTGTCAGATCGCTCAACAGAAAGGTTCCTTCCACTAAAGGACCATCGTAGGAAAACGTGCCCACGCCAATGATATTGCTCGGTAATACGATGCCATCATCGAAGTCGTCGTAAAACATGTTGACAGTGGCACCATGAGTGGTGGTTCCGCAAATGGCCAGGAACCCGAACGTAAGCGCGGAAATGAGCTTCAACATGATGTTGTTACCAAGAGGAAGGAAGGACAGTCTCGACACCGACATCTGAATGCGTCACCTTCGCCCATGAGTACGCACCAACGCCATTCGGATTGCCGATGATAAACACGTGAGAAACGCGTATCAAGCGACGTGAGCGATTCACTTCAGTCCGGCGCCCGTTCTCCAGGTGAACAAATCACCACGCCTGACGCGTGGGTTCTGCGTTGCGGAGGGCAAGGTTCTAACCGTGATTTCCCGTATGAATTGAGCCGGAATCGCTCCGGGCGTAAATCGCTCCGGGCGTAAATCGCTTCCTGGCTTTCTGTTGCGATCTCCGTCGTGCCTGACGCGACGCGATACTTTTCCATGTTTCCCTTCTGCCCACTGCTGCAGGCCAAGAATTGGACTATTTCCAGTTGCTGTTCAGCGTAAAGTGCTGGTTCTGCGCAGACGCTCTCCGCCAGAAATCTCGTTTTGCACTGTTTGTTCCGCTGCGAGAGCCCCGTCTCTCGCCCAGCGGCGGCCGCACCGCCAGTCATTAAAGCGGCCGGAGACGAAAAGGCACCAGAACTCCAAAAATCTTTGACCGGTAGTCGACGTCGCTCGTTCGGAGTTGTGGGTGAGTGCAACACGATTGCGATACTGCTGGCTGATAACGCATGCATACAAAGAGCGATGATGACACAGGTGATGCATCGGAGCCACGCCGTCTCGAGGTATGCCTGCAAACCGACGTAACAGTTGTATGCCAAGACCGACCGCTGCGGATAGATTCGGCCACGTCGCGTTGGATTGGCAAAGGATTCGATCGCCGAGCAGACGTGGGACACTCGATTGCACGGCGCCGCTTTTCGGCCGCCGGCAAATGCATTGACGGACCTGCCGAATCCGATCTTCGGACGACGAAGTGGCGGGTGTTTCATCAGACGACGGGCACATGTTTGCAACATCTAATTCACATAAGCCGTTAAGGCTTGATCACCACCTTGATGCAGCCGTCTTTCTTGTCACGAAAGGTTTCATAGGCGTCGGGTGCTTCGTCGAGCGAGACACGATGGGTGATCACAAAGCTAGGGTCGATTTCACCCGATTCAATTTTCGATAGTAAAGGTTGCAAATAGCGTTGCACGTGTGTTTGTCCCGTCGTCAGCGTCAACGACTTGTTCATTAATGGCCCCAACTGAAAGTTATCGACGGTCGCGGTGTAAACGCCTGGCATGCTGATCGTGCCGCCCTTACGACAACAACGAATTGCCATATTGATTGCGTGAGATGCATTCTCGTTGCCAAGCACATTCTCTTTCACCGTCTCTAACGCCGCTTTGATTGACGACTTTGCGTGGGCCTCCGCACCGACCGCTTCGATGACTCGGTCCGCCCCGCGACCGTTAGTCATTTCTTGAATCATCTCGTAGGGATCGTGTTCGTTCATGTCGATCGTATCCGCTTTGCCGTGATTGCGAGCCATCGTCAGGCGTTCAGGGACTGAATCGATTGCGATCACTCGACCGGCACCGAACATCCAAGCCGACTGGATGCAAAACTGCCCGACTGGCCCACAGCCAAACACGGCCACCGTGTCACCATCTTCGATGCGCGCATTTTCGGCTGCCATGTACCCGGTCGGAAAAATGTCGCTCAGAAAGACAACCTGTTCGTCACTGAGATCCGATTCGATCTTGATCGGCCCGACATCCGCGTACGGCACACGCAATGCTTCGGCCTGTCCGCCTGCATACCCACCGGTCAGATGCGAATAGCCAAACAATCCAGCCGGTGCATGCCCCATCACTTCCGCCGCCTTTTCTGAGTTTGGATTGGACTCATCGCACAAAGAATATTGTTCCGACTGACAGAAATAGCACTGTCCGCACGAGATCGTGAACGGCACCACAACGCGGTCGCCCGGCTTGAACTTGCTCACCGATGAGCCAACTTCTTCAACAATTCCCATCGGTTCATGACCGATGATGTCGCCGGATTCCATCCCACTCATGTTACCGCTCATCAGATGCAAATCACTGCCGCAGATGCCCGATGCAGTGATGCGAATCAACATGTCGGTGGAATCAACAATTTTCGCATCGTCAACACTGTCACACCGAATGTCACCGTTGCCGTGCCATGTAATCGCTTTCATAGATTCGTTGCCTTTAATTGAATGCCACGTGTCGCCGCGGCAGTGTTGGAGGAAGTTAGCTCACAAGTGATAGAGCACTCTCGACAATGCAACTCCCATGCCTTTGATTCTTGTTGGCGCAAATTGACAAGAGTACGACATCATCGGCGGAAACCATCATCGGCGGAAACCGTTTGTGCGTCATTCACACCGATGACGGTTCTACCCAGATGACTATCGCCTGGCGTGATTCGACGGATGACCGAGTTTGATTGAAACGATTCGTCGCGCGAACTTTTGTGGTCGGTGAATCAGCCGTCCATCGAGAACCACCAGAGTTCTGCGTTTCGGAAAGACGAGCGTTTCTACAACAGGTCCACTTCGGTCACGCGGACCAACAGCTCATCCTGTTGAAAACGATTCAACAACTCCCGGCGAAATTCGCACCACCACTGTCGATCAAAACTGTCGGTGACGACTTCGACGACGGTGATCTCATCGACTTCCACGTCGCCTGCCGATCTTTTCCAATGGCCGGTCGCGGCGCGGCGATAGGCTGTCGCACCGCCGAACATTTGCGTCAATGTTTGCTCCACTCGCTCAAACTCGACAGCCTCGACCTTTTCACCCGATGGTCGTTGGCAAGGCAAGAACAACTCGATCAGTTTCATGAAATGAACATCCAACTGGATCGCTAACTCAGTATTTGCATCATCGCGACATACCGATTTACACCTTGCGACGACCGCAGAAACCGCGGGCTGAAATAAGAGCGCCAACCAATCGCCTTGATCGGTTTTACAAATCGTCAAACGTTTGCCGTCAACATACTTCCAAGCATACATTTGACCGGTTGGACTGCGTTATCAGACCGTTTCGTGTGGCCAGAGTCACGTGATCCGACTTGCACAGACGCCACTAGCTCTTAGGCCGATATCCGTACGCGTGGCGGATGTACACCCGGTCGGATTCATAGTCGCCGTCATACTCGTCACGCAATTTCGTGTCGACATCTTCATTCCACTGGGGGTGATTAGTTCCGTAGCGACGTTGCGCCGTATAACCGAATCGGAACGCTTGCTCTCGGTTCTCGAAAGCATCATCTGAACCGGCCATCTGTTTCAGCGTGTCGTCAACATCTTGATTCATATCGCGAGCGGAATCGTAACCAAAGTCTGATTTGGTTTGCTCCCAATCGTTGGCAAACGCCTTTTTGATCCGTTCCCAAGTGCTCAAGTCTTCGTCGGTGTAGCTGTACGATTTGGTAGCCATTTGAATGTCCTTCATTCGGTGTGGAAAAACTGCTTCGGAAGGGAAGCAATTTGCGGGCAACAGCTAAAGCAAATTTCGGACCAGCGGCGGTCGGATGCCTTGCTGATTGTGGCAAGCCGATCGATGGCCTTGCTTCGGCTCGCGGAAACGGATGATCCGGACTCTGCAAGCCTGTTGCCGGTCCCACTCTGCAAGCTTGTTGTCGGTATCGCTGATGGAAAGTATTTCAGCGGAACGCGTAAGTGATGATCGCAGCGCGGCCAACGTGCACGATTGCCGTTCGCTTCACGCGTGATTCACGATGTCGTGCTGCGTCACGCCACCATTATTGCGATCGAATGCAAGTCGAAGGATTCCCCTTAAACACCCCATAAACAACTGGCACAGAAATCGCATTACTGATTATCGCACGCGCGTATGACGATTATCTCACGCGCGCGTGACGTAAGTCATGCCAACCGACGCTGACACAAGAATCGGCCACACCCTTAGCCAGGATAAATGGAGACAAGCCATGCCTGAGTGGACTGACAAAGATGAACGCCAATACGAGCATGTGAAGGAAAGTGTGCTGGATCAGGGCAAGTCGCAGGAAAAGGCGAAAGAGGTTGCTGCAAGAACCGTGAATAAACACCGTCGCGAGGAGGGACGGACGCCGAACAACACCACGCAGGGCACCGGAAATCCAAACACATCGCTCGAAGAGCGCACAGTTGATGAACTTCGCAATCGCGCCTCTGATCTAGGCATTGACGGATACACCTCGATGAAGAAATCCGACCTGATCAAAGCAATTCGTCAGAAAAATTCTTGAACAACGACTTGCCCTGAATGTATCTCCGAATCTTTCGCGACCCTTTCACAACTGCGATCATCCAGTTTGTCACCCTTTGTTCGGCCGGCGCGTTTTGCAGCGGTCCGTACTGGTCTATTTTCTGTTTGTGATTTTCTGGCAACAGCGGGACCATATCGTAAACATGATCCTGGGTTTGATGCTGCTAGAATGAGTGCATGAACCCGTACGAACCACCGAAAACGGAAAACCGAACCGCCGTTGCACCGCCTCAGCGGCGCTACCCAATCCCAACCGTGGCCGGATTCGCAACGGTAGCAATGGTCATTTGTGGCCAAGTCGCATACTCGCTTGGTTCCGCAAAGGCGGCATGGCTATCCGGCGTCTTTGCCGTGATCGCCTTCATCTCGTTTTTGCATCGTCGCTAGTTCGATACGTGACCGACTCTAGCAACAGTCAACGAGCAACCACCGTGTCACTGCATCGACCGCCCGGCTTGCAACAAGCCGAGTGGCTCGGATCGACCTGCGTTGACCGCGGGCCAGAGTCCGGCCAACAAACAAAGTGTGATGGTCATCGCGAAACCGACGGCGAGCTGCGCCCACGGAACCATGAACGATGGCGGGCCGGCAAACCAACCGCCGAACTGGGCCATCCCGACGCCGCACCATCCGGCGATTATCCCGAACACGAGACTCAGCAGGCAAGCGGCGATTGCGATCAGGATCGTTTCGGCAAGCACCAACCGCACCAGTTGGCTTCGCGTCACACCGATCGATCGCATCACGCCGAATTCCCAGGTTCGTGAACGCACCGAAGCGATGACCGTGTTCGCAACGGCTAACGACATGATGGCCAGTGTGACCAGCGGCAGGTAGCTCATCCCCCAGATCATTCCATCGGCACGGCTCTTGATCGCCTTGCTAACGTTCTGGGTCGTCGTCATGCGTGCAAACGGCCGATAGGCGACGACTTGGCCTTGACCATCCGCGGTGAAAGTTTCACCGGCGTTTTGCTGCGCGATTGCTTGAAATTTTTCTTCAACCGATGCGAGATCGCTGCCGGGTTCTAGGTTGAGCCAAAAAAATTCGGTGCGGCCTAAATCGAAATCACTCCGCACTCGGTTTCGTTCGGCAAACAAAATAGCGCCGGTACGTCCAAAGTGACGCCGCATCCCCGAGAACTTGGTAACCCATTGCCAACCAGGTAAAGAAACGACGGCGGCGATGCGGTAGGACACACGTTGGTCTTCGGCCGACGGCGGGATGAATTTCACATGGTCACCTAAACCCAGACCGGTGGCCATTGCAAAATCTTCGGACACGACGCAGCCGTCGCCCGATGCGACCGCTTCGATGGCCGAACGTCGTTTGCCTTGCACGAACTGAACCGGCAACATCGTTCGTTCCGTTCCAAAAGCAACGGCCGGATCCAATCCACAGACGATACCGTTGTCGCCAAACTTCAATCGACTTGGCGGACCGCCGACGCCCCAATCAAACTTTGCCTGCTCGATCGCCAGCGGCATCACTTCCCCCGGTCGCACATCGCTGACTTGACCTACTTGTTGTTCATCCTGCTGTCGCAGTCCTACGGGATGAAACGCGACCAATGCTTCTGGCAACCAGTCGCCGGGCGTGAACGGTCGCAGCATCGAGTAGCCCCAAATTTGCGTGGAAGCAAACAGACCCAATCCAACCGATAACGCTAACGTCGCACCCATCGCCGACCAAACATTGCGTGCAAACTGAGTTCGCATCATGCGACTATCCAAAGCCAACAAAGGGTTCAAAATCGGACCCAGCAATCGCTCACAAAGAATCACGATCGTCGGCGCCATCAAGACCATCCCCATCAGCAGCATCGGATACGTCGCAAAGCGATAGCACCAATACCGCCATTGGTCGGACATTGGTAGCGCGAATACCGTGACGGGCGTCATTGCCGAAAGCAGCAATCCCAGCAATGCCAAGCTCACCAATCGCTTGAACATCGAACCTGATTGCGGATCTTTGCAACCTTGGCGTTGTTGCATCACGTCCAGCGGCGAGATCCTTGTGGCGCGCCAAGCGGGAAGGATTGCGGCGCCGAACGCCCCGACGAGAACCGTCACTGCGGAAAGTGCGATGCTTGACCAACCTAAAACCGCACCACCGGAAAACAGCCCCGGCAACACACGGCTGCCGACCAGCACCAGTATCCACCCGGCAAACAGTCCGCCGAACCAACCGACGACGGCCAACATCAAACTTTCCAACGCGATAATCGCCGCAATTTGCGAGCGGGTGAGGGCAACCGCTCGCAGCATCGCGAACTCCCGTGTCCGTTCGCTCACGCCCATACTCAGCACTGAAAAAATGATAAACACGGCGGCGAGTGACGCCATGCCGGTCGCGGCCCAAGCTTGAGATTGCTGTCCGGATACCGATCGACTCGATTCCATTCCGCTGCGAACCCGATCAAAGTCGACTAAGTGCAGTGGAGGACGGTGAGCCGCGAAAATCTTGCCCCACAACTCGTGAAACTGTTGCATCGAAACCGTGTCACGGATCGCGACTTGCAACACCTGCGGATCGGTTGGCGCGCCATTGATCTTATCCGCGATACTCGGACGGACATAAATTGCATTGGTCGCGACACCTTGCACGAACCCGCCCGGCAATCCAATCCGATTCATCCTATCCATACCGTCGCCGTCATCACTTGCCGGCCCGACCGGGCTTCGACGCGATGATCTCGGAAGCGATTCCTGAGGACGTGATAACGAAGCCCCTTGACGCCCATCGCTTCGATTTGCTTCACCACGCGTCCCACGATCTCTGCCGAATGAAGGTGCTTCGGATACTTGCTGCACCAATCCAACCACGTTTAGTCGAACCTGATTGGCAAAGGTCGTCACCAACACATCGTCGCCCACGGTCACTCCCATCTGGCGAGCCGTTTCCACGCCAATGACCACGGCCATCTCGTCTGTCGTGGTGCCCAACCAGTCGCCGTCGACCATCTCATAGGGCGGTTGTTCCGCAGGCGTGCTGACCATCGTTGGCCCTATCGGCGGTGCTCCGTTGACAGGCGGACGGTGGCCGACAAGCAGGTCAAGCGAAGATTCCGGCGCGACGGTGTCCGACGGATGTTTGACGCGGGTAACAGAAACTCGCGAATTGCTAATGGGATTGACTTCCATCAAGCCGACGTCTCGTTGCAGTCTGCTGATCAACGACGGATCAATCTTTGCGGCTGGCGAACCGGGCGATCCGCTGCCGCTTGGCATCACCAAGGCGTCATAGCGTCCCAGATACTTGCCCGCGTTCTCATCGAACTGCGAGACCAATGCGTCATAACCGCTGACGACCCACACGACGGCGCACGTGGACGCGACGACGCCCAGATGCGTGACAAAGAATCGTCCGGGACTCATTCGCATGCGAGAGACAACGAGTTTCAAAATTAGTTTGATCGACCGCATCGACTTTGGGTTCTCGTTCGAGGAAACAAGCAAGCGTTCTTTTATCACTCGCATCAAAACCAGTGAGTGATTGCCACGACGTCAACTGCATCGGCACGACGAATGCAATTGACAGGCCATGACGAACTCGTCACCCGGACGATTTGCATTTCACACCGCAAAAGCCGGCAAAAGCAAACCGCAGCCTCCGATCACCATTGAAACGACAGGCGAAAACTTCGCCGGGGTTGCTGAAAATTTCGCCGGTCACACTCACGCACGAACCATCGAATGAATCAGTTCAACAAAACCGTTCCCTTGCTTGTTCAACATGTGACGAAAACGTTTCGACAAGGAAAATCAGAAGTGCAAGCTCTCACTGGCGTGGACATGCACGTCGAGCGAGGATCGTTCGTCGCGATCATGGGCGCAAGCGGATCGGGAAAAAGCACGTTGTTGCACTTGATGAGCGGATTGACCCGCCCGTCATCCGGCAATGTTTCGGTCAACGAACAAAACCTTGATGGTCTTAGTGATCGAGAACTGACGCTCTTTCGTCGACGTCATATCGGGTTGGTGTTCCAATCGTTCAACCTCGTGCCGTCACTCAATGCGGCCGACAATATCATGTTTCCGCGTTACGCCGCGGGTCTGCCAGCGTGTGATGATGAACTCTCGGCAATCGCACAGCGACTGGGTATCGCTGATCGCCTTTCGCATTTCCCCGATTCGCTAAGTGGTGGCGAACAACAACGCGTCGCGATTGCTCGGTCGTTGATCACCAATCCCGATGTCATTTTCGCGGACGAACCGACCGGCAGCCTGGACTCGGTGACAAGCCAATCCATCTGTGAACTGCTGCGAGCACTGTGCGACGAGCAGAACCGCACGATCGTCGTCGTCACCCATGAACCAAGCGTGGCCGTGTGGGCCGATGAAGTCGTCGTGCTTAAAGACGGCCGAATCGTCAGCCAGTTTGAGGCGGACGACTATGGCGACACTCATACGCTCGCGGCCCATTATCAATCGGTGCTTGATCGTGGCACTGTTTTGCAAACATGAATCTTGGGCCGAAGCATATTCGGACGAATGAGGACTTGCAATTCGCATTGGGAACTCTCGCTGCGGCAAGTCCTTGTTCACAACGGTTGACGATCCCAAATCGTCGCGAGACGCAAACCGCCAAAGAACCAGCAAGCAACCGGGCTCACTCGCGTCCTAGCCAGCCACGTTCGATCTTGCCGCGGAATCTTTCGTTCGGTGGTTCCACTTTTTTACTGCGTGTCTTCTTGTACGGGAGTTTCCTTGATGCTTTGTTTGCCTGTTCGCCGGTGCTATCGGCGTGCGTTCACCCTTGTCGAATTATTGGTCGTGATCGCGATCATTGGCATCCTGGTCGGATTGCTGTTACCAGCGGTACAAGCCGCTCGCGAAGCTGCGCGATCGATGCAGTGCAGCAATCACCTGAAACAAATCGGACTAGCGATGCACAATTATGCGTCGGTTTTTAACGATTGCCTGCCTAACAATGGATACACGGGGATCGGTTATCCCAACGACTATTCACCTCACGCCAAACTACTTCCGTTTCTCGAGCAGGCTCAATTGCAAGACCTCATTGATTTCGACATCAACATGGGACACCCCGCGCGAACGGACCTGCCAGAAGAACTGCATCAGGCGGCGGGTACTCGAGTCGCAACCTACGAGTGCCCCAGCGACGTCGGGGCCGAGCGACACGGACTCGCGTTGCCATCCGGTGCGTCGATTCAGATTGCGGGAACAAGTTACGCAATGAATCAAGGCAGTGGGCTGGACGGAATGTTCCATCCTGGCACCGGACCGTCTGATGGACTTTGTTGGGTCAACGCGAAAACAAAGCTTCGCGATGTGCTGGACGGAACAAGTCACACGATCGCATTCGCCGAAAGCACGATCGGAATCGGAATCGACTCAGCAACCGTAACGCCCAAACTGGACGGTCGCGGCTACCGGGCGTCCGTTTCGTCCGTTGCATCGCCCATCATTACTGCGGCCGGTGACAATGACTATTCCGTTGTTGAAACGGTCGTCACTGGTTGGAAGGGCGACCGCAACCATTACTGGTTACGGGGCAGTGTTCCCAACGGACCAGTGATGAACGGCTATCTGATGCCGAACAGCCACATCCCCGACTTGATTTATCGATCCGCAAAGGTGACCGGTCCGCGGAGCTACCACACAGGGCTGGTGAAGGTATTGATGGTCGATGGCAGTGTCCAGAACGTCACCGACTCAATCGACCGCGACGTGTGGCACGCAAGCTGGACCCGGATGGGCCGCGAAGTGCAGACGGTGACCAGCCAATAAACCATTCAATTTGCATGGTCATGTCGATCGCGGCGAGTCACGACGTGACTAGCCATCAATGTCGCCAACGTTCAACACAACTTTTCCGATGTGTTGGCCCGCCTCCAAACGCTCGTGCGCTTCGCTTGCGTCGGAAAGATCGAATGTCTGATCCATGACCGGACTGATTTTACCGGAGTCCAGCAGTGGCCAAACATGTTCGAACAATTCATCCGCGATGGCCGCCTTTGCCGCATCGGACTGCGGACGCAATGTGCTGCCGGTCAATTTTAGACGGCGACGCATCAATTGAAACAGATTCAACTTCACTTTCGCGCCCTGTTGGCAAGCGATCTGAATCAGACGCCCCTCCTCACGCAGCAGTCCAAGATTCTTTGCCGTATAGTCGCCGCCAACCATGTCCAAGATAACGTCCACGCCGCCGGCTTGTTCGAATGCTTCGACAAAATCCTGTTGTTTGTAATTGACAACCTGGTCCGCACCTAAATCGATGCACGCTTGGCATTTCTCATCGGTGCCCGCAGTCGTCAAGACTGTCGCGCCAAACGCCTTGGCCAGTTGAATCGCAGTGGTGCCGATCCCGCTAGATCCACCGTGCACAAGAAACGTCTCTCCGCTTTTCAATCCGCCGCGCATGAACACATTGGACCAAACCGTAAAAAAAGTCTCCGGAAGACACGCGGCCGATTTCATTTGCATGCCTTGGGGAATCGGCAGGCAATGTAGCGCGTTGGTGGCAGCATATTCGGCATAGCCACCGCCAGGCAACAATGCACAGACGTGTTCACCGACACTCCACCGCGTCACGCCCGCACCTCGCTGCACGATCACGCCAGATGCTTCGAGCCCGGGCAAGTCGCTTGCCGACGGTGGTGGATCGTACATTCCGGCACGCTGCATTGCGTCAGGACGATTCACGCCGGCGTAGGCGATTCTTAGTACCACTTGTCCGTCCAGGGCATCTGGAATCGGGCGTTCGCAGAGCGTCAAAACCTCGGGTCCACCCGGCTTTGAGATTTCGATGGCCCGCATGGAAGATGATCGGTCGTGATCTATGGTCATAATCTGCAACACCCGAGGGGGCATGCCTTCTACGTCAGCGTGCTTGATTGTCTGTGTTTGATTGCCTGCGATTGGCCGTCTGTGGGTTTGTACATCCGTGTTCATTGTAGTTACCGCCGATCATGTTCTTGGCGGTATCGAAACAACGGCTGGCCAAATTCGATGAGAAGAGATTTTTCATTCGGATCGGAAACGCAGAAAACGAAATCCGAAAAAGGAACCAGACGCCGCCACAACCTATTCCGGATCAATTGACCAATCGCTCCATCGTCACCTCGTGAAGAACGTCGAATCGGTCGCTGACACACCACCGCGCCGTCTCTTCGTGGACCCAATGAAAACCAAGCTTTTGAAAAATCACTTCGTTGCCCGTTTGGCGAATCGTCTGCAGACGTACGGTCGTGCATCCTTGTGCTCGCGCTTCTGCACTTGCCCGATGCAACAGTTGCCGGGCAACACCCCGGCCGCGAAACGGCGTTAAAACACCAAGACCAACGACACACAGGACGTCGCCACGGACAATCAGAGTGGCTGTTCCAACGTCCTGGTTGTCAAGCGACGCGATTAACTTGGTCTCATCAATGGCATGAGAGTTTGGATTGCGAATCGATTTCGGTCGCGGGCGATAAACGCCTCGTACCGATTGAAACGATTCACGAGTGAGCGATCGAGCCATGTCGAGATCGGACGACTGCGCGATACGAATCGTCACCATACAACCACTCATTGAGAACGAATAAACCGCAAGCAAAAACTTGTGAGCGTTGGCGAAACCGTGCGTGTTTTTGCTTGCCTGTGAATTGTTACGAGATTCTAATAGAGTTTCGGCTTGCAAAGTCGCCCCGCCTAAAATCCCCCCGCCGC
>TARA_R110002049_G_scaffold210401_2_pt1 | contig 23103 bp, 26 predicted proteins | sample TARA_R110002049 | Tara Oceans TARA_R110002049 (sample SAMEA4396941) | marine metagenome | biome: Polar Biome; feature: [SRF] surface water layer (ENVO:00010504); material: water (ENVO:00002006), including particulate matter (ENVO:01000060) such as... | depth 5 m
CCCGGCGGCGAGCAAATCGAAAGCCGCGGGCGAATTGATGATGAGCTCCGGTGGGATATCGGTTTTGTGAAGCTCAACGATGCCTGGGATTTTGACCGCGGAGTCTTGAGCCTGGGCGGTGCCGATCCCGTCGAGCCGGATGTTCGCGGCTTGCATATTCAGGGGCAGACGCCGCTGGTGCGGGTCGAAGACTGGCTCGCACTGTCGCGCGGAGACGGTGCCCAGCTCGGTGCTGGCGAGCGCATTCGCTCGGTGGACATTGTGGTTGGCGACCTCTACTTCCTCGGGCAACACCTCATTGATCATCGCGTACAGGTTGACCGCAGTGCGCGTGACTGGCTCGTGCAACTCGACGGAGAGTACCTTGCGGGGTCTGCATTTGTTCCCTACGACTTTTCGGCGGCAAGCACGCTGGTACTCGATATGGAGCACCTCATATTGCCGGGTGAGAAATCCGGCTCGGATGCGGCGTCCGGCGTGCCGCGCCAGCTCGATCCGCGTACCTTGCCCGCCATTTCCCTGCGGACCAATGAATTCGGGCTGGGCGACCGTCGCTTTGGAGCCGTGGAGGCGGAATTCGTCCACAGCCGCGCGGGGCTCGTGGCGGAATCAATTGTCGCAAACGATGACACATTCAATATCCAGGCGGCGGCGCGCTGGGAGTTCGATCCGCTGGATTCGTACGGTTCGCGCAGTTACGTGACGGCGACGCTGACGAGCACAGATGTCGTCGCGACCATGGCGCGCCTTGGTTATGAGCCGGGCATTATCAGTGACGAGCTGCACATGACCTTCGACATGAACTGGTCCGGCGGCCCGCGTGCCGATTTTCTCGACACGCTGGACGGTGCAGTCCAGGTTCGGCTCGGCAGCGGCCAGCTCGATGAAGTCGAGCCCGGCGCAGGGCGCATGTTTGGCCTGATGAGTATCGTCGCGCTGCCACGGCGATTGTCGCTGGATTTTCGTGACGTGTTCCAGAAGGGCTTTGGCTTTGACCGGATCAGCGGCAGTTTTAACCTGGACGATGGCACGGCTTACACCTGTGACCTGTCGCTCGAGGGACCGGCCGCCGATATCGGCATAATCGGGCAGGCGGACCTCGTTGCAGGCAGCTATGCGCAGACTGCCGTTGTCAGTCCGAACGTTGGCAGTACACTGCCGGTGGTCGGCGCCATTGCGGCGGGGCCGCAAGTCGCGGCGGCGATGTTCCTGTTCTCGCAGATTTTCAAGAAACCGCTCAAGGATATCGGCCAGGTCTACTACTCGATGAGTGGGCCCTGGGACAGCCCGGTCATTGAGTCGGCCGATGCGGAGGCCTTTGCCGAAAGCGGCCGGCTTGCAAACTGCCTGAGCACAGAGGAGTAGAAAAACGGTGAGTCGGGTTGCTGCAGTCCAGATGAACACAGGTGCCGATGTGGCGGCCAATCTCGCACTCGCGGGCGAGTTGATCGAGAAGGCGGCAGGAGACGGCTGCGAACTTGCGGTCTTGCCGGAGAATTTTGCGTTGATGGCGGCACGGGCGCGCGACAAGCTGCAGCACGGGGAAGTGCCCGGAGACGGACCGATTCAGTCATTCCTTAGCGAGACTGCTGCACGTTTGGGTATCTGGATAGTCGGCGGCAGCATTCCGCTCCTGTCACCGGACGAGAACCGCGTGTTTGGAGCCTGCGTGACGGTCGACAGTGACGGCAGAACGCAGGCAATCTATCGCAAGATTCACCTGTTTGATGTGCACCTGTCTGACTCGGGGGAAAGTTACCGCGAGTCTTACTCGATGTACCCGGGCGAGGAACTCGTCAGCGTGGATACGCCGGCCGGGCGTATCGGTCTTACCATCTGCTATGACTTGCGATTCCCGGAGCTGTTTCGATCGCTGGTCGACAAAGGGGCCACGCTGTTCACGGTGCCGGCGGCATTTACGGCGGTGACCGGCATGGCGCATTGGCATGTCCTGCTACGCGCCCGCGCGATCGAGAATCTCGCGTACGTGATCGCCCCGGGACAGACAGGAACCCACGCGGACGGACGCGCAACCTACGGCCATTCGCTGATTGTCGATCCCTGGGGTAAAGTGCTCGCTGAACAGCCGGAAGGGAACGGCATCGCTGTGGCCGATATCGACCTTGAAACCGTCACGCGGCTGCGCAAGGAATTCCCTGCGCTTTCGAACCGCAGACTTTGATTCCCGTCCAGGCCCACCACGAGACTAAACGGAATATACCTTGAGTGAATTAACGAAGACCGGCCGACCAGGCCAGGATGCTGACAGTCAGATTGAGTCGGTCATGAGCCGCATGCTGGAGCCGGCCGGCCTGGGTGAGCGACAGCTCAACTCGACGCTCGGCAGCATCATGAAGGGCGGGGTTGATTATGCGGACCTGTATTTCCAGGTAAGCCGCCAGGAAAGCTGGACGCTCGAAGACCACATTATCCGCGAAGGCAGTTTCAGCGTTGACCAGGGCGTTGGTGTGCGTGCCGTCAGCGGCGAGAAAACCGGTTTTGCCTATTCCGACGAACTGGTATTCCCGGCGTTACAACAGGCCGCAAGTGCGGCGCGCGCCATTGCTCGCCAGGGGCAGAATCGCAAGCTCCCGGCCTGGCAGCGCAAGTCGTCGAAGTCGCTGTACTCGGCCGATGATCCGACCACCAGCATCAGCGATACGCAAAAGACAGCGATGCTGACACGACTCGAACAGGCAACCCGCGACCTCGACCCGCGTGTCTCGCAGGTCATCATCAGCATGTCGAGCAGCCAGGACCTGGTGCTGATCGCCGCCTCGGATGGCACGCTGGCCGCTGATATACGGCCGCTGGTACGCCTGAATGTCAGTGTCATTCTCGAACAGAACGGCCGCCGTGAACAGGGCTACTCGGGTGGCGGCGCGCGTGCCGATCTCAACTACTTCCTGGATGGCGAATTGCCGCTGCAATATGCAAAGGAAGCGGTACGCCAGGCGATTGTGCAACTCGACGCAATCCCGGCGCCCGCAGGCAGCATGCCGGTTGTGCTCGGCGCAGGCTGGCCCGGTATCCTGTTGCATGAGGCCGTGGGGCACGGTCTGGAAGGCGACTTCAATCGCAAGGGAACGTCCGCTTTTTCCGGCAAAGTGGGCAAGCAGGTTGCATCGACGCTGTGCACCATTGTCGATGACGGGACGATACCGAACCGTCGTGGCTCGCTCGCGGTAGACGATGAAGGCACGCCCGGAAAATACAACGTGCTGGTCGAAAACGGCATCTTGCGCGGCTACATGCAGGACAAGCTGAATGCGCGTTTGATGGGCGTGGCACCGACCGGCAATGGCCGCCGTGAATCGTTCGCGCACGTGCCGATGCCGCGCATGACCAACACCTACATGCTTGCGGGCAATCATGAGCGTGATGAAATCATCCAGTCGGTCGAACGCGGCCTGTACGCGCCAAATTTCGGTGGCGGACAGGTCGATATAACGTCGGGTAAGTTCGTGTTCTCGGCCAGCGAGGCCTATCTCATCGAGAAAGGCAAGATCACAACGCCCGTGAAAGGCGCCATGCTCATTGGTGACGGCCCGGAGGCGCTGACGAAGATTTCGATGGTCGGCAAAGACCTTGAACTCGATACGGGTGTCGGTACCTGCGGCAAGGAAGGGCAATCGGTGCCGGTCGGGGTAGGGCAGCCAACGCTGAAGATTGACGAGTTAACGGTTGGCGGTACCGCCGGCGCTTAACATAAAAACGTATCCTCGCGATTTTACCCTTTCAGTCTGAGAAGTACCTCACGCCGTTGAACAAAGGCTTCGGCTAAAGTGCGGCTGTCACCTGAACGGAAGCAGAGCATGGCATACGAAAGCACCATTACCGAACACGACATGGATCAGTCAGCACAACAGTTTGTGCAGGCGCAGCGCGGTGATAACTACGATATAGAGACGGATCTGGCCGTTGACGGGCTGTCAGAGTCGATCCTGTCGCGCCTGATGGGCCTGTTCGGGCGCAGCTAGGCGCGCGGGTTCTGCGGCGTTCGCGCCGGCACCCGCAAAAGCGCGCTCCCGGCGCGCCTGACCCCACCCCTGTTAGCGTTTTTGGCCGTTTGCGGGCGGCCGTGGCGGCCTGTCACTGGACTCGCAGCCGCTTGCTGTGGAAAATAGGTCGTCCCGAGGCTTTGTAGAACTAAAAAAATGTGGGTCTCGAAACCTATTTACGAGAGTTTGCCGTATTTTTACCTGCTCGTTGGCGTGCTGACGCTGGCGTCGTCCATGTACGTGAATCACTGGTACTGGCCAACGATTTGTTTTGTACTGGGTCTGTTTTGCCTGGTAGCCGGCCTGGTCGTGCTGCTGAAGCGTCGTGACTCACGGATGAACGAGCGACACGGGCGCCCGACTACCTGAACGATTGAGGTCTTAACGACCCGTGGCGGATGCCTCGTCGTCTTCTTCCTCGTCCTCATCCTCGTCTTCGTCGAACTCGTCATCAAGCGCCACCTGGTCGCGCAGGTCCCGGTACACGAGCTGGTGTACGCCGAGTGAGACGACGTCGCCGTCTTCGAGTTTGTATTTTTTCACCTGCTTCTCGTCGACAAAGACGCCGTTCGTACTGTTCAGGTCTTCTATAACGCAACCGTCCTCATCGCTGACCAGTTGCGCGTGATGGCGACTGACAAACTTGCTCTTGATGTAGATCTCGTTGTCCGGCGAGCGGCCAATGATTACGCGCCCCGCAGGAAAGGAGTGCACGGACTCGGTTTCGCCATTGGCACGAATCTCTATGCGCGTGATATGCGATTCGCTGCCTGGGGCTGGCGGAATATTGCGTACAGGGCCGAAGATGCCTGTATTGTTTTCGTGTTCCTTCCAGTCGAGTTCCTGAACCGCGGACATGATGTCTGCGGCATCGACATTGCCCTTGCCGTCGGCAAACGCACACAAGAGGGCCGTATCGCACAATGTATTGACCAGTCGCGGTACACCACCCGTATAGCGGTGGATGACATCGAAACAATTGTCAGTAAACAGTTGTGCATAGCGGTTGCCAGCGACCGCCAGGCGGTGACTGATGTATTCACGCAGCTCCTGCTTGTCCAGCGGGCCCAGGTGGAAACGCAGGCGAATACGCTGTACGAGCTGTTTCAGGCTGGGTGACTCAAGTGTCTCTTTGAGCTCCGGTTGACCCGCCAGAATAATACGCAGCACCTTTTCCTTGTGCGTTTCTATTCCGGACAGCATGCGCACTTCTTCGAGCACTTTCTTCGACAGGTTTTGTGCCTCGTCGACGATCAGCACCACTTTCTTGCCGTTGGAGTACTGTTCGATAAGGAACATGTTGAGCATGTCGAGCAATTCGACCTTGCGCTTGTTGAAGGGCTTGAACCCGAACTCCGTCAGCACTGACTGCAAGAATTGTGTGGCCGTGAGTTGCGTCTGTGACACTACGGCATAGACAATCTCGTCGTCGAGTTCCGCGAGAAAGGACTGCAGCAGCGTTGTCTTGCCCGAGCCGATCTCGCCCGTGATTACTACGAATCCGTCGGCAAGCCAGATGGTCGACTCCATGTAAGCCTTGGCGCGCGCGTGCTGCTTGCTCCAATACACAAAGTCGGGGTCTGGCGTCAGCCGAAACGGCTGTTCTTTCAGATTGAAGTGATCGAGGTAGGACATAAGGCCTTGTCTAACATCGCAATTTCATGCGACCGGGTCATTCTGGATAGCTAAGCGGGCAGTTTACCTGCTTTTGCCGGCCGCGGGCTATGTTGAAGGTCCCCGTTACTCAGGGGGACTGCGTCACATTTTGCAAAACGCGGGCTACAAGCTGATCGCGTTCATGCTCCGATTCCGCAATGACGGTGATGTGCCCCAGCTTGCGCCCGGCGCGCGCGGTTTTTCCATAATCGTGCAACACCATGCGCTTGTCATCGAGCGCCCTGACGGCGTCCGGTACAGATCCTATCAGGTTCACCATGCCGGCAGGCCGCGGACAATCCGCGCGCTCGGGCGATGCTCCGCAAATGCTGAGAATGTGGTTGCGAAACTGGCTGCTGGTCGACCCTTCAATGGTCCAGTGCCCGGAATTGTGTACGCGCGGTGCAAACTCGTTCGCCAGCAACCCGCCGTTGGCGACGAATAGCTCGAGAGCGAGAACCCCGACGTAGTTGAGTTCCTCGAGCAACCGCTGCATATAGGTCTCGGCGAGCGCCATGCTGCCTGCGGAATCCGGTGCCGGCGCGAGCGAGCTGCGCAGAATGCCATCCACATGCTGGTTCTGGGTCAGGGGCCAGCTCACGCGCTCCCCGGCTTGTGAGCGGGCACCGATAATCGACAACTCGCGCTCAAACTCGACCCAGCTTTCCGCGATCAGCGCCTTGTCGCCAAGTTCGTCCCAGGCGGCAGCCAGGTCGTCGGCAGATCGCGCAACAAACTGGCCCTTGCCGTCGTACCCGAAGCGTCGGGTCTTGATTACGATCGGCCAGCCGAGTTCGCGCGCTGCCGTGTCGAGATCGGCACGCGAATCCACCACGCAATAAGGCGGCAGCGGAATACCGAGCTTCTCGAACAGGCGCTTTTCGCTAAGGCGATCCTGCGCCAGCTCGAGGGCATCCGGAGGTGGAAAAACGGCAATTGCTGCGGCCACTTTGCGCAAGGCATCGACCGGCACATTCTCAAACTCGTAAGTCAGTACGTCGCAGTCGGCCGCCAGTTGAGCAATAGCGCCGACATCGTCAAATGCCGCACGCGTGACGGGCCCGACAGTTGCTGCGGGTGGCGCGTCTGCAGGGTCGAGAAAGCGGCACTCGTGGCCCAGTTCGCGCGCGGCCACGCCAAGCATCTGGCCGAGCTGGCCGGCGCCGATAATTCCTATTCGCATTCTAGGCTTTCCGGATCAGTGCGCGCGTCATTGCCGCGGGTCAGTGTCGGCAAGTACGCGGTCGGTTTGTTCCTGCCGGAACTGATCGAGAGCGGCAGCGATCCCGGCATCGTTATTCGCCAGTATGGCCGCAGCCATAAGTGCCGCATTGATCGCGCCCGCGCGACCGATGGCCAGCGTGCCGACGGGTATGCCGGCCGGCATTTGCACAATCGACAGCAAGGAGTCCTTGCCGCTCAGCGCCTTGGAGCGAATGGGTACGCCGAGAACGGGTACCCGCGTTTTGGCCGCCGCCATGCCGGGCAGGTGCGCTGCGCCTCCGGCGCCCGCAATGATGACCTTGAGGCCTCGTTCAACCGCGCTGCCCGCATACTCGTAGAGCAAATCCGGCGTGCGGTGCGCCGAAACGACCTGCACGTCGTAGCCGATACCGAGTGAGTCGAGCGTATCGCAACAGTGTTTCATCGTGTCCCAGTCGGAACGCGACCCCATGATGATGCCAATCTGATTAGTCATTACGAAATTCTAACCATCCGCCGCGCGGGCCACCAGCGCGGCGTGAATCTGGCGAAATATCTGTCGTCGCAGCGCGCGCTCTGTGGTGTCGTTGTAGCTGTGATCGAGTTCGTCGAGCAAACCCTGCAGCGCCGGGACCGGTTTGCCGATATCCGTCTCGAATGCACGCAGTGCTTCACTCCCGTCGTTGACCAGGCGGTCGCGCCAGCGCTCTGCGGTAGCAAATACGCGTTTTTCCCGACGATCTTCCGCGCGTAGCTGATCAAGGAGCTGCCGGATCGGCGCCGGGTCCACTTCGCGCATCAGCTTGCCGATATACTGTCTTTGCCGGCGCCGGGCCTCGTGTGATTTCATGCGCCGGTAGTCTGCGATCGCTTGCAGCAGCGTTTCATCGAGGTCCAGCTCGCCGATCAGCTCGTCGGGCAAGTCGATAAGTTGCTCCCCGAGCGATTGAAGCGCGAGTTGCACACGCTTTTGTTCGCTTTTACTGGGTTTTGAATCTGTCACCGGCTAAGCTACCTCGCGCTAGGAACCGGAGCGAAAATAACATGCGGAATTGCCAAAAACGATGAGCCAGGTAGCCAACAAACAAATTCTGGAACCGGGCGCACTCGAAGAGCTGATCAAGTTGGCGCTCGATGAGGCCAGGTTACAGGGCGTGGATCAGGCGGAGGCTGCTGCCAGCCACGATGCCGGCCTGTCAGTGACAGCGCGCCGGGGCGACGTCGAGAACCTCGAGTACACCAATGACCGAGGCGTCTGGGTGACAGTCTATCGAGATTCGCGCAAAGGCAGTGCGAGCACCTCTGACTTTTCCCCGGCTGCGATTCGCGAGGCCGTCACCAAGGCCTGTTCATTCGCCAACTTCACAGCGGCGGATCCTTACGCTGGCCTCGCCGATGCGGACCTCATGTGCAAGGACGCCCCGGATCTCGACCTTGATCATCCCTGGGACATAGACGCGGAACGCGCAATTGAACTCGCCGTGGCCTGTGAAGCGGCTGGACTTGAACTCGACAAACGCATTCACAATACCGAGGGCGCGACGGTATCGAGTAACCGGGGCGCGCGAGCCTACGGCAATAGCCATGGTTTTGTCGGCGGATACACGAAGACCAGCCACAGCCTCACCTGCGTGCTGCTCGGCGAGCAGGACGGCGTAATGCAACGTGACTACTACTACACGGCTGCTCGTGATGCGTCAGAACTCGAAGCGGCACGTAAGGTTGGCATTGAAGCCGGTCGACGCACGCTTGGCCGGCTAGGTGCGCGCAAGCTCAAGACAACGCGTGCGCCCGTGCTGTTCACGGCGGAACTTGCGCGCGGTTTCGTCGGCCATGCGATCGGTGCCATCGCGGGTGGCGCGCAATATCGCAAGTCGTCATTCCTGCTCGATGCGGTTGACGAAAAAATATTTCCTGATTTCTTCCGCATCGAGGAGCGTCCGCACATTAAGAAGGCGATGGCCAGTGCGGCTTACGACGCCGAAGGTGTGGCAACGTATGACCGCGATATTGTCACCGACGGTGTGCTTCGGTCCTATGTGCTGAGCAGCTATTCGGCGCGCCGCCTGGGTCTTGAGACCACCGGCAACGCCGGCGGCACGCAGAATCTGCTGGTTGCGAGCAACGCGGGGGACCAGGCGTCGTTGCTGCGCGAAATGGGCACCGGGCTGCTGGTCGAAGAGCTGATCGGGCAGGGCGTCAATACCGTCACCGGCGATTACTCGCGGGGTGTCGTCGGTCACTGGGTGGAAAACGGTGAGATCGCCTACCCGGTGCACGAGATAACCATTGCCGGCAATCTGCGCGAGCTGTATCCACGCATTGAACGGGTGGGCAGCGACCAGGATTGTCGCGGCGGGATTCGCTGTGGATCGATACTTGTTGGCGAGATGACAATTGCCGGTGCCTAGACGCCGGCATTGTCCAGGAGGTCCGAAAGAGTCTTTTCACCCAGCGTAGTTGCAACAGCCGCATCCACCTCAGCACCGAGTAAATCAACTGCCGGGCTCCAGCGCGGCACGCGGTGTGAGCCTGTCTCGCCCTGAATACGCACCACGGCCAGGATGTCGTTGAGCGAAATACGGGTTGTCTCACGCCCCGGCTGTAATTGCTCAGTCTCTGAAATCGTCAGCAAACCCGCCTGCTGCAAACCCTTGAGGATTGGTGCCAGCGTTAGCGAAGGAATCCGCAGTGCGCCCGCGAGCCGTCGTACCGTCAGGCCTTTGCCGGGCGAACGAAACTCCTTGCCGACGAGAAACATGATGTTGAGTGCAAGTCGTTCGCGCATTGAGCAGGACAGGCGCGGTTCGCGGCGGCCGAGGCGCAGGTATGCCGGGTTCTGGTAGTAAAACGCAAGCTGCGCACCGATCAGTAAAATCAGCCAGTTCAGGTACAGCCAGATCAGCGTAATGATAGCGATCGCAAAGGTCGCATAAACCAGGTACTTGCTGGTCGAGTCGACCACGAAAGCGGCAAACGCTGAACTTGTCAGTGCCCATAATGCGCCACCTGCGAGACCGCCGACGAGGGCGGCGCTCAGGTTGACGCTCGTGTTGGGCATAAACATGTACAAAAAAGTGAACACGGCCGTGACCAGCAGGTAGGGGATGAGCTTGCTGCCTGCGATCAGCAGTGGGCCGACAATATTGTTGTTGATCAGGTATTGCACGAAGGCATCGTTCTGCAGCGAGGTAAGCATGCCAAGTGCGATAACAATCAGGACCGGGCCAATCAGCAGTACGAGGCTGTACTCGGTGAAGCGGCGCGCAAAACTGCGTGACTCCGTTACGTACCAGACGTAGTTAAAGCTCTCTTCAATTTTTTGCACCATCGATATCGCGGTGTACAGGAAGAAGGAGAGACCAATGCCGCCGAGTACGCCGCCGTTGACCTTGTCGACCATATCCATGAGCCGGGCGGTAATCTGTACGCCGTTTTCGCCCAACGGTTCGAGCACGCCCGAGAGTCGCACTTCCAGTTGTTCTGCAACGCCGAGGCCCTTGAGTACCGAAAAGCTGAACGCCAGCAACGGCACTACCGAAAGCAGCGTTGTGTACACGAGGCTCATTGCGCGCAACGTCAGTTGCCCGGACATGATGTCGCGCAGCACGGCGTACAGGTAGCGAAGGACGGTGGCGAGCACGCGGCCCGGCAGTCCGTACTGCGCCAGCAAGTCGCCCCAGATAAACAGCTCGAGTCTTTGGCGAAGGTTTTCGATCATCCGCGCATTGTACATGCCTGCGTCAAGCTGGCGTGTGGATACAGGTCTGATAATTGACGCACAATGGGGCTATGAACACAGACGCCTACGCGCAGCGAATTGTCTGCATGACCGAAGAAACCACCGAGACTCTTTATGCACTCGGAGAGGAGGCACGTATAGTCGGCATCTCCGGATTCACTGTGCGACCGCCCCGCGCGCGCAAGGAAAAGCCGAAAGTATCGGCGTTCACGAGCGCGAAGATTGATCGCATTCTTGCGCTTGAGCCCGATCTGGTACTCGGGTTTTCTGACTTGCAGGCGGATATAGCGGCTGAGCTGATTCGTGCGGGCGTCGCCGTGCATGTATTCAACCACCGTTCGGTTGCCGGTATTTTCGGCATGATAAGGACACTGGGCGGACTGATCGGGCAGCAGGACCGCGCGGCGGCCTATGCGAGAGAACTGGCTGACGGTCTTGATGCTGTTCGCGAATCAGCGGCGACCGGACGTCGGCCGCGTGTCTATTTCGAAGAGTGGGACGAGCCACAAATCAGCGGTATTCGCTGGGTCTCCGAACTGATCGAGATTGCGGGCGGTGATGATTGCTTCCCGGAGCTTGCCCGGGAGTCGCTGGCGAAGAAGCGGATCATCGCGGATCCCGAGGAAGTTGTTCGACGCGCACCCGACATCATCATCGGTTCCTGGTGCGGCAAGAAGTTTCGCCCGGAGCGTGTTGCGTCGCGCCCGGGCTGGAATGCCGTGCCAGCCGTCGCGACCGGCAATGTGCTGGAAGTGAAATCGCCGCTGATCCTGCAGCCGGGCCCCGCCGCGCTGACCGACGGTGTTGCGGCACTCAGGGCTGCCATCGTGGACTGGCAGCAACAGCAGGTAGCCGGGGCTAGCTAGTCTTCAGTCATGCGCGCAAGCGCTTCGCGATACTTGGCAGCCGTCTGCGCCAATACATCGGCCGGCAATGCAGGCCCTGGCGCGGTCTTGTCCCAGTCGAGAGTGTCGAGATAATCGCGTACAAATTGCTTGTCAAAGCTGGGTGGGCTAATGCCGGGCCGATAGCCATCGACCGGCCAGAAGCGTGAGGAGTCGGGCGTGAGCACTTCGTCGATCAGGTGCAACCGACCTTTGGCATCGAGTCCAAACTCAAACTTGGTGTCCGCAATAATAATTCCGCGGTGTAGCGCGTAGTCCGCTGCGCGTTCGTAAATGCGAATCGATACGTCGCGTACCTGGCCGGCAAGCGGTTCGCCAATGAGATCAACGACATCGTCGTAACTGATGTTCTCGTCATGTTCACCGGCAGCCGCTTTGCTGGCGGGTGTGAACAAGCTGGCCGGTAAACGCGATGCCTGCTCGAGTCCGGCGGGTAGCTGGTGTCCGCTGGTGGATCCGCTTGCCTGGTAATCGCGCCAGCCGGAACCAATCAGGTAACCACGCACGACAGCTTCGATGGGTAGCGGTGTGAGCCGCTTTACGACGAGGGCGCGCGAACGCAGTCGCTCGCGTTGTTGCGCATCCTTGATGACATCGTCAACGGTCAGGTCTGTAAGCTGATTCGGCAATAGGTCCTTCATCATCGCAAACCAGAACATTGAGAGACGCGTCAGAACCTCACCCTTGCCAGGGATCGGGTCCGGCAGAATCACGTCATAAGCAGACAGCCGATCAGTGGTCACAATCAACAGGTGGTCATCGTCGACTGCGTAGATGTCGCGGACTTTGCCGCGCGCGAGTAGCTCCAGTTCGTCCAGATCGGACTCAAACAGTTCGTCGCTGTCAGTCATTATGCTGAATTCTCGTACGCCGGCCGGCTCCCGGGCGGATGATCGCTGTTCGCGGAATCGGAGGCAAGCCTGCCGCATAGGAATACAGGTCGGCAAGGGTTAGGATTGCGCTTTCATGCGTTGGTCAGGACGAGCGTTTGTACTGGGGAAAAATTATCGGCACGCTGGCGGGACTCGCCACAAGCAAACCCTTGCTGGCGTTGCTGGGCCTGTTCCTTGGGCACCAGTTTGACCGAGGCTTTGCGAGCCGCGCCCAGGCCGGCGGCAAGCCGGAAGAAAACGTCATCGGCCTGAACGATGGTTTCATACAGGCGCTTTTTCAGTGCATGGGGCACCTCGCCAAGATTGACGGGCGAGTAAGCGAAGATGAAATTCGGGCAACCCGTGCTGTCATGCATCGCATCGGCCTCGGGCCGGCGCAGGTGCAGCAGGCGATTGCCTGGTTCAATGCGGGTAAAGAGCCCGGCTTTGCGCTGCAGCAGGTATTGCAGGGACTCCGTCGTGACAGCGCCAAGAGCGACGATGCAAGGCGCGTTTTCGTGCGGTTGGTGCTTGAGGTCTCGCTGGCAAAATCGCGCTTGCACAAGCCGGAACGCGCCGCGATCTGGACGATTTGTACAGCGCTCGGCATAGGCCGGGTGGAACTCGCGCAGATGGAAGCCATGATTCGGGCGCAGAAAAGTTTTCGCCGCTCACCGGCGGGGGATGTCGACACCGCACGCGTCAAGGCAGCGTACGAAACGCTCGGCGTGTCCCAGACCGCGAGCAATGCCGAGATTAAAAAGGCCTATCGACGTCTAATGAACCGGAATCATCCGGACAAAATCGCAGCCAGTAAACCCGAACCTGCCGTCCTCGCGGAAGCTGAACGGCGCACCCGGGAGGTGCTGAATGCCTACGAGCTTCTCAAGGTTCGGCGTTCGATACGCTGAGCGCGGGCTGACGCATACCATGATGCTGTTGTACATTTGCTATCCACAAACCAGGACGACTACGTGACCCCGTTAATTGCACCCTCAATACTCTCGGCCGATTTCGCACGGCTTGGCGAAGAAGTTCAGGCGGTTCTCGACGCCGGCGCCGATGTCGTGCATTTCGACGTTATGGATAATCACTTCGTGCCAAACCTGACAATCGGCCCGATGATCTGCGAGGCACTGCGCAACTACGGCATAGATGCGCCCATCGACGTCCACCTGATGGTGGAGCCCGTCGATCGGATCATTCCCGATTTCGCAGCCGCAGGGGCGAGCTACATAAGCTTTCACCCGGAGGCCAGCCGGCACGTGGACCGTTCGCTCGGGTTGATTCGTGACTCAGGGGCGAAAGCGGGCCTCGTTTTTAATCCAGCCACGCCATTGAACTGGCTGGAGCACGTCATGGACAAGGTCGACCTGATCCTGATCATGTCGGTCAACCCGGGGTTCGGCGGGCAGGCGTTTATCCCCGCTGCGCTCGAGAAGCTGCGCGCTGCACGTGCCCTGATTGACGCAAGCGGTTACGACATCCGTCTCGAAGTCGACGGCGGTGTCAAAACAGGCAATATTGGTGAAATAGCGGCGGCCGGCGCGGACATGTTCGTGGCGGGTTCCGCTATCTTCGGCAGCGACGACTACCAGGCAACCATCAGCGCGATGCGCGAGGAAATTGCCCGTCGAGTTGGCTGAGTAACGCATAACGAAGCAGGGCCGCAATTTGCGGCCCTGCTTCGAAAGCAAAATTTGTACACGACTTATTGCCGTACAGGCTGGTTCAGAACTTGCGGTTTGGCCGTGCGCCGTACACAACAATGGTCTTGCCACTTGCCGATACGAGGCCTTGTTCTTCAAGCACCTTGAGTACGCGCCCCGCCATTTCCCGTGAGCAACCTACAAGGCGACTCAGCTCCTGGCGGCTTACCTTGATTTGCATGCCGTCGGGATGGGTCATTGCATCGGGTTCGTTGCAAAGGTCCATGATGGCGTGCGCGACACGTCCAGTGACGTCGACAAATGCGAGGTCGCCCAACTTGCGGTTGGTGCGATCGAGCCGCGTTGCAAGCTGTGTGGCCAGTTCGAACACGAGTCCGGGGCTTTCGCTGGCGATCTGGCGAAAGCGCGGGTAGGTCATTTCAGCAATTTCGCATTCGGTGCGGGTTCGTACCCACGCGCTGCGTGTTGGTTGTTCGTAGAACAGGCCCATCTCGCCGAAAAACTGCCCTTTGTTGAGGTACGCCAACACCATCTCATTGCCGTCTTCGTCTTCGATCATGACTTCAACGGAACCGTCCACGATGTAGTAGAGAACATCGGGCAGGTCGCCGGCATGAATCATGACGGTCTTGGACGGTACTGTGCGTACGCGGCAGTAACTTAAGAAACGATTAATCGCCGGTACATCACTTAATGTCTTGGCATTGGTTTGCATGGACAAGTCCTTCTTCGCTCAACCGGACCTTTTTAATACAGTTCGGCAGTCAGGGCAAGCTAAGTCCGTGTTTTCTTTATTAAAGACGGTAGGCGGTTGTGGTCATGACACGAGCAGTCATGCGCATCAGTCGCTTAATCGCCTCCGGTAACGGAGCGGCGCCTGCGGTCACGGCGTTTTTGCCGTGTTCGGCTTCTTCATCTCGCATCTGGCGCACAATGGCCCGGCTGCGTGCATCATTTTCGGGCAAATCGTCGAGATGCCGGTCCAGGTGTTCGCAAACCTGGTTTTCTGTTTCGGCGATGAAGCCGAGGCTCCATTTATCGCCAATCAGGCTGCTGGCAGCGCCAATCGCGAAGGCACCTCCATACCAGAGCGGGCTGAGCTTGCTCGGCTTCGCATCCAGTTCGTTGAGCCTTTGTTCACACCAGGCGAGGTGATCGAATTCTTCGTTGGCGGCCGCCTGCATCTGTTGTTCGACGTCAGTGTTGCGAGCGAAACTCGCGTGCCCCTGGTACAGGGCCTGGGCGGCCACTTCACCGGCGTGATTGACGCGCATCAGGCCGGCCGCGTGCAATTGCTCATGCGACTCGAGTGGTTCTGCTGCGATGTCCGCTGCCGGGTTGGGCCGGGCGCCAGCGCCGCTGGGTGCCGCTACCGTACGCAGTGCGTTATTCAGGCCTGCGAGAATACGATCGATGGGGCTCAGACGACGTGTGTGCATGCCGCGAAGTATAGCAACGCTGAGTGCCCGAGGCGTAATGAATGTTTAGTTATAGCCTGCGCGTGCGTGGGCCGAACCGGAGGCGTGACGAAGCGGCTCTGACCGGTTGGCAAAAACTCGCAGTTCTTCGGTGACCGCGGGTATACTCCGCAGCCTTTTTCGCCTAATGGCCTCGTTGCGAGGCCATCGGCCAATAGATACAACGCCCGCCAAAGACATTATGAGGAGACGGCACATGTTGAAACGATTGATCCTGGTACTTGCGACAATGATGATCGCGCTGCCAGCGCTTGCAGACGAAGAAAAAGCAGAAGAGGACAAAGGACCGTGGGCTGGAAAGGCTGCGCTGGGCTACCTTTCAACCTCGGGCAACACTGAAAACTCGAACCTTAATTCTGCTTTTGAGCTTACGCACACGACAGACCGCTGGAAGCACTTGCTGCGTGCGCTGGCTATCTATGCGAGCGAAGATGAAGTGACTTCCTCGGAAGCCTATGAGCTTGGCTGGAAGAGCGAATGGACGATTAACGACGCCAGTTTCCTGTTTGGTCGCCTGAACTGGCGCAAAGACCGGTTCTCATCCTACGACAGCCAGTTCTCACAAACGGCTGGTTACGGTCGCCGCCTGATCGAAACGGATCGCCACAAACTGCACGTTGAGGTGGGTGCTGGTGCGCGCCAATCCAAGCTGGTGGACGGAACCCGGGAAGATGAGTTCATCATTCGTGGCGGTCTCGACTATCTGTGGGTACTCAGCGAGACGGCAGAATTCACACAAAAGCTCGGTGTGGAATCGGGCGATACGAACACTAATATTGAGTCGGTATCAGCGCTGTCGGCGCGCATCATGGGCAATCTGGCGCTCGTGGCTTCGTACACGATCAAGCACAATACCGACGTGCTGCCGCTGACCGAGAAGACCGATACGTACACGGCTTTGTCCCTCGAATACCTGTTTTAACGGCAGAGTTCGGCAACGGCAAGCGTAAGTTACCGATTTTTAAGAAAAAACGGCAGCCCCGGTGGGTTGCCGTTTTATTGCAAAAAATCGGTCTTCGCATTGCAATGAGCGGGTTCGTCAAGTAGAATTTCGCGCCTTTCAGCCATCCGGCAGGTTTTAGCTTGCATGGGTGCCTGGCAGCTCCCGGGGTTGTTCCCGAGTCTGCCGCTTTAAATCAGTTCAATCCGGAATCGAGATCATGAAGACTTTTTCTGCGAAACCTGCAGAGGTTCGCCGCGACTGGTACGTCGTTGACGCGACTGGCAAGACCCTGGGTCGCTTGTCGACTGAAATTGCGCGTCGTTTGCGCGGCAAGCACAAGCCGGTTTACACGCCACACGTGGACACAGGCGACTATATTGTCGTGATCAACGCAGAAAAAGTGCGTGTGACGGGCAACAAGCTTAAAGACAAGATTTACTACCATCACACTGGCTATGTTGGCAATCTGAAGTCGATTGCCCTCGACAAGCTGCTGGATGAAGCCCCGGAGCGGGTCATCGAGCATTCCGTCAAAGGCATGCTGCCGAAAGGACCGCTTGGCCGTCAGATGTTCTCGAAACTGCGAGTGTTCGCGGGCAGTGAGCATGATCACGCGGCACAGCAGCCTATTCCACTTGAAATTAACGTTTGAACCCAGCGGTTCACTATTAAAAGCTTAAGGCCACATTTATGAGTGAAGTTTTCTACGGTACCGGACGTCGCAAGACCTCGACCGCACGTGTATTCCTGACGCCGGGCGCCGGCAGCATTAACGTTAACAAGCGCCCGTTGGACGTTTTCTTTGGCCGCAAAACGGCGCAGATGATTGTGCGCCAGCCGTTGGAACTGACACAGCTGCTCGAAAAGTTTGACGTCAAGGTGACCGTCAGCGGCGGCGGCACCACCGGACAGGCGGGCGCTATTCGCCACGGCCTGACGCGTGCGCTGATGCAGTATGACGAGTCCCTGCGTTCACCACTTCGCAAGGCCGGATTCGTGACGCGCGACGCGCGTGAAGTTGAGCGCAAGAAGGTCGGCCTGCGCAAGGCCCGCCGCGCCACGCAGTACTCGAAGCGCTAGCCTCGAGTCGCGTCCAGGCTGGATCCCTTTTGGGGGATCGTCTAGTGGTAGGACTACGGACTCTGACTCCGTCAACGGGGGTTCGAATCCCTCTCCCCCAGCCAAACAAGAAAGGCCTCGCATCGCGGGGCCTTTCTTGTTTGGCTGGGGGAGTTGCCGATACTGACCCCTGTTCGACAAAACGCGTCAGCGTTTTGGACGCGCGAAGCGCGCCCCGCAGGGGCGAGAATCGCCAGAAGGCGATTCGAGTCAATCCCGACTACAAATTACTTGAATTGGCTAAACGAAAATGGCCTCGCATCGCGAGGCCTTTCTTAAGTTCTTAACTCGCGCACACCGTCGTCGCTGGCGATCAGCAGGATGTCGGCCGGGCGTTGCGCAAACAATCCCACTGTGACGATCCCGGGGATCTGGTTCAAGCGGCTTTCGAATTCGAGCGGGTTACTGATCTTGAGGCCGTGCACATCGATGATGTGGTTGCCGTTGTCGGTAACGAATCCTTCGCGCCACACGGGTTGGCCGCGGAGCTTCACAAACCGGCGCGTCACGAAGGCCTGTGCCATGGGCAGCACTTCAACGGGCAGCGGGAACTCACCCAGCATGCCAACAAACTTGCTGTCGTCGATAATACACACGAAGCGGCGTGCCGCACCGGCCAGGACCTTCTCGCGCGTCAATGCGCCACCACCGCCCTTGATCAGGTGCAAGCGTTTAGTGGCCTCGTCGGCGCCGTCGATATAGAGATCGAGGTCGCCAACCTCGTTGAGCGTGCTTACTTCAAAGCCGTGTTCTTCGAGCAGCTTCGTTGTTGCCCGTGAGCTGGAGACAAGCTGGTCGATACGCTCCCGTACTGTCGGCAGAAGCTCGATCAGGCAATTGACCGTCGAGCCGGTACCGACACCCAGCACGGTACCCGGTTCAATGAACTCCAGGGATGCTTTGGCGGCATCAAGTTTTTTTGCTTTCGCGTCCATCGGCTTTATGTCTGTGATTTTTGACCGGGCGAGCTTAGCCGATCACGCGGCCGTCCGCCATGTCGTAAGTCCCGAATTCGGGGTTTGCGGCCCCCGAAACGAAGAGAGCCCGCTTTCGCGGGCTCTCTTGCTGTGCCTGGAAGAAGGTGGGGGCAAACGATCTACCCGTCTCTTCCAAAGCGATCAGAAGTTTACGTCTGATCTTCCAGTGGTTTTATTTCCGCTTGGAAGACTTTCTTTTAGACGCTTTCTTCTTCGTCTTACGCTTGGCTACTTTCTTCTTGGCCTTGCGCTTGGCGACCTTCTTTTTCGCTTTTTTCTTAGCCTTTTTCTTGGCTACTTTCTTTTTCGCTTTTTCCTTAGCGACTTTCTTTTTGGCCTTTTTCTTGGTCTTACGTTTAGCGACTTTCTTCTTCGCTTTCTTCTTCGTCTTACGCTTGGCTACTTTCTTTTTAGCCTTACGCTTGGCGACTTTTTTCTTGGCCTTTTTCTTGACAGTCCGCTTCTTCTTCTTCGCGGTTGTCTTCTTCTTTGTTACTCTTTTCTTGCTAGCTTTCTTTGCTGTTACTTTCCGCTTCTTGGCGACTTTGCGCTTCGAAGCTTTTTTACGTGACTTCTTTTTGGTAGCCATCATTTTCTCCGTGTCGGGTACCCGAGGCTGAGTATATACAACAAAAGCAAAAAATCCAGCAAGTTAGGCGCGTTTTAAAAGGTCATGCACTAGCTGAAAACATAAGCACAAAAGTAGACAGGAGTTAAAGAACGGAAACTTGTCTTGCAACGAAGTTGATCGAATCGCAAAAATCAAACCTGTGTCACACTTTGCAAGGCAGTCAGAACGACAATGTTTAACGCTCACCGTGCTCTGTGAATATGCGAGAAAGCCGTATATCCCAAGGATTTGGCCTTATTTTCTCGACTCTTTGACATTCGAATGCAACGCCGACCAGTTTAGGGCGCAGCCATTTACCTGCTCGCTGCAGATGTGCGAATGCACGGTCGTAGTAGCCACCACCGACGCCAACACGATACCGTCGCGCGTCGAAGGCAAGCAGCGGTGTCACGACAACATCCAGTTTTGTTGCGACAAGTTCCGCGCCAAACACCGGTTCCCAAAGTCCGAATGCGCTCTTTTTTAGTGGCGTATCGCGCAAGACCTGGACAAATTTCATCTGTCGTCGCGGCAGCACGACGGGTGCGTAAATGCATTTGCCGGCCCGCCAGGCGCGCGCAAATATCGCACTGGTGTCGACTTCGTCGCCGCTGGAAATAAAACAGGCGATGCGGTTCGCGGCCAGGAAGTCTTTCGAACGGAGGAAACGACTGGCGATCGTTTGTGAATGCCTGGCTCGTTCGTGATCGGCGAGCTTTCGTCGCCGCGCAGTGGCATCACGTCGTTGTTGCTCCTGGGACGTGTTACTCATGCGCGATAGAGCCTGCCAACAAGTTTAAGAGAAGAGACGCCTCCCGCCTGTGCCGTCACCGAACCGTCGCTCTCGATCCGGAGCAACAAGTGGGGTAAGCCGTGGCAGCAACAGGCTTTCCGGGAAACCCGGTCTTGCACAAATGCCACCGACAGAGCCCAACCCCGAGGTGGAAAGTTAGGGTCGAGGGGTAACCTGGTCGATGTCGAACACCGCAGGAGGCGTCAAACTGATAATCGCGTCTAGAGCTCCAGCTGCTGGGCTCCGCCCAAGGCAGTCTCGACGCGATCTGAAATGATTCGGATACGATTACTGAAGTCACCTTCAATGGCTTTGTCGCGCGCCTGGGCATGCAACAGTTCATTCGCCATGTTCATGGCGGCAAGTACGGCGATTCTGTCCAGTCCTACAATATTTCCGCGGTCACGGATTTCTCGCATCTTGGCGTTTAGCGTTTCCGCCGAGTCCAGCAGGTTGGTGCGTTCGCTGGCCGGGCAGGAAAACTGGTATTCCTTGTCGAGGATACGGACGCTGACCTGCGCATTTACTTCGTTCATTTAGGATCCCTGCTCCATAGCTTTTAGTCTGCCAATCATCGCTTCAACACGCGCCCGCACCTGTTCGTTCTTTTGCAGCAGCGTTGCACGCTCGGACGTGAGGACGTCCTGGCGCTGCTTCAGGGACTTGTTCTCATCCTGCAGCTGATCGCAGACACGTACCAAGGCATCGACCCGTTGTTCGAGCCGCCTTAGTTCCTGTTCAAATACAGTATTGATATCGGTTGCCATGCAGCCAATATAGTCACGACGTGCGGCATAATCAATCGCCATCAAGCGGCAGTCATGGGATCATTGGCCGCTGGCAGGTAACGGTGGCGAGAGTTGATGACGGGCGAGCGAAACTACGAGCATTTGAACGACGCTCTCAGGCGTTGTGGCGCGAGCTGGAATGCGGCGCAGGCGCACGGGCTGATTGCCGCGCAGCTGGCGGCGGTGGGCCCGGGCGCGGCAGAGGACTGTTTTGCGCAGATACTGGATGGTGGCGACCCCGCGGATGCCCTGCAGAAGGAGTGTGAGTCACTGTGGCGGGAGGTGTTTACGAGCACGCACAAACGCCTGTCAGAGCGCCTGTCAGGCTTCACACTGGTGTTGCCGGATGATTCGGTCAGTACCGCTGATCGTACCGCGGCGCTTGCGAGCTGGAGCGAAGGGTTTCTGCACGGCCTGGTATCCGGGCGGCATCTCGCTGGCGAGCAGGGCGCGCCGCTCAAAGCGCGCCTCGCCGCGGAGCCGTTGTCAGACATAATCAAGGATATGTTAGAGATAACCCGGGCATCCGCCGACACTGAGGCGGATGACGAGGAAGAAGAAGCGGCTTACATTGAAATTGTTGAGTATCTTCGCGTAGCGTCGCAACTCGTGTACGAAGAATTAGCCGACCTCCGGTCCGGACCCTCGAAATGAAAGCAGAAGAATTTGCAGGTCGTCGTGAACAATTGATGCGGATGGTCGGTGCCGACGGTATCGCCATTCTTCCTTCCGCCCCCGTTCGTACGCGCAGTCGCGATGTCGAGTACAGGTACCGCCAGGACAGCGACTTTTTCTACCTGACAGGGTTTGCCGAACCCGAATCGGTCGCGGTGCTCGTGCCCGGACGGCCCGGAGGCGAATTCGTGCTGTTCTGCCGGGAACGCGACCAGGAGAAAGAGCTTTGGGATGGCGGCAGGGCAGGACCTGCGGGAGCTGTTTCAACGTTTGGCGCGGACGACGCATTTCCGATAGACGACATCGACGACATCCTGCCGGGGCTGATCGAATCCTGCACCCGTGTCTATTACACGATGGGTATGTATTCAGATTTTGACAGCCGTATTGCCGAGTGGATTAATGCGCTGCGCGCGAGTGCCTCGCGCAGCGCCCATACACCGCATGAGTTCGTCGCGCTAGACCACTTGTTGCATGACATGCGCCTGTACAAGAGCCGCGCTGAGATCAGCGCGATGCGCCGTGCGGCAAAAATTGCTGGCAAGGCGCACGAGCGCGCAATGGGCGTGATTCGCCCCGGCCTGTTTGAATACGAAGTCGAAGCCGAGTTCCGGCATGAGTTTCGACGCAACAATGCATGGGTGTCGTACAGCCCCATTGTCGGGGCCGGACGCAACTCCTGCACGCTGCACTACGTTGAGAACAACTGCCAGATGCAGGATGGCGATCTGCTGCTTATCGATGCGGGTTGTGAACTCGATTACTACGCATCCGATATCACGCGCACACTGCCGGTCAGCGGTCGCTTCTCGCCCGAGCAAAAGGCCGTCTACGAGATTGTGCTTGACGCGCAACTAGCCGCTATCGAACTCACGCGAGCCGGCCGGCACTGGAACGAGCCTCACGATGCGGCCGTCCAGGTGATCACGAAGGGCCTGAAAAAGCTGGGCTTGCTCGAGGGCTCCGTGGAACGCTTGATCAGCGACGGTGCCTACCAGCGTTTCTTCATGCACCGCACCGGTCACTGGCTGGGCATGGATGTGCACGACGTGGGCGACTACAAAGTCGCGGATCAGTGGCGGCTGCTTGAACCGGGGATGGTAACTACGGTCGAGCCCGGCATCTACATTGCTGCCAGTAGCGACGTTCCATCCAGGTTCCACAATATTGGTGTGCGCATCGAAGACGATGTCCTGGTTACATCGAACGGCGCCGATGTTCTTAGTAAAGGGCTGGCCAAAGCGCCCGAAGACATCGAGGCATTGATGTCGTCGTGAGCAAGCGCGAGCCACAGCAGGACTACGACGTCGTAATTGCCGGTGGCGGCATGATCGGCACGAGCCTGGCACTTGCCCTCGCACCATTGGGCCTGCAGGTGGCCGTGGTGGAGGCTGTCTCCGCGAGCACACAGACGCAACCAAGTTTTGATGATCGATCGACTGCCTTGTCGAGAAGTTCGCAACGCCTGTTCGAAGCGCTGGGCCTCTGGACTGAGATTGCGGCCGCCGCGACGCCGATTCGCAAAATACATGTGTCGGATAAGGGCCGCTTTGGTTTTGCTCATATTGATGCCCGGGAGCAACGCGTTGAGGCGCTTGGTTACGTAGTGATTAACCGGGTGCTGGGTACAGTGTTGCGTGACGCGCTGGATCGGGCGCCGGGTGTGCACTT
>TARA_R110002049_G_scaffold41392_1_pt1 | contig 23074 bp, 19 predicted proteins | sample TARA_R110002049 | Tara Oceans TARA_R110002049 (sample SAMEA4396941) | marine metagenome | biome: Polar Biome; feature: [SRF] surface water layer (ENVO:00010504); material: water (ENVO:00002006), including particulate matter (ENVO:01000060) such as... | depth 5 m
AGGTAGGGCCAATAACAGAAGGGTAGAATTTATAAAACTTTAAAACATGATAAATTGCACGAAAGCACTGTCCATAATACTGCTTTTGTTTCATTTTTCTTTTGATAAAACTGAAGATGAGCAATCAAAACGTATTCCTACTGAAGAACTGGCACCAGAACCTACAATAAATGTATATGCCGTTGATAATGAATCCTATAATGCTAAATATATTGGTAAATGGCGTCGCAACAGAACTAAACCCTAGCACATCGTGTGCCTGAGCAAGATCTGTTTTTGTTGGAAGCAATGAACTTTAAACTGCTGAATTTTGAAAAAACGTCGAGCCAACTAATTTAACTGATGGTGCCAAGGCAGCCTTGGATATATCTGTTTTTTGTAGCCACAAATTAATATAAATCTTATGAAAACAATAGTAAAACCTCTTTACCTAATAGTGCTATTAAATTTCTTTCTCTCTTGTAGTAAGGATGATGATAAGCCAGAAGTACAAATAGAACCAGTAACAGATGTATATGCCGTCGGATATGAATATGATGGTGTAAATGACAATGCCACAATTTGGAAAAACGGTGTAGTAACAACGTTAAGGGATGGTACAAACGAATCCATTGCTAACGCTATCTACGTTTCAGGAAGTGATGCATATGTAGCAGGATACAGCAATAATGGTGCAAGTGATGTAGCAATGCTATGGAAAAATGGGGTAAAAACATCTTTAACTGATGGTACTAACTCTGCCCAATCTTTTTCGGTATACGCTTCAGAAGATAATGTATATGTCGTAGGTCGTGAACTTAATGGAACAAAAAACGTGGCAATACTCTGGATAAATGGAGTAAAAACGCCGTTAACAGATGGCACCAATCATGCTTTAGCAAAGTCGGTTTTTGTGTTTGATAATGATGTATATATAGCAGGGTTTGAAAATAATCAAACAAAAAGTGTAGCAATACTTTGGATAAACGGTGTAAAAACACCTCTAACAGATGGCACTAATAATGCCCAGGCACAATCAGTTTATGTGTCGGGCAATGATGTATATGTAGCAGGATTTGAATATACAGGAACCACAACTGTAGCCAAAATATGGAAAAACGGCACCCCATTTCCCTTATCTAACGGAGTTAATAGTGAAGTTGCTACATCAGTATTTGCCTCAGGTAATGATGTTTATACTGTTGGTTATGAAAATAGTGGTGAATATAGAATTAGCAAAATGTGGAAAAATAATTTACCAGCTGTGGTTTTAAGTAATGTGGAGGAACATTCCACTGTTAATTCGGTTTATGTTTTAGGTAAGGATGTATTTGTAGGTGGTTATCTAGACAATGAACCTAATCCTTCAGTGGCGAAATACTGGAAAAATGGTACGCCAACAGAAATTACTGATGGCACTAAAATGGCCGCTGTTTTTGGTGTTTTTGCAACCACAAATTGAACAACCGATCATATTATAAATTGTATACGATATTACAACTTCTTCTTCAATTCCTATTATTGGTAATCAATTTTCGGGGAGCAAGGATGACGATAAAAAATAACCTATTGATATTCCAATACTGAAACCGACATATTTTTTGTTGTCCGCGAAGATGATGCCGTGAAAAATAACGTAAAAATTTGAAAAAACAGCCTAGAAACAGCTTTAACAGATCGCGCAAACAATATGCAAGTATTCAGTGCCTTGGCACTAAAAATATAATTAATCCTAATATATAAATCATGAAAAAATCAAAGAAAAGTAAAGTTCGAATATGGTGCATTGCCAGTAGCTTAGTAGTACTAACAGGGTTTGCTAGTTGCAGCAAAGATGATGGCTTAGGGCCCGCCGGCTGTAACAACTGGTCGGAAAAATACCTTTCCCAGGCCCAAGCGTATTCCGATGCTTCAGCGGCGTACAGCAATGACCCCACCGTCACCAACTGTAATAAATTGAAAACGGAAGGTTTGAACTATGCAAAAGCCCTTGAGGGAATTTTAAGCTGTGTGCCGACCCTTAATAAAGCAGATTTTAATCAGGACATAAAAGACTTAAAAGCAGAGATCAACAGCACTGCTTGCGAAGAATAACCCTATAAAACTATAAAAATGGAAACATCAAATAACCATACTACAGTAACAAGCGAAGGTAAGAACATTGCCGTTATCGCCTACATCACCATCATTGGCCTTATAATAGCCTTTGTCATGAACAATGACAAGAAAGATGCCTTTGCGACTTACCATATAAAACAATCCTTGGGCTTGGCCTGTACAGGTCTTGCATTAGGGGCCATAGGCATGATCCCCATATTGGGGTGGATCATTAACCTCCTTGGCATTTTTGTCCTCCTCTATATGTGGATCATGGGATTAATGAACGCTTTCAATGGCAAAGAAAGTCCTGTTCCATTCTTAGGGGAAAAATTTGTGGAATGGTTTAAGAATATTTAAATGTTGATTTCAGCCATATAAAAAACTATAATGCCATGCGTCTCCTATATCTATTAACAATATTGTTGTTTTTGTTTTCGTGCAACGAAAGCAAAAAAGAAAAAACTGACACTGTTGATGAGGTTTTGGAGGATTTTTCCAAAATGCCGGATTCTGTTATTTTAAAAGGCTTTGCCATTTTAGATACCATTCAATTAAAACCGGTAACGGAAATGGTAAAGGAACTTAGGCAAATCCCAGAACTCCAAGAAATAGGTGTAGGTGACGAATTGCTGAGTTTTAGACTTAAAAATGGGCCAACGATGTTAATTAAGCTCAAAGAATTTTCGTCCCAAACAAAAGGAGGTACTGCAAATATTGCAGCACCCCCGATTATGCTTCTGAACAATTTCGTTGCCGACAAAAACTCCTCCAATGTGGTAGGCGCACAACGGGGCGAAAATCGTCAAAATAAAAAAGCTTTTTTGTTGGCTCCTTTTGAATGGCAATTTGGGGTAGCCGATGACCCTATAATTCCATTTAATAAGTTGCCCGAATATCGTAATTATAAAGGTAGGGTTACCTATAAGGCGAATAAAACAGAAAACGAGCAGCATATTTCTTTTGAAGATTACCTATCCTTTAATGATTATGACGTGGTGCATTTTAGCTCACATGCGGGTAAAACCTGTAAAGTAGAGGAAGAGGACACTAAGCCTTCCAGTGATTGCCGCACATACATTTCATCAGGTATTAAATTCAAAAAAGAAGATCAACAAGAATTAATTAAATTAATCAAGAGTAAAAATGTTAGAGGTATTTCTTTGGAGTACGGCGAATTATTTTTTATACCTAAGTTTTTTTCAGACGCTTATCCCAAAGTTAACAATAAGCTATTTGTATTTAGCGCATGTGAATTAGGCCAGCAAGGAGACTTACAGACCACTTTTAATAATATTATGCAAAATGGACAACTCTTTTATTGGCAAAATATTACCAATGCCCTGGACGCCTATAAAGCCTTTCACCATTTGTACGATAGGATGCTTCAATATGGGGAAACTGCTCCCACAGCATTTAAAGAAATGCCAGATTCCCTAAAAAACAACATTCCACTTTTGAAATATTTAAAAGAGGGTAGCGATACCGAACAGTCGTATAACTTCTTAAAAATGGCCACCCATGGTAATGCCATGCATATCATAGAACCGGTTAGTTTTATAGACCTAAAAACAGGGGAAGAATTGCAGGAAGGTGTTGTCTACCCTTTTGAGGGTATCCTGGAAGATGATGAACCCGAAGAGGCTAGTTTTACCATGGAATTTTTGGGATACAACGTACAAGAAATGGAAGACAAAGGCATGACGTTCTCGTTAAAAGTAGATGGCAACACGGTATTGGACCATATTTCCTTTGTTCCCGATACCGACCCCAACGATAATATAGAAGTAAAAACGGGTAAAAACGAAAAAACCACTTTGGTAACTTTTAAAGGCGTAAATCTAAAGAAAGACCTAAAGAAAACCAGTTCGGTAAAACTGGAGGCATTTTTTCATTTTAGTGAAAAAAATTATGGGTACCAAATGATCAATGTATCAACGGGGAGTTCAGATATGCGTATAGTCGTTTCATCATCCGACGCAACCATCACTATTTTTTTTGATGCGGATAATTATGGTCTTAAGGCGATCTACCCAACTGAAAACAAGGTTTTATATTCAGACGAAGAAGGCTACATATACATTAACGCCCCAGGCAAAGGTTGGTTAAAAACCAAGTTGATCCAAATGTTTAGTGCAGTAGCACAACTTGCTCCTATAGATATGGACTTTACGGGCTTAGAGATGAACAAAGGTTCGGTAATGCACAAAATACCTGCCTTTGCATCAGAAATTACTATTTCGATCTTGGAAAAAGAACCAAGAGCAGTAAAAGTTAGTGAAGGTGTTGGCACAGAAAACACTGTTTTTATTTTCGATGGTAGGGTAACATTAACTTTTGATAGTCAGAATAGGTTGGAATCTATTGTGGAAGGAGCTGCAAGTTTCAATTATTATTATGAAGAACAACAGATAACATTCCCTAATGCTCAAATATTATCAATACCGTCATTTCAATAAATGACACCTAAAAACACAATAAAACAGGCAGGGTTACAGTGCCAATTTCCTTATGAATCCCCCATGGCTAAATTGTCTGCTGACTAAGTTAAAAAGTACTATTAAGAACCAATAAATACAAAATCATGCGAATGCACTTTATACTACTATTGGCAGTCTTACTATTTTCCAGGAACACGAATGGGCAAATGAATTTTTCCAATCTTGATGCCGACGGGAGTTTTCCCAAAATCGAGATCAACAATACCAACACCACCCTTTTCGCTAAAATTGGCGAAAACACCAAGCCTTGGTTACATTGGAACGAAGTGCCCAAAAATATTGAAAGCGGGAATGGACGTTCCATATTTAAAATGACCGTTTACAACAACGATGGTATAGCTAACAGAACTTTCGAAATATCCTACACCATTCCCTATGGCCAATCCAATACCGACCCCACGGCAAATATTAAAGCCACCTATATCTACAGGGACAAAAGACCCAATAAGGTATTGGATGAACATTTTAAACTAATACCATAATCATTTATACCTATGAAAACCAATCTATTTTATGTACTGATAATTCTATTTGCAGCTGCTTGTCAAGATAGCCCTAAAACAGAAAAAAAAGAAGCAGTGGACTTAATGCTCACTGCTGCAACCGAAAAAGAAAAGGAGGAAACAAAAACCAATCCATACCAAGATTCTGATAATCAGAAGGCGCTTTATAAAGCTTTAAAAAAGAAAACGCCTTTAACAGGTGAACAATTGTTACCCATAATACCCGAACAAATTAATGGGAATGCAAAAATAGGAGAACATAGGTTCGAGGCTAGCAGTCAAGCTGCTAATGGAGCGTACGGCTCCTTTGATAGTCCTTATAATTTCTGGATCGAGGACGGGTCGGGCTCAAGGTCCATAGTTCGTAACTTTTTTGATAGCTTAAAATTCAAGAATCAGGGTCCAGAAGGAACAGAATACCTGTACCAAGAACGAGATGGCTACCAAACTGTTGCTTTTTTACAGCCAAAGATTAAAAGAAACCAAATTTCTTTTATCTACAATGATAGATTTCGGATTTCTTTGGAAGGATCAGACTCCCCAGAAGCCTTATGGTCGTATATCGACTTTGAAAACCTTAAAAAATTAGATCAATTCAACTAAAAAAACATGAAAAATCTACTAAAATCGGCCGTTCTTATTCTGCTTTTGGTCTCTTGTAAAGAAACCCCAAAAACCTCAGACCCCTCAGACCCCTCAGCATCCAAGATTTTGGATGGGGTAGTAAATGAAGTTACTGGAAAGAATGACGATATAAACAAAAAGTATGATAATCTTCACAAGGATTTAGGCTCCAAGACCCCATTGACCAATGACCAACTAATAGAGGCATTCCCGAAAAAATTGAGCAATCTAAGTTTGGACCCCTCTGAACAAAACATCATAGAACCCGAAATTACCGATACCCAACTTGTTACCGGCAGCTTTGGAGATGATACTATTAGAATGGAAATTTTGGATGCCGCGGGGCAGAAGGCTGTTGGTGCCATTATACCCTTAAAAATGTTGCACCTTAACAAGATAACTTCAGAAAGCAACAATACCATAAGATATTCCAAAATAGAGCGCAGTGGAATATTAACCTTTGGAACGGATCGGGACGAGAATACCAAAGCAGATTTTCAATCCGAACTTAGGTTTCTCTATGACAATCGATTTTATGTTACCCTTGAGGGCAAAGGGATGGATACCGATGCGCTATGGAAGGCCATGGGAATCGATAATTTAAATCAATTTAAGAATTTAAACAACTAATTTATTTAACCGTGGAATATTTTGAATCACTTAGCCAATTTCAATTAGCAGGTATTATTTTACAATTGGTGGTATTACCTTTTATATTTTTAAAGATGCGACTTTTTTGGTGGGCAAAACAATCCCTTCATTGGCCCAAAATTGATGGCGTAGTTGAAAAAGGGCTCGACTTCCCCCTATCCAAAATGATCAATTTTCTATATTCTTATGACCTAAATGGCACTACTTATAAGGGTAAAAAACCATTTTTTGCCAATTCGTTTAAGAATTTTTCACAAAAGAAAGCTTCAGGATTAATTGCTAAATATACTTTAAGTAAGCAAGTTGCAGTTTTCTACAATCCATCAAACCCAAGCATATCCACACTGGAGCCAGGAAGAAAAGATGGTGTAATAGGTGCTTTACTATTATTGTTCCTACTTTTTTTATTAGGAGCCATATCTTTTTATCGTCCCTCCCTAATAGTGGAAATCATAGATTACGTTTCTAACCTGTAAAACACATTTATTATGAAAAAATCAATTTTATTTTTAATGGCCTTTACATTTCAAATTACCATGGCCCAACCAAATTACACCGTGGAGAATTATCCATTGAAAGCTATGGACCTAGTCCTATTTTCCTTTGGAATGGACAACCCGCTTACGGTAGGAAGCATCTCAGATGCTGGAGAAATAACTTTAAATTTTCCAAAAGACCTAAATTTTATTTCTGATGAAACAAAAGCGAATTACATGTCGGACACAGCGTTTACCCTATTTTCCAAGTGTGATAATAGTTATGACATACTAACAGAGGATAAAAATGGTAAAGCAGTCAATGCCGGTTTCATTTCATTAAGCGCTAAGGATAATCCATATTCAGGTTTGATTTTTATAGTTACGGATGAAGAGTTGGTGCCTTGGCTGGAAGATACCTATTCCAATAACGCCGTATCGGGATCCTTTTTTGAACTGATTTATTTGGAATCGGATTTTGATTATCAGGGGGAGTGCACTTCTACGGTCTCCAACACGGAAAAAGACACTATTGTAACCTCCTACACCTACGATTTGCAACTAAAAGCCGGATTTAACTTTATTGAATACAAAATTGAAAGCGTAGCGGAGCATGAGGTGCCTAGCATGTACCAGGAAAATGTATTTGACAAAATAGTTAAACCTAGTAAAATAACGGTTTCTTCATTACAATCTATACCGCCGACAGCATTGTGGATAGGGAAATTCTTTTAAAATTAGGAAACATGAAAACAATATCCCTACTCTTTTTCATACTTATATTTTTTATTGGGTATGTGGGATTCTCCCAAACGCCGGAACAACAAAAAATGATAGATAAGGCACTAAAAATGCGCGACAGTATCATGGAGTGTATAGGCCTGGAAGAAGTACTTCAAAAGGCTGATCAGCAGCAAAAAAAGCTAGACTCAGATAAAAAAAGCAGTACTAAAACGAGTCCTATCCCTAAAACCACAAAAAGCGAGGATAAATATTGGAAAAACACTTTAGCCAGTAACAACAATAATAAATTGACCAATTGGAACAAAGGGGAGGCCGATCTTGTATTCAACTATTCCTACGACTCCAAAAACGATAAAATAAATTTTGTGGAAGTTGGGGTTATTAAAGCGGATGGCACTATTCAATTGAATCCGACTAAAAAAATTCCTGTTTTAAAACCCTTAAATGATTTTAAAAATAGCAACACTTTTTTTGATATCCACGATCCAGACTCTTATCAATATAATAATGAAAAAGCTGGCTTTAAGCTCAACCCTTATTTATTGGTGTACCAAAATGAGCAGCAGATAGGGATTTTAACCATTGGAAATTCCGCAAAAGTAACCCTAAACTTATTAACGCCCGGAGATCTCTACTTTGGTGATGAGGGATATCTCATGTCTTGGGTATATGTAGCCGAAGCGTGTTCCATTAAGGCCAATGAAAATTGGAGTGGGGATTTAAGTAATACAGGGACTCCGTTAATGGTCGAAACCAATGTTGTTTATGACCTGAATTTTAATCCAGGTTGGAATATGGTAAAAACCGAGGTAATTGGCACCTACGAATTTCCAAATGCCCCGGAAGAGGATAGATCAAGGTATAAAAAACATAAACACACCACCATTACTTCCTTACCAAAAGATGCCACTTACTTCTTTAGATCAACCGTACAATATTAGATTTATAAATAACTATAAAATGAAAAATACTAAAATCAGTTTCCTAATCCCCATTACATTGTTGCTTGTAATGGCATGTAACAACAAAGAAAAAAAATCCACTACTACTCTAGACGCTGCAGTGGATAAAGCTAAAAAGGAAATAACCTCTTCCTCCTTTGACTCCCCTTGTGAACTTATTGGCCTGGCTGATATTAAAAATATTTTTGCCGTGGCAGAAGTTCCAATAGAAACGGAGGATAAAGTTTTAACCTTTCCTACCTGCATATATAAATGGGAGGATGGCCAAGTTTTTAGCATTAAAGAAATGGCAGGTCAACAACTTAAAATGGGTAGGCCCAGTGAAGTATTAATTGTAATGGTAAAAGGGTGTACCGAAGACATGTACAACAGGTCCACAAAAGTTTATAAGCAACCACAGGTGGTTCCGGATTTAGGCGAGATGGCTGTTTGGGACTCAAGAATGTCCCAATTATCTTTTCTTTCACATAGCCTTATGTTCCATGTTCATGTAAAAGTATCCAACGACGATCAGAGCAATATGGAAAAAGCTATTGAAATTTCAAATTTGATAGCAACAAAACTGTAGCAATCCAAACTCCAATAGGACATTGGCAGCCCATAAAGACTTTTGAAATTTATGGGCAATCTTTTTGCTCGCTATTTTTCAAGGGAAAAAATGAATTTTGACCCTTTTCCCAGCTCGGATTCCACATGTATCGACCCGCCTGATTTTTCAACAATTTTCTTAACCGTTGCCAATCCAATTCCATTGCCACTAACACCAAACTTATCCTTTGCCGCTATTTTTTCGAAAATTTTAAAGATCCTTTCTTGATACTTTGTTGCTATACCAGGTCCATTGTCCTCAATATAAAAAAGGTAATGAGTGTCCAGTTCCGATACCCCTAGCTCAATTTCAACCACCTTCTTTTCATTGTATTTAATGGCGTTGGTGACCAAATTCATGAGTATCTGATGAATAGCTGTTTTATTGACCGTAATATGGGTCAATTCTGTCTTTAAAACCAGATTTAAACTGTGGTCATAATTAAAAAGTCCCTCTATATCCGTTATCAAACTTTTTAAATCAATATTCAATTTTTCCTCCCTTAGTATGCTCTCAGCTTTGCTATAGTTCAGTAGACCATCTATTAGACCAATAAGATTATTGGAAGAACTTGCGATCAATTCCAGCATCTCCAAACCTTCACTATCCAACAAACCCTTATATTGGTTCAGGAATAGTTGTGTTAAACTGGAAATATTTATGAGGGGCGATTTAAGGTCGTGGGCGGCTACAAGTGCAAACCGTTCCAAGACCTCATTTTTTTCTTCCAATTCCATTATGGTTCCCTCCAATAATGACTTACTTTTTCGAAGTTCCAGTAAATTCATCACTTGGTTTGAAAGGGCAGATAAGGAACGTATTTGACTTTGACTCAACAAATTAGGCTTATGGTCTATAACACACAAGGTTCCAAGCGGAAATCCAGCCTGACTGATCAACGGAACCCCAGCATAGAAAATAACATTTGGATCTCCTGTCACTAAAGGATTGTCATGAAAACGTTCGTCCTGTCTAGCATCCTGTACTATAAATACCTCATTGGGTGTACTAATGGCATGTCCACAAAAGGCGTATTCCTTTGGTGTTTCCGTAGCATCCACTCCGTAATGGGACTTAAACCATTGCCGTTTATCATCTATGAGGCTAATAAGGGAAATTGGGGTACCACATATTTCCGCAGCAATAGTGGTTAAATTGTCATAGTCGGATTCTGGAAAGGTATCAAGAATGGAATAGGAATCCAATTCCTTAATTCTTTCCTTTTCATTTGTAGGTGTTTCTGGAGCTTTCACGGTCTATTTATTTGAGAGGGCCCACAATTAAAACACCATGGTCTTGGTTACGTCATTAAGTGTATGGGTTATGGTAAAGGTAAGTGTTTTAAGATCAGCTATTAGGTGGGCTGTATCTTTAACATTTGTCCACAAAATGTTCAATTCACTTTCAGAAGTTTCCTTAATTATCACGCTACCCAAAAATGCCTTTGAAGTATTTCTTAATCGAATTATGGCTAGTTGATGTAAAACAATATCCCTTTTAAGGCCTTGCTCCACATCCTGCATGCTTAAGGTGGTCCTATTAATTTCCTTATGTCCTCCGCTACCGCCATTATCAGCCGCCACATAATCATTTTTTCCAGCAAAAATATCCAAATACCACACTTGAGGGATGCCTGGCATAAACATCTGGATAGCCCTTGCCAGTAGCAATTTTTGTTCATTTTCTCCCAAGGCACTAAAAAAGGTGGCGTTTACCTGATAATAGGAAATTTTTTTTCCTGATGGGTCGTACAAATTTTTAACCCTTCCTCCCCTTTCCATGATTTTATTCATGATATCTTCAATCTCCGTATCCAACAACAAACCCTGATTATAAATACCATTTACCTGCTTGCCCTTTAAATCTAACACAGGTATTCCGTCATGGCATCCCAACATATTTACTGTTTTATAATCCTTGTTTATAATTTCCTTGGCCCAGGTTAAAAGTGCTTTGTTAGTGCCATGTTCCAAAGTGTGTATGGTAAGCCCGGGAAGGAAGAAATCGTAAATATAATAACCTTTATTTGCCACCTCATCGTGCAAATGAAGGCCGTATTCTGCGTGAATTTCAGGGAGCAACATTAAATTGTTCTTTTGGGCTATTTGCCTTATGCGCTCCAAATACTCCCAAGTACCTGGTTTGTTAAAAAAATTTGTTTGTCCTATTTCCTTATGCAGATAGGCAAAGGCATCCAACCTTAAAATTGTACACCCAAACCCCTTTAATTTCTCCAAGGTTTCCTCATAAAAATCCCAAACCAAGGGAGATTTAGCATTGACATCCATTTGCCCCAGATAGATCCTATTTCTATTTACGACCTGAATGATTTCACTTTTGAATTTATTACAATCGCCAAAATCCAGGTTCTTCAAATCTTCTTCTTGCCCTAATGCTCCATTTACCTTTTTACAGATTGTTATGGCATCCCCATCCGACAACCCTTTTATACCCGCCAAATCGTTGGGAGCAATTTCATTATAATCAATATGCTGATAAAAGGTATTCCAATAGGGCTTTTCCGTACCATCCGGAAAGTAAACTTTTAAAATGGGCAATCCTGATTTCCTCATAAAAAGTTTATTGAGAAACTCTTCCTTTGGGATTATTACCCCATTCCCTTCCATTTGTCCATGGTCTTTCCAAAACTCGTTCCAATCAATAAAAAAATCCTTGAATTTGGACTCGTCCCCATGCTTCAATACATCTTGGAACTGTGGTGACGCAACAGACAAGTGGTTTAAAACAATATCAAACTTCAACTTTATATTCAGCCTATCCAAGGCCTTTAAATCAGCTTCGGAAACCAATTCCTTATTTAAATTATAATCTACTATGGAAAACCCTCTATCCAAGTCGCTATTAAAAAAAGTGGGTAATACGTAAAACAAGGAAAACGCATCTTTAAAATCGGGCATTTCCAACATAACAATTAGGTCATGTAGATGAACACCTATACTATCAGGATAGGCATTGAGCATTACCCCATTGCCAATATTTCTGGTATTTCCTTTATTTTCCTTTGACATTTAGTTTTGTGAATTCTTAACTATCCTATAGGTTGAAGACTTATAGCAGTTTGGATAATATATTAATGTTATCTGGCAACCTACCTACATTCTGTAATTTTAATGCCGCTAATTGTAATGCCACTTCCAAGCATTTTTCAACAGGCTTCTCTTTTATATATGCAAATAGGAATCCTGACCAAAATGCATCGCCTGCACCAGTGGCATCCATTATATTATCCACTTTTATAGCAGGCAATTGAATAACTCCTTTTCCGTTTTGGGATAACTTTACACCCTTACTACCAAGGGTTAAGCATACCAACCCCACCCCTTCCGAGTGGAAGAAGTTAAATATTTCATCATGGGACAGGGTTTGCTCAAAAAGCCTAAACATATCATCCTCACTTATCTTGACCAACGGATCAAATTTGCAATAAGCCTTAATTACCCTTAGGGCTTCCTCCTGGCTGTCCCATAATTTTTTGGCATAATTTACATCAATACTTAATTTACAGCCTTCGTTGTATGCCTCTTCGGCCTTGTTTAAAATGGTGGTCTGCCCGGGGTCCTTGCTTAAGGCAAAACAGGTGGTATGAAATATTGTTGTCTTCGCAAGAGTTTCCTTGCTTATTTGATTTTCGCTAATGCGGTAATCTGCCTTGCGAAAAGGGATAAATTCTGGTGTTGTTTCTGATCTTGAAACAAAAATTACACTGGTAGGCGTGCCATCTATAGACTTTATATATTTGGTATCAACACCAACTTCATCAAGTCTCTTAAAAATATATTCGCCAAAGGCATCATCACCTACAGCTGCTATCAATACCGATTTTAATCCTAATCTGGCCGAATTCATCACAACATTGGTAGGCGAACCGCCTAAATATCTATGATAATCCCTCGTTTCATTAATATTAACCCCCGTTTGGTGCCCTATAAAATCGATAAGCACTTCCCCAACACATAGAATGTCTATACTTCTCTTAGTTTCTGTCAAATTATTATTCATGAAATTAATTCGGTCTTAAACCCATCTCCTTTGTAAAAGATAATCGGTAATTATTTTGGTCCGGTTCTATAAACTGTATTCAATTAATTTGTGCTTTTGCATAATCTTTGGAAATAAACAAACAAGAAATGGCTCCCAGAACAAAACACACCCCCACAAAAGCCAAGGCATTTCTAGGATCCCCCTGAAACAAAGAATCATAAAAAAATGGTACGGTTGCCATACTAATAAATTGTGGCACCACTATAAACATGTTAAAAATTCCCATATAAACACCCATTCGCTCCATAGGCACCGAATAGGAAAGTATTACATAGGGAACAGCCATTATTGAAGCCCAGGCCAAACCAACCATAAACATACAGATGTAAAACATGGTTGTGGTAGTTGCTACCAACATAGAAAAGAACCCTATAGCACCTATAACCAAGAAAACAGAATGCGTTAACCTATGCCCCAATTTCTTTCCTATCCATGGAATGGCAAAAGAAATAGCAAAACAGGCAACACTAAAAATGGCTAGGCTAATACCCCCATAAAACGCTCCCTTTTCAAAATCTGGATGTTCCGGGGAAGCGGCTCCAAACACATGTCTTGAAATGGCCAAGGAAAGATATTGCCACATTAATGGCAAACCGTACCAGACAAAGAACATGACCCACCAAAGTTGCTTCATGGTTTTGGGCATTTTTACAATCGCCTCCTTAACTTCCTTTAAGACTTTAGCAAAACTTCCCTTTTCTTTTTTTAATTTTTCTAAATCTTCAGGAGGATATTCATCAGTTGTGAAAATGGTCCACAACACAGTACCTAACATGACCATTGCACCCAAAACAAAAGAATATTTTATAAAATTGGGAATGCCATTTGCATTTTCCAACTCGGCAATTTCGCCATATGCCCCAAGAGTAATAATACCTATAAAACCGAGCAACCATGGCATTATGTTCGCCGAGAATTGACCCAAGCCTACAAAAAAACTTTGAACCGAGAATCCCAATGTTCGCTGTTCTGAAGGCAATTTATCCGCTATAAAAGCCCTAAAAGGTTCCATAGCAATGTTCATTGAGGCATCCAGAATCCACAATAGACCTGCAGCCATCCAAAGAGTAGAAGAATAGGGCATAAAAATCAAGGCAATACTAGCTAAAATAGCCCCCACCAGGAAATAGGGACGACGACGTCCTAGTTTGGTCCATGTTTTATCGCTCATGGCGCCAATAATAGGTTGTACCAGCAACCCTGTAAGGGGTCCTGCCAGCCACAGCCAGGGTATTTGTGCCTCATCCGCACCTAAATACCTATATATAGGACTCATATTGGCCTGCTGTAGTCCGAATCCGAATTGTATTCCTAGAAATCCGAAATTCATATTCCAAATTTGCCAAAAACTTAACTTAGGTTTGTTTAGCATACGATATATTATTGAAGGTTATGCCTATTGTCCAACAGGCAGTTGTTGTCCCATGAATTTAGTGAATTCCGTACAGTCCGAGAAAATAATGAGTACTTATACACCCTACTTTTTTCTTTTATAATTACGTAACGCTATTTAAGAATTGGTCATGGATGAATGGTCCCTATCCTAGTTATCAAAGAACAACCTAAAAAACTGTTCTCCCAGTAGGCCTCCAAATATTATTGATTCAAGGGTATTATAGCCTCGTTAGCAAAAGAGCCGATGTAAAGTTTCCAAAACATCAGCTCAATTTACATAACACTTGAAAAAATAATCAACCAACCTAAAATTTTTATATTTTGACGTAGACCACACATCCTGAGAAAGGATATTGCGCTACCGATTTATATGTTTCATTAAAGTATGCCATACCTATAGAATCCAGATTATCCATTTCATAAGAGAAGATGGTAAAACACTTTGTAATTCCATCTATTTCCTATTATTCGCAAGGTTCGATGCTAAATTTATAATTATAAACACCTAAAAATATCAATCTCCCAAACGAAATCGTTTTCGAAATCAACGAAAACGATTTAGATTTTTATTTTTTTCGTACATTCATAATAGAAAAGCAATTATACTAGATGAAACCGGTAACCTTAAAACAGATAGCTGAACAATTAAACATTTCTGTAACCACTGTTTCCAAAGCGCTTAAGGACTATCCGGACATTAGCAAAAAAACAAAGGCTATGGTGAAGGAATTGGCCCTAACCTTGAATTATAAACCCAACTCTTTTGCTGTTAACCTAAGAACCAAAGAGTCCAAGACGATTGGATTGATAATTCCTGAAATTGTCCATCATTTTTTTTCAAGTGTTATTAAGGGCATTATAGCCCAGGCTGAAAAAAAGGGCTATTTGGTAATTATTCTTCAATCCAATGAGTCCTACGAATTGGAAAAAAAACAAATAGACCTGTTATTAAGACAACGTGTAGATGGCATCTTAATTTCATTGGCCAATGGCACGGCCGATTACAATCATTTGACAGAAGTATTGGCCCAAGATAAACCCTTGGTAATGTTCGATAAAATTGCCAAAATTGTGAAATGCTCCAAGGTTATCATAGATGATAGAAAAGCAGCTTATGTGGCAACGCAACATTTAATAGATACGGGTTGCAAGCGTATTGCCCATTTTAGGGGAGCCCTTTTGCCCCAAAACTCCATTGATCGCTTTCTTGGATATAAAAAGGCTCTATTGGATAATAATCGGCCTTACGACCCATCTTTGGTCTACATATGTGAATGTGGGGACAATAGCTTTGAAGAAGGAAAAATGAATGCGCGCCAATTATTAAAAGACCACAATGATGTTGATGGTATCTTTATAAATACAGATCTGGTAGCTATTGGTGCCATTACAGAATTTAACCAACAAGGAATAAAAGTACCGGAGGACATCTCCATAGTTGGCTTCAGTAATTGGTTTATGTCCTCGGTCATTTCCCCCACTCTAACAACAATTGACCAGCCGGGATACTTAATGGGAAAAACAGCCTTTAAGCAACTCTACAAGGAAATGCAACAAGTAAAAAACAAAAAACCAATAGTTTTTGAAAACATTGTTTTACCAACAGATCTAGTAAAACGGCAATCTACCAAGTAGGTTGTCAAATAAGTTAGATATAAACTAGTAATAAACTTTCCTAATTCCATTATTACCCGAGAGTGTACCCGTTGTAATTGCGAGCTACACAAAACACAAATTATTGTACAGTACACCCGAAAGCTGCAACCTTTTCACATGCAACATTACCATCGAATAGTGTCCATAAAGTCATGGTGGAAATGCAGGGTGATATTCGGCAGTTACTCCGTATTAAAGTAAGCAAACCAGCGGATTAAAACGTAAAATTTGACCGATCTTCATCCACAACCATAGTTGAACATGCTTTATTAACAATATAATTCTATAACAGAATATATATCATATCTATAATATTATTGGAACAATATTTACGTATTACTAATTATAGCGCCCTTGTGCAACATAATTCACAGAATTTGCTTCATAACTACTATTTACCTCACACCCTTGAGCATATATTTGTCTTATTACATTGTGATTCAATTACGGTGGATTATGGTAATTCAACTAACTAAAACTTTAAACTATGATTAAACTTAAACACGCAATAATTGCTATTATTGTATTTGTCGGGCAATTTGCCTATTCACAGACATCGACGGTCAGCGGTGTTGTTTCTGATGATACGGGTACTCCGCTTCCAGGGGCATCAATTGTTGTATCGGGTACCGCAATAGGGACCACAACAGATTTCGATGGCAATTTCACCTTACCCAACGTTCCTTCTACAGGAAGTTTAATAATAAGCTATATTGGATTTGAAAAAATGACGGTTGCCCTAAATGGCAGGTCCACTATAAATGTAAGCCTTGAACAAGACCTTGAAGCACTGGAAGAAGTTGTCGTGGTGGGATACGGTACCCAGAGTCGATCGGAAGTAACTGGAGCTATATCCACAATTAAATCCGAAGACATTACTGCCATACCGGTTACCAATGCGGAATCTGCCCTGCAAGGGAGAGCCGCAGGTATTACCGTTATTAGCAATGGATCACCAGGTACTGCTCCGGAAGTACGTATCCGTGGTTTAGGAACCATGAACAGTAGTGCACCTTTATATGTTATAGATGGTGTTATTTCAAATTCTGGACTTTCTGGATTAAACCCCGGAGATATAGAAAACATCAACATTTTAAAGGATGCTTCAACAACAGCCATTTATGGCTCCTTAGGTGCAAATGGAGTAATTATGGTAACCACCAAAAAGGGTAGCAGGAATGGTCTGGTGAGTATCGATTTTGATTCCTATACCGGGGTCCAATTCGTAACCAATAGATATGACCTTTTAAATACGGAGCAATATTTAAAATATGCGCAGGACGCCTATGGTGTTACTCCCAATACACCGGCCAGTAAATCTGGTTTAAATACCGATTGGCAGGATGAACTTTTTACCACCGGTCTTATTCAAAATTATGATTTAGGAATTTCCGGCGGAGGTGAAAATAGTAACTATAGATTCTCCTCCAATTTCCAAGATCAGGAAGGTGCCGTAATTGGAACTGGATTTAAAAGATATGCCTTTAGGGCCAATAGTAATTTTACGCTGGGAAAATTGCGCTTAGGGGAAACACTAGCGCTATCCTTCAATGACCAGAATCCAGAAGGTGGCCTAAACTCTGGCAGATCTTTAATTGAGCACGCCATTAAGATGGCACCTTATCTTCCTGTATACAACAGTGCCAATTTAGGAGGTTATCAAGGCCCTAGCAGCTCCAACGATGGTCAGGATGCGGAAAATCCCGTTCGAATTCAAAAATTAAGGGATTTCTCCAATAAGAGTGTCATTGTAAATGGTAGTATTTATGGTGAATACGAAATTTTGAAAGGACTTAATTTCAAATCCCAATTGGGCCTTATTTACCAAAATTATATTAACGAACAATTTACACCGGCATATAACCAGGATAGTGAAAATACTGGAACCGGAACCCAGGTCTTTGCCAATATTGTGAAGAACACGGGTATTAATAAGGATATCATTTTCACCAATAGCCTTAATTATACGAAATCAATCAATGACCTTCATAATTTTGAACTGCTTTTATTATATGAGCGTCAGGATGCCAAAAATTCCTACATCAATAATAACAGTAGAAATTATTTGAGCAACACCATCAATGAGCTTTCCAATCAGGATTCCAATATCTCCTCTGCCACCAACATATACGCTAGGGTAAGTTACTTGGGAAGGTTGAACTATAATTTTGACCAACGCTACATTTTTGCAGCATCTTTAAGAAGGGACGCTTCTTCACGATTTGGGGCCAACAACAGATGGGGATGGTTTCCATCTTTGGCTGCAGGATGGAATATTGCCAAGGAAGCATTTATGGACGACTCTGTATTTAGCACTTTTAAAATAAGGGGAAGCTGGGGTATTGTAGGTAACGACAAATCAGAGGACTATACCTATACCACTTCACTTTCACCTAACTTCAACTATCCTTTTGGTGGCTCCAATTATGTAGGTGTTACCGCTGAAGGGGTTTCGAACCCGGATCTTAAATGGGAAGAGACCACTATGGTAAATATTGGTCTCGACGTAGGGTTGATGGATGAAAAAGTTACGGTTGCCCTAGAGTATTACGATAACACCAGTAACGATTTGTTGATGCAACTCAATTTGGCCGACTCATTTGGTTTCCTTAAAAACTATAAATGGTCCAACGTAGGGTCTGTACAGACAAAAGGGTTGGAACTATCATTGGGTTTTAATGACTATCAAGGAGACTTTACCTGGTCTGCCAACCTAAATTTAGGTACCAGCAAAAATGAAGCCTTGTCTTTAGGCGGACTAGACCAGTTGGTGGGCGGTAATTTTGAAAGTGAATCCATAAGTAGATTGGCAGTAGGCGAATCTTTATTCCACTTTTATGGTAAGGTCACCGATGGTGTTTACCAAAACCAGAATGAAGTAAACGCAGTTTTTACAGCAAATCCAGGGCAAACAGCGGTGCAACCTGGTGATATTAGGTTCAAGGATTTAAATAATGATGGCGACATTAACGACCAAGACCGTACGGTTCTAGGAAATGCTTTCCCGGACATAACTTATGGATTTAATTTAACGGCCGGTTATAAAGATTGGGACTTTAATGCCTTTATAAGCGGGGTATCTGGAAATAGCATATACAATACCAACACCTATGATTTGGAAGGTATGCCCAGATTATTCAATTCGGGTACTGCAGTTTTGAATAGATGGACTGGGGAAGGAACTTCCAATACCATCCCCAGAGCTAGTGGTTCTACCCAAAACACCTCGGTCTCCAATCGTTTTATTGAGGATGGTTCATATACCCGATTAAAAAATATTTCTTTGGGTTATACCATTAAAGGTGATATGCTAAATAAAAATTTAAGCAAATTAAGAATGTATGTAAGTGGGCAAAACCTGATTACGTTGACCGACTATTCCGGTTTAGATCCTGAAATAGGGAAACCTAATAGAGTAGGCAGTAATGCCGGTGGTAGCGATTCCAATTTTGAGGTTGGTATTGATAGAGGTAACTATCCTCAACCCAAATCAGTATTAATCGGTATTCAAGTTTCATTTTAAAATAAAGAACATGAGAAAATATAAATATATTACAGCTATCATTTTTGGCCTTTTGTTTACAAATTCATGTGACAATAGCGGCCTTGAATTGATCAATAAGAACAATATCGCCCCGGAATCCTTTTTCTCCGATGCGGGCCAGGTTGAGTCTTCTGTTACGGCAGTATACGCCAACTTACAGACACAGGGCCTATATACCCGTCATATGTTTTTTATGATGGACAATATGTCCCATGAAAACGGTGGAAACACCCAATTAGAAGCCGATAAAAGAGAATATTTGCAGTTTTCCTTCAATGCATCACATGGCGCCATAGGTCTTTACTGGAATAGTTGTTATAAAGGAATCAATAAAGCCAATTTTGTTATTGGAAACGAAGAAAAGATAAATTCGATTCCAGAAAACCTAATGTCCCAAGCCCTAAAAAATAAATATATAGGTGAGGCCAAATTCTTAAGGGCCCTATATTACTTTTTTCTGGTAACCCGTTTTGGCGATGTTCCATTGATCACTACCATTCCAGAGGACGCCGTAGGTTTTCCTAGAAGCCCTAAGGCCCAAGTATACCAACAAATAATTACCGATTTGACCGACGCTTCAAACGTCTTACTGGCCAAGGGAGAAGAAGAAACCCTGGGAAGGGCTACCAAAGAGACAGCTTTGGCCTTTTTAGGAAAAGTATATCTATTTTTAGGTGAACACCGACTTGCCCTTGACAATTTTGAAGAAGTCTATGGTAAATACCAATTGGAAGACAACTACTTCGACAATTTTAAGGAACAGACAGAGTACGGATCGGAATCTATTTTTGAAGTGGCCTATGATAATGCAATCGGGGGCTCTGGATGGGGCGATGGTTCTTCAGGGGATAGATTGAATGAAATTACCTTTAGAGGCCAGGAATATGGTTTTAATGACTGGTTCAACGTGTATCCATCCGAAGATCTTTTGGACGAATACGAAGCGGGAGACCCACGTTTCAAAGACTGCTTTTATACTGAAGGTGATACCTTTCCTGGTGGAACAGTAAGGACCGGAACAGCTCCCGATCCAGTACCGGACGGAGAAGTATATATAGCCCAGAACAGAAGGGCCGGTTGGAAGAAATATCAGAACTATTATCAACGAGCCCACGAAGAAACCACTTCAGGTATCAACTTTAAGGTTATGAGATATGCCGATGTACTTCTAATGATGGCGGAATGTGAAAATGAGGTAGGAACCCAGGCAAATGCAGTGGGCTACATAAATGAAGTTAGAACTAGGCCAAGTGTTATGATGCCGGAATTATCCACATCCCTATCCAAAACTGCAGTTTTCGATGCTATTGTTCATGAGCGTAAAGTGGAATTGGCGGGAGAACAGGTAAGGTTTAATGATCTAATCCGTTGGGGCCTAGCAGCTGATTTCCTTGCTGGAACAGGCTTTCAAGCTGGTAAAAGTGAACTTTTCCCAATACCACTTTCTGAAATTACTTCAAATGAAAATATTAGTGCAGGGGACCAAAATCCCGGCTATTAGAAATTACTATAAAAGTAAGTTAGGTTGGTTAATTTAGTTTGTTTAGAAAAACAGCGTGCGAAGGTACGCTGTTTTTTTTAAGATTATTAACGTAAATTATGACCACATATTAAATTTCAAGAGCAATGAAAATATTAAAGGTTCAGAGAATTATTCTTGCTTCAATTGGGTTGGTATTCATGGTCAATTGTTCCCAAAAAAGAGAATTGACACAAGGTAAAATATTCGCAGCCCTAAATTTCCAGCAAACAGGAATATCATTCAGCAACGTCCTTACAGAAAATGATTCCCTAAATTATTTCACTTATCCCTATCTGTATATGGGCGGAGGGGTTGCTGCAGGTGATATTAACAATGATGGTCTAATAGACCTCTTTTTTACAGGAAACCAAGTATCCAACAAGTTATATTTGAACAAGGGCGACATTAAATTTGAGGATATCACAGTAAATGCAGGCATAGGCGGGGACGACCGTTGGTATTCCGGAGTTACTATGGCAGATATCAATGGCGATGGATTCTTGGATATCTATTGTTCCGTAGGTGGAAAATCAGGTACAAAGAACAATCAACTTTTCATAAATAATGGAGACGGAACATTTAATGAAAAAGCCAAGGAATACGGAGTAGATAATATAGGGAATAGTGTACAGTCCACATTTTTCGACTATGATAAGGATGGTGATCTGGACCTCTATGTTGCCAATTATCCTCCAACAAAATTTGATTCCCCTTCATTTGTATATCTCTACAATATGAAAAATGTATCCGATACGGACACAGATTATCTGTACCGAAACGACGGCGATAAATTTACAAATGTCACCAATGAATCAGGAATTAGAAACTTTGGCCTCACCCTGAGTGCTACCGTAGGGGACATTAACAATGATACTTGGCCGGACATTTATGTTTCCAACGACTTTAGATCTCCAGATTATATGTACATAAATAATCAGGATGGCACCTTCAAAGAGGTGGTTAAGGAGGCAACTCAACATACCTCTTTTTACGGCATGGGAGCTGACATTGCCGATTTTAATAATGATGGTAACTTGGATATTTTTCAGGTAGATATGGATGCCAAGGACAATAGACGTAAAAAAACCAATATGGCCAGCATGAACATTGCGCTATTTTGGGATGTTGTTAATTCCGGGTTCGGTTACCAATACATGCACAACTGTATGCAGTTGAATTCAGGTGTCTTCGAAGATGGTGTTCCACACTTTTCGAATATTTCAAGACTTACCGGAACCTCGTCCACGGATTGGAGCTGGGGACCACTGTTCGCCGATTTTGATAATGACGGTCATAAAGATCTATTCATATCCAATGGTACAAGAAGGGAGATAAATAACAATGATTATTTTAATAGTTTAAAAGGCATTAAAAAAAATTCAGATAGCCTTTTACAATTGAGTATGGCGATTCCTTCCGAAAAAATAGACAACTTTATTTTTAGAAATAAGGGAAACCTAGAGTTTGAGCGGGCAAACGAAAGTTGGGGAATTGAATATAAAGGGTTTTCCAATGGAGTGGTATACGCCGATCTGGATAACGACGGAGATCTTGAAATCATTACCAATAACATTGATGATTACGCCTCGGTTTTTCAAAATAAAAGTTCGGACCTTAACAATCATATAAAAATAAAATTTAACGGATTACCCGGCAATAAATATGGCCTTGGCAACAGGGTCTATATAACCACAGCCGGACAAACGCAGATGCAAGAGCTTACCCTTACAAGGGGGTTTCAATCGTCCGTGGCCCCGGAATTGCATTTT
>TARA_R110002049_G_scaffold9962_1_pt1 | contig 23052 bp, 19 predicted proteins | sample TARA_R110002049 | Tara Oceans TARA_R110002049 (sample SAMEA4396941) | marine metagenome | biome: Polar Biome; feature: [SRF] surface water layer (ENVO:00010504); material: water (ENVO:00002006), including particulate matter (ENVO:01000060) such as... | depth 5 m
TGGATTTTAAGTCCAACGTGTCTACCAATTCCACCACTTCAGCATGCTCCGACTGCGCTTAGCACATCGTTGCTATATTTTAAGAGTTACAGAGCGAAAAACGGGATTCGAACCCGCGACCTCCACCTTGGCAAGGTGGCGCTCTACCAACTGAGCTATTTTCGCAGTTTGTTTATGAACGCACAATATTGCTATTGCGGATGCAAATTTAAAATTTTTCTACTAAATCCAAAGCCTTTTATGAAAATAAATATAATTTATTTTAAGCCTGTTTTTTCTTGACCAACATACGTTTTATTTCATTCAATTTCATGAGGGCTTCAACAGGTGTAAGTGTATCAATATCAATGTGTAGAATTTCATCTTTGATGTTCTCCAAAAGAGGATCGTCCAAATTGAAAAAGCTCAATTGCATATCATCATGTATGGATTTTACCTTATCAGTAAGCGCATCACTAGAATGCGACTTCTCCAATTTCTTCAATATTTTGTTCGCTCGGTGCAAAACCTGCTGTGGCATGCCCGCCATTTTTGCCACATGGATCCCAAAACTATGGGCACTACCACCTTCAACAAGTTTTCTTAAAAACAGCACGTTATCTTTCAATTCTTTAACAGATACGTTGAAATTTTTAATACGTCCAAAAGTTTCGGCCATCTCATTCAACTCATGATAATGCGTGGCAAACAAGGTTTTTGGTTTTGCAGGATGCTCATGCAAATATTCACTAATGGCCCAAGCAATGGAAATACCATCATACGTACTGGTACCACGGCCAATTTCATCAAGCAACACTAAACTTCTATCTGAAATATTGTTCAAAATAGAAGCTGTTTCATTCATTTCCACCATAAAGGTAGATTCTCCCATGGATATGTTATCGCTAGCACCTACCCTAGTGAAAATCTTGTCCACCAAACCAATGCGGGCCGATTCTGCGGGCACAAAACTGCCTATTTGCGCCAATAAAACAATTAAAGCGGTTTGGCGTAAAATAGCAGATTTACCGGACATATTGGGTCCTGTAATCATGATGATTTGTTGCGCTGTCCTATCCAAAAAAACATCATTTGTAATATAGGCTTCCCCTATCGGCAATCGCTTTTCTATAACGGGATGACGCCCTTCTTTTATATCTAAATCATGGGATTCATCAATTTCTGGATATACATAATTATTATCTGTTGCCAACTGCGCAAAGCCGCACAAACAATCCAACTGCCCAATTAAATACGCATTTTGTTGCACAGGTTTTATATATTGGTTCATCCAACTTACCAATTCTGCAAACAATTGTTGCTCAATGGTCTGAATTCTGTCTTCTGCCCCTAAAATTTTAGCTTCATATTCTTTTAATTCTTCGGTAATGTAACGCTCAGCATTTACCAAAGTTTGCTTTCGTATCCAATCCGAGGGCACCTTATCTTTATGTGTATTGCGCACTTCAATATAATAACCAAACACGTTATTGGATGCTATTTTAAGTGAGGTAATCCCAGTACGCTCACTTTCACGCTCCAACATCTTATCGAGATAATTTTTACCGGATTTTGACAAGCCTCGCAATTCATCCAATTCTGAAGAAAAACCAGTAGCAATCGTATGTCCTTTCAATACATTTACAGGTGCATCTTCATTGAGAGTTTCCTTTATTTTTTCACGGAGCACGTCACAGCTCAAAAGCGTATCGCCAATAATTCTTAGTGATTCGTTATCGCTTTGCGAAGCCAATGCCTTTATGGGAACAATCGCTTCTAAAGAATTTTTAAGTTGAATGACTTCTCGCGGATTCACTTTTCCAGTCGCCGTTTTTGAAATCAATCGTTCTAAATCACCAATGTGTTTGATATGGTTTTGAATCTTTGGGAGCGTACTATTTTCCTTAGTCAAAAAATTAACCACCTCATGGCGTTGCTTGATTTTATCTACATTTTTTAAAGGGAGTGCCAACCAACGTTTCAACAACCTGCCGCCCATGGGCGAAATGGTTTTATCAATCACGTTTAAAAGCGTGACCGCATTATTGTTTGTTGAATTGTAAAGCTCTAAATTTCGGATGGTAAATTTATCCATCCACACATAATCATCTTCGGCGATTCTGGAAATGGACGTGATATGTTGTAATTTATGATGTTGGGTCTCACCTAAATAATGAAGTATGGAACCCGAAGCGATAATGCCTTCATACAGATCTTCAATTCCAAAACCTTTGAGTGTTTTTGTGTTGAAATGTTTTATGAGGGTTTCATTAGCATAATCGGTTTGATACACCCAATCTTCCATATAAAACGTATGGAAATCATTACCAAAAGTGTCGTTAAACAAAGAGCGCTTTTGTTTGGAAACCAACACTTCACTCGGACTGAAATTTTGAAGCAATTTATCTATATACTCTGCATTGCCTTGTGAAGTTAAAAATTCTCCTGTGGAAATATCCAAAAACGAAATACCTATATATTTTTTGTCAAAATATACCGAACACAAAAAGTTGTTCGATTTGGAAACCAACACCTCATCATTCAGTGCCACACCGGGCGTAACCAATTCCGTAACACCACGCTTCACAATAGTCTTAGTCTGTTTGGGGTCTTCCAGTTGGTCACAAATAGCCACTCGCAAACCAGCTTTAACCAACCTGGGCAAATACGTATTTATGGAATGGTGCGGAAAACCAGCCAACGCCGTTTCACCCTCGCTACCGGCACCTCGTTTGGTTAAGGTAATCCCTAAAATGTCAGCCGTTTTTACAGCATCTTCCCCGAAGGTTTCATAAAAATCGCCCACTCGAAACAACAACATGGCATCTGGGTACTTTGCTTTAATGGCATTGTACTGTTTCATTAACGGGGTTTCTTTTTTTACTTTATTGGCCAATGGTAAGTGATTTAGTTTTTGTTATTTTGCAAGTACCTGTAAGGGTCGCTAATGTAATTATAATTTGATTTTTTAAAAAATGGACTTCTTAGAAGTTATTTACAATTAGCATGATATTTCAACAATTTACTGGTCATACTGAATCAAATTGACTAATCGCAAGAAAAAGATGCTTCAACCGCACTCAGCATGACATAAGACTATATAACGTGAGAAAACTAAAAAACAGCGAATTAGACCGATTGAGTGTTGATGGCTTTAAAGATGCACAGAAAACCCCCATTATTATTGTGCTTGACAATATTAGAAGTCTAAATAATATTGGTTCTGTGTTCAGGACCAGTGATGCTTTTCTTGTTGAAAAAATCTATCTGTGCGGCATTACGGCAACACCACCGCACAAAGACATCCATAAAACCGCTTTGGGAAGCACCGATACTGTGGATTGGGAATACTTTGAAAACACCATGGATATCATTGAAAAACTAAAAGCCAAAAAAGTAAAAATATGTGCTATCGAACAAGCTGAAAATGCAACCATGCTTAACGACTTTACACCTCTACAACAAACAACCTATGCCTTGGTTTTTGGCAACGAGGTAAAAGGCGTTTCACAAAACGTGGTGTCTTCCAGCGATGTGGTTATTGAAATACCACAATTTGGCACCAAGCACTCTTTAAATATTTCTGTGAGTTGCGGGGTTGTAGTTTGGGATGTGTTTTCAAAACTTTCCAATCTGAACAATTGACAAAACTTTAAATCAATTTTCACAAAACCTTCTTTATTACAGGCTTAAAAAGCTATTTTTGTTAACCATGCTTTAATTGGAAACCTCAAAATGAATTTAACCATTGAAAATATTTTATTAGTAGGCTCTCTTTTACTTCTTACAAGTATTATTGCTGGTAAAACGTCCTATAAATTTGGAGTGCCAACCTTACTGTTATTTTTAGCAATAGGGATGTTGGCAGGCTCTGAAGGCATAGGAGGCATTCTTTTTGATGATCCAAAAATGACACAGTTCATCGGTATTATATCCCTTAATTTCATACTGTTTTCAGGAGGGCTGGACACCAATTGGAACAGTATTAAACCCGTACTGAAAGAAGGTATCGCACTATCAACCCTTGGCGTTCTGCTTACTGCGCTTTCTATTGGCTGTTTTGTATGGTTTATTACAGATTTTACCATTTATGAAAGCATGCTTTTGGGGTCTATCGTTTCTTCAACGGATGCGGCAGCTGTTTTTTCCATTTTGCGTTCAAAAAACCTAGCCCTAAAAACCAACTTAAGGCCCACTTTAGAATTGGAAAGCGGTAGTAACGACCCCATGGCCTATGTTTTGACTTTAGCGTTTTTAACACTTGTGGTTAATCAAAACCAAGGTATTTATTCTATTATTCCGTTGTTTTTGCAACAAATGGTTTTTGGCTGTATTGCAGGTTTTTTATTTGGAAAATTAAGCAAACTCATCATTAACAAAATCAAACTTGATTTTGAAGGACTTTACCCTGTTCTGGTAATTGCTTTAATGTTTATCACATTTTCAGCAACCGATTTTATTGGCGGCAATGGTTTTCTTGCAATTTATATATGTGCGGTTTATTTGGGCAACCAAGACCTCATCCATAAAAAAACCATCATAAAAATGTATGATGGTTTAGCTTGGCTCATGCAAATTGTACTGTTCCTAACGCTTGGGCTACTTGTTTTTCCTTCACAGATTATTCCTGTTGCAGGCATTGGGTTACTCGTTTCAGTATTTTTGATAATTATATCTAGACCTCTGGGTGTTTTTATAAGCCTTATGTTTTTTAAAATGAAACTCCGGCGCCGTTTTTACATCTCTTGGGTAGGTTTGCGCGGTGCCGTACCCATTGTTTTTGCCACATATCCATTAATAGCTGGTATAGAAAAAGCAAATATGATTTTCAATATCGTGTTTTTTATTTCGGTGACATCTATTTTAATACAAGGCACCACGCTTTCTCTATTTGCCAAATGGCTAAACGTTGGATTACCTGAAAAAATAGCGAGCGAAAGCGATAAATTCTTGTCTGATTTTCCAAAAACAGCCATTAAAGAACTTGAAATTTATTCAAATTGCTACGCCGCTAACAAGAAAATTGTGGATTTAGGTTTCCCAAAAAGCGCCATCATTGCTTTGATAAAAAGAAATGACAAATATTTAACGCCAAACGGTGCTACGGTTATTGAGCCTAATGATGTTTTGGTAATCCTTTCTGAAAACCAAGAAGGCTTGGATTTGGTACATCGTTGTTTAAACAAAACCGCCATATAAAAAACAACCTATGGCAAAGTTAAAATTTGAAATTGTAGTTAGCTATCAACAAATATAAAATAAGTGACAAAAAGCATAAAGACACCTTGGCCTACTAAAGATGTGATGACACAGATTTATGACATGAAACTTTGGGGAGGAAACCAATTCGATTTTTATTCTGGAGCAGGATCACATGACCCAAAAATCATACACCCGTATTTAAACACTTTGATAGCTTTTTTAGAATCCCACAACAACGCATTGACCGTTTGCGATTTAGGCTGTGGCGATTTTAATATTGGAAAACACCTTACCGAATACGCTAAAAAATATATTGCTGTTGATATTGTTGAAAATCTAATCAATAGGAACAAAACACTTTATAAAGAAAACAACCTAGAATTCCATTGTTCGGATATTACAAAAGACGAGCTTCCGTTGGGGGATTGTATTATATTACGACAGGTACTGCAACATATATCCAATACTGAAATCCAAAATCTCATAAAAAAAGTAGCAACTTATAAATATATCATACTTACGGAACATATACCGCTAGGTAAGTTTATTCCAAATAAAGATATTATTTCTGGGCAAGGGATTAGGTTAAAACAAAATAGCGGTGTTAATTTATTGGAAGCACCTTTTAATTTAAAAATTAAAGAAGAAAAGCAACTTGGAGAGCATATTTTAGAAGATAATGAAGGGCGTATTGTAACAACGTTATTTGAAGTATTTTGAACAGCATTATTCTTGTAATTTAATTTGATTCCAAACTTAAAAAATCTAACTTAGTTTTTATGTACTGACATAAATCATTAAAACGAATTCAAACCCGAATATTTGTACTTAACTAAAAAACAATTAATTAATGGAAAGAATTTTAAAAAAACTGAAAGAAATTAAAGAGGATTTGAACTCTTTAAATCAAAACTCAAACGACGAAGAGTTTAAAGCATTAAAAAATAGAACAAAAAATATCGCCATTAAACAATTTGGGAAGGATAACGATTATTCTAAGAGAATTGATAGTATTGAAGATTTTTTAACTGAAAGGTATAAACATCAAGCTATCGGAATTGTTGATTTAATGATTGATGAAATTGAATTAGTGGAAACAAAAGAAAAATTAATTAAAGAGCCCCTTATTCAACAAGAAGAAATAAAAAAAGAACAAAATTTACTTAAGTCTTTAACCTCTAAAATATTTATAGTTCATGGTCATAATGATACGATGCGCGAAACGGTTGCTAGAACAGTAGAAAAACTTGGACTTAAATCCATTATTTTACATGAACAAGCAAATATAGGAGATACAATCATTGAAAAATTAACAAGAAATTCTAATGTAAATTTTGCAATTGTACTTTTATCTGCTGATGATAAAGGAGGTTTGAAAAATGACCCTTTAAAGAGCATGAAATTTCGGGCTAGGCAGAATGTCATTTTTGAACTCGGATACTTTATTGGAAAATTAGGAAGAAAAAGAGTAATTGTCCTTTTTGAGGACATCAAACAATTTGAAATACCTTCAGACTATCAAGGGATTGTTTATATACCCTACAAAATAAATAGCGACGATTGGAAATTAAAACTTTCACAAGAACTAATTGAATCAGGATATTCCATAGATTTAAATAAATTATTAGGATAAAAACATACTTGTGAACAGTTACGCTTTTTTTACCATTTAAACGTCAAATTTTTATCGGTTATTGGCTTCTCATAAACCCTCCAAAAAAATCACATATGACCTATGATTAAACAAGCCGCTAATTTGAAATCAGCAACTCAATCTGAAAACCATGAACGACCAAAACCATTTCTACTTAAACCAACAAGAACCAAACAAAAGTTGTTTATTGGCGATGCGGGGCATTGTTCTTAACTACGGCAAAAAGATTACGGAAACACGCAAATACGGTATGCCTTGTTTTTGCTACAAAGGAAAAATGTTCTGCTATATTTGGATAGACAAAAAAAACCAATGGCCCTTATTTCCTAATGGTTGAAGGAAACTATCTTGACCATCCAGAATTAGAAACAGGCAACAGATCTCGCATGAAAATTTTCAGAATAAATCCCAACAAAGATTTACCAATAGCAACCATTGACCTCATTATGAACCGAGCATTGGATTTATACAGAAACGGTACCATTAAAATAAAAAGCGCCATTTAATTACTTAAATGGCGTTTCTTCTATTTTATGAATGTTTATCGAAGTCTTATTCAACAATAAACTTACCTTTCATCATGGCATAATGCCCTGGAAAACTACAAATAAAATCATAGGTGCCCGCTGCTGGCGCATCAAACTCAATAACGGTAGTTTCGCCACCACCAACTAATTTAGTATGAACAATGACATCATCCGTGCCCTCTGGAATATAGTCTGTTGCGGCAGAAACAGCCGCTTTTCCTGCAAACGCAGCGATATCAACGCCTTGCTTCAGCAACACGAAATTGTGACCCATCACTTGCTTGTTAAGCTTACCAACGTGTCTTAAGGTCAATTTTACTTTTTGACCGGCTTTCACTTTGATTTCGCTTTTATCATACTTCATCATATCGTCGCCAGATATAACAATATTGGCTTCATCGGATGCCTCAGCAGCTTTTTCTACTGGAGCGGCTTCTTTCTTTTCATAAGTAAAGCCTTCTTTCTTTTTTTCTTCTTTTTTCCCGCCACAATTCATCAATAATGCCGAAAAAACACATACTACTAAATACTTAATTGTCTTCATTTTTTTTAAAAATTTTGTTCTTGTAAAAATAATAAATTATAACAGATTATAAAATGTAATCTGTACTAATAAAATTAGATGTTTTCTTATCTAACAATTCACTTAAAATAGCATTATTATAAGCGTTGTCTTTTGAGGCCACAAAGGTTCTAATAGAAAAAGAGCGCAACGCATCATGGACGCTCAAGGTGCTAAATGCCGAATCTTTTCTTCCTGTAAACGGATATACATCAGGCCCTCTTTGGCACGAACTGTTCAAATTAACACGACACACCAAATTGACCAAAGTATCAATCAACGGCGATAAGGTGTGGACATTTTTACCAAAAAGACTGACTTGCTGTCCGTAATTAGATTCTGCCATATCATCCAAAGGCTCATCTATATCTGAAAAAGGCACTACGGGCACTACGGGCCCAAACTGCTCCTCTTCAAATATTCGCATATCTTTATTGACTGGATATAAAACCGCTGGAAAAATAAAATTTTCAGAGGTTTCGCCTCCTTTTTTATTTAAAATCTTTGCGCCTTTACCCACGGCGTCATCTATTAATTCTTGAATATATGCAGGTTTTTCTACCTCTGGCAATGGTGTTAACTTAACGCCAGACTCCCATGGGTTTCCAAATTTAAGCCGATCTACTTTATACGCAAAACGCCTGTTGAATTCTTCCACTACCGATTCGTGTACATACAATACCTTAAGTGCTGTACAGCGTTGTCCATTAAATGATAATGTACCAGCAATACATTCATCAACTGCTAAATCCAAATCGGCATCCGGCAATACAATGGCTGGATTTTTAGCTTCCAATCCTAAAACCAAGCGCAATCTATTTCCTTTAGGGTGTTGCCCCTGAAGCGCATTGGCCGACTTACTGTTACCAATCAAAGCCAAAACCGTAATTTTTCCAGATTTCATAATCGGAGAAGCCAATACCCGTCCGCGACCGTAAATCACGTTCACTACGCCTTTTGGAAAACTGCTCTGAAACGCTTCCAATAAAGGCGAAATCAATAAAACACCTAATTTTGCAGGTTTAAAAATCACGGTATTGCCCATTATCAACGCAGGAATCAATAGCGTAAAGGTTTCGTTAAGCGGATAGTTATAAGGCCCTAAACACAAAACCGCGCCAAGTGGCCCACGACGGATATGTGCATATACGCCTGAATTTTTCTCAAACTTGGCAGAATCACGGTCCAGTTGTTTATAATCTTCAATGGTATCATAAATATAATCTACCGTTCTATCAAATTCTTTTTCAGAATCTGGTAGGTTTTTACCAATTTCCCACATCAATAATTTTACAATTTCCTCCCGCTTGGTTTTCATTTGTTTCACAAATTTTTCCATGCAAGCAATTCTATCTACCACTTTCATGGTTGGCCACAAACCCTGGCCTTTGTCGTAGGCGTTTAATGATGAACTCAAGGCATCCATGGCTTCATTTTCTCCCAATTGCGGGATGGTGCCCAAAAGCGTGGGCTTGTATGTTTCAGTAGAAGAAATGGTAGAATACACCTCTGCGGTTTCGCCTTCCCATTGTTTTAATTCGCCTTCAACCAAATAAGTGTTTTGGTGTAAAAGTGATGTTATTTTATATGCTTCTGGAATTTCTATAAAGGGTTGTTTCATGGTTTTCTAAATTTTATGTTTGATACTATTGCTATCAAAGTAATGAAAAATAACCCAGTTTCAATACTGAAAACCTTTATAAATTAAAAGATGGGAACTAAAACGATTTCGATAATTGAAAGAAGGTTTTACAAACAAATTAATAATCCATATCATTTTCATATATTTAAATCATATTTTTTACCGTAAGCTTATGAAAAAAGTAATTTTAGCATTTTGGGCTGTTTTTGTGATTGTTTCTTGTAAACATGAAAAAAAAGCGGAGACAGCAGAATTAAATTTCGAAAATAATTCCAAAAGTAATGAATGGATTTACCTATTTAATGGAAAGGACACCGAAGGATGGCGCGCATATAATGGAGAAACCCTCCCTCCTGGTTGGATTGCAAAAGATGGTGCGTTAACATTTGACACCGAATTAGGCTTAGAGCAAAATTATACAGGTGGAAAAGATATTATCTACGCAACAGAAGAATTTGATAATTTTGAACTTTACATAGAATGGAAACTTCCTAAAGGAGGCAATAGCGGCATTTTTTACCATTTAAAGGAAGGCTACAACAAACCCTATGAAGTTGCTCCAGAATACCAACTTATTGACGATTTAGGATATGCAGACATTCATGACCTTACAAAATATAATTTAAGTTTGGGTTATACTGAAAATCCTGAAGAATTAAAACCTTTACAAAGAACAGGGTCTGATTATGCCATGCACCCAGCTGACCAATCACAAAAAATACTGAACCCTATTGGAGAGTGGAATACTTCAAAAATTATTTTTACACCAGAAAAAGTAGAGCATTGGTTAAACGGAAAAAAGCTGTTGTCATTTGTTCCTTGGGATGATGCATGGTATGAAAAAAAGAATTCAGACAAATGGAAAAACAGTCCTGATTACGGCAAGTACAAAACAGGCTATATTGGACTTCAAGATCACTCAAGCCCTATTTGGTTTAGAAATATAAAAATCAAAAAATTATAAGAGACTGTTATGGATAAAAGAGACTTTTTAAAGAAAAGCAGCTTAGGGGTTGCGGGTATTGTTTTAGCGCCGTCGCTAACTATGTGTAAATCTGCCGCTATTGAAACCGAAAAACGCCTCAGAACTGCTCACATAGGTGTTGGCAATATGGGTAGCGCAGACCTAAAAGCCATTTCTTCACATCCATTGGTAGATGTGGTTGCATTATGTGATGTAGATTCAAATTATCTTTTTGATGCCATGAGATTACATCCCATTGCCAAGGGCTTTACTGACTACAGGGACATGCTTAAAAAAATGAAAAACAAGATTGACGCTGTTATTGTATCTACACCAGACCACACCCATGCTCCAGCGGCAACTCAAGCTATGAACCTAGGAAAACCCGTATATTGTCAAAAACCACTAACACATTACGTTTCTGAAGCCAGAGCCATGAAAAAATTGGCTCAAGACAAACAGCTCGTTACCCAAATGGGCATTCAAGTCCATTCTTTTTATGATTATAAATTAGCCACTTTATTAATACAATCTGGCATTATTGGAAAAGTTCATACCGTAAGAGCGTGGTCTCCAAAAAACTGGGGCTTTGATGGCCCTGAGCCTAGTGGTAGCGACCCCATTCCAGACACTTTAAATTGGAATTTATGGTTAGGAACCTCTGCCGAATGTCCTTATAAAAAAGATTATTATCACCCGTTTAATTGGCGTAAAATAATGGATTATGGATGCGGAACTTTGGGCGACATGGGTGTTCATATTTTTGACACGCCATACAATGCACTAGAATTGGATGTGCCTTTAAGCATAAAAAACGAATGCCGACAACCTACAGGTTTTGGATATCCTGAAAAAAACGTAGTTACTTATGAATTTCCTGAGACAAAACATACAGCTAAAACTTTAAAATGGGTTTGGTACGATGGCATGGCAGCTCCGGAACCCCATAAAGATTTAATATTGCCAAATGGAGAAGTGCTCCATGACCAAGGTGCTATGTTTATGGGTAAAAAAGGAAGACTTTATTTACCACATTTTGAAAAATTACCAAAATTAATAGTCGATGGAAGCTATCAAGACATCGACATACAATCGTTTAATCTAGGAGAACCCATAAGAAATTACGAATCTGAAGGCAAAAAGCATTACCACGAATTTGTAGATGCCTGCTTAGGTAAAGGCACCTGTAGCGCACCTTTTTCCTATGCATCCAAATTAACAGAAACTATTCTCTTGGGGGTCATTGCTGGACGTTTCCCAAACCAAACACTTCACTGGGATAGTGCGAATGCCAAATTCTCTGAAGAAGAAGCAAATCAATATTTGGGAGGAACATACCGAACGTTTTAAAACTTAAGATTACACCAAAAACTGAAACAAATCTGGCTTATTGTTCAGATAATCGCCATAAAATTTATGCTGTTTCATTCTAGCGATCAAAGGCTCTAAATCATTGGGAAATTTCAATTCGATGCCAACAACTGCCGTACCGTTTTCACGATTGGTGTTTTTGGTATATCGAAAATGCGTGATATCATCATTAGGTCCTAAAATATCGACCACAAACTGTTTGAGCGCTCCTGCTCTTTGCGGGAATTTGACAATAAAATAGTGCTTTAAATTGGCATATAATAAAGCGCGTTCTTTAATTTCGGCAGCTCTGGTAAAATCGTTGTTACTCCCGCTAACCACGCATACTACATTTTTCCTTTTAATTTTATCAGCATAAAAATCTAAAGCAGAAATACTTAATGCACCTGCGGGTTCCACCACAATAGCATCTTTATTATAAAGCTCCAAAATGGTTTGGCACACTTTGCCCTCTGGAACGGTAATCATATCATGCAATAAAACTTTACAAATAGGGAAGGTAAAATCACCCACCCGTTTAACTGCTGCGCCATCAATGAATTTTTCAATCTGATCAAGCTCTGTATTTTTATTGTTTTTTATAGAAAGTGACATAGAAGGCGCACCTTCTGGTTCTACACCAATAATTTTTGTATGGGGTAATAGCTCTTTAAAAACAGTAGATAACCCAGCGGATAATCCGCCACCGCCCACGGGAACAAATACATAATCTATAGGTTCTGTAGCTTGTTCTATAATTTCCAGCCCAACAGTGGCCTGACCTTCAATGACTTTTTCATCATTAAACGGATGAATGAACGTTTTTTGCAAAGCCTCGCATTCTTGAAGTGCTTCATAGGAAGCATCGTCAAATGTATCGCCTACCAATTTCACTTCAATAAAATCTTCGCCAAACATTTTGACCTGCTCTACTTTTTGTTTAGGGGTTGGCGCTGGCATGTAAATAGTACCTTTGATTTTCAAAAGTTTACAAGATAACGCGACGCCTTGTGCATGGTTTCCTGCGCTAGCACACACGACACCCTTTTTAGATTGCTCGACAGTTAGTGAACTTATTTTATTGTAAGCCCCTCGTATTTTATAAGAACGCACTTGCTGCAAGTCTTCGCGCTTGAAAAGTATATTCGCTTGAAACTGTTTAGAATATCTTAGGCTAGGACTTAAAGGCGTAACTGCCGATACATTTTTAATGACATCGGCAGCTACTCTTATATTATCAATACTAGGAAAATATGTTTTCTCCTTGTTCATTAATGGCTAATTTTCAGACCTTTTAGGTTTTTAAAACCTAAAAGGTCTATCTAAAACATTAAACTATAGGCTTCATAGCCTTCATTGACGATCTTAAAAAACGACCTACTTTTTCAACAGGATGGTTTCTTAATGTGGCGTTAACCTCAATCAATTTGGCATTATCAACCGCTTTACCGTTATCTTTTGCATACGCTTTTCCAATCACATCGGTATCGATTTTTTTCATGAAATCTGCCAATAATGGTTTACAAGCATGATCGAACAAATAACAACCGTACTCAGCAGTATCAGAAATCACAGAGTTCATTTCATACAATTTACGTCTTGCAATGGTGTTTGCAATAAGTGGCGTTTCGTGCAATGATTCGTAGTAAGCAGAAGCATCAATAATGCCTGAATCTGTCATTGCTTCAAAAGCCAACTCCACACCAGCTCTTACCATAGCGACCATTAACACACCGTTGTCATAATACTCTTGTTCTGAAATCTCTACGTTTCCAGCAGGTGTTTTTTCAAAAGCAGTTTCTGCAGTTGCAGCTCTCCAACCTAATAAGTCTTTATCATCATTGGCCCAATCTGCCATCATACCAGCAGAAAAACGACCTTCAATAATATCATCCATGTGTTTTTGGAACAACGGACGCATAATCTCTTTTAATTCTTCAGACAATTCAAAAGCCTTGATTTTTGCTGGGTTAGACAAACGATCCATCATATTGGTAATACCACCATATTTAAGACCTTCGGTAATGGTTTCCCATCCGTATTGAATCAATTTTGAAGCATAACCTGCATCAATACCTTTTTCAATCATTTTATCAAAACAAAGAATAGATCCTGTTTGTAACAAACCACAAAGAATGGTTTGCTCACCCATTAAATCAGATTTCACTTCAGCTATAAAAGACGATGCCAATACACCTGCTCTATCGCCACCAGTTGCAGCAGCGTAGGCTTTTGCTTGTGCCCATCCTTTTCCTTCTGGATCATTTTCTTCGTGAACCGCAATTAGTGTTGGCACACCAAAACCTCTTTTATATTCTTCTCTAACCTCTGTTCCTGGACATTTAGGCGCTACCATGATAACGGTTAAATCTTCACGTACTTGAGTTCCTTCTTCAACAATATTAAAACCGTGAGAATACGATAACGTCGCTCCCTTTTTCATCAATGGCATCACCGCTTTTACCACACTGGTATGTTGTTTGTCTGGCGTTAAGTTCAATACCAAATCTGCTGTTGGAATCAATTCTTTATAAGTTCCAACGTTAAATCCGTTTTCTGAAGCATTTACAAATGATTTACGCTTTTCCGCGATCGCTTCTGCACGTAATGCATAAGAAATATCCAATCCAGAATCTCTCATGTTTAAACCTTGGTTCAAACCTTGGGCGCCACATCCTACAATTACGATTTTTTTGCCTTTTAGGGCATTTACGCCATCTTCAAATTCTGAAGCATCCATAAATCGACACTGAGCCAATTGACTTAATTTATCTCTTAACGACAGTGTATTAAAATAATTTCCCATTTTTAATCTTTAATTATTATTGGTTATTGAACGCCATTAGCGTTTCTGTTACTTTCATTTCATCTTTTGTTACCGCAATACGGCCTGAGCGCACAAATTGCATAATGCCGAACACATTCAAATCACGTCGTAACGCTTCAATTTCATGGCGTCTGCCTGATTTTTCCAACACGAAAAACTCTTTATTAACGGTAACGATTCTTGTATCACTTTCTTTAATGATATTCTGGATTTGAGGTTCATCAAAAAGCAGATTCGACCTGATCTTGAACATACAAGATTCCGTATAAATGGTTTCATCATCTGTATGGTAATAAGCACGAATCACTTCTACTTGCTTTTCAAATTGACCTACAATTTTTTTAGCTTGGGTTTCGGTCATCTCCACCACAATCACAAATCGGTTAACACCTTCAATTTCAGATTGAGAAGTCGTTAAACTTTCAATATTGATGTGTCTTCTTTGAAAAATTGCTGAAATACGATTTAGCAAACCGATATTGTTTTCGGTATAAATTGAAATCGTAAATGTTTTTATGTTTTCGTTCATTTTAGCTTAATCTTATATCTGAAACAGAAGCTCCCGATGGCACCATTGGGAACACATTATCTTCTTTTTCTACACAAACCTCAAGGAAATAAGCTTCTTTTGAAGCCATCATTTCTTTTACGGCCTCGGCCAACTCTTCTCGTTTGACCACTTTTCTAGCCTTGAGATAATAGCCTTCTGCAATGGCTACAAAATTTGGATTGGTCATTTCGGTTGACGCATAACGTTTATCAAAAAACAACTGCTGCCATTGGCGTACCATCCCTAAAAATTCATTGTTCAAAACTACAATTTTTACAGCAGCTTTTTGCTGAAAAATAGTGCCCAATTCTTGAATGTTCATTTGAAAACCTCCATCACCAATTATAGCTACTACTTCACGGTCTGGTGCTGCCATTTTTGCTCCAATGGCTGCTGGCAACGCAAAACCCATAGTGCCCAAACCACCGGAAGTAATATTACTTTTTGTGGTGGTAAACTCAGCATACCTACAAGCGATCATTTGGTGTTGCCCTACATCTGAAACGATAGCGGCATCGCCGTTACTTTGTGTATTGATTTCTTTGATGACCTCTCCCATAGTCAAACCTTCTTTAACTGGGGCAATGTCATCTTTTATGACTTTTTCAAACTCTATGGCATACAAATCCTTAAACTCTTGATGCCAATTGGTATGTTCATTTTTACTTAATAGCGGCAACAATCCTGCTAAACTTGCTTTTGAATCGCCTAAAACAGCTACGTCTGCATTTACATTTTTATTGATTTCGGCAGGATCAATATCAAAATGGATGACTTTTGCCTGTTTTGCATAGGTTCTTAAATCACCAGTAACACGATCGTCAAAACGCATGCCTATAGCAATAAGCACATCACACGCATTGGTCAACATGTTAGGTGCATAATTACCATGCATTCCTACCATCCCAACATTTAAAGGATGTGACGTAGGCATGGCTGAAGCCCCTAAAATAGTCCAAGCCGCAGGAATCCCCGTTTTTTCAACCATGGCTTTCAATTCGTTTTCTGCTTGCCCTAGAATAACGCCTTGTCCCCAAACAATCATCGGTTTTTTTGCGTTATTGATTAAATCTGCTGCTGCTGCTAGCGCTTCTGGATTCACTTTAGGTACAGGAATATAACTTCTTACACCAGTGCATGGTTTATATTCAAAATCCAACTCGCTAATTTGAGCATCTTTTGTGATATCAATCAATACAGGGCCTGGACGACCACTTTTTGCAATATAAAATGCTTTGGCAATGGTTTCAGGAATTTGGGATGCCTTGGTAATTTGACAATTCCATTTGGTCACTGGTGTAGAAATACCTACAATATCCGTTTCTTGAAACGCATCACTCCCCAATAAATGTGAAGCTACTTGGCCCGTAATGCATACCATAGGCGTTGAGTCTATCTGCGCATCAGCAATGCCTGTTACCAAATTGGTGGCTCCCGGCCCAGAAGTTGCCATAGCTACCCCTACCCGTCCAGAAATACGTGCATAACCCTGTGCGGCATGTGCTGCACCTTGTTCATGACGGGTAAGCACATGATGGATTCTATCTTGATATTTGAATAATTCATCGTAAACAGGCATAATAGCACCTCCGGGATACCCGTATAGAATATCAACCCCTTCGGCTATTAAGCATCTGATAACGGCCTCGGCACCCGTAATACGTTCTGTTTTATTTGCCACTTCTTTGGTTTTGGTTATGGTTTGTGTATTGTTCATAATTCCCATTTTTAATTCATGAGATTCCCTTTTTCAGTTCGACTTACTTCGACTACGCTCAGCACAAATCGCTTACTGGCCACAAGGGAATGATAAAATAATTATTTTTTAAATTCCCGAATTCACGGGAATGACAAAAACGACCTAAAATGCATCGGTCACACAGCCTTTTGAAGCCGATGCTACTGATCTTGCATATTTATATAATATACCTTTTTTGTGTTTTAACTCAGGCTGAACCCATTGCGCTTTTCTTTCGTCCAATTCATCATCTGAAAGTAGCACATTGATCGTATTATCTTCTGCGCTGATTCTAATGCGATCGCCTGTTTTTAACAATCCGATAGTTCCACCATCTTGAGCTTCTGGTGTCATGTGACCCACTACAAAACCGTGTGTTCCTCCAGAAAAACGCCCGTCTGTAATTAACGCTACCGATTTCCCTAAACCAGCACCCATAATAAGCGAAGTTGGTTTTAGCATTTCCGGCATGCCCGGACCGCCTTTTGGTCCTACATATCGAATGACGACCACATCGCCTTTTTCTACTTCTCCATTTGAAATACCTGTATTTGCAGCTTGTTCACCATCATAAACAACGGCTTTACCTTCAAACACCAACCCTTCTTTTCCTGATATTTTTGCAACAGCACCTTCTTGCGCTAGGTTACCGTATAATATTTGAAGGTTTCCTGAAGATTTTAAGGCTTTATCTACTGGATAAATCACATCTTGGTCTTCAAATTCCACGGGTTCTATATCGGCTAAATTTTCTGCCAAGGTTTTGCCTGTAACAGTCATACAATCGCCATGTAAATACCCTTTATCTAATAAATATCTCATAATTGCAGGTGTTCCACCAACACCATGCACATCTTCCATTAAATATTTTCCACTAGGTTTTAAATCGGCTATTAAAGGTGTTCTATCGCTAACGCGTTGAAAATCTTCCAATGTAAATTCAATATCTGCTGCATGTGCAATGGCTAAAAAGTGTAACACCGCATTTGTTGAACCCGCCAAAGCATTTACCAAAGTAATGGCGTTTTCAATGGATTTTTTAGTAATGATATCCAACGGCTTCAAATCTAATTCCAACAAATTTTTAATAGCGATGGCTGTTCTTTCGCTTTCTGATAATTTATTTGGGTTTTCAGCAGGGATGGATGAGTTATATGGCAAGGCAAACCCCATACATTCTATAGCCGAAGCCATGGTATTTGCGGTGTACATACCACCACATGCACCTGCTCCTGGAATAGCACTTTTTATAATTTCCATGTATTCTTCATCATCAATTTCACCTGCCACTTTTTGTCCTAAAGCTTCAAAAGCCGAAACAATATTTAACTTTCTGCCTTTATATTTTCCAGATGCAATACTACCGCCATACATCATAATAGATGGACGATTTAAACGCAACATCGCCATAACCGCACCTGGCATGTTTTTGTCGCAACCAACCACAGAAATTAGCGCATCATAACTTTGCGCATTCATAACCGTTTCAATGGAATCTGCAATAATATCACGAGAAGCTAAAGAATAATTCATACCAGAGGTTCCCATTGAAATACCATCACTAACGCCAATAGTATTGAATCCTAAACCTACTAAACCTGCAATTTTACATTCAATTTTCACTTCAGCAGCCAAACCATTCAAATGCATGTTGCACGGATTACCATCGAACCCCGTACTAGCAATGCCTACTTGGGCTTTTTTCATATCTTCATCTTTTAACCCTACAGCGTACAACATGGCTTGTGAAGCAGGTTGCGATACATCTTGGGTTAATCTCCTACTGTATTTATTAAGTTCTTTCATATTTATTGCAAATAATTATAGACTATATGTGATTATTGTTTATTATTCTGAATAATTTCCTTTTTCTTTTGAAGAATCAAGAAATTATATGCGAAATTAAATTTTTAGACTTTTTAGTGAACTTTCAATTACTTTCATTGGTTAAATCCATCATCCTAAATAACACATTAAACAACTGAAAACAAGATGTTTAAATCACTATTTTTATGATGCCCAATATTTGAAAATATTTAAACAAAAAAGCTTTCCTTTTAGAGAAAACCCATAAACTTGATTTATTATCTATTTTATTATTCTTGTTTTTATAACAAAAACGCCATCTCATCAATAGAAACCGTCTTTAAAATCAGGTTCAAATTTATTTGGGCAAAGATAATTTTATTTACCTTTGTTTAGTGTACTTTACTATTATATTTCGCTAAAACGATAGTTGTACACTTCAACAATCACGCTATTATCATCTTAAAATCTCTCAAAAATGCTCTCAAAATTTATTTGTTTTTTCCAGAACTCAAAAGTCTCATTAATCTCATTAATCAGTCTTTGCTTTATTCTATGTCATTCAAATGGCTTTTCACAAGATTGCCCTTCTTTTGACCCCGAAAACTCTAGCGGCCTCTATTTTCTTGGTTTTGATTATGGAAGCACCTCCAAAACCTATGCTGATTTTCCGGCAACTATTGTAATAAACGGCATCACTTACAGTAAAAACACCACTAATTACGGCACTATTTTTTCTTATATTTCACCATCTCCAGACCCTACTGGTTCCGTGGATATCAATGATTTTTCTATCGATTTTGGTTTTGGAGGTACATGCCATTATATTGGCAAAGTTTTGCCTGTACCAGATGTTGAATTGAAATTAAAAAACATCAAACTATCCCCAAATCCAATTAAAAGCACAGAGTTGTTGTTGATTTCAAACCCTGATAATGTGACAACATCTGTCATTATTTATGACCTAACAGGAAAAACAATATCCAATATCCCTAATTCCAAAACGCAAGATTTAGAAATTGACATCTCCACATTCAAACAAGGGCTTTACTTGGTAAAACTGGAAAGCACAAAAGGTACTGTTGTAAAAAAAATCATTGTCAAATAAATGTGTTAAAACATACCCCTAAACATTTGTCACTTAATTTTTTTTTTTACTTTTGCGGCTACAAATAACAGAGGAAAGATTTGACTGATTGCAACCTCTTTCTGATATTTTTTAGAATTGAAAGATTCTGAAATAAATTCAGAATATAAAAATGCTAAAGGCAGTGCAAACTCCCTGAGACGTTATCGTCAAATCTTCTATTTAAATATAATGACATGGCTTATTTATTTACATCAGAAAGTGTTTCTGAAGGACACCCTGATAAAGTAGCAGACCAGATTAGTGATGCTTTAATCGATAATTTTTTAGCATTTGATAAAGACTCCAAAGTAGCTTGTGAAACCCTTGTAACCACAGGGCAAGTGTTTTTGGCGGGCGAAGTAAAATCCAATACCTATTTGGATGTACAAAAAATAGCTAGGGATACCATCAACAACATTGGATACGTTAAAGGCGAATATATGTTCGATGGCAATTCATGTGGCGTACTTTCTGCCATTCACGAACAGTCTGATGATATCAACAGAGGTGTTGACAGGGCCAGCAAAGAGCAACAAGGCGCTGGCGACCAAGGGATGATGTTTGGTTATGCCACACGTGAAACCGAAAATTTTATGCCTTTGGCATTAGATTTATCGCACCGCTTGTTACTTGAATTGGCTGCATTGCGCAGAGAAAACAAAGACATTACCTATTTACGCCCAGATTCCAAAAGCCAAGTAACCATTGAATATAGTGATGATAATATTCCGCAACGCATTGATGCCATTGTGGTTTCCACACAGCACGATGATTTTGATGAAGATGATGCCATGCTTGCCAAAATAAGAAAAGATATTGTTGAAATCTTAATTCCAAGAGTGGTCGCTAAATTACCGGAAAGCATTAAAGTGCTATTCAATAATGATATTAAGTACCACATCAATCCCACAGGTAAATTTGTGATTGGTGGTCCACACGGCGACACGGGATTAACCGGACGGAAAATTATTGTAGATACTTACGGCGGTAAAGGCGCCCATGGTGGTGGCGCATTTTCTGGAAAAGACCCTAGTAAAGTAGATAGAAGTGCGGCCTATGCCACCAGACATATTGCAAAAAATTTAGTAGCCGCTGGTGTTGCAGATGAAATTTTAGTACAAGTAAGCTATGCCATTGGCGTGGTGGAACCTATGGGGATTTTTATTGACACCTATGGTACTTGTCCGTTTAATATGACCGATGGTGAAATTGCAGCAAAAGTTTCTGAGATTTTTGATATGCGCCCATTTGCTATTGAAGAGCGTTTAAAATTACGCTCACCTATGTACAGCGAAACAGCTGCTTACGGACATATGGGCCGTAAAAACGAAACCGTTACTAAAACCTATTCGCAACCAGATGGCAAAACCATTACACTTGATGTAGAATTGTTTACTTGGGAAAAATTAGATTATGTTGATAAGATAAAATCCGTTTTTGGATTGTAAACCGAAACATGTAATCATTAATAAGAAAGACCGTCTGATAGATGGTCTTTTTGCTTTTTATAACATTATAAATAATCCTTAAATAGAAGGCGTTTTATCCAACCTATTGTCTGATGCAATAGTTGTTGATGTGTCCTGCTTGTAAATTGTTTTTACAATGTCGTATAAATCAGGTATGACTGTTTGGGCCAGTCTAGAATTGCTATTCAAAAGCACGCATATCCCTAAATCGGCCTCGGGGTATAGAGCAATTTCATTTCTATAACTATTAACACTCCCACCATGGTGCCATATGGTTTTTTCTTCATGGGTATCATTATCCATAAATTTATGAATCCGCCATCCAAGGCCATAGTAAGACGCTAAATGCCCTGGCCAATGCTGGTAATATTTACTTTCCCCTTTAATTTCAACAAATGGATGAAAGACTTCAGATATAGCAGCTTTATTCATGATATCAGGATTATGCCCTAAAAGGAAACACATCCATTTACCCATATCACCAGCGCTTGAACTGATACCCCCTGCCGCTATCGCATTATAGTATTTGTTTGACAGGCTTAACATTTTCCAACCATTTCGATTGTGTAAATAAGGCATAGCAATATTATCAGTATGCAGAAGCGTTTCATAATCCATAGAGGTATGGCACATGCCAAGAGGCTCAAATAATCTATGGCTTAAGGATGTTTTTATATCTTGGCCTGTTTTTTTACGCATCACTTCACCACAAAGCGCAAACATAGCGTTTTGATAACTATACATTGAACCCGGCTTACTAATCGGTTTTACTTTACTAAAGCGTTTTGCAATATCTTTCAATGATAGACCAGCTTCAACAAGGTTTGTATAACTATGGTACGGCGCACCTGAGGTGTGCGATAAAATATTTGCTAGCGTAATGGCATGCGTATTATCGCAATCCCCAAATTGAAATTCTGGTAAATAGTCGCTAATCTTATCTTTCCAATCCAAGGTGCCTTCACTTTTTAAACTGGCAGCCAACACACCGGCAAATCCTTTAGAAAGCGAGCCCAATCTAAATACGGTCTCGCCATCAACACCGTCATTTGAATTGATATTTTTTTTTCCAAATCCATTTGAAATCAAAATGGAGTCATTCTGTACAATACTAACACCTGCCCCAACAATATCTCCAGACACCAATGCTTTTTGAAAGTAGGCATTCAATGCGGTTTTCAGTTCTTCCTGTTTAAGCTTGTATGCTTTAGATTTCTCCAAATCAAAAGACGGTTTTTCTAGCTTGATTTCTGAAACAGATGTCTTGCTTTTTGGAGTGGATTCCACTTTAAGGTCATTTGATGTTAACACAACAAACAAAAGAATTAAAAACGTAATTCCTGTTAGTATTTTGATGCCTTTCATTTATAGGTCGTGGTTTGTATTCTGATTAAAAGCAACGAATATAATAAAAAACAAGTTATGAATCCGTTAAAAAGCATTATTATCCGTTTAAAAACATATTTTTTGTTATTAAATTATATTGATACATTAAAAGCTATTTCTGAATTTTATAAAACAACCTGAAATAGCAGTAGTTTTTAGCTTAACGGTATTTGACTTTGTAAAAAATTTCGGCTATATTCGTTTGCTTGTTCAGAATTTATTTTTAATGATAATTGATAAAGCTTATTGAAAAAAAAAAAAAAAAAA
>TARA_R110002049_G_scaffold309094_1_pt1 | contig 23036 bp, 21 predicted proteins | sample TARA_R110002049 | Tara Oceans TARA_R110002049 (sample SAMEA4396941) | marine metagenome | biome: Polar Biome; feature: [SRF] surface water layer (ENVO:00010504); material: water (ENVO:00002006), including particulate matter (ENVO:01000060) such as... | depth 5 m
CAAACCCTCGATTTATAACTTACACACTTTATGGGATAGTGTCTAATTTCTTGAATATTTCTCCAAATCTAAGTTTAATTTGAAGACATCTGTTTCGCCCAACTCTTGATATCATAGATTGATTCTATTATTTTAGTTGCCGCAGACTTTGACGTTGCATCGCATTCAACTTTAACAAAATGTCCACCAGATTTTAAATAAATTGCTCCTTTGTAATGTTGTGTTGTCATAATTTATGATTTATAAGTTAATTAATCGTTTTACTTTTTGAGCAGTACCAAGTGAACACTCACCAAGTTTAGCAGCTCTACGAAGTGATTCACCATTTTCAAGCTCCTGTTTTACTTTTTTATATTTTACTAGAAAATCTTCATCACTCATATTAGAGCCGTATAAACGACCTGTGTATTTACCTTTCGCTTTTGCTATCTCAATACCTTGTCGTTGGCGTTCCAGCATATTAGTTCGCTCCATTTCAGCTACGTTACCAAGTACACTTATAATCATTTTGAATATTGGATTAGGTTTGCCATCAACCATTGAATACATGCCAATATTTTCAACATATAAATTTACATTGTTAGCGTTAAAAAATTCTGATACAGTTAATATATCTAAAATATTTCTTCCTAAACGGTCAATTGAAGATACATGAACCTCGTCTATGCTCATGTATATAATGTCGTTTGTTAGCTTTTTGCCTTCTGTTCTTTCGAAGAATGGAATTGCTCCACTTATCTTATCTATATAAACACAATCAAATTTATCAGAATTCGTTTGTTGTCTTTCTGTATTTTGTTCTAGTGTTGAAACTCTTATGTACTTTGCTTTCATAATTTCAGTATTATAAAACAAATATAGTGTATAATTTTAGCATGGCAAAATTATACACCTAAAAACCAGGTATTTACATTAAATTAGTGTGCTACTTTGGAGCATGCTTTAAAAATGAACTTTCATATTAATAATCAATTCCACAATCACATTCTGAAATATAATCGGGAATATAAAAATTCATGAATTTGACCACTGCCTCTAAAGTTTTGTCATAATTGAATTTTAATAATTCATTAATTAATTTCTCCTGAGATTGAAATGAACTTTCCGATTTTGGATGAACTATTTCATTTCTTAAATTTTTAAGATTTGTAATATGTTGATTTGTTAATGTTGAGTGTCTAAAGAAATTTTTATTATCGAAAAAAAATGGTAAAACGTTTTTTGTTTTTTCATCAAATGAAAGTCCTTTCTGAATTTGGTCTTTATTGTAAATTTCAGATTTATGTGATAATTCCTTTTTGTACAATTTATTATCAGGAACAATATGATTAACAAAACTTTCTAAAGATGTAAATAGTGAAATAATGCAACTACTAGCAAAACCATAATACCTATAAATTTCATTTGTTGCATCTTCACTTAATTTATCATCGTTAATTATTACTTTGGTGAAAAGTTCTATCTCTTTTTCCTTCCTTAACACATTTAGATTATAAGCACTATCAAAATAAACTAAAGATAAATCTGGAATTGGAATTACAGCATTCTTACCATTATAATTAAATGGGAATGCCCTAATTAAAAAACCTGTATCAGTTGTAAAGTATAAATCCTTTGTTTTAGCTTTTTTTAGTAAGCTTTTATCACTTCCCTTTATTAACTCCCCAACCTGTTTTAATTGTTCGTTATGCCGTTCAGTTAATTTTTGTTGGAACAAGTATTTTTTTTTAATATGTTTCATGAAATTCGAATTATTTCTGCCAACAAAACATCCAAATCTTGGGAAAAGTTCACTTGAATGTCGTTAGGTAATGACTCCTTCTTTCTTATTTGACTATGCAACAAGCTATCACTAATATTACGCAATGAATTTTCAAGATGTTTCATGTTTTTATTAAAACTTTTGCCACCTTCTCCATAGTTATTAGCTACTTCTTTAAAATTTGATAATCCAAAAATAGGTGGGACATGGTCAATTATTGCTCGAACAAGCATTCCCACCGAATAAAAATTATCTCTTGAATAATTATCATTTAATTCTTCACATAACCTAATTAGTTTATTTAAATCATAATCAGATGCAACTTGTTTTAATTCTTTTATTCTAGTTAAATCGATGTAGGATTTAGATTGAACTTCATTTATCACTTTTTCAACCACGGATTGTTTTTCTTCTCCAAACCCAATATCTCCAATAAGTTTTTCAGTTACATTACTACCTAAATATTTTAATTGATTAGGTGTCATGTAATAACCAGAAAAACTTTTTGCAGCTACACCAGCTCGTTTCAAATCGTCAAAATATTGAGATGGGTCTTTATTATCGTCCCTATTTGTGAAAATTTGAAATGAACTGAGACCCTTCAAATAATAAGTAGTTCCACTTAAGGTTACTGAATCCTCGCCAAATTTATAAGCCTGTATTAACTTTGATAATTGATTATCTGATAATCCAAAAATATTGTATTTACCATCTACTTTTGCTATGTATATGTTATAGGTCATTTATATCAAATCAATATTATCAATATCCTTCATCAGCCTATCTGTTTCGGTTAGTGCCACAATTATTTTTTGGTAGTGTAATATATCTTCAAAATTTAGTTCACGTTCATAGCGGTCTTTAAGCCATTTTTGCGCTGGTTGATATCCACCAATATAAAACTCCCATGATACCAATGGTACATTATCAAAATATTGTTCATTGTTTATCCAAACCTTGCCATGTGTTGATGTTGTTGCATCATAACCTATACTAGAATTTGTCATTTTACGATTAACAATGTTATCACCATCAATTGGGTATTGCGTAATGTAATTTTCAACTGTTGGATGCTCTAATAAATGTATTTGCCTTAGTTCTCCACCTAACTTAACTAGCTTCCGAAAAACCACGTGATCCGCTGGAAGCGGAACACGTGGGAAATCGATTTTTAAAAATTCTTTATAGGTTTCTCTATAGGTTGGTGAGTGCAAAACTGCATAGATAAAATCTAATATATCGATTGGAGCAAAAGTGTTTTCGTTGTCTTGTTTTTCATTGGAGAAAGTTAAACCCAACTTTTCTGCAATTTGATTTACAATTTCTTTCTTTAAATTTGGTATACGTTCTATTGATTGTTCAATGGTTTGTTGTGGGTTGTTTTCTGGATAAAGATAAAGTGGGAATGAATATATTTTGCTTGTAATTGAGTCTCTGCAAATAATCTCTTTTGTAATAAAAGCATTAACACCTTTGCCATTTAAAGATTGTCGCACCGTATTTAAAGAAAGATTATCTTTATTAAACAAATGATTAACTAGCAATGGTCTTGGGTAGGCAATAAACCCTTTAGATTTTGTAGTATGAAGTGTGAATCTCCAGTCGTAAGGTCTATAAAAAACTAATCCAACATTATTGTCATTCTGTTTTTCAATATCAATTTTTGCATTTTCTAATGTCCAATCTCTACTATTTTCTTTGATTTTTAACTCACTCCTAATATGTTCTAAATTTGAATTATTTTTAATAAAACGAATAACATTTAAAAGTTCTTCTTTAGAAAATTTCACAGTTAAACCATCATTAAAAGTTGAAACACCAACAGTATTTAGCTTAAATAATTCATCGATTTTAAATCCAGTATCATATATATGAACTAACTTAAAATCTTTTTTTACAAAGAAATAATTTGGGTCACTACCTTCAATACTGTTCCATTCAAAAGATTTTAGCGAGTTTTCAGTTAAAAAATCATATTTGAATTCTCTTTTTCCTTGCAAATCATAATGACAAATTTTTCCCAAATCATTTTTATTTTTTTTGCCTGTTTTCACAAAAATATTTATTGAAACTCCCGCCATAATATCAAATACATTTTGGTCAGGGGAACCATCAGAACAATTTTCTTTTAATCTACTGTTTCCATGTAAATCGAGAATATAAATTTTATCGAAACTCTCTAATAAATTCTTTCGCATTTGTCGATGAATAATCCCATCAATAAAACTATTGTTAGAAATATAGGCTAAAATACCTTCTCCATTTTTATCTATAAAATGTTGTCCAAAACGTATAAATTTTATATAATCATCTGAAAGAGGTTGGATGTTTCTCTCATTCATGTCTTTTTTGTAATCGGCAGTTAAGCCCTCAATCCATTTGCTTTTATTGGTACTACTAACACTATAAGGCGGATTTCCAATAACTACCATAACAGGTGAATCCCGTTTGACAGCATTAGCTTGGTCGGCTTCATCAGATAGCCAAGAACTAAACAGTGTTCCTGTATCTGGATGCGCTTCTTCTAAAGAGTTGGTTAGGTAGATTCTTAATCGCTGCTCATCCGATAACTGAACCCCTGTTTCAGTTAATAGCATATCCATCTTTAAATGTGCCATGGCATAACTCGCCATGAGTAATTCAAACCCATTTAAGCGTGGTATCAAATCTTTTTTAACATAGTTACTCCATATGCCATGCTGACCTTTAAACTTGCTGTAAATATGCTTGACAACCTCGGCTAAAAACGTTCCTGTTCCAGTCGCTGGGTCTAGTATTTGAACTTTATGAACTTCTTCTTCTATCTCAACTTCTTTTAATTTGGAGCGAGAATCAGCAGTTGCTTTTGTATAGGCTTTCTTCTTAATCTTTATTTTACTGGTATCAGCTAAACCTTGAGGTAAATTAAATTCCGTTTTTAGAATTTCATCCACACTTCTTACAATAAAACTCACTACTGGCTGGGGCGTGTACCATACACCACGAGCTTTTCTTAATGCTGGACTGTATTCTCCTAAAAAAGTTTCATAAAAATGCACCACTGGGTCTTCTTGTTTGGTAGATTTACCAAAATTCTTCATGATTTCAGCCACGTCACTAGCTAAAAATATACTAACTAATTCATCAACAATCCAAACCAACCTATCATCTAAATCATATCCAGCAATGTCTTGAAATAACTTTCGTAAAAATGGATTACTCTTAGGAATTAATTGTGCTGCTTCTGTTCTGGAAAAATCTTCTAATGTAGGGTCATGGTATCTTGCTGCAAACATACCATAAGCAATGGTTTGTGCATATATGTCTGAAAACGCTTTATTATCAATATCATGTATCAACATTTGCTTAAAAGAAAGCATTTGTGATTTGATATTTGAACGTCTTTCAAGCTTATCATCATTGTTTAAAGACTTCTCAATTATATCAGCCATTAAACGAGCTTTGCCAGCCATCATTTGCGCAAGTCTGGTAGGCGATTTTATGCTTTGGGATATAGTCTGAGAAAAGTTAATTATTAGGTCTGTAAACGCTTTAAAATTCTCAGGCAGAGGTATGATATTACCATTTTCTAATTTAGCAATAGAAATCTTTGTAACAGAATTGCCATCTTTAAAAAACTGGAATTCTAAATAATCTGTTATAATTAAATTTGATAGTCCAGCCTTGTAGCGGTCAAACTGTTCTTTTAGTTTTTTGTCTTTTAGGTTAACACCAACATCTTTAGCTTCAATATAACCAATGGGAATGCCTTTTTTTGTTAAACTATAATCTGGAGCACCACATTCAACTCGTGCTGGTTCATTAGTGACTAGAACATCAGGTAAAATGCTCATCAATAAATTTTGAAGGTCACCTCTGTATGAGTGTTCTCTTGCATTACCTGTTTGGTGTAATGTTGTTATTTTGCTTAGATATTCTTGAATAGTCATATTTGGATAAAAGGTAATTTATCCAAATATATAATTTTAATATGTAGGAAAAAGAGGTTTTCCGTGTATATTTTGAATTAAAAAAAATGTTATTTGTTATTAAAGATTATGATCGAGCAACGCTCGACCATAATCTTTAATTTGTCATTTTCTTAATTTTATCTTTTGTATTTGCAATTTCTTTACGCATGTTTAAAACACTCAACTGGTGCAAAATCTCATTCTTTTTATCTTGGTCTTTTTCAAGGTTTAATAACTCTTGTTTAGCTCTAATCTTGGCGTTTATTGTTTCTAAATCCATTTTTATTTTTTGTTTATAGGTCTGACTGCTCTTGCTCAAATCGTGGAAATTATAATTTTAAATCATAATTAATTTTATATCTCATTAGCAATAACGTGTCGCTTTAGTTAAAAAAAGCACCAAAAAATTCTAAAATTTTTTTTACGTGTCTGATAGGTGCTTTTTTTTTTAATTCAAAAAAGCTGATTTGTAAGGGAAAATACGACAACCTACATCTGTTCTACTGGCACTCCAGCATATTTCGCATAGTAAGTAACTTGTTCGCATTCAAACAGCAAATGAGCCTGATTTGTTTTTACCAAATTGTTGTATTCATGAACTAATTCTTCATCTGTTGCTGGCATTTCGTAATTTAAGTGATAGTAATTTTCCATCAATACTTTTAATAGTGGATTCTTAATAAAATCCGTTAATTGTGTTTCCATAATTTTTTATTGTTTTAATGTGGATTATTGTTTTAATAATTTATAATATTCCACTTTTAATTGGTGCTTTAGTAATATATCTGATACTACTAAACTGATTATTTATATCTGCAACTTGGTGAATAATTTCATGCCAAGAAAAGTATTTATTAATAACGCTTTCAACTATTTTTTTGGTTTTCCTAGTTGGCGCATCACAAATAAAGTGCGTATGATTATAGCCTCGTTTATCTAGCTCAATAGCATACCTTATTTTATTATCTGGTAGTTGTTGCTTAATCTCTTTAATTAATTCATAGTGATATTCTATATCATGATTTTTATGCGGATTCCAAGTAGCAAAACACTTCCAGTTATCATTACTAATTGGATTTGACTTTCGGTTATTCTTTGGCATAAAGTCATTGACTATTGAATAATGTATTTGCCAACTCTTACCTTCCTTATTTAATAGATTTGTCTTACCATTATATTTCTTTTTTACTTTGAGCATTCTATATTTTAACATTCTTGGTGATAATCCTGTAAGCTCATTTAATTGATTTAGCCTATAGTATATTCCAGTATTGATGTTGTTGTTATCTATTGTTTTCATATAATCTTTCATTCTGTATTTGACATAATAAGGTCAAGATGGGGTTGTAATACCTCAAACATTATTTAGTTTGTTATTTATAAATATGTGAAACTTTGAAAAAAACTGCACTTCTGCTAACTTTTTTCGATTTCCTAGTAGTTTATCATGAATTCAATCATAAATAAACTTGATAATTTGGGATGAAAATAGGTATAATTAATTGCACCTATTTCTTTGGCTATTTATCAAATAAGCCAAAATTGATGTTCTATTAGAATATTTTATTCACAATTGAAAATGTCTGGATTCAATATATTATTAGATTGAAGATGAATCACTTTTCAATCATTTGTTGAAATAAAACTTTTGAATTAATTATTTAAACAGTTTTATAAATTAATTGTTTGATGCAATTAATCCAACAATAATGCAATGAAACTACAGAATGAAAAAAAATACAAGTTTTTTTGCGCCTTTTTTTATTTTTTATTTAAAAAACCCGCAAAATCACTTGTTTAAGTAGAATAAAATGTGTTTCATTGCACCAACAAGACCTAAATGGTGCTTTTTTTTAAAGGCTTTCTTGGAATAACATTCTTCTGCCCAAAAAACAAAATGAAGATTACGGGCATACATATTATGACTTAAAAGCAATCTGCTAAAAGTCACTTCTCATTTAAACCTAGTTTAAATTTTTCGGCCTGGAAAGTGTTTTCATTTTCCAAAAGCATCGGCTTTTAGCTTGAGGTTCGTTTCCGTCCTATGCCAAAACGGAAAGTAAACTATAATGATTTATAGTTGCTGTCGATAGACAATAAAAAATAACGTACCTCACCGCTCCTAGTAAAAAAAATGAGGAACAGAGTGGTTAGTAATCATGTTAAGTTTAACAAAATGCAATAATATTTTAAATAAAAATGGAATAAAATATACAGAAAAAGAAATTGAAGTTTTAAGAGAACTTTTAACCGCAATAGCTAAAATACAGCTTGAGCAAACAAATAATTTATAAACAAGTTAAAATTAAAAAATATGGAATTAGATACAGTAATTTACTGTCGGGTCAGCACTGATGACCAAGCGGATAATGGATATGGTAGAGACTATCAACAAGAAATCCTAAAAACAAGTTGCAACATTAAAGAATATGGAGTTGCAATAGAATTTTTAGAAGACCATTCCGCTAAAGATTTTAATCGTCCCGAATGGAAAAAATTAGAAGTTTTTGTAAAAGCGAATCGAAAAACTATCAAAAGAGTGCTATTCACAAAATGGGATAGATTCTCTAGGAATTTGGCAGAAGCTTTAAGAGTAATAAAAAAATTTAATGACTGGGGAATAACGCTTAATGCAATTGAACAACCATTGGATTTGTTAGACCCAAATAATAAAATTTTGCTTGCAATGTATTTAGTCATGCCAGAAGTAGAAAATGACAATATATCATCAAGAACTAAAGATGGTATGTACAGAGCAACAAAAGAAGGGGCTTTTCTTGGTACTCCACCATACGGTTACAAAAGGGTACGCTATGGGAAACATGCAAGCATGGAACCAAATGAGCATTCTAAATTAGTGAGTGATATATTTAATACAGTATCATTGGGGGTTGAATCGGTTGAAGGAATAAGAAAAGAATTTAGGAAAAAAGGGTATACAAAATGTAAACAAACATTTTATAATATGCTTAGAAATAGAACCTACACTGGTATGGTAAAAGTTCCTGAATACAAAAAAGAAGATTCATATTGGATTGATGGATTGCATGAGGCAATAATTGATGTAAAAATTTTTAATAAAGTACAAGATGTATTAGAAGGGAGAAACAGAAACGCAAAACTTCCATCTAAAAAAAATGATGTATTACCTCTAAGAGGTTTTTTGGAATGTGAAAATTGTGGTGGTACACTAACAGGTAGTATTTCTAAAGGCAATGGTGGAAATTATGGTTATTATCACTGTCGTGGAAAATGCAAGAATCGAATATCTGCTATCAATACTGAAAAAATGTTCAATGATAAAGTTTTAAAAAAGATTAACGTTAATGATAATATTTTGGAATTATATAAAGAAATCATCATTGATTTTCAGAAAAATAAGCGTGGTAATAAAACTGAAAAACTAACTCAAACAAAAATTAAGATTGATGAAGCTGTAGATACAATTGAAAAAACTGAAGATAAATACGCTAATGATTTAATATCTTCAGAAATATTCAATCGCATGTTAGCTAGATATGAAAACAATTTAATGTCATTAAGAGCCGAATTAGAAGAGCTTAAGGAAGCTAAAGATTTGTCTACAAAAGTTATAGACAAGGCGTTTAAAACGCTTAAAAACATACCTCGACTATATAAAAATGGGGGCTTTGAGCAAAAGACTGGTTTACTTGGTTTATTATTTTCTGAAAAACTCGTTATTTCAAAAAATGGATGTCGAACCAAACAAACAAATATTGTAATAGAGCTTCTTACCAGAATTAGCAAGGCTTCACAAAAATTAGACATAAAAAAAGCCATCATTTCTGATGGCTTGTCTAATGTAGCTCCCCCTCTTGGGCTCGAACCAAGGACCCTTTGATTAACAGTCAAATGCTCTAACCAACTGAGCTAAGGAGGAGTGTTATAGTTTTATATATCAACAAGGTTTTTGTTAAATCAGAAACTCTATTAAAGTCCTAATGACGCATATTACTTTCAAATTTTAAAAGAACCTTTTCGCTTTTGCGAGTGCAAATATATATATTTATATATACTCTGCAAACATTATTTTTAAAAAAATTTTAATTAAAAATAGCTTTAAAAATATCGTTGCCATTGGCAAATAAAACCAATGCTATTAGTATAAAGAAACCTACCATTTGTGCGTATTCCATAAACTTATCGCCTGGTTTTCTTCCAGATACCATTTCATATAGCAAAAACATGACGTGGCCACCATCAAGCGCTGGTATAGGCAATAGGTTTAAAACGCCCAACATGATGGATAAAAAGGCGGTTAAATACCAAAATGCTTGCCAGTTCCATTGCGCTGGGAACATATTCCCAATGGCGGCAAATCCGCCTATTTGTGTCGCCCCCTTTTTTGTAAATATATATTTAAATTGTGATAGGTAGTCTTTAACTTCCCAATAGCCATTGCTTATCCCGCCTGAAATGCTTTCGGAGAAACTATAATCTTTTTGATTGAATTTGATATAATCCAAATCTGCAACTGTAGTTACTATACCAATGGTTTTATCTTCATTCGGCGTTACGGTCAACTCTTTTTTATGGTTATCGCGTTCAATACCAATAGTTAAGTCTTTAGTATCGAGATTCTTTATTTGATAAATTAAATCTGAATAATAGGTTATGGGCTGACCATTTACAGCCACAATCTTATCAGAAGCTTTTAACCCCGATTTATCAGCAGGGGAATCTGCAACAACAGAATCTAACTTAAATGGATATCTAGGGGATAAAGCAGGAATATCACCAGCTTCAAAAAGCTGTGTTCCAATATCTTCTGGTGTTTTAATAGTTTCAACCGATCCATCGGGGTGTTCCACCTCAATAGTTTCAACATCTCTGAACATGATGTATTTGTTAATATCTATGGTAATATCTTCAAAGGGTTCGCCGTTGATGGAAATCACTTTATCGCCTTGCTGAAAACCATAATTCTCTAAAGTTTTAGAAACTGAATACCCATATTTTATATCATCTTTTGTAGAATATTTGGTTCCCCAAATAGCCAACATCATAATAAACAAAAAGAAAGCTAAAATAAAGTTAACGGTAACGCCACCAAGCATTATGATTAAACGTTGCCATGCTGGTTTAGATCGAAACTCCCAGGGCTGTGGTTCTTGTGCCATTTGCTCGGTATCCATACTCTCATCAATCATACCCGAAATTTTCACATACCCTCCAAGTGGCAACCAGCCAATACCATAAACGGTATCGCCTATTTTCTTTTTGAACAATGAAAACTTCACATCAAAAAACAAGTAAAATTTTTCTACTCGCGTTTTAAATATTTTGGCAGGAATGAAGTGTCCTAGCTCATGCAAAACAACTAATATGGAGAGACTCAATAATAACTGAGCGCCTTTTATTAAAAATACTGACATCTAAATTTTTTTATAATCGTGCAAAAGTACGTTTTTAAACCAACTTAAAAAAACAATTATATACTGCTGCCGCTTTTAACAAGAATTTAGTTTTGTATTCGGTTTTTATTCTTTAATATCCTCGTATTTTTGTTCCAATTTAATTCTATACCCAAAACATGTTATCGTTTTTTAAAGATTATAAATGGTTTGCAATTGTTTTTGCAATAATTTCTATTATTATTGTTTCCATCATTTATAATACCCTAAATGTGTACCAACCCTTGCCCATTTATCAACCTACCATGGTAAGTAGCGAGTTGGTGGACAGCACGCTTCAATACCAAAAAAAATACCATAAAATAGCAGATTTTTCTTTGATCAATCAAAATGGCAAAGTCATTACCCAAAACGATTACAAGGATAAAATCTATGTAGCCGATTTCTTTTTTACCACCTGCCAAACCATTTGCCCTATTATGACAGACCACATGGTAAAAATCCAAAAAGAAATTATGGATGATAATGACGTCATGCTGCTTTCACATTCCGTAACCCCAGAAATTGATACTCCCGAGCAATTAAAACAATACGCCCTGAAGAAAGGCGTGAACGATGCTAAATGGAATTTGGTCACAGGCAACAAAAAACGCATTTATGAATTGGCACGGAAAAGTTATTTGGCCGTAAAAACATCAGGCACAGGCGATGCTTATGATATGATACATACCGAAAACTTTATGCTCATTGACAAAAAGAAACAAATACGCGGATTTTATGACGGCACCAACCCCGATGACATCGATCGCTTGCTAACCGATATTTCTATTTTGAAAGAAGAAAAGTAGCATTGTTTGTTGTTAAGTTGCTTGGCTAAAAATCACAACTGCGATTTTTTCACACAAAGCCGCCAAGACACTAAGCATGGAAAAAAAACAATCTCATTCCCTTTTTTGTTTCAAAATCAACCCTTTGCTCCTTCCTTTATATTTTTCAACTTTAGGTCCCTGCGTCTTTGCGCGGCTAAACTGAAAACTGAGATTGCGACTGAAAACGCTTTTTAGTAAACTTTTAAACCCCTAAACTTTTCCCTTCTAAACTTTTATCTTACTTTTGCTTCTTTAAAATCAATCTAAATAAGCTTGCAAAACACTTTAGCACATCTAAAACGGGGCGAAAGAGGCGTTATTACTGATGTTTCTTCTATTCACATTCCTTTAAAACTCCTAGAAATGGGCTGTTTACCTGGCAATTATGTGGAGCTTGTACAATTGGCACCGTTTAAAGACCCTATGTATTTGAATATCAACGGCACCCATTTGGCTATCAGAAAGGAAACGGCTATGCATGTTTTAATCGAAAAGCTATGAGCAAGCAAATCAATGTGGCCTTAATTGGAAATCCGAATACGGGAAAGACCTCGGTTTTTAATGCTTTAACGGGATTAAACCAAAAAGTGGGGAATTACCCCGGTATTACGGTTGAAAAAAAACAGGGTGTCTGCAAATTGCCTCGCGGCCTAAAAGCACATATTATTGATTTACCGGGCACTTACAGCTTAAATGCCTCATCGCTTGATGAAAATGTGGTTATTGAATTATTGCTGAACAAAAATGATAAAGATTTTCCAGACATTGCCGTAGTGGTAAGCGATGTTGAAAACTTAAAACGAAACTTATTGCTGTTCACGCAGATTAAAGACCTGGAGATTCCAACCGTTTTGGTCATTAATATGGCAGACCGAATGCGCTACAAAGGCATTTCTTTGGATATTGAGCATCTTGAAGAACAGCTCAACACCAAAATAGCTTTGGTCAGTACCAGAAAAAACGAAGGTATTGACTATTTGAAACAACTTATTTCCAATCATAAAGATGTTTCTACAGAACCTTGTTTAAACGTTTTTGATATTGATAAAGATTACTTTGACAATTTACATAAAGCATTCCCAAATCAACTGCTGTACAAACTTTGGCTGGTCATTACCCAAGATGTGAATTTTGGAAAAACCAACAGAAAGGAAATGGACGCCGTTGCAGATTTTAAAACGAAAAGCAAAGGGGATTTAAAACGGTTGCAGCAAAAAGAAACCATAAAACGCTATCAATTTATCAATAATGCTCTTAAAAAAGGCCAAACGATCAACATCTTGCAGGCTAAAGATTTACGTTCAAAATTAGATAGAGTTTTAACCCATAAAGTCTGGGGCTATGTCATTTTCTTTGTCATCCTGCTCACTATTTTCCAAGCTATTTATGACTGGTCCAGCGTTCCCATGGATTTTATCGATAATACTTTTGCATCTTTAAGTGAGTGGACCAAACACCAATTACCACAAGGGGCTTTTACTAATTTATTGGCAGAAGGCATTATCCCTGGTTTGGGCGGTATTGTTATTTTCATTCCGCAAATAGCCTTTCTGTTTTTATTTATAGCCGTTCTTGAAGAAAGTGGCTATATGAGCCGTGTGGTATTTTTAATGGATCGCGTCATGCGGCGTTTTGGTTTAAGCGGAAAAAGCGTCGTGCCATTAATTTCCGGAACTGCCTGTGCCATCCCCGCCATTATGGCAACCCGCAACATTGAAAGTTGGAAAGAACGATTGATTACTATTTTAGTAACCCCTTTCACCACCTGTTCCGCACGATTGCCTGTGTATTTAATCATCATTTCATTGGTAATCCCAGAAGGGCGTTTTATCGGGTTGGGCTATCAAGCATTAACACTCATGCTTTTATATCTTATTGGTTTCGGAACAGCGGTTATTTCAGCATATTTTTTAAATAAAATCCTTAAAATAAGAAGCAAAACATTTTTTGTGGTTGAAATGCCCAATTACAAACTACCACTTTTCAAAAATGTGGCATTAACGGTTATTGAAAAAACAAAATCGTTTGTATTTGGAGCGGGTAAAATCATTTTGGCCATTTCCATCATTCTTTGGTTTTTGGCATCTTATGGTCCTGGAGAAAATTTTAATGATGCTGAAAACATTATCAAAACCGAATTTGCTTCCGAAAATTTAAGCGAGGTTCATTTACAAGAAAAAATAGCATCTTACAAATTGGAACATTCTTATATTGGTATTACTGGACGAGCTATAGAACCAGCCATCCGACCATTAGGCTACGATTGGAAAATTGGCATAGCCATAGTGAGTTCTTTTGCTGCCCGTGAAGTGTTTGTAGGAACATTGGCAACCATTTACAGCGTTGGCAACGATGATGAAGCCACCATAAAAAACAGAATGGCAGCAGAGATAAACCCTATTTTGGGCGGACCTTTGTTTACGTTTGCATCGGGTATTTCACTATTGTTGTTTTATGCTTTTGCCATGCAATGCATGAGTACTTTGGCTATTGTTAAAAAAGAAACCAACAGCTGGAAATGGCCTATTTTGCAATTGGTTATTATGAGCGCCTTCGCCTATATTGTGGCTTTAATAGCATTTCAATTGTTGAAATAATTCCTGCAAAGGCAGGAATCCATCATTACGAAGACGGATTCATTATAAGGAAATAAAATAATTATCGACTAAAAAAACATGAACACTATCATTCAAAACATACTCGTTTTTACTGCTATAGCATGTGCCGTTGTTTTTTTGGTTAAAAAATTCTTATGGAAAAAATCAAAATCAAAAAAGGCATGCGGGAGCGATGATGGCTGTGGTTGCCATTAAGCTATTTTCACAAACAAATTATTAGCAATCGTACTGGAAACAATCAACTCTTTAGCATTTATTTTTATAGCTATGGAATGGTCAAAAGGCTCTTTGGATATTATTTTTAAATTAGTTCCTAAAGCAATATTGTTTTTGTCCAAATATTTTAAGAATTCCGAAGAGGAATCCTTTACACCCACACAAATACAACGTGCCCCTATTTGGGCTTGTGACAAAAGAATTTTATCTATTTTTTTTATACGTCCACTTTCATCAGGTATGGGGTCACCATGGGGATCGTGCGTTGGATACTTTAAAAAAGCATCTAATTGTTGGATTAATTTTTCCGATTTAATATGCTCTAATTGCTCAGCAACCTCATGGATTTCATCCCACGAGAAATTTAGTTTTTCAGCTAAAAAGACTTCCCAAAGCCTATGTTTTCTAACAATATTAATCGCTATTTTTTTACCTTCTTCGGTTAAGCTCACTCCTTGATATTTTTTGTAATCTGCATAATTTTTATCAGATAGCTTTTTCACCATATCGGTAACCGATGATGCTTTGGTATCCATTTCTTTAGCAATAGCATTGGTGCTAACGGTTATACTGCCTTGTTTTCCTAAATGGTAAATGGCTTTGATATAATTTTCTTCTGTAAGTGTGATCATGTTCAATTTATATAAGCGCAAATATAAAATAATAAATAATCAATATATATATATATTTAGATTAATCTAAATATATATTTATATTTGCAAAAATAATTTTTAGCGTATAACTAATATTTATAATGAAAATTCTTCTAACTATCTGCTGTATATCATGGGGTATAAATGCACAAAATTTTAAAATCCAAGGTCAAATTTTTTCCGATCATGAAATACTCCCCTTTGCCAATGTTATTTTGGAAAGCACTTCTAAAGGAACAATGTCAGACGCTGAAGGAAATTACACCATCAAGGGCATAGAACCGGGAACCTATACGATAATAGCTTCCTTTCTGGGCTATAGGCCTCAAAAGAAAAAAATAACCATTACAGATGCTGATATCACAGTCCTTTTTAATCTTGAAAATGAAGCGCTGGATGAAGTTGTCATCACAGGTACACGAACCGAGAAACGAAGAACAGATTCTCCCGTGATTGTGAACCTAATCAATAGTGAGACTTTGGAAGCTGTTGTAGCGACTGATTTATCTGAAGGATTACGATTTCAACCCGGGCTTCGTGTTGAAAAGGATTGCCAAACTTGTAATTACACACAAATCCGAATGAACGGTCTGCAAGGTGGCTATTCACAAATCCTTATTAATGGACGCCCTATTTTCAGTCCGTTGACAGGCCTGTATGGTTTGGAGCAAATTCCCGTAAATATGATTGAGCGCATTGAAGTGGTTCGTGGTGGGGTTTCTGCTTTGTATGGTTCGAGCGCCATTGGCGGAACGGTCAACGTTATTACCAAAATCCCGAAGCAGAACAATTGCAGCATGAGCTATACCTACGAATCGATCGATGGCGATGCCACACAAAACCTCATCAATGGCAATGCAACTGTGGTCAGTAAAGATTATAAATCGGGGGCAAATTTTTTTGTCAGCAATCGGAAACGCCAAGCTTATGATAATAATGGCGATAACTATTCAGAAATGCCCGAACTGAAGGACAATTCATTTGGTGTGAACGCATTCTATTTACCAACTGAAAATTCAAAATTGGAATTGAGCTTAAGCAGTCTTTTCGAGTATCGTTATGGTGGCGAGCTTGTAGATAAACCCGCTTATTTGGCACAACAATCTGAAGAACGCGACCACCATGTAACTATGGCGAGTATAGATTACCAAATCAATTTCAATGAGGATAAAAGTTCGCTTATTCTATATTATGGTGGACAACAAACAGAACGTGACCACTACACAGGCATTATTCCAGATGAAGAAAATGAAGCACAAACGTTTTATGCAGAACCACCTTACGGAATTTCTGATGTAACAACACATCAAGGTGGCGCACAGCTCAACCATAAATTGGACGACTTTTTAGGAGGGAAAACCGTACTTACCGGTGGTACCGAATATATATATGACGCTGTTTTTGATGAAATTACCTCTTATAATTATTTAATTGATCAAAACACAAGAAACCTTGGCGTTTTTGTTCAGAATGATTGGGATATTTCAGAATCACTTAATTTCCTTTCGGGATTTAGAATAGATAAGCACAATTTGGTAGATCATGCTATTTTTAGCCCAAGGCTATCTTTACTTTATAAATTAAAGAAAACTACACAGTTTCGTTTAGGTTGGGGAACTGGATTTCGCGCACCACAAGCTTTCGATACCGATTTGCACATCGCCTTTGCTGGTGGTGGCATATCGAGAATCTCTTTGGCAGATGATTTGGTTGAAGAGCGTTCCAACAGTTTTACGGCTTCCGTTAATTATGATAAAGCTTCAGAGCATTTTATTGCAGGTTTTACCGTGGAGGGATTTTACACCCATTTGAATGATGCTTTTTATCAATTTCCATTGGGCGAAGATGCCTTGGGCCAACGTTTTGAAAAACGAAATGGCAGTGGGGCCACCGTAAAAGGTATTACTTTGGAAACACGGGCAAATTTCGATTATGTGTTTCAAGTAGAAGCAGGTTTCACACTACAATCGAGTCTATTTAATGATGCCGTCGAAAATATAGAAGGTTTGGAAACAAAACGTGAATTTCTGCGTACACCGAATAATTATGCTTATGCTACACTCACGTACGTGCCTACAAAAAAATTTAATGTAAGTGCAAATCTCGTTTACACAGGTAAGATGGACATTGCTCATTTTGCAGGAGAAAACACAGGGCAAACAATAGATGAATATTACAAAACCCCCTCATTCACAGAACTAAGTTTAAGGGCTGGCTATACATTTGATATCACTCGCGTAAACACGGGTTTGGAACTATACGCTGGTTTTAAAAATGTTACCAACAGTTATCAAAATGATTTTGATATAGGAAAAAACAGGGACAGTAATTATATTTATGGGCCTGGAGCACCACGCTCAGTATTTGTAGGTCTTAAAATTCAATCATTATAATTTTGATATTTTGAAAAATCTAATTAATGTTTTCTTTCTTATGTTGACCATGGCTGTTTTTTCTCAACAGGAAAAGACAGTCCAATGGTTAACTTTTGAGCAATTGTCAGACTCCCTCCATAAACACCCCAAAAAAATATGCATCGATTTTTATGCCGATTGGTGCGCACCTTGCCTGAAAATGCAACAAGAGGTGTTTACCGATGAAAAAGTCATAAAGGAACTCAATGCGAATTATTACGCCGTAAAAATGAACGTAGAAAGCACCGACACCATTCTATTTGGCAATCAAAGATTTATCAATAAACGTGCTAAACGTCGTAATCCGGTTCATGAAATCCCACTTTTGATGGCGAGCCAAAAAGACAGACCCTTTTCATTGCCCACCCTGATTTTTTTAGATGAAAACTTTCAGGCAACAGCACGCTATTTTCAGTACCTGAATGTGGAACAGTTTCTTAAAATAATTTCAGAATGAGCCTGCTAATATTTTTATTAAAGAAGTCTCCAAAATTGTGCCACTAAAAACGTCACAATAAACCCTAAAATAATTGGCATAACAGATGCAAAAACGGTCCATTTAACGCTTTTGGTTTCTTTGTATATGGTATATATAGTGGTACTGCACGGATTGTGCAATAGGCTAAAAAGCATTAGGTTTATGGCTGTTAAAAGCGTCCAACCTCCTGCTCTTAAAACATCGGCCGTGGCATCCATAGAGTCCAATTCAAACATAACTCCTGCACCAGAACCCCCAGACATTCCGGTTACCATTACGGTTAACATCAAAATAGTTGGAATGACAATTTCGTTGGCAGGAATGGCCACAATATATGCCAACAAAATAACACCGTTTAAGCCTAATAGGAATCCGAAACCATCAAGCGAATGTATCGTCCATGACGCTATACTTTCGTTGCCAATATAAATATTAGAAATCAACCATATAACGGCCCCTGCTGGTGCGGCAAACACAATAGCTCGCCATAATACAATCAACGTTCTATCTATTAGCGAAGTGTAAATGGTTTTCCAAAAACGTGGCGGTCTGTATGGTGGCAATTCTAAATTGAAAGTAGATACTTCTCCTTTTAATACTGTTTTTGACATCGCCCATGATACGGTAAACATAAACGCCATGCCTAAAACAGCAATGCCGATGACAGCTAATAATGATAATAAACTAGAAAATGATTCGGGCACCACGGCACCTATAAAAATAGTGGCGATTAGTATTTGAGTTGGCCAACGCCCGTTACACAACGAAAAATTATTGGTTATGATCGCTATTAAACGTTCTCGTGGGCTGTCTATAATTCTTGTGGCAACTACCCCAGCAGCATTACAACCAAAACCCATGCTCATGGTTAATGCTTGTTTGCCATGTGCTCCAGATTTTTTAAATAACGAATCCAGATTAAATGCTACACGGGGCAAATATCCAAAATCTTCAAGAAGCGTAAACATAGGGAAAAAGATGGCCATGGGCGGCAACATTACAGCTATAACCCAGGCTACCGCCAAATAAACGCCATCAATTAAAAAGCCATCAAGCCACCAAGGCATATGTATGCTTGCCGCCCCACTTTTTAAAGTTGGATGAACAGTATCCAACAACAGATTTGCCAACATGGAAGACGGATAATTTGCCCCAACAATGGTTAACCATAACACGGTTCCTAAAATTAAAAACATGATGGGAAACCCAAACGTTTTGCTGGTTACTATCTTGTCTATTTTTGAATCTAAACGAAAGCGTGTTTTGGAATCATCCACTTGAACCGAATCTTTCACAATATCTGAGGCGTCGGCGTAAATACTTTCCGTTAGGTTATCATGAAAATCGTCGCCTATTTGCCAACGCAGTTCATTAGATAAATCAATAATATAATCAATGTTTTTTTTGCTCATTTTTAAAATTTACACCAGTTCTCCTGATTTTAAAGCATCTATTATTTGCGTATCCCCTTCTAATAATCGGAAAGCAATCCATCTACTATTAGGAATATTTGGAAACTCTTTTTCAATCTCTTTAGTCAAGGTTTTAACTGCCTTCTCTATATTATCAGGTACATTTTTTATTCTGTGCGGTTTGCAAACAATGGTACCATTTGCTATTTCGCTTATGGTTTGAATCAATTCTGGAATCCCTTGATTGAACCTAGCACTTGTGGGCACTACGGGTATGCCCAAATCACGAGATAAGGTACGCACATCTATGGATACATGGTTTCTTTTGGCTTCATCCATTAAGTTTAAGCACAAAACCGCTTTGTCGGTAATTTCCAATATTTGAAGCACCAAATTTAAGTTGCGCTCCAACCTGTTGGCATCGGCAACAATAATGGTTACATTGGGTTTCCCAAAAAGAATGAAGTCTCTTGCCGCTTCTTCATCTTCTGAAGTTGATAGCAACGAATACGTACCGGGCAAATCAACCAATTTATACTTTTGGGTGTTGTATTCAAAACCTCCTTCTGCTCTGGTCACTGTTTTGCCCGGCCAATTTCCCGTGTGCTGCCGCAACCCTGTTAAGGCATTAAAAACAGTACTTTTTCCTGTATTTGGATTGCCAGCCAAAGCCACTACAAAATCAAAATTATCGGTACGTACACCCAATTTCTTAAGCCCATCTGCATTAAAATGGGCACAGGTTTCACAAGCACTTTTTACTTTAGTTTCCATTTTTTAGTCTTTTTTAATTAGAATTTTCGCTGCTTGGTCCTTTCGTAAAGCGATGGACGTACCTTTAATTAAATAGGCATGAGGCTCTCCCAAAGGGTTCATAAGGTCAATACTGATTTTAGCATTTTTAACAAATCCCAAATCCAATAAACGTCTTCTGCTATCGCCTCTACTTTCTTTTGAAATACCTATAATTTTAGCCGTTTCATCGGCTTTTAAACTGGATAATCTAGCTATATTATCTTCTAAGAACACTTCTTTCTCAATAGGCGACACTGTTAAATTGGCTGCCACAATAGGGGCTAACCTGAACTCTTCGCCTTCCGACTGAAATACAATTCGCGTCGCGTTATTTTCGGTAACCCGAATGAGCGAACCAATATGTATATTTTCAGCAAGAATCTGCTTATAAATCACCTCTGGCTCGTCCTCAATATGGGTAATTCTTCCCACTCTATTAACCGCTAATAATGGTAATTCCACCCCATTTACCTGAGCTATTTTGCCTGTTCTTGTCGGTATGGGGTCGCCATGGGGGTCAAATTTTGGATTTCCTAAACGCGCCGCCAATATATTGGTTTGATTATGGTCTAGCTTATGTTCCATCGCTTCAGCCCTGTCATGCCATTCGGTTTTATGAAATCCCGTTTTTTCTGCTAAATAGCGTTCCCAAAGTCTATGGACCCTAACAATGCGCAAGGCATAATCTCTACCTGCATCTGTCAATTTTAATACGTCAGATTCAAAATAAATCAAATCATTAATGGTCATTTTTTTTACGGCTTCAACAATACGGTGATTATTGAAATCCAATACTTGCACCAAGGTTTTCATATCTACTTTGTTCCCTGAGTTTTCAAAATGGTACAGTTGTTTCAGTATGTCTTCAATGATGATTTTTTCATTGCTAATAACATTCTTTTTCAAAATCCAAAACCACCCTTTTATGGGGCGAAAAAACAGATACAAAACTGTCGCAAAAACAAAAAATAAAATAAGCGCCGATATGGGATTGTATGTATTCATGCTACAGACTTAAATATAAATTTTGAGCGACTTCGTTAGAAATTATCATCTTTTGGGTTTTTGTTTCAATGGTCAGCGAGTTATCAAAAGGCTCAAAATCCAAAACCTTGATGGTATCGCCCAAAGCCAAATTATTTTTGTTCAAATACTTTAGAAAGACATCTGTGGAATCTTTAACAAACGCCAACACGCCTTCATTGCCCTTATCAATATCCAAAATATTAACGCTTTTAATGGGCGAGTAATTTCCATTTTTATCTGGAATGGGATCGCCGTGCGGGTCATGCGTTGGATACCCTAAAAAGGCATCCAGCTCGTTGACCAGTTTTAATGATTTTATGTGTTCCAATTGTTCAGCAACATCATGTACCTCATCCCACGAAAAGTCCAATTTATTTACCAAAAACACTTCCCAAAGCCTATGTTTTCTAATAACTAAAGCAGCGGCCAAACGCCCTTCATTGGTCAAACTAACACCCTGATATTTAATATAATTAGCTAAATTTTTTTCTGCCAGTTTTTTTACCATATCGGTAACCGAAGACGCTTTGGACTCAATTTTTTCGGCAATGGCATTGGTACTTACCGCAATACTGCCTTGTTTGCCCAAATGATAAATGGCTTTTAAATAATTTTCCTCAGAAAGTGTCGTCATGCTTTAACTTTAGACTACAAAGATACTAAATTTTACTTAAAAGTAAATATTTTTTTAGATAAGACTAAAAACAAAGAAATGACATAAAAATATACTCACATAATTAAAAAGAAGGTTTTTTGGTATCTTTATTGTGGCTGTAATCTTAAATACTAACCACCATAAAAAAGTCCCTCTATTTTTCAGTTTTAGTTTTCTGTTTTCTTTCCTGTAATACTAAAGAAAAATATCAAGGCCATTGGACTAATTGGTTTTATAAAGATTTTGGATATAATGAAACCCGAAGCGTGGTCATTGAAAACGATTCCATAAAATTCAATTACCCTTATTTTGATTATTGGAACAAATATCCCTTATCAATTAAAAGAGGGTCTTTTAAGTTTAATGGTATATCTCTTACCGCAAGCATTGAAAAAGACACTTTGACTTTAAGCGATTCCATTTATTATATAAAGGATGATTTAGATACATTATATGGCTATAAACCATTATTGAAAATTGACCTACCACAAATATCAGAGTTAATTAAAACTACTGAAAAGTATGATGACATAATTAATTTTGTCTATTTCGGGAAAAGACTTGATAGTGAAAAATTTAGTTTACAATTGAATGACAATTATGCTGAATTGCAGGAATTACCAGGTTTTCTTAGCTATACTAGACCTTATAGAGGAGAAGAATTAATTCCTTTTCATTCAACTTATTTATTCATTGACGAAACTACTCCAATGAAAGATGTTGAAGAAATTTTTTACAGAAGTCATCTTGACTTTTTAAGTTTGTAAATTTTTTTCAGTCCAATAACAATAAAAGCGAGAAAGTTAAACCCTT
>TARA_R110002049_G_scaffold95616_2_pt1 | contig 22944 bp, 37 predicted proteins | sample TARA_R110002049 | Tara Oceans TARA_R110002049 (sample SAMEA4396941) | marine metagenome | biome: Polar Biome; feature: [SRF] surface water layer (ENVO:00010504); material: water (ENVO:00002006), including particulate matter (ENVO:01000060) such as... | depth 5 m
AAACACGGTGATTTTGATTGTAAGGATATTACAAGAAAAGAAAGACGTGAACTTTATAAAGATGTTAAAGCAACTTTTCAAGAGTTAAAACCAGAAGAAGTGCATGACTTAGCAGATAAGTTTGCACTATTGGCTTTTGGCTCTGAAAAAAAAGTAGAAGAAGCGTTAAAAGGCCTATCTGCTTTAGCTGAAGATGAAGTTTTAATGGAGATAATAAACTCTTATATGGGTTTTAATGACCCAAATGGACTTGGGGGCTGAGTTATGCTGTTTGGTGCCACGTTGAAGGATGTTCACCAAGATTTGCTAACCTCCCATATAAAGCTCAGTCCCCAATTAATGGGAAAAAGAAAGAGTTTAAAACGAAAGAACAGATATATGATGAAATAGAAAAAATAATAGATATGCCTTCAACTAAAAAAATAGGTGTTGGTGAAACTCTTTTTTTAAACTTACCATTTTTCTGTAATCCATATTTTGTTATTAAGGAATGGCATATTGATATGATAAATGATTACAATATAAGTAAAAAATTCAATGTACCTTTAGGTCAAGACCTAGACTCTCTTAATGCCTTCAAAACAGACTGCTTTATCTTGATAGAAAATGAAATGAACAAAATAAAAACATATAAGAGCAAACAAGATGGCTAAAAATATAGTTTTAAAAATAACTCAAAAAGGTGCAAGAAAAACTGGTAAAGCTTTAAAAGGAGTAACTACTTCTGCTGCAGGTTTAGCTTCAAAAGTTGGATTAGTTTCAGCTGGTTTTGGAGCGTTGTCTGTAAAACTTGCAGGGGATTTTCAAAAGTCTTTATTAGAGGTATCTACCTTAATGAAGAATACAAACGAAGAAACCCTACCAAATCTAAGTAATGAATTAAGGCAGGTAGCAGGTTCTAGTGGATTAGCCCTTGGCTCTTTAAGTAAAGCTAAATATGATATTGTTTCTGCTGGTTTTTCTAATGCAGCTGAATCAGCAAAGATATTAGAAGTATCTACTAAACTTGCTGTCGGAGGCGTAACAAGTGCTGCAGCTGCAGCTGACTTGCTTACAACTTCTTTAAACGCTTTTGGCTTTACTTCTGAAGATGCCGACAGAGTTTCAGACTCTCTATTTACTACAGTGAGACTTGGTAAAACAACAATGGATGAATTAGCATCTAGTATGGGTCAGGTTTTACCTTTTGCAAAGTCAATGAATTTAAGCTTTGAAGATGTTGGTGCATCAATGGCAACTCTTACTGCTAGCGGTATTAGTACGGCAGAAGCAACTACTGCGCTAAGAGCTACAATTACTGCTCTATCAGCTCCTTCTGATGGTGCAAAAAGAGCTATGGACGAAGCTGGAATATCAGTTAAAAAGTTTGATGATGGAACAGTGGATTTAATTTCTACAATAGAACAATTTAAAGGAGTAGACCAAGAGACAATAAAAAAGTTTATTCCTAATGTAAGAGCAATTTTAGGTGTTCAAACTTTAGCAAATAATTTTAATGTACTTAAAAAGAATGTAAAAGAATTTGCAGACGATTCCGCTGGAGCTACTGATACGGCTTTTGATAAAATGGCAAAAGGTTTTAACACCACTTTTAATAGATTGAAAAACAATATTCAGTCTGTTATGATTGAAATAGGTAATGTTCTTATTGAGGCAATTCAACCAAGTTTAGACTCTGTGAACGAAGAATTTAAAACTTTAGGGCAGTTAGGATTTGATAATTTAGGTGCAGCTGTTAGAGAAGAACTCCCTCTAATTATGAACGCTTTTCAAGAGACAATGATGGTTGCATTTAACCACGTAGAGAAAAGGTCTAAAATAATGGGCTTATCAATAAAAGAACATATCAGAGATGCTATGCCTTTTGTTGAAGGAGACTTTGAAAAAATAAAAGAGTTTTCAGATTTAATGAGTAAGAAGGCTGAACAAGATACTGAATATTTAGCCAATCTTTATAAGGAAATGTATGCAAAAATAACGGAAAATGCACAAAGTCGTGCTAATGATGATTTTGATATAAATGATGTTATTGTTGAGAATTTTGAAGATAACTTAAATACTCAAGGGGAAATAGTACAAGAGCATCTAGACAACAAAACTGATGCCGAAAAACAAGCTTCGGATGAAACTGTTAAGCATATCTCAATGGAACAATTTCAGAGAAATCAATTAAAGCTAGATATGCAAAAACAAGTAGACCAGTATGAAACTGCTAATGTACGTCAGCGAGACATAGATAAAATAACTACAAAAGCTAATCTTATGTTAAAACAAAAACAAAGAGAAGCAAATATGTCTTATACTTCCGACGTTTTAAGCTTGAGCAAGACTTTAGCTTCAAAAAATAAAGATTTTGCAAAAATTGAAAAAGGAATAGCTATTGGACAAGCTGTAATGAATACATACCTTGCAGCCACCAAAGCATTTGCAAAGGCTGGAGGTTATCCAGCAGGAGTTATTCCTGCAGCTCTTTCCGTAGCTAATGGGCTAGCTTTAGTAGGCGAAATAGAAAGACAATCTTTTGCAGACGGAGGAATTGTTCAAGGTTCTAATACGGGACAAGGTGATACAGTTCCAGCTATGCTTACTCCAGGCGAAGTTATTTTAAATCAAGCCCAACAAGAAAACCTAGTAGAATCTATGGGAACAATAAACATAAATATAAGTGGAAACGTGATAGGAAATCAAGAATTTGTAAGAGATACGCTAATTCCTGAAATACAAAACGGAATTAAATTTGCATGAGTTTAACTTTACCCGAATCATTTAAAAGACCTGATATTATTGAGAACTGGATTGTGCTTTTGGGTTACGGAAAGGGAATTAATTATTCTGGGGTTAACACCTCAGAAGTTATAGACACTACTGAAACTGGAGTAGATGTAGTAGATGGAAGTAAATTTGCTAGTGGCGATTTTATTTTTATAGGTACTGAAAGGATGAAAGTGGATTCTGTTAGCTCAAATACATTAACAGTTACAAGAGGCATAAATAAAACTCCTACATCTCAAATAAATTCAGGGGAAGAAATTTTTCACGACAACTTTAAATGTGTATCTTTTGCAGATGCAAAGTTTGAAGGCGATTATTCTAATGGGATAATTACGTCAGAGCCAAGTATCAGAGAATCAATAAATATAGAAAACTCTACAGCAAAAACTGGAAATGTTTCTGTCACTGTATCTAATTTTAATTATCAAGGAAATCCTTTTAGTAAAGAATTATTTGCAGGCACTAGAACCTATATAAATAGAGAATGTTTTATATATATAGTTCCGACATTACAGACTTTAAAAGTTAACAGTTTATTGGTTTACAGTGGAAGGCTTCAAGACATAAGCCACGACAATGACTCTATAAAGCTTTCTATTGTGTCTAGAACACCCTTAGATGGAGTGGAAGTTCCACAAGCAAAGACAAGTAAGGATAATTATTATCCTATAGCATATGGAGACTATAGACCAAATGCAAGTCAAAGTAATGCAAATTCTACAGGATTGACTTTTAATTCAAGTGCAGGTGTTGATGAATACAGAAAAAGAAAAACATTATACCCTATACCGATAGAAGAAAGAAGGGGCACAACAATTTTTTCATTAACAGGGGACTGGTCTCAATCAGAAAAAGCTTGGCCACATTATTATGAAAAATCTACTGATACATTTTTACCGATAGCAAATCACGAAAGCAGTGCTACAACTATGGATTCGGCAAATGAAACTTATTTAGATGGAAAAGCAATAAGATTTCATCAAAATTTATTAAAATCATCTTTTTATAAAATGGCAGAATTAACTGAAATAGAAAATAATTCTCCTTTTACTTGGGCAAATAATAATAATGCTTTTGATGGAGACTATATAAACACAAACACTTTTACTCAATGTGCTATTAATGGTGGTTTCATTAACAATAGAAGAGGCTATGTAAAATATTCTTTTCCTCAATTAACTGGTTATCCTAGTAAATTACAAGTTAATATGGTTATTTCGGGTTCTGTTACTTTAAGCAGTTTGAGTGGTACGGGTGAAATAAGAATACAATTACTTAATAAAAGTTTTGGGGCTGACGACATACTTGGTTATTTTAGCTTAACAAACGCCCAAACATCAACAACTGAATTAGTTACTGGAAGCGGTGCAGTTGATATATCTTCAGCATACTTTTTAGGAGATGCATTTGATAGCGATACAGAATGGTTAGCTTCGGGAGGCGGTTGGGGTGAAGGTTTGCAGTTTAATCTTAAATGTATTTTACAAAGCGGTGATCTTGATGGAGATTTAGAAGGAACTTTTAAGATTTTTGATGTTGCAGTTCAGGCTGATAATCAATTAGACTTTACTGAAACAACTAAAACAGGAAAACTTGTAGCTTCAAAAGTTATTGATGATATTGAATATGTTTATTCGGGCGGTGATGGTTATCCTGACAATGGTTGGGCTGGTAGTTCTGCAATTACAGAAATTCACGAAGCTCATAGGGATTTATTACAAAGATTTACAAACTTTACAGATAAAAATGGCTCTATTTATTCATCATCACTACATCCTAAAAACTGGAGTTCAGGAACTAATATAAATAGCATTAAAGATTGGGATATTAGATACTGGATTAATAGACCGACATCATTAAAAAAAGTTCTAGAAGAACTTCAGTATAATGGAGGTTTTATTGGAAGATATAATGGTCAAGGTAATTATGAATATATTTTTATTCCTGACTCAATTACTGCAAATCATACTTTAACAAAAGCAGATATTTCAAAAATTGATATTTCCCTAACACCTTTTGATAACGTAGTAACCAGTATGAACATAGAGTACGAAAAACACCCCACCACGAGTGGATATGTTTCCGAGGTAAGCTCTACCAACTCTACATCAATTTCAGCTTATAACGTAGGTTCTAAAGAAAACAAAAAGCAGATTAAATTAAATGCTTTAGTATCTGCTCCAGCAAGTTCTCCTTCAAGTAATCCTAATGACGATTTTTACACCTATTATGATAATATTATTGGAGGAGTCAAGCATTTAGTCAGTTTTGATATTGTAAATCCTGTTTATTTTGGAACAGACGTAGGTGATTTTATAGCATTTAATAATATAGGTGTTGACCCTTTTGGTGGAAGTTGGTCAGGCAAAAATTTTATAGTAGTTTCTGTAAACAGAAAGAGGGGAAGTTTAAAAATTAAAGTAAGGGAAATTTAATGGGTTATAATAGAATAAATACACCTAGAGTTTATACAGACTTAATAAGTCAGGGCTTGTCTAGCGGATGGCTAGACTTAGACGATATAACTATGCTACAAAATGATGATTCTACAGCCGTTAGTCTTGATACTGGTACTGAATCAGACTTGTACGATTTAAGACCTGCAAATTCTGTTCAAATAGCTAAAGAAAACCAAGCTTTTTATATACAACTCAACACAAAACTAAGCACAAACGCATTAGCAGAATCTAATTATTTAGCTATTCTAAATCATAATTTTTTAGCATCGGAGTGCATGTTTAAAGTTGAACTATCTGACGATGTAAATATGAGCAGTAATGTTACTACTATATCAAATTCCAGTAATCATTCAAAATTAATTAATGCAACTCAAAGCACAATCAGTGGAAATACTACTTTTATAGAAGCTGATGAAAATGGATGGACATTAATTAAATGGACTACTCAAACAACAGAAAATCAATATTTGAGAATAACTTTTAAAGATACTGGGGGAGCTAGTCAAAATTTTGCTGACGATGTTATAATAGGCTCAATTATGTACGGAGAGTATTTTGAATTTCCAAACGCTCCAGAAATAGGTGTAACTACTAAAATAGATTATGATGGAATAAAATTAAATAAATCTTTAGGTGGAAATAGTTATGCAACTGCTACGAATTTTGGACAACCTGAATGGGCAAAAACATTATCGTGGACAAATTCAACAGGCGCAGATATTAGCGGATATGCTTTCAATAAAAGAACTGGAAGGATAAATCACTCTATAAAATTTAACTATTTAAGCGATACAGATGTATGGTCTAACAATTCTAGCTCAATAGTTACATCAGAATGGTTTGACACCTTAACAGCTCATAACTCTTTTTATAATAAAGTAATAGGTCAGTTTCATCCTTTTTTATTTAGTATTGATAAAGATTCTACTACAGAAGGAGATTATGGAATGTTTAGACTTAAAGATAAAAGCTTTAAAGCTACACAAGTTTCTGATAGGCTTTGGAGCATAGCTTTTAATATTGTTGAAACTTGGTAAAAACTTTACGTCTGTTTGAATAAATTATCGTAACTTCTACCCCTAGCTGGAGGCGTTTCAGGGCGGTTCTCCTATCGTCCTTATTCACACATATAAAAACGCCTTCGGCTATTCCCTTAATTTTTAAAGAGTTCATAAACCCTAAAAAATAATTTAAAAAACCCTTTCTTTTTAAAGTTCGTTAATATAAGTTTGTATGTGAATAAAAAAAACAATAAGGAGTTTTCAATGAATAATTTTAATGAAATGGATTTAGGCTTGTTAGATAATTTACTAATGGAAAAGCTTGACAACCTCAATAACAGATTGAATAATGAAGAGTTATCTGACTGGCAAACAAATAAACTTGAAGAAGAAAAAGCTAAACTATGGGCTTTGAAAACTAAATTATTTTCAAACCTTCTTGAAGGAGGTGAGTAATGGACAGAATTAAAAAACTTGCTGGTTTATTAATGAGGGATGGTTGTAAAAAATTTAAAGATGATGAATATTATTCCTATTGGTCAGGTATTTTTGATTTAGTGGATTTAATAGAAAAAACAGAGCATATTAAAAATATAAATCACACTCTTAAAACTGATGAATATTTAACTTATAATAATGAATCAAAAGGAGGTAAGTAATGACTATAGCACAAAAAGTTCGTAAGTCCTTAAACATAAAAAATCGTAGTTTGTGTGGAGGTGAGAATCTTAAAATTATTAGTGGTGGATATGAAGTAGAAAACTTTAAGATAGGTAGTAAAAACAAATTAGTTGCTAGTGGAAAATATAATGAATACCTCCAAGAATGTACTAAATGCAAAACTTCATGGTGGGGTTCAAGAAAAAAAGGTTCTTTCTTATGTGTGCAAATTTTGTGGGACGGAGTACCCTTAGAAGTATGGAAGAAAAGCTTTGCTTTTAAAAGAGCTAAAAAACTTGTAAAAGGAGGCGAGTAATGAAATTGTCTAATAAATATTCAGGAACTCATTTAGTGGGTGAATTTGAAATGGATTATGATGAGTTAGTTGATATATTCGGAGAACCCCATAGTTACGGGAACATGGGGGACAAGGTCGATGTTGAATGGTGTTTTGAGAAAGATGACATTGTTTTTACTATATATAATTGGAAGGACGGAGATTGTTATAACGACAACGGAAGGTCTATCGAGTCTCTTAATGAGTGGCACGTTGGCGGTAAAAATAAAAACGCTCTTTGCATCGTGGAAGAAATTGTAATTGATAAATTATTTGGAGGTAACTAATATGACTATAAAAGAATTAGAGACAATGGTAAGTCGATTGAATAAAATAAGAGGTTTTGAAAAAGAAGCATATTGCTTTGATGAAAAAAATAAATATAAAGCCAACCCGAATGTGTTTTATGTTGATAAATCGTATGGGGGTTATTGCTTGCACCAAGTCGGGAGAGACGGAAAAGGTTCACATGCCAGAACTCTTAGGTCCACTAAAAAAGAATTATATGAATATGTTCGCTACATAATTGAAGGGTACTGTATGGCCCAAAGAGACGGGGCTGTTTAATGACCAAACCTCCTTACGATTTTAAGTTCCACGCTGAAATCAGATATGAGACTGAAGATTGTTTCAATTTTACAAATGCAAACGGCAACACGATAGGTCAAATAAAAGAAGATATTTTAAGAGTCTGTAAAAAGTATGAGAAGAGAAGTCCAAAGATAGTAACCATTTTAGGAAAATCAGAATATAATGATAGTTATAATGAATATGTTTATTTATTTGCTAACACTACTTTTTTTACAGAAAACGAGGTTGTTAAGAACGCATTAAGCCATATAAAAAAGGAGAATAAAAATGCCAGTACCATTTAACCAGAAAATTTCAGAACACACAGAAAGTCAGTATCTTGAATTGGAAACTAATTATTTAAACCTTTTTATCTTTGTTAAAAGCCTTTTGGCGATTACAGAAAACAAAGATATTAATTCTGATTCACAAAGATTAAGTCATTTTAATGCTTTAACTATTAGAGTGACTGAAGGTGTTAACAGATTTGAAAAATTCACACAAGTCCTACAGAGTAATTTATTCTCAAGGAACTCCGCATCTTCCGACTCTGTAGGCAACCCTTATGAAGTTAGAATACTAACGTCAAAAGAAGAAAAGAAACTAATTATAGAAGCTTTAGAGCATATGGCTTGTAGTTATCCAGACCTCAAAGTATCTGATAAGTTTCAAAAAATAGCGAATGATATAAAATAGGAGAAATAAAATGAGTCAAATTAAACAAGTTAAACACTATTTAGAGTCAGGTGGCAAATTAACACCTATTGATGCCCTCGACAAATTCAGGTGTTTTAGGTTGGCTGCAGTTGTTCACAACCTAAGGGAAGGTGGGCTAGATGTAAAAACTAAAATAGTAAAAAACGGCAAAAAGTCTTACGCTGAATATTATTTAGAAAACCTGAAAGAAAATAAAGACCAATACGGATTATTTGGAGCTAAGAAATGATAGTGTTAAACATAGCTGAATGGATTGCTAACCTACTAATTTTAGGATTAGCTGGTTTAATATGGTTTATCGTCATATTTGGGTTTATGATGTTACTTTCAATTACTGCAAGAGGGATCAAGGAGGTTACTGGTGGTGAGTAAATATCAAAAAAAAATAGAATCATTCTTCAGTTTCATGGAAGCTATGTTTTTTATTCTAGTAGCAGTTTCAATGTTAAATTTGTTTTTTCAATTAATAATAAGATAAGGAGTAATAATGTTTCTACAATTAAAAAAGAACACACACATAGATAAAACTCTAAGTGTGCAACTTATACAAGACCCTATCCAAATACAGGGTAAGATGAACAATTTTCAAAAACTAGATTATGAATTACCAGTTACTAATATTGGTGATAATTATTCAGCAGAGAAATGGGGTGAAAAAGAAGCTATAACATTTAAAAAAGGAGATAACTTTAATTTTAAATGCAGTTCAGCTTTGTATAACAAACTAGTAGACTATTCAAAAGGTGAATTAGTAGATATTACAATGGTTGCAACTGATAAAGGAGTTACTTACAGGGTTGCCCCTAGCATGAGTAAATGGGATAAACCAGTATATGATGAAGGAGTAACCTCTAAGCCTTATGGATATGATTCTGTCAAAAACAGAGATAATGACAGGAGTCTAGAAATAAAATGGGGAATGGCTTTTAATAATGCAACTAGATTGGTTAATTATTCAAAAATGCCATATGAAGATAAAGTTGAAGCAATAGAAAAAATGATGCCTAAGATGTTTGAAATTGCTTGTTCAATGAAATATCTTACTAAAACAGAAGCCCCTAAAGTAGTTAAGGAAGATGATGATGCCCCGTTCTAAAAAAAGTCAATCAAACGAAGTTCTTTTGAGAAAGGACATGAAACATAGAGCCACTTTAAATGGATATATAAAATATTATGAAGATTTACTTTCTAAAAATATTATACTTCCAAATAGTGGAGCCTACAAAAGATTGGTTCAATTGAAAGAAAGGTATGTGAGAACATACTGATGAAAAAAGCTGAAAAAGTAAAACTTAATAAGCTCGTAAGAGAGCTTTGCTTGCTTAGGGATAAGTGTTGTTTGAGGTGTGGTAAAACTGCCACACTTCAGGCATCCCATATTTACCCAAAAGGTAAATTCCCTAAAATGCAATTCAATCCTGATAATGTTAAGATACTTTGCCTAGGTTGCCATCTTTATTGGTGGCACAGGCACCCTATAGAGGCGAAAGAATGGGCAGAAAAGACATTAGGTAAGGTAAGGTTAAACAGATTAAAAAAGCAGTCAAATACGATAAATAAAACAATTTGGGAATTTAAAGAAATACAAAGCGAATTAAAAAAACAAATAGGAGAACTGATATGAGTAATAAAATAACAAAAGAACAGCATGAGTTAGAATTAGAAAAGTTAGAGACTAAAATGATGAAACAAATAGTTTACCTAAAAGAGCAAATTATAAAATTGTATAATGGTCAAATTGAAATATTAAAAATTGTTAACAAGTGAAAATAGGGGAAAGTAATGGCTAAGAGATTTATAGACACTAAAATGTGGGATAAGGCATGGTATAGAAGGTTAAGCCCAAAATGTAAATTAATATGGGTATATTTACTAACAAGATGTGATCACGCTGGAATTTGGGATGCTGATTGGGAGGCGATGAATTTTTTTATAGGGGAAAATGTTGCTTATAAAGATTTACCAGAATCAATAACAGAAAAAATGTTTTTTATATCAGAGGGCAATCAGTATTTCATACCATCATTTATTAGCTTTCAATACGGAGTTTTAAGAGAAAATAGCAAACCTCATTTAAGTGTTATTAAAAGACTTAACGAAAAAGGGTTGCTAAACTCTATTGAAAGTGTACCTAGTACTCTTAAAGATAAAGATAAAGATAAAGATAAATTTAAAGGTAAATCTAAAGAAAACAGAGAAGCTGAATTCAAAGAAAAATGTTTTGTGATATCCAATGAAATAAAAAGCATAGGTGAAGGCACTGTTTATTCTTTTGTGGATTATTGGACTGAATCAAACATGAAAGGCACTAGAATGAAATTTGAAATGCAAAAAACTTTTGATATTAAAAGGAGGTTGAATAAATGGTTTAATAATGAAAAAGAATGGAATTTAAAAAGTGAAAAGAAAATTTCTTTTGAGTCTACTTTTAAAAAAACACCAACAGGACTTTATAAAGCTTATTGTTCAAAATGCGGTAAAAGAGAAATGCCTAATAACAGGTGGCAATTAAAAGAAGGTTCTAACTGCTGTAGAGTCGATTATGTTTCCGAGAAACTTTGATATGCATAAAGAAGATGATACCTTACATATAATTAATTACATACTTCTAAAAACAGACCCAAATGATTATAATGTAAAACATTTTAGATACATAAGAGGTTCTAGAAAAAAATATAAACTAGATGATGTTATTAAGTATTGTGAGTCGTGCAATAGAACATGGAGTAAAGTGCCTGAATGGGTTGATAAAACACAGATAAGGATATACCCAAAAGGAAATATGCCAACAATCGGGAAACAAAGAAAGAAGTGTGCGGAATGCAATAAAAAAATTAAAAATTATAAACTTAATAAAAACAGGGGTCCATTAAATGAGTTATGAACAATCAACTTTGTTTGACATGAGTCCAGATGAAAAATTTGGGGACATTGACGACACCAAAATTGAATATGTGCAGTTAGCGTTTGAATTAGGAAATAAAAAAGTTTTTTATGAAAAATGCGAAGATTTGCTAAAATTTTACAATCTAAATAACTATTCTGATTTAATATTTAAACTGATATCAAAAGAACATGAAAAAAACATACCTAAAATCTAAATTAACAGACAGGCAAGTAGAAGGCTTAGTTTCTAGCTTTGCAGAAAAAAACCATTATGACCAAATAATAAATTCAGATTGCGATTGTTATAATGAACAAGGTAAACCTGTTTTATTTTTAAGAAAAAAATATATAGAAAAAAATATATTAGATGAAGCCTATATAAATTTATTAGATGCTGCAAAACCAACTAGTAATAGAGGTTCCTCAAGCGGAGGAGATAGGAAATTCAATATAACAAAAAAAGGTGAAAAGACAAAATCATTACAAGTGTATGATAAAATTACAGGTCAGGTTGTTAAAGATAAAAGCGGAACTATTGGGTTTTTTGACAGGTCTGGGCATTATGATTTTTGTAGAACAACAGCTTTCAATATACAAAATGAAAGTAAATTTAAAAAAGGGATGCCATTGATTGAAACAGTAGACAAAGGTTTCAGGGAGATAATACCAGAAAGGTACAAAAAACAAAAGTCAATGGTTATGGCAACTGACCCTAATTATAGGATAGGGAACACTTCTTTTTCTACTATTACTGTAAACAAAGATTACAGAACAGCTTTCCATAGGGACGCAGGCGATTACCCAGAAGGGTTTGGAAACTTAGTAGCTTATTGTAAAGACATTGAGCCTGTTTATTTAGTTTTACCTAAATATAAAGTAGCTGTCAATCTAGACACTTATGATTTGCTATTAGTTGATGTTCATCAGGTGCATGGAAACACTAAAATAATAAAGAAAAACGAAAAAGGCGTGAGGTTAAGTTTTGTCATGTACTATAGGCATAAAATGTATAAATGTCTACCTCCTAAAAAAGAGCTGGAAAGAATACAGCAAAAACAAAGGTCAATAGGGCAAAGGTTTATAGCGGGTGATATATAATGTTCAATTTTAACGAATTTTCAAAACATTTAATCTGTTCTGGCGATTTAGACCCAGATTATATATTTATCAATAATGTCTGTAAAAAATTAAATTGGGACAATAAACAAAAGGCTGATTGGATTGCTTTAAAAAGCATCATATATGACTCAATTAGCGAACTTGAATTCATATTAGACAGTAAAAGTTTTGAAAATGTAAAATACGGAACAGAAAGAAGAAAACATAAAAGGAATAGCTATGTTTTTTATGAAGCAATAAAAGAAAGTTCAAACCCTTATGGGGGGTTCTATGAATACTTCATGTCTCTACCTGTTGACGCAGGAAAAGCAATGAAAGAACTCCAAAAAATTAAGGGAATCGGTCCTTGGGCTTCATGGAAAATAATTGATTTAGTTAGTTGCTGTTTAGGTAAAAATTTTATTTTTAAAAACCTTGATTTTAGGATGGCTTACGAATACCCTATAAGAGGCATGCTTTTGATAAATAACATAGATGAAAAAAAATTTAAAAAAATAGATGACGATACCTATAAAAAATGCATAGATAGAACATATGAGATTTTAGGGGATTGCTTAAAACTAAAAGCCCCTCCTTACGGAGAAAGGAAAATTAACATGCAAGAAATAGAGACTTGTTTGTGTAAATACCATTCATATTACCATGGGCATTATTATGTAGGTCATGACATTGACAGGTTACATAAAAGAATTAAAGAAACAAACAATAAAACCATAAAGGGGTTGATATGCGAACTACCGAAACAATTAATGTTGTGGGGGCAGGACTTGCAGGTAGCCTTTTAGCAAGGCTATTTACTAAGAATAATATAAAATACAACATTTTTGATAGTGGTGAAAAATTTGCTGCATCAAAATATTCTGAAAACATTTTCAGTTTAGGTTGGGAAAAAAGAGTTGGTAAAGAAATATGCCGTTATTCTATAAAATCATTAAATGGTTTGGTAGATGTTGATACAGTTTATTTTAAAAACATTAATTACATTAAATCTTACAGAGTTAAACCCAAAAACATTTTAGTTGAGCATATAAAAGATAGTGTTGTCTCTGTCAGTGATGACGGGGTTATGACGGAAAAAAATGGCTTTTATGAAGGAATTACAGTTTTATGTGCAGGAATATATAATAAAGATTTTGTGCACATTGAGGGTTTAGATGCATTAACTGGGCACGGATTATTATTTGAAGGTGTTTGGAAAAAAGAACCAGCAATGATAATGCCTATACCTCACAGGCATTTTAAAGCATTTCAATTTGATAAAAACAGGATTTGGTTTGGAGACAGCACAGCAGTTTTACATAAAAATTATATAAAAAGAAAAGAAGAATTAATTGAAAACTCAGTTCAAAGGGCTAAAAAATACTTTGATTTAACAGGGGAATTCGATATTGTTTACGGGGCAAGACCTTTTGTTGGGGAGAACATGAGGCAACCTAAAATGGGGTACCATAAAAAAATTAATAATAGGTTGCATGTTTTAACTGGGGGTTGGAAAATGGGCTTGGTTATATACCCCTATTTAGCAAATAAACTAATGAGTGAATTATGAATAAATTAACTATCATTGGAGGTGAACCATGCACAGGCAAAAGCACTTTGATGAACCAAATAATAAAAAAAGAAAATATTAATAAAAGTTTTGAATATAAGAAAATTTTAAAAGGACACCAAAATGATGAAATAATTGTAATAGGGTTATATGAAAACCAGCTTTTTGATGGCACAGACAGGCTCAGCATGGCGGTTCAGCCCGTCTTTATTGAGTTTTTAAAAGAGCATCGAACTAAAAAACACATAATACTTGAAGGGGATAGGTTATTTAAAAAAAGTTTATTCGATTACATACTTCAAGAAGATATATTTTTTAGATTAATTATTTTAGATTGCTCAGAAGAATCAAAAAAGTTCAGGCATATTAATAGAAAAGATAACCAAAGCCAATCTTGGCTTGATTCTAAAAAAACAACAATACAAAACATTAAAAACAAATATAGCCATAATCTTTTTAAAAATGAAAACATTACAGATTGTGATAAGGTAATAGAGTATATACTTTCACTAGAAAACAAAAATTCAACCGACCCAAGCCAATTTAAATTATTTTAAAGGGTTCCCTTACCCTTTACTCTTGCTTATATTATTTATTTATTATAACATTACATGTGAATAATAATTACTTAATAAAAAAAAGGAGTTCTAAGATGAAAAAAGAAATCATAAACCTGTTACAAAAAGAGTATGGTAATACATTAGAAGAATCGAAAAAGGCTTATAATAATTACGCTTATGTTGCTAAAAATTATAGTGACCCATCACCATCTTTAAAAAATCAAGTTGTATTAATACAACACTGGCATCAAACATATAATAAAACTTGGGGAAAAAAATTAAGAGATATTAATAGATAAAGATAACATAGAATCCAATTAGCCCCTTAAATGGGGCTTTTTGGGTGTGAAGAATAAAAACAAAAAAAGGAGTTCTAAATGAGTAATTACGATGCAATAAAAATAAAAGACAAAATGCAAAAACTGCTTAACCATGCAACAAGTGCAGAAAACATCGGAAACCAAGCTGAAGCAGAAGCGTTTATGAAGAAGCTAAATAAACTCTGCTTACAGCATAAAATAGCTATGACAGAAATACAAGCCTTTGACCCCGATAATTCTGATGAGAGTATTAAAGATGAAATGGTTGATGTTTATTCTGAAGGTTTACCTATCGTAAACAGAAGGCAGGCTGTTGTTGAGGATTTGGCAAGGTCAATAGGATTTGCTAATAATTGCACTATTTTAATACAGACAGGTAGCAATAATATTTATTTTGTGGGAAGAGACCAAGACAGGAGGTTTTCAATACAGATGTTTAGTTATGCTTGGAAGACAATGTTGGCTGACTGCCACAAGGAACAAACAAAAACTTACTACCATTTTAAGAAACTGGGAATGCTAGAACAAGCAAAAGGCTTTAGGGCTTCATTTAAAATAGGCTTTGTAAGAGCTATAGAAGACAGATTGCAAGAAGTCAGGGAAGAGATAAAAGAAACTGTAAACGCAGAAACTTTTGCCCTGATAACGACTAACCAATTAGTTGCTGTTAAAGATTACGTAAGTAAGAAATATAAAAGAAAAGGTAATCACGTTAGCGGTCAAAGCAGTCATAATGGGCACGGATATGCTGCAGGTCAAAAGTCGGGTAAGAGCGTAGGATTGCATGTCGGAAACATTGGAAAAGGCTCAACAAAACTACTTAACTGATAATAACTAAAACACAATTTTGAAGCCTCAATTGATTTTGGGGCTTTTGTGTATTTTATAAAACGTAATTTTGTTTATAAATTAAGCCCTGAATAAGCACAAAAAATATGAGAGTGAATAAAAAAAAAGAAGGTATTGCGATAACAACTGAATTGGTTGGTATTAAAAATTTAAAGATGACTGGTAATTATAGATTAGAATTTGATGTGTTTGAAATAGACAGCCCTAAAGTTGCTGAGCTTATAATGAAGCTTAATAAAGCTTTTATGATGGCTCTTGTGGAGGTCGATTAGATGAGCGGTAAACAGGAGGAAAACAGGACGATTGACGGAAGGTTTAAAAAGGGTGTAAGCGGTAACCCTGATACAAAGTTCAAGAAAGGCGAATCTGGAAACCCCAATGGAAGGCGCAATGCTTATACTGATTTAATAAAAGATTTTAGTTTTAAAAAGAGTGGGGACAGGGAAAGAAGAGAGGTCATAGTATCTAAGTTGTTCTCATTAGCCGAAAGAGGCGACCTTAGAGCAATGCAGTTTATTATAGAAAGACTTGAAGGCAAAGCACTAGAAAGGCAAGAGCGGACAACTAAATCAGAGCCAATACAAGTAATGGTAATAGATGATTAATTGGACAGTTAATAACACCAGAAAAGAAATATTAAATCACCCGTCTAGGTTTAAAGTTATTGTAGCTGGCAGAAGATGGGGAAAAACAGTTTTAAGTTTAATGTATTTATTGAAAGATTCTTTTCAACCTAATGAGCGCAGATGGTATATCACCCCAACCTATAGACAAGGCAAAATGATAGTATTCCCTATATTGAGGCAGATGTTCAATGGGTTTTCGGGGGCTAAATTAAATGAATCTGAAATGAGCGTTGTGTTTGAAAATGGTTCCGAATTAGCTGTAAAAGGAGCAGATAACGAAAACAATTTAAGGGGTGTTGCATTAACTAAAGTTGTAATGGATGAAATGGCTTATATAAAACCAAACGTATGGGAAGAGATTGTTTATCCTATGCTAGCAACAACAAAAGGAAAAGTGCTATTTATTGGAACTCCTAGCGGTTACGATATTATGTACGACCTGTATTCTAAAGGTCAATCAGATTCAGAATGGAAGAGTTGGCAGTTTAAAACTATTGATGGTGGCTTTGTCCCTAAAGAAGAAATAGAAAGAGCTAAAAGAAGCATGGATGAAGTTATATTCAGGCAAGAGTTTGAAGGTTCTTTTGAGACTACTGGTAATAGAGCTGCATATAATTTTGAACGTGAAGAGCATTGTAAAAAAGCAGAACAACTATCTAACAATCTTTGGTGGGGTGTAGATTTTAATGTAGACTTTATGACTGCAGTTTTAGCCTGTCAATACACAGATGGAACAATACATTTCTTTGATGAGCTAAGATTAAAGAACAGCAATACTGAAGAACTTTCAATAGAGATGAAAAAAATAGCACCTAATATTGAGTGTTATCCAGACCCAGCTGGTAAAGCCAGGAGTACAACATCCAGACGTTCTGATCATCAAATACTCAGGGATCATTCTTTCTTAATTAGGGCTAAGAAATCTCATCCAAGTCATATAGATAGATTAAACGCTTTAAACAGAAAGCTGAAAGATGCAGATAACAATATAGGTATGACTATTGACCCTAGTTGTGTACACTTAATAAAAGATTTAGAACAATGCCAAAGAGACAAGCGTGGAGGCTTAGATAAAAGCCAAATGGAATTAACACATGCTCTGGACGCTTGCTCATATGCAATCTCTCATAAATTTCCTATCCGTAGAATGATTGGAAAAAGTATAAACTGGTAATGCCAAATAAAAAAGCAAAAGAAAGAAAAAGAAAGCGTAATAAATTAAATAAAGAACTGAGCAATCTTGGGAGGACTGCAAAACAACGAAAGAGGAAAATAAAAGATGTATAATTTCGGTAAGTCTGTTAATAGAGTAGTAATCCCTGAAATGTCTGAAAGAATAGTTTTAGATAGTGTAAAAGAAGCCTATGATGGCTATCTACAAGAAGAAGATGCAAAGCTAATGGAATCTTTAGACTTTTACTATAATCAGAACCTAGATAATCATTTAGAGCAGTGGTTTGCTAGTGAGTCTTTAAGCCAAGTCCCTCCTTTTATTCAGTCTTGTGTTCCTAGGTTTTCAAAAGCTAGAATGATGCTATATAAAGACAACCCTGGAAGATTTATAGGTGGCGAAATAAACGAGCAGTATAATGAATTAAGCTATAAAATAAATTCCAAAACAAGAGAATTTGCAGAGCTTTCGTGGTTACTTGGTCAATGTTGGATGAAAACAATATACAACGAAAGAAGGCAAAGACTAGAGTATGAAATACTGCCAAGCGTTAAAGAGTATTACTTTTATGGGGAGTCAGAGCCTTATGGCTACTCTTACGAAATAGAAAATGCAGTAGCAGACAATAAACGCTATGTATTTTGGAGTGAAGATAGGCAAGGTATTCAAGGAATGCACTTCGAGTTTGACCAAAAAGGAAACAGATATGCTATTAGAGACAATGAAGAAATGGTAAACCCTTATGGATTAAACCCAATATCAAGTGTTATGTTTTCTTCTAACTCTTATGACGTAACACGTGCAGCACTTCATATGGCTATTGCTATGACTGAAATTGCATTGGGTACTAGGTCAAGACTGGGGCAACCAGTATTCACAGGAATTGAAGAAGGGCAAAGCAAATTAAAATCAGGTATTGATTCTGCAATAATACTACCTGAAGGTGCAACTTTTTCCTATGCTTCACCAAGCGGAGATATTAATGAAATGATTGATGCCGTAAAAGCTATGGCAAACCAAACAGCAGAAAACAACCAGCTAAGAATAAGATGGGGTGAATCGGGAGGAAACGCCCCAAGTGGAGAGGCTCTAAGGATATTAGAAATTGAGAACTTAGAAGCTAGAAAAAGCGATGAAAGCATATTTAGAGAATGGGAGCATTCCAGATATGAAATAGATAGAAGAATATTAGAAGTGCATGGAAATATTAATTTATCAGAAGATTATGCGGTGGACTTTGGTGAAGTAAGCTACCCTATGTCGCCTAAAGAAGAGCGTGAATGGTTAGATTGGAAGCTAGACCACGGAATAATGACTCAGAAAGAACTTCTGTTATATTTCAATCCAGATATGACTGAACAAGAGATAGAAAGTAAATTAAGCGAAGTAAGAGAAGAAGCAAAAACCAACGCAGAGGCATCTACTCCTGAATCTCCATTTCAGAGATTATTAAATGCCTAATGTTCAAGCTTCAGTAGATTCTTTTATAGATGAAATAAAAGTTATAGAAAGTTCTTTTGATAAAGACCTACAAAGGCTTGCTGTTACTTTTAAAAACGCAACTGAAACTGAAGTAATAAACGCAACTAGACAATTAAACTTTTTACAAGAGCTACAGGCTAAAGGTTTAGGTACTGCTTTAGACAATTTTGATGCTGAATACACTAAAATGTTGCAAATAGCAATTAAAGAAGCTAAGAAAAGAGGACTCCCTGCTTTTACTGGAGCAAGTATTGAAGGACTAGAAGTTTTAAGAGATATTAATTATGAAAGACTTTTAGGCAGTTTTAAAGAATATTCAGAAGCCACTAAATTTAGCTTATTTCGAGGTGTTTACGCTAACGAGTCTATTAGCTCAATTACTTCTGGATTGGCTCAAACTGGCATGGTTACACGCCAATTAAACCTAGTGGCTTACGATGGTCTAAAAATATTTGATGATATGTCTAGATATAAAGTATTTCAAGGACAAGATGTTAAGTGGACTTATGTAGGGCCACAAGACGCTTTCACCAGACCAGAATGCCAAGCTACAAAAGACAATGAGCCTAAAGGTGGGTATACAGAATCAGAGGCAAGTTCTTCAGATACTCCATTTGGTATTCGTGGAGGTTTTAATTGTAGACATAGCTGGGAAATAAAATGAAAAACTTTAAGCCTGAAAAAGTTATAGACCATAGAAAAGATGAATGGCTAAAGTTAGGAGGTAAGCTAGTTACTAGAATAGTATTAGATGCAGATAAAGGTATAAGCCAAGACCCTAATGGAAAAAAGTTTCCTCCGTATAAAGAATCTTACGCAATTAAAAAGAAGGCAGGAAAAGCTACACCAAAAGGCGTTTCATCAAGTAGGCAAATAAATCCACCAAATTTAAGAGCTAGTGGAAAAATGCTAGGCTCAATATCTGCCAAAAGACCTACAAAAGATTCTGTAGAAATACATTATAGAGAAGGTGAAAAGGTACAAGGAAACGCAAACCCTCCAGCAAGATTTAAAAAGAAAAAAAGAAATATCTATGGATTAAATGATAATAATTGGGAATTTGCCAAAGATTATATTAATGGCATTATTGACAAGAAAATTACAAAGTTTAACAGAAAGAAAGTTATATTGGAGGTTAAATTTTAATTATTATTCTTAGAGGCGTTTTAAAAAATGTACACATTATAGTAAATTTAACTAAATAAAAGAGGAAGACAGGATGTCTGAAGAACAAACACAGAACGTGGAACCCCAGCCAAAGGCTTATGTTGAAAGACCAGTGGTGGAAAAAAATACATCAACAGAGGTGGCTACTCAAAGCCAGGAAGCTGACTTAGATATACCCGACTACGGACAGCTAGTACAGGAAAGTAAAAAGTATAGAAAACGGGCACAAGAATCCGAAGCACGATTAGCTAAACTTGAAAAGCAACGTGAAACTGATAGGCAAAAGCAACTGGAAGAGCAAAACGAATGGCAAACATTAGCAGAAGAAAGACAAGCTAGACTGCTAGAGATGGAACCAATGGTAGAACAATTCCAAGCAGATGAAGCAAATCAACGTGAAAAGATTCTTAGTGATTTAACTGAAGAGGATAGAGAGGCTTTTGGTGACTTACCATTATCAAAATTAAGAGTCTTACATTCTAAATTAATTAATAAAACTAATAGCATACCTGCAACAAGTGGAACTCCTGCACGTTCAATTAATCCAACGAATCAAGACTGGACTAAAATGAACACATCCGAAAGAAGGGCGAAATGGAGCGACATAGTTAAGGGCTATGCTTTAAACAAAAGATAAGAGGCTAATATAAATGGCAAATTATTATGGATTTACTGGAGATGTTACTCAGAAATCTGATGTGGATGTATTCGTACCTGAGCTATGGTCGGATGGTGTTTACAGATATTTTGAGAAACAACTCATATTAAAACCTTTCTTTGACGACTACTCAAGTTTAGTTCAAGGAAGAGGGGATGTTTTACACATACCAACTATGCAAGAAGTTGCAACCGCAGACAAAAGTGCAAATGCTTCTGTTGATTTTACTGCTAATGTAGAAACAGATATAGATTTAGCAATAGACCAACATAAGTATGCAGCAAAGTTGTTTGAAGATATAGCAATGATACAGTCAAATGAGCAGTTATTTGATAAGTATGCTCAAAGTATGGCGTATGCATTGGCTAAAGCTGTAGACACTAAAGTTGAGGCATTATTAAGAACTTTAGGAACTACTCAAACTTTGGCTTCAGATAATTCGTTATCTAACGCTGACGTTGAAACTGCTCTAGGAACCTTAATGTCTAACGATATTCCACAAGACGAATGTGCATTTTTTGTTAATCCATTAATGTACGCAGACCTTATGAACTCCAAAGCATTTGTAGCTGCACCAAATAGTCCAGCTAATTTTGCTACATCTGGAGCTTTAGGAAATATCGTTCCAACTGGTTTTGCTGATAATTCAGTTATGAATACTGGTCAAGTAGGGAATCTTTTTGGAATCCCAGTTTTTACTTCTAGTTTGATAGCTACAGCAACTTCGACAGGTACTCACGCTGGTTACTTATGTCACAAGTCTAGTATTGCCTTAGCAGTACAACAGGATATTCGTGTACAGAGTGAATATGATGTATCTTACTTAGGCACTAAAGTGGTAGCCGACATCATTTATGGTGGAGTTATTACTACTTCTAACCACGTTAAAGGAATTGAACTTTTAAATCCTTAAACCTAGTTAAGTAAAAGAATTTGGGGTGGTATTTATTGCCACCCTATAATTCAAAAGGAAGATTATGATAATATTAAAGAAAGATAAGCATTATAGACATACTGGAGTAGCAGAAGAAGCTCTGGAATTAATCGAAAATGGCTATGAATTACTAAAAGGCGCATCTTTACTAAAGAGTGCTAAAATAAAGCCAAAAACAAAGAAAAAGCCTATAAAAAAGAAGTAGTAATTAGCAGGCTCGTTCATGGTAACCATTAACCTTAGAGAGGAAGAGAAAAATGGCAACATCAAACTTACATAAATACTCGGCTCAAGAAGCCTTAAACAGACTTGGTGGAGGTGGCTATGATTACGTCACAAACGCTACAGTTAATTCTCACGTTTATTGTGCGATTCAAGCATTGTCTACAGATTGCGTTATTACTGCAACATCATCAGATACAGATATATGGGATACACTTACTAGCGTAACAATTTTAGCGGGTCAAACAATATATGGCGAATGGTCTTCAGTAGCAGTAGCTAGTGGAGATTTTGCTTTAGTTTATAGAAAGTCTAGCTAGGAGGCAATATGGCAAATTTACATAAAAGAAGTGTACAAGAAGCATTAAACGCCACGGTGGGTGGAGTTTGGGGCGTAAATTCGGCTGGTACAGCTGGTTCTAGTGCAGACGTGGCAAATACTATTCATTTATCTTTGGCGACTATGACGAGTACATTAGGCGTTTATAGTGCAGTTGAAATTTATTTTAATTTTGCTGTAGCTGAAACAAGCGTAAATGCTAGTAATGATATGATAATTCCTAAAAATACAATGGTTTATTTAACAGTGCCAAGAGGCTTGGGAAACGATATTCATTTTAACTACAACTCAACCAGTACAACTACTGGAGCAGTTAGAACAGTGGAGATTTAGATGCAGAGTTCAATGGTTAAGTCTATTACTGAGGATTTTGGTAATGGCGGTACAATAGATGGCGATATAGTAATCACAGGAGACCTACAAGTAAATGGCGGTGGTTCACTATCTTTTGATGAAATAATCCAAGGTACACAAGTAATTGATGTAACCAATACAGAAGCCTTATTAGTTCGTAAGAATGATGATGGTGGAGATGTCTTTGTTGT
>TARA_R110002049_G_scaffold39374_3_pt1 | contig 22923 bp, 19 predicted proteins | sample TARA_R110002049 | Tara Oceans TARA_R110002049 (sample SAMEA4396941) | marine metagenome | biome: Polar Biome; feature: [SRF] surface water layer (ENVO:00010504); material: water (ENVO:00002006), including particulate matter (ENVO:01000060) such as... | depth 5 m
TAATATTGTTTTTCTCACATTTAATAAAAAATCATTGCAATAACCTGATTAATAACAGTTTAAATAAAATTTTAGATTTCAAAATTTTGCATAAAAAACCAACTCTCTCGAGTTGGTTTTAATTTTCAAAAATCAATTAATTACCCCTCGCAACTCGTACATTCCTTCTTTTGCTTAAACTTCTGTGCTGCATTCATACTGTGTTGGTAGTACAATGATTTTACACCTAATTGCCAAGCGGTTACGTATAATTTATTTATATCTTTTACAGGCATATCTGGATGCACCATAATGTTTAAAGATTGTGATTGATCAATGTGGTTTTGTCTGTTTGCCGCCTGATAGATAATTGTCATTTGGTCAATTTCAGAATAGGTTTTAAACACATCTTTTTCGTGATCTGTTAAACCTTCTAAATGTTGTACAGAACCATCGTAATCGCGAATGCTTTTCCAAACATCACTAGTGTTCATTCCTTTATCTTTTAGAAGCTCTAATAAATAAGGATTCTTAATCGTTGTTTTAATTTTTGCAATATCCTTTACATAACTATTAGACCAAATTGGCTCAATACCTTGTGATACTTGTCCTAAAATAAAAGCTGAAGATGTTGTTGGTGCTACAGCATTTAAAGTTGTATTACGTCTTCCGTAACCTTTTAATACTTCTGGCTCTCCAAATAACGTTGCTAATTCTTCTGATGCTTTAACCGATTTATCTTTAATTGTTTTAAATATCTCACTATTTAAATCAAACGCTTCCTTACTATCAAAACCTACCATTTTAGATTGTAATAATGAGTGCCATCCTAAAGCTCCTAAACCTAAAGCTCTGTTTTCTTTAGCAAAGTTATAAGCTTTCTCCATAAACATAAATGTATGTCTATCGTCACGGCTATCAGAATCTCTATAAACTTCTAATTTTGTAATAAACTCCTCTAAAACGGCATCTAAGAAATATACCATTGTTTCAACAGCATCAGTATCTTTCCACTTATCATAATGTAATAAGTTTATAGAAGACAATACACAAACAAAAGACCAACGGTCGTTTGTAGGTAACATAATTTCTGAACACAAGTTACTTGCGTAAATTTCATGTTTTTTATCTCTGTAAACATCTGGAGCTGTATTATTAGCATTATCCTTAAAGAAGATATAAGGATATCCTATTTCGCCTCTACGCTGTAAAACTTTTGCCCAAATAGCACGTTTATCAGAATCACCATCAATCATTTCTTGCATCCACTCGTTACCAACAGTAACACCATGCGTTAATTCTTGTATTGGATTTCCTTCTGTTCCTATTTCTAAAAACTCATTGATATCTTGATGCTCTATTGGTAAATATGGAGAAAAACGACCTCTTCTTACTGAACCTTGACTCACAACATCAACCATTTTTTCAAACAATTGCATAATGTGAACTGCACCAGAAGACTCACCATTATTTTTTACAGGAGCACCTCTGTGTCTTAATTTACCAAAGTAACCAGAAGTACCACCTCCTAATTTAGACATCATACCAACTTCTGACTGTGTATATAGAATATCTCCCATATCATCAGAAATATGTGAACCAAAACAACTAATTGGTAAGCCACGTTTTTTTCCAAAGTTTGACCAAACTGGAGATGCTAATGAGTAATAACCTTCAGCCATGTAGCCATAAAACTTATCTGCAAAACCATCGATACCTAATATTTTTTCTGCATTATTAGCTATTTCTCTAATTCTTTCTTCTGGTGTTGTATCACCTGTAAGATAACCAGAGGCTAAAAATTGACGACTATGATCAGTTAACCATTTTATTTCTGGTTCTGATTTTGCTTCTTTAATAGCTTCTTTTCTAGCTTTGATTAAGTCATCGTGGCTAGATGTTGTTGTTGTTTTAGTTTCTTGAATCACTTTGTGTTTGATGTCTTGGTTCATATGGTCGTTAATTAATTAAAATAGGTCGTCTCCGGTTACACTTTTTTGTCTCTTTGCATAGTTTATTGAACGCTTCACGAAGAAATCTCCATGTTTTGTTCCTATAATTTCGTCGTCAAACCATTCGGTTTGCACTAATAATTCTTCATTTACATCAAATACTTTTTCGATGCCAATACTTTCTAATGAATTATTAAATCTGTTTTTAATAAATTCATTAATAACATTTTTAGGTAAGAACTCTAATTCTCCTGCTTCAAAAATCCAATCCACAAGTTTACTTTCAGATACAAAAGCTTCTTCACATAATTCTCTTACTAAAGCACTATGTTCTGCATCAAACCATGTTGGGTTTTCATTTTTGATAATTTTAATAATATCAATTCCGAAATCTCCGTGAATTTGCTCTTCTTTTGAAGTTGCTTCAACCACATTAGAAACACCCTTTAGCATGTTTTTATGTTTATTGAAAGCCATAATGATTAAAAACTGAGAGAATAAAGACACATGTTCTATAAATAGAGAGAACAATAAAATTGACTCTGCATACTCTTTATTATCTTCACTTTTAGCATTTTTTAAAGCGGTTTCTAAATAATGAACACGTCTCATTATTACCGGCTTTTTCTTTAGGTTTTTAAACTCGTTATTTAAGCCTAAAATCTCTAATAAATGTGAGTAAGCATCATGGTGACGTACTTCACTTTCTGCAAATGTTGCTCCTACAGATCCGATTTCTGGTTTCGGCATTTTATTATAAATCTCACCCCAAAAAGATTTTACTGCAACTTCAATCTGCGAAATCGCCAACATTGTGTTTTTAATAGCGTTTTGCTCTACAACAGTTAATCTTGTTTTAAAATCTTGAATATCACTAGTGAAATTAAATTCAGAATGAATCCAATATGAGTGTCTAATAGCATCAACATATTCGTTAAGCTCAGGATACTCGTAAGGTTTTAAATTAATACGTTTTTCAAAAATATTTGTCTTTCTACTACGTGCTTGCTCATCTCTATATAAGATGTATGCTTTTGCTACACCATGGAAAGAACTTTCCATTAATTTCTCTTCAACAAGATCTTGTACTTCTTCTACTGTAGGTAAATATTTATGATCTCTTCCTTTTCTATCCAATAAGGTTTGTAAAACTTTTACAGAAATAGTATTTGCATCTTCCTTACTACCATTTCCTACAGACATCATAGCCTTTTCAATAGCATTAGAAATCTTATTTAAAACAAACGGACTTGTTTCGTAATCTCTTTTTATAATCTGCGTAATCTCCATATTTTTTAATTTATAAGCCTAAGAAGGTGTTAGAATGAAATACAATCACTCGAAATCTCAATAGGTAATTCCGTAAAACGTTATTTAATTTTTCCTTGATTAGGGATAAAAGAGGCGAATTTTTAACACTTTTTCTAAATCGAAGTTTAGATAAAACAATATTATTTTGCCTTGAACAAAGATTGACATTTGTTGTTAAAAAAGAAAGGGGTTTTAGTAAACGTTGTCAACAAGTTTTTAACAAACTCTTGTAATGCCCATAAAATGGACATTTCTTTAAAATATTAGATAACACGCAGGTTTTGAGTGTTTTAAAGATAAAAAATAAATCTTATTTCTGTAGGTTTTATCATGTTAAAACAATGCCTAACAACGGAGTTTATTGGTGCTGATCGATGAAGAAATTAGTAAGTTAACAAAACAAAAAAGAGCGTTATACCAACGCTCTTTTTTCCCTAATAACTAACTTATATTAATGAAACTCAATTTTAACAATTGACCATTAATAATTAACACTGAATTGAAAAATTAGAATAGCAAGTTCCTAATTCTCCTAACTAATAGCTTGAAACTGTCTTAAGCAAAACCCTCATAATGCTATATAAAAAGACAGTCCCTATAGCTCAAATATCATTATAATATGCTTATTATCAAATTCCTAATGTATAAGTGGTAAAAAAAAGTGTATAACTGGCGATGCTATTTATTCAATATAATTTTTAGCATACTATACATAAAACCGTGCATTGCATACATATTTACATTCATTATATTTATTATATATATATCTTTATATGAAATACTTACAAGCATGTTAAAAGCAGTAATCGTAGATGATGAGCCCAAAGCCATCCAAAGTTTAATTTGGGAACTTAGTAACTTCAATCAAGAAATTGAGGTTATTGCTTCATTCACAAATCCGGATGAAGCTTTAAAGTACCTCAACACTAATACACCAGATTGTTTGTTCTTAGATGTGCAAATGCCTACAATTGGTGGTTTTCAGTTCTTGGAGCAAATTAATCATTCAGATTTTGCTGTTATTATTACTACTGCTTATGATGAGTACGCTATTAAAGCTTTAAAACACGAAGCTATTGACTACCTTTTAAAACCGATAGATTCTGACGATTTAAGAGATTGTATAGCAAAAATTAAAAAGCATAGTGAGCGCGTTATTAACTCTGAAAATTTAGAACGTATGCTCACAAATTTCAATTCTAAATACGATAAAAAACGTATTACAATTAATACAGATGGCAAACTACTTTTCTTAGACGTAGACGATATTATTTATATTGAGTCTGATGGAAATTACAGTACTTTATTTTTACAAAACCAGAAAAAAATAGTCCTCACAAAAAAGCTAAAAGAAGTTGACGCAATTTTACCAGAGCATTATTTCTTTAGAATACACAACTCTTATATTATTAACTTAAACAAAATAAAAGCATTCATAAAAAACGAAGGTTATGTTATTATGGATAGTGATCACAAAATCCCTGTAGCAAGGCAGCGCAAATCAGATTTTTTAGAAAAACTATAAGTACATGACATCTTATTCCCCAAATAAACTATTTAGCTTTTGTTTTTTCATTTTATGTTTTGCCCTAAGTGCTTATGCACAAGATTCCACTTTTCAAAACACTTTATCTTATATAAAAGAACACAAACCTTCACAATACGCAACATTAGATTCTATACTAAAACCTTTTGAGAGCGATAGTTTAAAGATGAAACAATTGTTTAAGAATTCTAAAACAAGCAACTATTACGCAGCCTCATGTTATGCATTAAATGCATTAGGTATTATAAACAGAAACATTTCTAATTACAACACTTCTATTAAATATCACGAAAATGCACAGAAGTATGCTGACTCGGCTAAAAATGTTGAATTAAAAATCATTAGCCTCAACATGATTGGAGTTGCCTATAGACGCATGGACGTTATTAAACCTGCTTTAGATTACCACACAGAAGCCTTAAAAATTGCCTATTCTGCCACTAATCCATCGAGTACCATAAGACGAAGTATTGCTGTTTCTCAAAATAGTATTGGTAATATCTACATGGCTTTAAAGCAATACGATTTAGCAATAACTCAGTTTGACAAATCACTTAAACTTGAAGAACAAGACAACAATAAATTAGGTCTTGCTATTAATTATCATAACATTGGTTATGCCGAAGAAGCTAAAGGAAATTTAAGTGCTGCACTAACTAATTATCAGAAATCATTAGACTATAATAATGCTATAGATTCTGAAATTGGTCGTGTTATTTGCTACAATAGTATTGGAGGTATTTACCTTAAGCAAGAAAATTTTGAAGAAGCCGAACCGATTATTAGAGAAGCCTTAGAAAAAGCTCTAAACTTAGATGACCAGTTTTACATCACATCTTCTTATCTTAATTTAGGAACTCTAGAGTTTCAGTTAAATCAATTTTCTATTGCCGAAAAAAACTTAAAAAAAGCACTGAATATAGCCAGCTCTTACAATCTTAAATCTTCTGTTGCCGACGCAAGTAAATTACTTTCTAAAATAAACGAGAAGAATAAAAAATATGATGTTGCACTAGACTATTATCAAAAAGCCGTAGAAATAGAAAACACCATTTTAACTGAACAAAACCTTCAGTATGTTAATGACATTGTTATTGAATATGAAAATGAAAACAAAAACAACCAAATTAAAGCCTTAGCTCTAGAAAACGAAGCTGTAAGACTACGATTAGAACGTAACAAAAATATATTATTATTCACCTCTTTATTAATCGCTATTTTAGGAACTATTTTATTTATAATGAATAGAACTAAAGCCTTAAGACGCGACAAACATATCTTAACCTTAGAACAAGATATGCTACGAAGCCAAATGAATCCTCATTTTATTTTCAACTCTTTAAATTCAATTAAGCTTTACATCATTAATAATGAAAAAGAAAATGCGGTTTACTATCTCAATAAGTTTTCAAAATTAATCCGAAAGATTTTAATGGCTTCAAAAGAAAAAGAAACCTCTCTTGAAGATGAATTAGAAACAATGAAACTCTACATGAATATTGAAAACATTCGGTTCTCTAACGAAATAGATTTTAAAATTAATGTTGATCCATCTATAAATACTGAAATAACCAAAATACCATCTTTAGTGCTTCAACCATTTTTAGAAAATTCATTATGGCATGGCTTATCATCAAAGACAGATAATAAAAAAATTGAATTAAACGTCTTTAAAAAATCTTCAAAATTTATTGTTGTAGAAATTGTTGATAATGGCATTGGTAGAATTGCATCTCAAAAAATAAAAGAACAAAAGAAACTAAAAAGAAACTCAGTTGGTATTGATATTACCAAAGCCAGGTTAGCTAATTTTTCAGAATCTTTTGAGGATAGCTATAGTTTAAAAATTGAAGATTTATACACGGACAATTCTCCGAGTGGAACAAAAATTTCGCTACTAATACCTACAAACAAATTAAAAAACAAAGTATAGAGTCTAACCTCCAAAAGCACCCAACATTGAACCATATTTTGTAGTATCTATAGAAAAATCTGTTTCTACTAAATCCACACATTGCATCGTCATGTTGTTTTTAGATTTCTTTTTATCCTCATAGGTCATTTCCATCATTAAGCCATTTTCTGCATATTTTTCCATTATAGAGGCATCAAATCCTTTAGGCATATTTTTTACATTAGATCCAAAAGCTTTATTAAAACTCACCGGAACATCGTCTGTTATATAAAACGTAATTTTAACTTTATCATTCTCACTTACATAACCTTCGCACTCATAACCATTAATTGTTTTAGAGTCTATTTCGGTAAACGTGTAATCAGACATATCATCCTCTGACTGAAAATCTGATGCTTTCAGTTTTGTTTTTTGAACCACATTTTTACCCATCATTTCCATAAACATTGCAGAAATTTCTAAATCTGCATCCATAACCATAAATATTTTGGTGTCTTCACTTCCTTTATTCATTTCAGCACTATCAAAACCAAAATAGCTTTCATCTTCACTGAGATAATAGTCAAAAGTTATGTCGCCTTTCTTATGAGTCATTTTTAATTTATAGATATAATCGAAATCGTAAGAGTCAGGAAGTTCTACCTTACTAGCTTTTCCGAATTGTGCAAATGCAGATTGCAATACAAAGAAGCAAATTAGAAATGAAATGGGTTTTGAAATGCTTGAAGTTTTCATGAGAGAAGAATTTTAGATTAATTAATTAAAACTTTATGAGTGTATACTGAAGTTTCGGTATTAACTTTTAATACGTATAAACCGGAATTTAAATGGCTTACATCCAAATTATCTGATGACCTTACATCTGCCACCCGTTTTCCTAAAACATCAAAAAGCTGAAGCCTATTTATGGATTGATTTGAAACGACGTTGATTCTGTTTTTTACAGGATTTGGATATATATTTAAATCTGCACTTAATCCTACATTTTCAACACTCAAAACATCTGGATAAGGAATATACTCTGTTGCAAAATCACTGTCTATAAGTTTAAAAGCTGTTATAGAAGCATGTGTCCAAATACTACCTTCACTATCTATAGCTATAGCCAATGGTCTGTAATGATCTAAAGCTGGCAATATTGAATTTGTATTTTCTAATCTAACATTTGTTATAGTAGGATTTATATCCGTCGGATTCTCTATTGTTGTAATTGACGCACTATCATTATTTAGTAAATACGCTTTTCCGTTAGTATCTATTACGATATCTTTTAAGTTATATATTTCAGGGTAATCAGCAGCTTTAAATTCGTAAAACACACCTGACTCTTCATAAATTGCGGCTGTAGAACCAAGAAACCAAACACCTCCATTTGGAGCAGCTACGACTTTTTGTATTGTAAAACTACCAATAGATGACATGTCGAAGGTAGTAGATGTAAGTGTAGAAATATTAAACTTTTTTATGTCTAACGTACCTGTATACTTCATAAACCAAACATCTGCATTATCGTCTACCGCAAAATAGTTGGCACTTAGATACCAATCTTCATCTAAATCATAAGAGTTTAACAAAGTATCATCCTCATAAACATCAATCCTTTTATTTGATTTATCAAAAACCCAAATCTGATTTGCAACACGTTTCATATCGGTAGCTTGATTTGCAAGTTCTTGAAAAGAGATTGCATTTGGGAAATCAATCTTTTTCAATTCAGTAGGACTTCCACCTCTAACAATCGCTTTATCATCATCATCTACAACACCCATAAAACTCAAGTTTTCAATATCAATTAATTGATGATTGTCATTAGCATCTCTATAAACAACCACATCATCGTAACCATTAAACCACCATACACCTCCATTATTGTCTGGCATATTTTCAGTAAACCTTCTGTTCATTCTATTTGACAGATTACCGTCTGCATTATCATTTCTACCAGACCATATCCCATTTGAATTAATTATAACTTCATAATTAGCATTACTTCCTGAAGAATAGTCGAGAGACGTAAAATAAAATTGATTATTTCTATAATAAATTTCACTCGGATTATAAGTCATTGGAACACTCAAATTTGAAAAATCAGTCAATGGGAGTAAATTCCAAGTTGCTACATTCCCAAGAAATGACAATTCCATGATACCAGAGTAATTAGATGCATTTGCCCATATTACGTTACTATCACTTATCGCTATATTCTGAAATGAATAATTAACAGCCGCATTACTTTCGGATACTAACTGATACATATCGTAGGTATCATCCGCCACATCAAATTTCACTAATCCACCATCAGAACTACTATTACTGAGGGCTAACCATAGATAACCATCAGCATCAAATTGCAAATCGTTTACTCTATCAAAAGGTAAGCTAGGCGTTGACAAAGTATTATATGCTGTTGTCGAAAAAGTTGTAACATCTATTTTAAAAAGTCCATTTATACTCCCAACATATAAATGATTGTCGTTATACATTAATGTTGAAGTATCTACACTAGCGCTAATATTACCTGCGGTAGTAAGCTCTAATACATAGGTTAAACTCACGCCATCATATGAAAACAAATAACGTCCATTACCTCCACCTCCAGAAGCGATGATCCACGTTAAAGACCTAGAAGCATCATAGGCAAATAAATATGGGTATCTATTATCAGGGAAGTTAACAGGAGATAGCGTTTTTTGCACTCTATCATATAGATTAAAACCATAACTTGCATTTGAAGCTTGAATAATCACCTTTCCATCTGGCAATACTAGTCCATTTCTAATACTTGCTGTATTGGTCCAATCGCCTTGACTACTATATGTAGGAATAGCAATATTTGGAATATTCTCCCAAGTACCATCTGCATTTCTAATTGACAATCCATTACGAGTAACATAATACTCATCATTGTTATAATTATTAGGTAGCATATGTCTAACACCTCTATCATTTAAGCCATAACTCCGCTCTACAACACCGAGATTATTTGCTTTATCACAAAATGTAAGATTATCCGTCGCTTCCGGAATTAAATTGCCACATTGATTTGGATAAAATGCGATTTTTGTACCTACGACAAAGGCTTCTGTTTTTGTGATTTGAGCAGTAGTTTGAGTAGCATATAACAATGCTAACAACATAAACAACTTAATTTTCATAGCTGATATTTAATTGGTTAAGCTGAAAATTAAGTTACTTTAATGAATCTTTTGATTGAAAATGTATAGTTGGAACTAAATATTGTAAAACCAGAAAATAATCTGGTAAATTAAAGGATTATTGTTTTTTCATGCTCTCAGCAACCTTCTCTAGCTCAGCATACCAATCTTCTCCAAATTTTCTAATCAAGGCCTCTTTTACAAATTTGTAGACAGGTACTTGCAACTCTTTACCCAAAGTACAGGCGTCATCGCAAATTTCCCATTTATCGTAATTAACACCAGAAAATTCGGTGTATTCTCTCACTCTAATTGGATACAAGTGACAAGAAACAGGTTTTTTCCAAGAAATCTCTCCTTGGTTATAAGCTTCTTCTATTGCACAAAGCGCAGTGTTTTTCTCATCAAAAATCACATATGCACAATCAGCTCCATTTATAAGAGGTGTTTCTAATTCATCAAAATCAGTCTTTATTGATGTACCCTGTTTTTCAATAGCATCAATACCTTCTTGACGTAAAAATGGTTTTACTTTAGGATATATATCTTCTAAGATTTTTACCTCATCTGCAGCTAAAGGCGCACCTGCATCTCCATCAATGCAACACGCTCCTTTACAAGCCGAAAGATTACAAACAAAATCTTTTTCTATAATATCTTCTGAAACTATGGTTTTTCCGAGTTGAAACATGCCACAAAAATACTCAAACTTATGCTATATCAAAGTTGAATTATTATTAATCGTAATTTAATATTGAAAATCTTTAATAATATCGCACCTTTGCAAAAAATTTCAGAAATTGATCAAAACTCAAAGCATTAACACTTTGAATTTAAGTCAATTAAAATTCATTTCAGACGAATAATTTAAATTTAAAATATTAAAAAAATGGAATTAAATTTTAAAGAAATATTTACAGCTTTTATGATTCTTTTTGCAGTTATTGATATTATTGGAAACATTCCAATTATAATAGACTTACGCACAAAAGTAGGCCATATACAAAGTGAAAAAGCATCTATTATAGCTGGTGTTATTATGATTATATTTCTGTTTGTAGGAAAGAGTCTTTTAAACCTAATTGGTATAGACGTTAATTCTTTTGCTGTAGCAGGTGCATTTGTCATCTTTTTTATTGCTTTAGAAATGGTATTAGGTATTACACTTTATAAAGATGATGACCATGACGCAATGACTGCTTCAGTATTTCCTTTAGCATTTCCCCTTATGGCAGGTCCAGGAAGTTTAACAACATTGTTATCTTTACGTGCAGAATTTGCTATTGAAAATATTATTGTCGCCGTAGTTTGTAACGTAATTGTAATTTATATTGTTTTAAAAACATCATCAAAAATTGAACATATTATTGGTGCTAACGGAATAAAAATTATAAGAAAAGTTTTTGGTGTAATTTTGTTAGCTATTGCAGTAAAACTATTTGCTCATAATATTAAGGAGTTATTAGCCTAATACTATTTTAAAACATGAAGATATTCACTATTATTTTTTCAGTTATCGCAGTTGCACTTATTATTTTTAATGCTACAAAATTAAATTTCAATGCCCTTCTTAAAGGTGAAAGTCAAACAGCATTGATTACAATAGTAGCAGCACTTTGTGCGATTCTATTATTACAAATCCTAAGAGTTTCAAAGAAGATTGAGAAATTAAGTAAAAAACGATAATGAATTTTGATGCTTTAATTATTGGTGGTGGAGCAGCTGGTTTATCTTGTGCTTTGGTTTTGGGCTCTGCAAAAAACAAACCTTTTACAGAAGGAAAACGTATTGGTATTATAACACACCAAAAGACATCACATCTTCAAAATGCATTATTTAATAATGTTTTAGGGTTACAACCAGGCACACTTGGTAGTGACATTTTAGAACAAGGTAAAGATCAACTCAACTCGGTTTATCCTCACATTAATCAAATTGATAATGAAAAGGTAGTTTCAGTAACAAAAAACAATGAAGGCTTTACAATTGAGACAAATAAAAATACTTACAATTCTAAAATTGTAGTTATCGCTGTTGGTTACACCAATTTAATGACTATAAATGGTTTAGAAAGCTATATAGAACCTCATCCAAGAGCTGTAATAGAAAAAGATAGAATTTGGTTAAAAAACACAGACCATCTTATTGAAAAAAACTTATATGTTGCTGGCACTTTAGCGGGTTGGAGAAGTCAATTTGCTATAGCTAGTGGAAGTGGCGCACATGTAGCTACTGATATTTTAACCCTTTGGAATAACGGTAAACACACCAAAGTACACGATAAAATTTAGTAACCTTTAATCTTGAATAAAATTTGGATTTTCAGCGCTTAAGAGTATCACTTCTTGCACCATAATATCTTCTTTATTTATAATCTCTTCAAAAGCATTATCGTCAAATAATTGTCGTGCTAAGGTTGCTTTTATAATGCGTCTTATTTCATCATTATAGGCTACAAATGTGATATCTGTTCGCTCTCTTTTATTAACATAATTTTGAAAATTCACGACAATATCATCGCTAACTTCAAAATTATTAATAAAATCATACTTGGAAATATTTTGATAAATGGTTCTGTCTTTGTCTAATTCTTCAAACACAAAATAGCCAAAATGACCACGTCTTCTTAAATAGTTTATTGTTTCATTATCAAACAAACGATCTACTGGCACAAATACATCTGGTATAATGCCTCCTCCTCCATAAACCACTTTTCCTTTTGGTGTTGTAAACTTTAAGGAGTCGTCTACTTCAATACTGCCTTCATCTGCTAATTCTCCCGTTCTTAATCTTTTTAGATAATCACTGTAATAATCTTCATTAGCACCATTGACATAAGGTTTTTGAATGGAACGACCTGTTGGTGTATAATATCTAGAAACGGTTAATCTTACAGCACTTCCGTCACCTAAAGACATTTCGCGTTGTACTAAACCTTTTCCGTAAGAACGCCTTCCAACTATAATTCCTTTATCATTATCTTGAAGTGCACCTGCAATAACTTCACTTGCTGAAGCTGAATTCTCATTAATTAAAATATAAATTTCTCCTTCTTCAAAATCACCACGACTTGTTGCATACGTTCTCTCTTCTCTTCCTTTTTTATCTCTTGTAAATAAAATGAGTTTATCATCTACTAAAAATTCGTCTGCAATTTGTTCTGCGATGCCTAAAAAGCCACCAGGATTATCTCTTAAATCTAAAGCTAATTTCTCTGCTCCTAAATCTTTAAGTTCATCTAAAGCTTCTTTAAATTCTTTAAAAGTAGTTTCAGCAAAACGATTCATTTTTATATATCCTAAATCATCCGTAAGCATATAGGCTGCATCTATACTTTTAATAGGAATTTCTTTACGTCTTACTTCAAACTCTAATAAATCATCTTCTCCTTTTCTAAAAACCGTAAGTTTAACTTTACTGTTTTTTTCTCCTCTAAGCTTTTCGCCTAATAATTCGTTATCAATTTTACGACCATAAAGCGTATCTCCATCTGCATATAATATGCGATCTCCACTCATTATACCAGCACGTTCACTTGGACCACCTTCTGTAGGTTTTACAACAGCAATGGTATCTTTATAGGGATAAAAATTAATACCAATACCAACAAAATTACCTTTCATGTTTTCGGTAATGCGCTCTAAATCTTCCTTTGGAATGTAAGATGAATGTGGATCGAGATTGTTTAAAATACCATTAACCGTAACGTCAACAATGCTATCTGTATTTACCTCTTCAACGTATTCGTAATCTATATAATCTATTAACCTGTTGAGCTTATCCTTTTTACTATTGGTAGAAAAAAGATTATCTGAAGTATCTGAAAAATTTAATCTACCACCTATAATCACACCTGCTGCAATTGCAACACCTATAATAAGTGGTATGTATTTATTTTTTGTTGCCATTAAGCTTTTAAGTCTTCTATAAGTTCTAGTTCAATTCCTGCTTTTTCAAGAAAATCAATTCCAGAACAATCCTTATAGCCTTCATGATAAACCACCCTTACAATACCTGCTTGATGAATTAACTTACTACATTCCTTACATGGAGACAAAGTAATATATAAAGTTGCACCTCTACAAGATTGCGTAGATGAAGCCACTTTTAAAATGGCATTCGCCTCAGCATGTAAGACATACCATTTGGTATAACCTTCATCATCTTCACAATAGTTTTCAAAACCTGTTGGTGTACCATTGTAACCATCAGAAATGATCATTCTATCTTTTACTATAAGTGCTCCAACTTGTTTGCGTTTGCAATGGGATAATTTCCCCCATTCTTTTGCAATGCGTAAATAGGCTTTATCGTAACGTAATTGTTTTATATCTGACATTAAAAGATTTGTTCTTGTACCAAGTACACTTGTAAGTAACGAATATAAACGGTTAGTATTTTATAACCAATTTACTATCTGTAAAATTTAACCAAACTTTATGTATTACTGAGTAATTCGCTTCCCAAAATCATCGGAATCACTAATCCGGCTACCATAGCTGAGATTACCATTACCCAATCGCGACGTGTTACTCGAAATATGGTTTGACATAAAAACCCAATAAATAAGACGACAAATACAATGATAACTTGAGCAAGTTCTATACCTAATGCAAATTCTATGAGCAATTCTAATTTATTTTCAGATTGACCAGAAAACATTTTAAATTCTCTTGCAAAACCTAATCCATGTACAAGCCCAAAAAATAAAGTCGTAAAAAACAGCAAGCCTATCTTATTCGATTTTGCTTTTTTTCCGGTAGTAAATACATTATAAATTGCAGCAATTAAAATGGTTACAGGTATTAAAAATTCTACTAATTTTCCGTTAACCGTTACAATACTATAAGCTGCTAACACTAAGGATAACGTATGCCCTAAAGTAAACATGGTAACGAGTAAAAGCACACGTTTCCAATCTTTAAAAAGGTAAGGAACGGCTAAAACCATTAAAAAAAGGACATGGTCGTAACCATTAATATCTAAAACGTGATTCATGCCATATTGAACATTAAACCAGAAGTTATCTAACATAATTAATTCTTTGGGATTCGTCAAAGTTACAATTAAAACATCATAGGTTTCTGTTAAATAAAATGAATAAAGCTTGCTTTTTCCTATTTTCTTTCGGAATATTGTATTTCGCAAAGTTCAAATAACTTATTGAAATGTTATCAAGAAAGGCAGAGGGATTAGACCCATTGAAGCCTTAGCAACCCTTAAACTTATTAAGAAGGTGCTAAATTCTACGTAATTAACGATTCATTTATCGTTTAATTGGATAGATAACCAAACGTAATTACACTATTTATTGTAATACAAATTCTATATAACATTTTTCTATTTACTCGTCAAATTTCGACGCATTTGATTTTTGGTTTATCATAAAACTAAGTAAAACAAAAATGAGTTCAAAACACATAGAAACAGAAGCTATAAGAACACAAATTGAGCGTTCGCAATATCTAGAACATTCTAGCCCTTTATATTTAACATCGAGTTACGTCTTTGAAGATGCTGAAGATATGCGCGCTTCATTTGCAGATGAAAAAGAACGTAATATATACAGTCGTTACTCTAATCCAAATACATCAGAATTTGTAGAAAAAGTTTGTAAAATGGAAGGTGCAGAACGTGGCTACGCCTTTGCTTCTGGTATGTCTGCTGTGTTTTCAACATTTGCAGCTTTATTAAATTCTGATGACCATGTTATTTCATCTCGAAGTATTTTTGGTTCTACACAAACCTTATTTAATAACATATTACCTAAGTGGAATATCTCAACAAGCTACTTTAAAATTGATGAATTAGATACTATTGAAAGTCTAATACAACCCAATACGAAAGTGATTTATGCTGAAAGTCCAACAAATCCTGCTGTAGATATCTTAGACTTACAACGCCTAGGAGATATTGCGAAAAAGCACAATCTTATATTTATAATAGACAATTGTTTTGCAACACCATACTTACAGCAGCCCATAAAATTTGGTGCAGATTTAGTGATTCATTCTGCTACAAAATTAATGGATGGACAAGGTCGAGTTTTGGGAGGTGTCACTGTTGGTAGTGCAGACTTAATTCAAAAAATCTATCTATTTTCTAGAAATACAGGTCCTGCATTATCGCCTTTTAACGCATGGGTTTTATCTAAAAGTTTAGAAACTTTACCCGTTAGAGTCGATAGACATTGCGATAATGCACTAAAAGTGGCGACGTTTTTAGAAGCTAACGAGAATGTGAGTTTTGTAAAATATCCTTTTCTAAAATCGCATCCACAATACCAATTAGCAAAAAAACAAATGAAACTAGGCGGAAACGTCGTTGCTTTTGAAATAAAAGGTGGCATTGAAGCTGGTAGAAAATTTCTAAACGCCATTAAGTTATTATCGCTTTCTGCAAATTTAGGAGATACCAGAACAATAGTTACACATCCTGCTTCTACAACACATGCTAAAATACCAAAAGAGGTTCGTTTAGAAACAGGAATTACTTCTGGATTAATTAGAGTATCTGTTGGTTTAGAACATCCTGAAGATATTATTAACGATTTAAAACAGGCATTAGAAAATTAACGTCAGTTCGAGTGATTTTATGACATCGGAATAAAATTATATCGAGAACAAACATATACTATGAGCAATATAAAAGACGAATTACAAAAACGCATATTAGTTCTCGATGGAGCCATGGGAACCATGCTTCAGCAATATAATTTCTCGGAAGAAGATTTTAGAGGTGAACGTTTTAAGGATTACCCATCCCCTTTAAAAGGGAATAACGATTTACTATCCTTAACCCAACCGAAAGCTATTGCAGAAATTCATGCTAAATATTTTGAAGCTGGAGCTGACATCGTGGAAACCAACACCTTTTCTGGGACTACAATTGCCATGGCAGATTATGATATGGAAGATTTAGTTTACGAATTGAATTTTGAATCTGCTAAAATCGCGAGAGAAGTGGCAGACAAATTCACAAAAGAAAATCCTGATCAACCGCGTTTTGTTGCTGGCAGTATTGGACCAACAAACAAAACGGCAAGTTTATCACCAGATGTTAACCGACCAGAATATAGAGCCATTACCTTTAACGAGTTAAGAATTGCGTATAAGCAACAAGTAGAAGCGTTAATTGATGGAGGTGCTGATTTACTTTTAGTGGAAACTATTTTTGATACTTTAAATGCAAAAGCGGCTTTATTCGCTATTGAAGAAGTCAAAGAAGAACGACATATTGATATTCCAATTATGGTTTCTGGGACGATAACTGATGCTTCGGGCAGAACGTTATCTGGCCAAACGGTTGAAGCATTTTTAACTTCGATATCTCATATTCCATTGTTAAGTGTTGGCTTTAATTGTGCTCTTGGTGCGCAACAGTTAAAACCTTATTTACAGCGTTTATCTAACGAAACTGATTTCTATACCTCAGCACATCCCAACGCAGGATTACCAAATGCTTTTGGAGAATATGATGAGACACCAAAACAAATGCAACAATATATTGAGGAGTATCTAAAAGATGACCTCATCAATATCATTGGTGGCTGCTGTGGCACAAGTCCTGCGCACATCAAAGCTATTGCAGACGTGGCAAAGAACTACAAACCAAGATTAATTCAAGAATTAGCATAATGGCAAAATCTGATTGTAAGAAATACTTAACCTTATCTGGATTAGAACCTTTAGTGGTAACACCAGAAAGTAACTTCATTAATGTTGGAGAACGAACCAATGTCACAGGTTCTCGAAAATTTCTTCGTCTTATTAAAGAAGAAAAATACGATGAAGCCTTAGAAGTTGCCAGAGACCAAGTAGATGGAGGTGCACAAATTCTTGATGTTAATATGGATGAAGGCATGTTAGATGGTGTTTATGCCATGACTACCTTTTTAAATCTTATAGCTTCAGAGCCAGATATTTCTAGAATTCCATTAATGATAGACAGTTCTAAATGGGAAATTATTGAAGCTGGTTTGCAAGTGGCTCAAGGAAAATGCGTGGTTAATTCTATTAGTTTAAAAGAAGGTGAAACGCAATTTAAACATCATGCAAAACTGATTAAACGTTATGGCGCTGCATTAGTTGTTATGGCTTTTGATGAAGACGGCCAAGCCGATAATTATGATAGACGGATAGAAATTTGTAAGCGCTCATATCATATTTTGGTTAACGAACTTAAATTTCCTGCTCAAGATATTATCTTTGACCCAAACATATTTCCTGTTGCAACAGGTATGGATGAGCATCGCAGAAATGCACTCGACTTTTTTGAAGCTACCAAATGGATTAGAGAAAATTTACCTCATGCTAACGTATCTGGTGGTGTAAGTAATGTCTCTTTTTCATTTAGAGGGAACAATATAGTGAGAGAAGCTATGCATTCTGCGTTTTTATATCATGCGATTAAAAACGGAATGAATATGGGTATTGTTAACCCAACAATGCTCGAAGTTTACGATGAAATAAACAAAGATTTATTAGAACGTGTAGAAGATGTTTTATTTGATAGACGTGATGATGCAACTGAACGCCTTTTAGATTATGCCGAATCGGTAAAAGGACAGAAAAAAGAACAAGAAGACAAAGTCCTAGAATGGAGAAGCGACGCTTTACAAGATAGAATTACGCACGCTTTAGTAAAAGGAATAGATGCCTTTATCTTAGAAGATGTTGAAGAAGCACGATTATCAGCTGACAAACCAATTCATGTCATAGAAGGTCATTTAATGATTGGTATGAATGTGGTTGGCGATTTATTTGGAAGCGGTAAAATGTTTCTACCTCAAGTAGTAAAATCTGCACGAGTAATGAAAAAAGCGGTTGCTTATCTACAACCTTATATTGAAGCTGAAAAAGACGGTAAACAAGAATTTGCAGGTAAAATACTAATGGCAACCGTAAAAGGCGATGTTCACGATATTGGAAAGAATATTGTAAGCGTGGTTTTAGGTTGTAATAATTACGAAATTATTGACCTTGGTGTGATGGTTCCACCAGAAAAAATCATAGAAACAGCAATTAGAGAAAAAGTAGATATCATTGGGTTGAGTGGCTTAATTACACCTTCACTAGATGAAATGGTTTACGTCTCTAAAGCACTCGAAAAACAAAATGTAGAAATCCCACTTATTATTGGTGGAGCAACAACATCTAGAGCACATTCTGCAGTTAAAATTGCACCTCATTATAACAATACTGTTGTTCATATAAATGATGCTTCTAGAGCAGTAACCGTCGTTGGTGATTTACTAAAAAAAGATAGCAAAATTTATAAAAATCAGATTAGAGAAGAGTATGATGCCTTCCGCGAGCAATTCTTAAAACGTACTAGAAAAAAGGAATATTTGACTATTTCTGATGCTCGGAAAAACAAATTCAAAATCAATTGGAATACGTCTGAAATTGTAGAACCAAAACAATTAGGTATTCAAATTATAGATGATTTTGACATCACTAAACTTGAAGAATTTATTGATTGGTCACCTTTTTTTAGAAGTTGGGATTTACATGGCAAATATCCAGATATATTAACAGACACTATTGTTGGCGAACAAGCCACAGAATTGTTTGCTGATGCACAAGTTCTACTGAAACGTATTTTTGACGAAAAACTATTAAAAGCGAAAGCCATTTTTGGATTGTTTAAAGCCAATACGGTTAATGATGATGATATTGAGATTTCTTCTACCAGTTCGAGCGCAGTTGAGAACAAAGAAGAAATTTATAAATTCTTAACCCTTCGTCAGCAATCTAAAAAATCTGAAGGCAAACCAAACATCGCCTTATCTGACTTTATTGCACCGAAAGCCTCAGGAAAACAAGATTACATGGGATGTTTCTGTGTATCTACCGGATTTGGAACAGCAGAATTAGCAGCGCAATTTGAAGCGGAACACGATGATTATAATTCGATTATGATTAAAGCATTAGCCGATAGATTAGCTGAAGCCTTTGCAGAATATTTACATAAGGAAGTAAGAACTAAACATTGGAATTATACTAATGACGAAAACTTATCTAACGACGATTTAATTAAGGAAAACTACAAAGGAATACGACCAGCACCTGGTTATCCTGCTTGTCCAGACCATTTAGAAAAAACAATTATATGGAAACTTTTAAATGTCGAAGAAAATATCGGAGTTAAGCTTACAGAGAGTTTAGCCATGTGGCCAGCTGCAAGTGTAAGCGGTTATTATTTGGGGAATCCTGAGGCTAAATATTTCGGTCTTGGAAAGATTAAAGAAGATCAAATTGAAGATTATTCTAAACGAAGAAACATTTCAAATGAAGAAGCAACCAAATGGTTGAGTCCAAATATTGCAGATTAATAGAATTATGATTATAACCCTAGCAGGTTTTAAAAACCTTGCAGGTCAAAAAATAATGTCTATAAAAATAAGATTAAACATTAAAGAGATACCTGCTTTCGCAGGCAATAATATGAAAGTAACAGACCATATCAAAAACGCTAACGGAAAAACGCTATTTTCCTTTGAAATAATTCCACCAAAAAAAGGAAATAGCATTCAGCAACTCTATAATAATATTGAGCCTTTAATGGAATTCAATCCGCCTTTTATAGATGTTACCACCTCGAGAGAAGAATATCTATATATTGAGAAAGAAGGCCTTTTGGACCGAAAAATTACACGTATGCGACCAGGAACTGTTGGTATTTGTGCGGCTATAAAGCATAAATATGATGTAGATACGGTTCCGCATGTATTGTGTGGTGGTTTTACAAAAGAAGAAACAGAATACTTGTTGGTGGATTGTCATTACCTAGGGATTAATAATGTTATGGCTTTGCGTGGTGATGCCATGAAACATCAGCAATATTTTGAAGCTTCTAATGGTGGACATCAGTTTGCAAAAGATTTAGTTGGACAAATTCAAAACCTAAATAAAGGTCAATATTTACATGATGTTATGGAAGTTGATGGCAAATCTGATTTTTGTATTGGTGTTGCTGGTTACCCAGAAAAACATTTAGAAGCACCATCTCTTAAAACCGATTTAAAGCGTCTTAAACAAAAAGTAGATGCAGGTGCTGATTATGTAGTTACTCAAATGTTTTTTGATAATAATAAGTATTTTGAGTTTGTAGAAGCTGCAAAAGCAGAAGGCATAAATGTACCTATAATCCCAGGTATAAAACCGCTTGCCGTAAAACGGCATTTACAACTATTACCACAAGTATTTAAAATTGATTTACCTGAAGATTTAATTGATGCTGTTGATGGTTGCAAAACAAATCAACAAGTAAGGCAAGTTGGTGTAGAATGGGCAATTGAACAGTCTAAGGAGTTACAAAAAGCAGGCGTACCAGTATTGCATTACTACTCTATGGGCAAAAGTGATAATGTAAAAGCTATTGCTTCTGAGTTGTTTTAACTAAATATACTTTTTAGAATAGTAAATTACGTCTAAATAAGAGAAATAATATAGTCATTACAAAAATGAAAAAACTAAGTCCCTGTATAATTGACCGTTTATTGGCTTCAGAGGATTTTTTAGAAATAAATGTTTCTAATAGAGTAGAAATAAACAATAAATATATGACTGCATAAATTTTTATAAGTATAGTTTTGAATAAAGTGGAACCATTAAATATTTCAACATCTGTCATAACAACAAATATTAACCCTAAAAAAAACAACACTAAAGTTAAGCCTGGTAACCCTTTGTAACTTTTTTTAGGTATAGTTACATATCTTAAATTAATATTTATTATATCATTCGCATTTAAAATCATGACATCACCAGGAATACGGATTGGAATTCTTTTTTCATTTTCATTCTTTCTTTTATAAAGAAAGACTTTTGTCAGATATATATTTTTTAATTCTAATGTCTCCTTTTGTAATGTATGCTGACTTACAATTCCAGCATATAATCTAGGCTCCTCATTTGCTACGCGCAATAGTATATCTGCTCTTACTTCAAGTATTTTTCCTTTTACAATACTTTTATATTCAGGAAAATCTTTAACCTCTCCTTTAAAATAATAATTCCAACTATTACTAAATCGCATGACGGTAGACCATCTATCGGCTTTCGAAATTCTTACTAAACGATAAGATAAATTAGCTACAAGAACAGATAAACTTAATAAAATAAAGAGATATGAGGTTATGTCTAGAAGTACATTTTCATCAAATAGATTAGTAGGAATACTATTGCCTTTAAAACTATTATAGGTAGTTATTAAATTATAACTATTTAAATAGCTCTGATTTTTATAAATAAATACAGTTGCAACTTGTAGTAAAATACCAGGTAAAATACTGGCTATTAATCCATGTGTAAGACTTCTTGAATTAAATTGCTTGGTGAATTCTCCTTGAAAATAAAACCTTCGAAAGGTAATACCAGGTATTATAATGGCAATAAAAAGTACAAGGGAGTCTAGAGCTGTTGGCATTTAAATCTCTATTTCAAATTTTTCTCCAGATTTTGTTTTAAAATCAAAACTTAAGCTATCTAAAGCTGATTCTTCCTTTTCCTTTTTAATATATTCATCTACCTTTTCAGAAATCTTAATTTTATCTACTTCCGTTAAATCAAATCCAATATCATCTAAATACGCATCAAATTTATCCCTATCCGCTATAATATTAAATTGATTCTTCAATGCTTTTAAAGAATTATATAAAACAAAAGAAATATTATTTATAGTGATATTCATAAAAAAATAGTTTTACTAATAGCAATAGAACTCCAATACTACTAAGATATTACAAAAATATTAAAAATAAGATCTAATCTTAAAACTAAACCAAAATTAATATAAATGACTCAGTTTAAATAATTTTCATATAAACTATCTACATAATAGAGATTAGATTATTTCTTCTTTGTAATAACATTTAAAGTTAAACCAGTAACAATTAATAACACACCTACAACACTCCAAATAGTATAAACTTCTTTAAACCAAACTAAGCCAATAATCATTGTAAAGATAACTTCTAGATATTTTAAAGGTGTAACTTGATTGGTTTCTCCCACTTGCATGGCTTTGGTCATATACAATTGAGCAAAATAGCCAAAAACA
>TARA_R110002049_G_scaffold24009_6_pt1 | contig 22825 bp, 15 predicted proteins | sample TARA_R110002049 | Tara Oceans TARA_R110002049 (sample SAMEA4396941) | marine metagenome | biome: Polar Biome; feature: [SRF] surface water layer (ENVO:00010504); material: water (ENVO:00002006), including particulate matter (ENVO:01000060) such as... | depth 5 m
CAACATATTTATGTTGAGGCTTTTTTGTTTTCTATAGGTTTTTCTTTAATTAAAGTATAACGACAGATTTATATTTACTTAATAGAATCGTAAAATTTACTCAGGATACTCAATCCTTAGATGGTAAATATTAGCCAATTTATGTTTAAGAACTTTCTTAATGGATTGAATTTCTTTAAATGTAATATCCGCATTTAAAAACTGACCTGCTTCCATCTGCTTATCTATAATATTTTCTACAAACTCATTTATTTTAGTACTTGTAGGCTCTTTTAAGCTTTTAGAAGCGGCTTCTACACTATCACACATCATCAATATAGCTGTTTCTTTACTAAATGGTTTAGGTCCAGGATAGGTAAAATCTTTAATATCAACCAATTCATTAACAGCCTTTTCTTTCATGTAAAAATAATAAACTAAACTAGTACCATGATGTGTTCTTATAAAATCAATAACGCGATCTGGTAATTTATGTTTTTTTGCTATTTCAATACCATTTAAGGTATGCTCAATAATAATTTTAGCACTCTCCTTACTAGAGAGTTCGTCATGAGGATTAATACCAGTACTTTGATTTTCTGTAAAATACGTTGGGTTTTTCATCTTTCCAATATCATGATACAATGCTCCTACCCTAATTAACATAGCATTGGCTCCAATTTCATTAGCTGAAGCTTCTGCCAAATTCGCCACGTTTAATGAATGATGAAATGTACCTGGTGCTCTATTAGATAATTCTTTTAATAATTTAGTATTGGTATCTGATAACTCCAGTAATGATACATCTGAGACTAATCCGAATATCTTCTCATAGATATAAATTAAGGGCTGTACAAATAATGTAGCAAGGCCACACAGTATAAACAAACCAAATGTTTCCCATTTTAGTCCTGTTAATTGACCTTCGTGAATTACGAAAAAAGCAAAATAAGCAATTATGTATATAAAGGTAATTTGTCCTACAGAAATAAATAGATTTGCTCTTTTATATAATTCTGAAACAGTCAATATAGTTACCATTCCTGCAATAATTTGAAGAAACATATATTCGTAACTATTAGGTACAATAAACCCTAAAAGTAATACTGTAAGAACATGAGCAAATAAGCCTAATCTCGCATCAAAAAAGGCTTTTAAAACCAATGGTAATATACACAGTGGCACTACATATATATATTGTGAATTAAAATTAATGACTACAGTGGTTAACAATATCATTAAGGCAATATTGAAAAATATAAAAGTGACTTTAGTATTATCTAAAAAGACTTCAATTCTATACTTTCGTAAAAACAAAAGCAACATTAGCAATGCCAATGCCACTAAAAGCGTATAAGCTACAAGTACCCAATTATAGTTGGTTGTATTCCAAACATGAGACTCATATTCAGATTTTAATGAACTTAAAATATCATATTGGTCTGCTTCTATTACTTGTCCTTTTGAAACGATTAACTGGTCTTTTTCAATCTGACCTCTAGTCAAAGCTATTTTAGACAATTCTTCTTCAAGAACTTTTTGACTTAAACTTTTATTTAGACTAATATTAGGTTTAATGACATCGAAAAAAATTGAAATCATTCGCTTTTTAACATCAATGGATAGACTACTACCTAAATCCTTTTCTACAAGTTGCCGAAGTTCTCCTAATTCATTTAAACTACCATATTGCAACTCACTCTGAACTTTGTTAGAAATTGTCAACACTGCAGTACGATCATCAGAATAACTATATTCTAAATCTAAAATTCCTGGATTATATAATTTATTGACTATAAATTTCCCTTCTTTATATAAATTAGAATTTTCAATACTATATGCACTTGAGTCCTCAAATACCTGATTAAACCTAACTAAATAATTAGATAAAACCTGACTCTCCATATTCTTATTTACTTCGAAGTAAACAGGGCTTTGAGCTTCAATTTCAAGTTTTTCTTTCTCAATTTCGGCACTAGATTTCTTTATTGCAAAGTTAAAAGGTGCATATAAATTCTCTGATTGCCAAGGTTTACTTTTTTCAAAAGAATATCTAAATTTTCCTGTTTTTGGGAAAAGGTAAACTATAAATAATGTGGTAACCAAGTACAACAATATTTTGTAGCCTAAAGCGTGATTCTTATACCATTTATTAAGGAATCCATTCATATACAATCAAATGTAATAAATATTAAAATTTTAGACGGCTAATATCAATAATACATTCTAAAATCTCTTAAAAAATGTTTAATTTCGCATTAAATAACATCAAACAATTTTATTATGAACAAGGAAGTCGTTATCGTTTCTGCGGTTAGAACACCTATTGGAAGTTTTTTAGGAAGTTTATCTTCTGTACCTGCTCCAAGATTAGGAGCTGCTGCTATAAAAGGAGCTTTAGATAAGATTAATTTGAAACCAGAACTGGTCAATGAAGTCATTATGGGTAATGTAGTGCAAGCTGGTACAGGTCAGGCACCTGCTAGACAAGCTGCAATTTATGCTGGCTTACCAAATACAACACCTTGTACTACGATTAATAAAGTTTGTGCTTCTGGAATGAAAGCTGTTATGCAAGCTGCTCAAGCTATTCAATTAGGGGATGCAGATATTATTGTTGCTGGTGGAATGGAAAACATGAGTTCAATACCTCATTATTACCATGCACGTACTGGTACAAAATTTGGGCCTGCTACACTTGAAGATGGTATGCAAAAAGATGGTTTAGTTGATGCTTACGATAATAATGCAATGGGAGTTAGTGCTGATGCTTGTGCTACAGAATATAAATTCTCTAGAGAAGATCAAGATGCATTTGCTGTTCAATCTTACGAGCGCTCTAAAGCTGCTTGGGATGCTGGAAAATTTAAAGAAGAAGTAATACCAGTTAAAGTTCCTCAACGTCGTGGAGAACCTGTTATTGTTGATACAGACGAAGAGTATACTAATGTTAAAATGGAAAAGATTCCTGTATTACGTCCTGCTTTTACAAAAGACGGAACCGTCACTGCTGCAAATGCATCTACAATTAATGATGGTGCTGCTGCACTTATATTAATGAGTAAAGACAAGGCTAATGAATTAGGTTTAAAACCTATTGCAACAATAAAAGGGTATGCTGATGCTGCACACGAACCAGAATGGTTTACAACGGCACCATCAAAAGCATTACCGAAAGCGTTGGCAAAGGCTAATGTAGAGTTAAGTGATGTTGATTATTTTGAATTTAACGAAGCATTTTCTATAGTTGGATTAGCAAACATGAAAATTTTAGGATTAAACGATAGTAATGTAAATGTTAATGGAGGCGCTGTTTCTTTAGGTCATCCACTTGGATGCTCAGGAGCTCGAATTCTTGTAACATTAATTAATGTTTTACATCAAAATAATGCTAAACTAGGAGCTGCTGCTATCTGTAATGGTGGTGGTGGCGCTTCCGCTTTAGTATTAGAAATCGCTTAACCAAATTTTATGCAATACGGCATTTGCAATCTTGGCATTGTACCCATACGATTAGAACCTAGCGATACCAGTGAAATGGTAACGCAAGCATTGTACGGTGATTTTTTTAAAGTGCTAGAGCAGCGAAAAAAATGGAGTCGTATTCGCTTTGCTTTCGATAATTATGAAGGTTGGATCGATAATAAGCAATACTTAGAAATTGAAGAGTCTAATTATATTGAACTTCAATCAGCAGGTATAAAATTATCTAAAGATTTAATTGAGTTTGTTTCAGATGATTTAAACAACCTTTATCCAATTCCCGTAGGTTCAGATTTAAATGGTTTACAATTGCTAAATCATAACTTTGATGGATCTTCTTTGACTTCAAAAAGTAATAAAGAAAACATTATCAATACATCGTTTTTGTATTTAAATGCACCATATTTCTGGGGAGGAAAAACACCATTTGGTATTGATTGTTCTGGCTTTACACAAATGGTTTATAAACTTAATGGTTATTCTCTACTCAGAGATGCTTCAGAACAAGCAACTCAGGGAGAAGCTTTAAGTTTTATTGAAGAAAGCGAACCTGGAGACTTAGCATTTTTTGATAATAATGAAGGCCACATAACACATGTTGGTATTATTATGAAAGATAATTATATTATACATGCACATGGCAAAGTTAGAATTGACCGTTTAGATCATAGTGGTATTTATAACAAAGAGAAAAATATGCATACTCATAAACTCAGAGTAATAAAAAAAATAGTATAAAAAAAAGCGACTAAAATTAGCCGCTTTTTTTATTTACAAATTCTATTAGAATTAATTTCCACCAGCTGCTGCTTCCATTGATTCATATTTAGCTTTCATCGCTTTAAATTTATCAGTGTCTCCAATTGCACTATATAAATTCATTAAGTTTTTAGCTGTATTAATGCTTTCATTTAAGCTTAATGATTTTTCCAAATATGGAATAGCCTCTAAATAAAGTTTGTTTACTTTAGCTTTAATTTCATCATATTTGTTATAATTAGGAGAATTGCTTTCTAAAATAGCATTCATTTCCTCAATATACTTAGCTTCATCCGATAAAATTACAAATGCCATATTTAAGTTAGCATTATTATAATTTGGATCCACATCTAAAGCTTTTTGATAATATTTCTTTGCCTCTTCAGTGTTATCAGACTCTCCTAATAATGCTCCTAAATTATATAAGAATTCTGCATTACCATCAGCCTTTGCAGAAGCTTCATCAATCAATTCAGTAAACTTATCTTTATTACCTAGCTTTAAATAAGTCTGTGCTTGCACAACAATCAATCCTAAATCGTCTGGATTTTCAGCTCTTGCTTCTACCGTTGCTGCTAAAGCTTTTTCACTTTCTCCTTGATCCGCATAAATAAGGGCAATGTTTTTTACAATTTCAGATCTTCTAGATTCTGTTTTAACATCTCTTGGTTTAATATGTGTTTTTAAGGTTTTTACAGCGAAATCTCTTCCAGCTTTATCAGCATACAACACCTCTTCTCCAGATTCTTTATCCGTAGCAAAGTGATTCATTGCAATACCTGTATAACCTAAATCACCAAGTTCTATATAGTAACCTAATGCACTAGGATAATCATTTGCTTTTATTGATGAATAAGCTGCACTATATAAATATGAAGTGTCTTGTGGAGAAATTCTGTAGATTTTTTCAAATCTGTCAGCTGCTGCTTCAAAGTTATTACTATTAAAAGCATCATTTGCTTTGGTAATAAAAGTGTTAAACATTTTAGATTTCATATCATTAGCCTGCTCTGTATATTTTAGCTTACCAATTGAAGATTCTAATGTTTTTAATTGATCCAAAGTCTCAATTGCATCATCAATATTTGCGTCTGTACCAGCACCATTAGCATATAAAGCTTGTGCCTTCAAATAATAAAATTTTGCTTTAGACTTATCATCCATGTTTCCAATTAAGGCTTCCGCTGATGATATTGCTGCTTTGGCATCCGAGAAGTTTACATTTTTAAGTGCTTTTTCAATAGCCTTTAACTCATTCTTTTGAGCATAAGACATTGATCCAATTGCCAATAAAAGCACTAATGTCATTAATTTTTTCATCTTGTAATAAATAGTTTATTGTTTAATATTAATTTTCAGTTTCATTATTATCAATAGCCGTGCCACCCTCATTAGAGTCCTCATTATCAGTTACATTATCTTCAATAAGTTCCCCTTCTATATCTTCTATATCCTCTTCATCATCTTTCATCACTTTTGCCACAGCTGCAATAGAATCGTTACCTTTAAGGTTAATTAGTTTCACCCCTTGAGTTGCTCGTCCCATTACACGTAAATCTGCTACTGCCATACGAATTGCAATACCAGATTTATTGATGATCATTAAATCATCTTCATCTGTTACATTTTTAATTGATACTAAATTACCAGTCTTTTCAGTGATAGAAATAGTTTTCACACCTTTTCCACCTCTGTTGGTAATTCTGTAATCTTCTAAGCTAGAACGTTTTCCATATCCATTTTCAGAAACAACAAGAATGTTACTTTCCATATCATCAACAGCAATCATTCCTATAACTTCATCTGTTTTTTCATCTTGAAGTCTAATTCCACGAACACCAGAGGCATTTCTACCCATTGGTCTTGTCTTAGCTTCTTCAAAACGAATTGCTTTACCTGATTTTAAAGCCAACATTACTTGACTTTCACCTGTTGTTAACTTTGCTTCTAATAAAACATCATCTTCTTTAATAGTAATAGCATTAATACCATTAGATCTAGGACGAGAATATTGTTCTAATGAAGTTTTCTTAACCTGACCTTGTTTAGTCGCCATTATGACATAATGACTATTAATATAATCTTCATCTTTTAAATCTTGAGTACAAATGAAAGCCATCACTTTATCATCTTGCTCAATATTTATTAAATTCTGAATTGCCCTACCTTTTGAAGTTTTAGAACCTTCTGGAATTTCATAAACACGCATCCAGAAACATTTTCCTTTTTGTGTAAAGAATAACATATATTGATGGTTAGTACCAACAAATAAATGCTCTAAGAAATCTTCATTACGAGTTGTTGAAGCTTTCTGCCCAACTCCTCCTCTATTTTGAGTTTTATATTCTGTAAGCGAAGTACGTTTAATGTAACCAGCATGAGAAATTGTAATTACAACTTGTGCATCTGGTATCATATCTTCAATACTCAAGTCTCCACCTGCATATTCTATAACAGAACGACGGTCATCACCATATTTATCTCTAACAACTTCAAGTTCTCCTTTAATAATATCCATACGACGGTCTTTCCTGTCTAAGATGTCTTTAAGATCTATAATTGTTTTCATTATTTCTTCATACTCAGCACGCAATTTGTCTTGTTCTAGACCTGTCAACTGACGTAAACGCATCTCAACAATAGCTTTTGCCTGAATTTCTGACAGTTTAAATCGTTCAATTAAATTATTTCGAGCTTCTTCTGCATTAGATGATGCACGAATAATCTTAATTACTTCATCAATATTATCTGAAGCAATAATTAAACCTTCTAATATATGAGCACGTTCTTCTGCTTTTCGTAATTCATAAGTGGTACGTCTAACAACAACATCATGTCTGTGCTCTACGAAATAATGAATTAACTCTTTTAAATTTAATAATTGAGGACGACCATTGACAAGTGCAATATTATTTACACTAAAAGACGTCTGCAACGAAGTATATTTATATAATTTATTAAGTACAATATTAGGAATAGCATCACGTTTTAATACGTAAACAATTCGCATTCCATTTCTATCAGACTCATCTCTAATTGTAGAAATACCCTCTAATTTTTTATCGTTAATAATATCAGCAGTTTTCTTAATCATGTCTGCTTTATTAACTTGGTAAGGAATCTCAGAAACAATAATACATTCTCTACCCTGTACTTCTTCGATAATTGCCTTTCCACGCATTACAATACGTCCACGACCTGTATGAAAAGCTTCCTTTACACCATCATAACCGTAAATTGTTCCACCTGTTGGAAAATCTGGAGCTTTAATGTGTTGCATTAACTCATCAATCTCTATATCGTTATTCTCTATATAAGCAATGGTTCCATCTACAACTTCAGTTAAATTGTGAGGAGGCATATTCGTAGCCATACCAACCGCAATACCAGAAGCTCCATTAACTAAAAGACCAGGAATACGAGTTGGCAATACCGTTGGTTCTTCAAGAGTATCATCAAAGTTCAATTTATGATCTACAGTTTCTTTGTCAATATCTGCCAACATATCCTCAGATATCTTACGCATTCTTGCCTCTGTATAACGCATTGCTGCCGGACTATCGCCATCTACAGATCCAAAGTTACCTTGTCCATCGACTAACATATAACGTAAACTCCATTCTTGAGCCATACGTACCATTGCATCATAAACGGAAGTATCACCATGTGGATGGTACTTTCCTAAAACTTCACCTACAATTCTTGCTGATTTTTTATGTGCACTATTTGCTCTAATACCAAGTTCATGCATACCATAAAGTACACGTCTATGAACCGGTTTTAAACCATCTCTTACATCTGGTAACGCACGTGACACAATGACTGACATTGAATAATCAATGTAAGCCGATTTCATTTCATCTTCAATGTTAATTGGAATGAGTTTTTCTCCTTCTGCCATATATAAAATTAATTAGTTTTTTTGTGAATTTTCATAACGTGCTAATATAACCAAAATACCACTGTTTTTAAATAAATTCGACTTGCTTTTTAGGATTTTTTATTAACAATATTTAATATCTTTTTCGTTAATAAGTATCTCCTATTTTCCTTTGATTTAAAATGCTTTTTTACTCTCTTCGTTTACTACAGAAAATAAACATATAATTTAAGGTATGGTTTTTGCCTTATACCTAATATGTTTTTATTATTTTTAAAGCAGAAAGGAATATAGTATGGATGATAATTTTTCCCCAAGAGTTAAAGATGTTATTGCTTACAGCAAAGAAGAAGCGCTACGTTTAGGTCACGATTTTATTGGCACTGAGCATTTAATGCTTGGCTTATTAAGAGATGGCAACGGTAAAGCAATAGATATTTTAGGCGCATTAGAAGTTGATCTTAATCACTTAAGGCGTAAAGTAGAGATATTAAGTCCTGCTAACCCAAATATCGTTACAACATCTAACGAAAAAAAGAACTTGCATTTAACAAGGCAAGCAGAGCGTGCATTAAAAACAACGTTTTTAGAAGCTAAATTGTTTCAAAGCACCTCAATTAATACAGCACATTTATTATTGTGTATTTTAAGAAATGAAAATGATCCAACAACTAAGCTTTTAAACAAGCTTAAAGTAGATTATGATAACGTAAAAGAAGAATTTAAATCTATGGCAACTAGCGAAGATGATTATTTAGAAACTCCAAAAGCAGAGTCGTTTTCTGATGATGATATGAATGAAGAAGAGGATGCTAAGCAAAATCCATTTGGTGGACAAGCAAGCAAAGCAAACAAGAAATCAAAAACTCCTGTATTAGATAATTTTGGAAGAGACTTAACTGTACTTGCAGAAGAAGGCAAATTAGATCCAGTTGTAGGTCGAGAAAAAGAAATACAACGTGTATCTCAGATTTTAAGTCGAAGAAAGAAAAACAACCCTTTATTAATAGGTGAACCTGGTGTTGGTAAATCTGCAATTGCAGAAGGACTCGCGCTTAGAATCGTTAAACGTAAAGTATCACGTACCTTATTTAATAAGCGTGTTGTAACTTTAGATTTGGCAAGTTTAGTTGCTGGAACTAAGTATAGAGGACAGTTTGAAGAACGTATGAAAGCTGTTATGAATGAACTTGAAAAGAATGATGATATTATTCTTTTTATAGATGAAATTCATACCATTGTTGGTGCAGGTGGTGCAACCGGAAGTTTAGATGCTTCTAACATGTTTAAACCAGCATTAGCAAGAGGCGAAATACAATGTATTGGTGCTACTACTCTAGATGAGTACAGACAATATATTGAAAAAGATGGTGCTTTAGAACGTCGTTTTCAGAAAGTAATTGTAGAACCAACTACAGTTGAAGAAACAATTGAAATCCTTAATAATATAAAAGGTAAGTATGAAGAACACCATAATGTGAATTACACTGATGAAGCAATTGAAGCATGTGTAAAGTTAACAAATCGTTATATGACAGAGCGTTTCCTTCCAGACAAAGCTATTGATGCTTTAGATGAAGCTGGTTCTCGTGTTCATATTACAAATATTGATGTACCAAAACAAATTCTAGAATTAGAAAAGAAACTTGAAGAAGTTAAAGAAACTAAGAATAGTGTTGTTAAAAAGCAGAAATACGAAGAAGCTGCAAAACTTAGAGATGATGAAAAGCGACTTGAAAAAGAATTAGCAACTGCCCAAGAAAAATGGGAAGAAGAAACAAAACAACATAAAGAAATTGTAACTGAAGATAATGTTGCAGATGTGGTTTCTATGATGACAGGAATTCCTGTAAACAAAATTGCACAGACAGAAATCACAAAGCTTTCACAATTACCAGATCTAATTAAAGGTAAAGTAATTGGACAAGATCAAGCCGTTGCAAAGGTTGTAAAAGCTATTCAGAGAAACCGAGCCGGACTAAAAGACCCTAATAAACCAATTGGTTCATTTATCTTTTTAGGTCAAACTGGTGTTGGTAAAACACAGTTAGCAAAAGTTTTAGCTCGTGAGTTGTTTGAAAGCGATGATTCTCTTGTGCGTATAGACATGAGTGAATACATGGAGAAATTCGCGATTTCTCGTTTAATTGGTGCGCCTCCAGGATACGTAGGATATGAAGAAGGTGGACAATTAACTGAAAAAATAAGACGTAAACCTTATGCTGTAGTTTTATTAGATGAAATTGAAAAAGCGCATCCAGATGTGTTTAATATGCTATTACAAGTTTTGGATGATGGTTATCTAACTGACAGCTTAGGTCGTAAGATTGATTTTAGAAATACTATCATTATTATGACATCTAATATTGGAGCTAGAAAACTTAAAGACTTTGGAACAGGTGTTGGTTTTGGTACTTCAGCAGCAGTTGCTCAAGAATCAGATCATGCTAAAGCAGTAATAGAAAATGCCTTAAAGAAAGCATTTGCTCCAGAATTCCTTAATAGAATAGATGACGTAATTGTCTTTAATGCTCTAGAAAAAGAAGACATTAACAAGATTATTGATATTGAATTAGTTAAACTTATCGAAAGAATTAAAGATTTAGGATATTCCCTTAAACTTACAGACAAAGCAAAAGATTATATTGCTGAAAAAGGCTTCGATAAACAATATGGAGCAAGACCTTTAAATAGGGCTATTCAAAAATACGTTGAAGATGCCTTAGCTGAGGAAATCATTAATTCAAAAATCCATGAAGGTGATACCATTACCATGGATTTAGATGAAAAAAATGATGAATTAAGTATTAAGATAAAATCTTCGGAAAAGAAGACTGAATCTTAAAAAAAGTCATTCTAAATTAAAAAAACTCCTTCGTTATGAAGGAGTTTTTTTTTATTTTACAATGCCCAACCAAAGATTTAGTATGAGAGAACTGCTTACTTTTGACATCTGTCAAATGGAAATATATGACAACCACATTATTACAACCGTTAATGAAGGAATACACCTCACTTCTGATGATAATAATATTTTAATAGAAGTCGCAGAGAAATTTTTTAGCGATAGCAAATTTGTTTATATCTCTAATAGAATTAATTCTTATTCACTTGACCCAAAAGTTTATTACGAAACTTTTAAAGTAAAAAACTTACTAGGTCTTGCCATTGTTTCTAGCAATCATAAAGCATTAGGAAATGCAAAAATAGAGCGACTATTTTTTAAAAAGCCTTATAAAATCTTCTCAGATATGAAGGAAGCTTTATTATGGACCGATGAATTAGTTAGCAATAGCCCTAATTAATCTATTTTAGATCATAATGATTTAAAAACAACTCTTCTATTTCAATATCAACATCTTGTAAAAATTGAATTGAAGCTTGTATATCATCATGCAAAACTTCATCTACTTTTATAAATGGTACTACTTTTCTGTACTGTTCTAAAAATGACTCCAATAATGGAGAGGTTTTCAATGGTCTTCTAAATTCTATTGCTTGAGATGCATTCATTAATTCAATAGCAATAACTCGTTCTACATTTTTCACCAAAGTATAAGCTTGTGTAGCTGCATTTGCTCCCATACTTACATGATCTTCTTGTCCATTACTCGAAACAATACTATCTACACTAGCAGGCGTTGCCAATTGCTTATTTGCACTAACAATACTTGCAGCTGTGTATTGAGGAATCATAAAACCAGAATTTAATCCCGGGTTATCAACTAAAAATGCTGGTAAACCTCTTAAGCCAGACACTAATTGAAAAACTCTTCGCTCAGAAATATTTCCAACTTCCGCCATTGCTATTTTTAAATAATCTAGTGCTAATGCTAAAGGCTGACCATGAAAATTTCCACCAGAAATAATTAAATCTTCTTCATGAAAAATATTAGGATTATCGGTTACCGAATTAATTTCCGTTAAAATTACTTTTTCAACAAAATCTAAGGTGTCTTTTGTGGCACCATGAACTTGCGGAATACAACGGAAAGAGTAGGGATCTTGTACATGTTCTTTTTCGCGCTCAATAAGTTCACTCCCTTTTAAGAACTCATTAAAACGTCTAGCTACTTTTCTTTGACCAGGATGTGGCCTTACAGCATGTACTAAATCATGAAAAGGATCTAAACGACCGTCAAAAGCATCTAAAGAAATACTAGCTATTATATCCGCTAAGTAAGATGTTTTATGAGACATTAGTAATAAATAAACACCATAAGAACTCATAAATTGTGTACCATTTAATAAAGCCAAACCTTCCTTAGCTTCTAGTGTAATTGGTTGCCAATTAAATTCTTCTAAAAGTGTTGCTGCTTCGTATTCTTTATTGTTATGTACCACTTTACCTTTTCCTAATAAAGGTAAAGCTAAATGTGCTAATGGTGCTAAATCACCCGAAGCACCTAATGACCCTTGCGTAAATACAAATGGAAATATATCGTTATTAAAAAATTCTATTAATCTTTCTACAGTGGCTAATTGTACACCACTATGGCCATAACTTAATGACTGAATCTTTAAAAGCAGCATCACTTTAACAATAGATTCTGGTACACGCTCTCCTGTTCCACAAGCATGAGACATTACTAAATTTTCTTGCAGTTGACTTAAATCTGAATCAGAAATTTTCACATTATACAAAGAGCCAAAACCTGTATTAATACCATACATTGGTTTTTTATTATTAGCCAATTTACCATCTAAATATGCTTTACATTTTTTAATACTATTTATTGATTCTTCAGACAGTTTTAATTTTTTGTTTTCATAAAAAATATTGTAAATCGTTACAATATCTAAAGCGTCTGAAGAGATGATATGATAGTTATCCATTAGTTATATTATTTAGTATTCAAAATTGAGAATAATTTTGCACTTTACAAGGATTTGTTAATAATTCATTGCGTCTTTGTTATTGGCTTTTAATGTTTATTTTTGCATTCGAAAAAAATACATATTATGAAGAAAATATTATTACTTTGTTTAGCAGTTACAATAGTTGCATGCAAAGGTGAACCTAAAGATTATGTTACACTTTCTGGGAAAATTGCAAATCCAGATGAAAGTAAAACACTTAGAATTTTTCAAGGTAGAAATTATGAAAAAACAATCACTTTAAATGACGACGGTACATTTAAGGATACCTTAAAAGTTATTGCTGGTGATTATAATTTTCAGCATGGTAAAGAATTTGGTCCTATTTATTTAAAAAACGACAATGTTACTTCTTTTGAAACCGACTATAATTCTTTTGTTGATTCTATGGAATTTAAAGGTGATGCATCAGATATTAACAACTTTTCATTAAAATCATTTCTATTATCAAAAAAGCATTTCACTGAAGATCTTATTGCAAACGGAACTAAAGAAGATTTTGAAAATGCTACTAAGCAATACAAAACTGATTATGAAGGTTTAAAAACAAAATTTTCAGATGTTGATTCTACACATATTGCTATGATGGATAAAAATATTAATGGCACATTAGGTCAGGTTACAAAATTTATGTCAGCAAAGCTTTCAACACGAGATGCAATGCCAAAAGGTTCGCCTTCTCCTGACTTTAAAGACTATGAAAATAATGCTGGTGGAAACACTTCACTTTCTGATTTAAGAGGGAAATTTGTATATATAGATGTTTGGGCAACCTGGTGTGGTCCTTGTATTAAAGAGATTCCTTCACTTAAAAAAGTTGAAGAACAATTTCATAATAAAAACATTGAATTTGTAAGTATATCAGTAGATAATGGTCGTGGCTATAAAAATGACGCTGCTGCTGCATACCAAGGTTGGAAAAAAATGATTGTAGATAAAGAATTAGGAGGTATTCAACTTATGGCCGATAAGGCTTTTTCTTCTGAATTTATGAAAAGCTATAAAGTAAATTCTATTCCTAGATTTATTCTTATTGATCCAAATGGAAATATTGTAAGTGCGGATGCTCCTAGACCATCTAATCCTGCATTAGTAAAATTACTAAACGAATTGTTGTAAGTTTTAACACTATTCAGTTATAATAAAAAGCCTGTCTAAAATAATTTAGACAGGCTTTATTTACTTTATTTTTTCAATCTCTATTGCGGTGTTTCTTCTTGCTGTTCTACCTCATTTGGTTGCTCTGGTTGTTTAAATAAATCTATGTAAGCTTTCCCAATACCTTCTATAATATGACTAGCAATTAAACTCTGATAACCATAATCTTCTAATTCTATATCTGCGGATTTCCCATGTAAATAAACTGCAAAAATTGTTGCAGACAAATGTTCATAACCTTGCGCTACTAAACTAGAAATAATTCCCGTTAAGACATCACCAGAACCCGCAGTCGCCATTCCTGGATTTCCTGTGGTATTAATATAAAGCTTATCTTGATATACAGTTATAGAATTAGCCCCTTTTATTAAGACTATTACATTATACTTTTTAGAAAATGCCTTTACTTTCTTTAGCTTTTCAAAATCATCAGACCATTTTCCAATTAAGCGTTCTAGCTCTTTAGGATGTGGCGTAATAATAGTTTGTTCGGGCAACAACTTTAATAAAGCCTTCTTTTTGGATAATAGATTTAATCCATCTGCATCAATAACCAAAGGTGTTTTGTTTGTTTTTAGAAATGCTTCAAACGTTTTAGCCGTTCTAGCAGAAGTACCTAATCCTACTCCAACACCAATAACTGTTGGTTCAATATCATAAGATATATTAGTTATATGGGTTTCGTCACTATCTGTTATAAGCATAACTTCTGGTACTGCAGATTGTAAACTATGATAACCACATTTAGGAGTATATGCTGTAACCAAACCTGCGCCAGCACCTAATGCTGCTCTACTAGCTAAATTAACCGCTCCTATTTTACCATAACTTCCACCTAAAATCATCACATGTCCAAAATCGCCTTTATTAGAAAATTTTGATCTTGGCTTATATAATGGTAACACTTCATGTTTTGAAATAAGTTCTATATCTGTTTCTGTCTGTATTAGATAATCGCGATCTATTCCAATATCTAACACTTCCCATTGTACGGTATATTTAGCTGTTTCTGGTAAAAAGAATACTAATTTAGGTGATTGGAAGCTTAAAGTATAATTAGCATTAACTACATTATTCTCATCTTCAATAACTTTATCTGTATATAAACCAGAAGGAATATCGATAGATAATGTAAAGGCTTTAGAAGTCTTAAATTGCGCAAACAAAGCTTTAACCCAATCATTTGGTGGACGGTTTAACCCAATACCAAAAACGGCATCTACAATAATATCCTCTTCTTTTATAACTATTTCTGAGAAATCATTTTTGCAACTTAGCATTTTTGGCCAATCCTTAGTTACGTTTTTTATGCGATCATAATTGAACAAAAAATCTTTAGTACGTTTATCGCTACAGTTCACAATATATGTTACTACATTATAACCATGTGTCACCAAATGTCTAGCTAATACTAAACCATCTCCTCCATTATTGCCAATTCCACAAAACACATGTATTGGTACTTGCGCGCCTTGCATACGCGTGTGAATCCAATTAAATATCTGAATTCCGGCACGCTCCATTAAATCCGTTGATGTTATTTTTTGACGCTCTGTTGTTAATTTATCGCCTTCATAAATTTGTTCTTTTGAAAATAATTTCATCTGTACTAATTATTATTTTAAAGTGATCACCTGTAACATTATTAATAATTTCATTTTAAGAATTTAATTTATAATTGTATTTGTTTCATGTGAATAGTTTAATACTTATTATAAAACGCTAGCAATAATTCAATTTAAATGCAAAGACTAGCACTTTTTTACCAATTCCCTAAAAAGGAAAAATTAGTTTTATTATTGTTGTAAAAATAATACTTTTGACGTGTAATGACGAAAAAAATAAACACAACAGAAAATACAATCGCACATACATTCCGTATGTCTATTTCTATGTTTTTCATTTCAACTATTATTACCCTTTGGGGTAATTTATAATATGCTTTCCGTCCCTTTTTGTCTATACAGACATCTTATTCTCTTAAATTCTATAAAATATGAAAGTTCTTAAATTTGGTGGAACATCAGTAGGTTCAGCCGAAAACATAAATAAAGTTATAAATATAATAGATCAACAATCTAAAAATACAAATATTGCTGTTGTAGTATCTGCCGTTGGCGGTATTACGGATAAATTATTAGAAGCAGCTAATTTAGCTTGTGATAAAAACGAAGATTATAAACAGAAATACGATGTTATTTGGTCTATACACAATAAAGTTATTGAAGGGTTATTTGAAAACTCAGAAAATGACAGTGAATTACAAAAACATCAGGATAATTTACGCGAATTAATTTCAGAAAAATTAAATGAGCTTAAAAGTCTTTTAAATGGTATTTATCTTATTAACGAATTATCACCTCAAACAAAAGATAAACTATTAAGTTTTGGTGAAGCATTATCTTCAACTATTATTTACCATACTCTAAAAGCGAGACAGATAGATGCTGCTTTAAAAAACTCACAAGAGGTTATTGTTACAGATTCTAACTTTAACAATGCTATTGTAAATTTTGAAATTACAAATACTAATATTCAAGAGTTTTTTAGTTCAAATTCTAATGCCATTGTTTTATTTCCTGGTTTTGTTTCAAAGTCAGCACATGGAGAAATTACAACATTAGGTCGTGGTGGTTCTGATTATACAGCAGCTATTATTGCTGCGGCTATGGATGCTGACGAATTACAAATTTGGACAGACGTTAGTGGTATGTACACTACAAACCCAAAACTGGTAAAACAAGCCTCTCCTATTGTTGAGTTATCTTACCAAGAAGCGGTAGAATTATCGCATTTTGGTGCAAAAGTATTATATCCACCAACCGTAATGCCTGTGTTTAAAAAGCAAATTCCTATTGTAATTAAAAACACAATGGATCCTGAAGCAATTGGTACAACTATTACTAAAAATACGTCTAACAATGATAATTCTCCTGTAAAAGGAATTAGTAATATTGAGAACATTGCGTTACTAACGTTACAAGGTAACGGAATGGTTGGAGTACCTGGTTTTAGTAAACGTTTATTTGAAACGCTTGCTCAAGAAAAAATCAATATTATATTAATAACACAATCGTCTTCTGAACATTCTATTTGTTTCGGAATTTCTACTAATGATGCGCAACGCGCAAAAGAAGTTATTGATACTGTTTTTGAATACGAAATTACGCTTCAAAAAATTGACCCAATAGTCGTTGAAACGGATCTATCCATTATTGCTGTTATTGGTGATAAAATGAAAAGTCATCAAGGTATTAGCGGAAAAATGTTTAGTACACTTGGAAAAAACAACGTCAATATTAGAGCGATTGCACAAGGTGCATCTGAGCGTAATATTTCTGCTATTATTCATAAAAATGACGTAAAAAAGGCTTTGAATAGTTTACACGAGCAGTTTTTTGAAATAAAAACTAAACAAATTAATTTGTTCATTACTGGTGTTGGTAATGTTGGCGAACGACTTATAGAACAAATAAAACAACAAAAAGCATACGTTAAAGAAAACTTTAAAATCAATCTAAGAGTTGCAGGTTTATCAAACTCTAGAAAAATGGTTGTAAATGATGAAGGTATTAATCTTAAAAACTGGAAAGAACAATTAGAAGCTGGCGAAACAGCAAGTTTAGATGGTTTCTTTCAGCATGCAAAATCCTTAAATTTAAGAAACTCTGTTTTTGTAGATATTACTGCAAACGAAGCGGTTTCTAATATTTACGGAGAATATTTAAAACAAAGCATTTCTGTTGTAGCATGCAACAAAATTGCATGTTCTGGAAATATTGAATACTATAATGAGTTAAAAGCTTTATCGCGTAAATACAATGCTTCATTCTTATTTGAAACCAATGTAGGTGCTGGCTTACCAGTTATTGACACATTAAGTCATTTAATAACTTCTGGAGATAAAATCAATACCATACAAGCTGTTTTATCTGGTAGCTTAAACTTTATATTCAATAACTTTAATGCTGAAACTACATTTTATGATGTGGTAAAACAAGCACAAGAAGAAGGTTACACAGAACCTGACCCAAGAATTGATTTAAGTGGAATTGATGTAGCGCGTAAGGTCTTAATTTTAGCTAGAGAAAGTGGACACGCTATTGAGCTTGCCGATTTAGAAAGTGATAATTTCTTAACTGATGCAGCCATGAAAGCAGCATCTGTGGATGATTTCTTTGAAACCTTAAAAACTGACGAAGCTTATTACCAAAGCTTATTTAAATCTGCTGAAGATAAAAATTGTCAACTAAAATTTGTTGCCGAGTTTAACGACGGAAAAGCTAAAGTAGGATTAAAAGAAATACCAGAAGGTCATCCATTTTATAACCTAAAAGGAAAAGATAATATCGTTATGTTTTACACACAACGTTATCCAGAACAACCTATGATTATTAAAGGTGCTGGTGCTGGTGCAGATGTTACGGCTTCTGGTTTATTTGCAGACATTATAAGAATCGCTAATAATTAAGCATGAAAAACGAAATCAAAATATTTTCGCCTGCAACAGTTGCTAACGTCGCTTGTGGATTTGATGTCCTTGGTTTTTGTTTAGATACCATTGGAGATGAAATGGTGATAAGAAAAACAGAAGCAAAAGGCATTAAAATTACAAAGATTGAAGGTTACGACCTTCCTTTTGAAGCAAAAAAAAACGTTGCTGGTGTTTCGGCATTAGCCATGTACAATGCTTTACAACCAGACTGTGGATTCGAAATTGAAATTTACAAAAAAATTAAACCAGGCAGTGGTATTGGTAGTAGTTCAGCAAGTGCAGCAGGAAGTGTTTTTGGAATGAACGCCTTATTAGGCAATCCATTAAACAAAACTGAACTTACAAATTTCGCCATGAAAGGTGAAGCTTTAGCTAGTAAATGCGAGCATGCTGATAACTTGGCGCCTGCTATTTTTGGTGGTTTTACATTAGTAAAAAGTGCATGTCCACTTAAAGTGTTAGAATTACCAACACCTTCCGATTTATTTGCGACATTAATCCATCCACAAATAGAAATTAAAACATCGGAATCTAGAGCAATTCTTCCAAAAGAAATTCCATTAAGTAATGCCATTACGCAATGGGCAAATGTTGGAAGCCTGGTTCATGCTTTGCACACATCTGACTACGATTTAATAAAAGAATCTTTAAACGATGTGGTTATAGAGCCTTACAGAAAACAACTCATTCCACATTTTGATGACGTAAAATCAGCAGTTTTAGAAGCTGGAGCTTTAGGTTGCGCTATTTCTGGTTCTGGCCCTTCAATTTTCGCGTTGAGTAAAAGTGAAGCCACTGCCAAAGCGGTTCAGTTAGCCATGCAGAATGTATACTCAAAATCTAACATACAATTTGAAACTTACGTTTCTAAAATTAATACCCAAGGTATAAAAATATTATAATGAATTATTACTCACTAAATAGAAAAGCACCAAATACAACCTTCGCAGATGCCGTAGTCCGAGGACTTGCACCAGATAAAGGTTTATATTTCCCTGAATCGATTACACCTTTAGAGGCTTCATTTTTTGAAACTATTGAGGATAAATCAAACACAGAAATTGCTTTTGAAGCGATTAAGCAGTTCATTGTACCAGAAATTCCTGAGGACGTTTTAAAAACAATTGTTGAGGAAACTTTAAATTTCGATTTTCCTGTTGTTGAGATTAATGAAAATATTTCTACACTTGAGTTGTTTCATGGACCAACCATGGCTTTCAAAGATGTTGGCGCGCGTTTTATGGCGAGATGTTTAGGCTATTTCAACAAAACTAACACTAACGATGTCACTGTTTTAGTAGCAACTTCTGGAGATACAGGAGGCGCTGTTGCAAATGGTTTTCTTGGTGTAAAAGGTGTTAATGTTGTTATACTTTATCCAAGTGGAAAAGTGAGCGACATACAAGAAAAGCAATTAACAACTCTAGGACAAAATATTACAGCCTTAGAGGTAGATGGCGTTTTTGATGACTGCCAAGACATGGTAAAACGTGCCTTTATGGATAAAGAATTAACAAGTAAAATGCAACTAACATCTGCAAATTCAATAAATATTGCGCGTTGGTTACCACAGTTGTTTTACTTTATGTTTACTTATAAACAGTTAAAATCTAAGCATAAAGATATCGCCTTTTCTGTACCAAGCGGAAACTTTGGAAATATCTGTGCTGGTATGGTGGCACAAAAATTAGGTTTACCTATTAAACACTTTATTGCATCTAATAATGCAAATGATACCGTTGTAAATTACATGATTTCTCAAACTTACAACCCAAAACCATCCGTACAAACTATTAGTAATGCTATGGATGTTGGTAACCCAAGTAACTTTATACGCATCCAAGAATTACATAATAATGACTTTGATACATTAAAAGCCAATTTATCGTCTTATAGTTTTACAGACCAAGCAACCAAAGAAGCTTTACTAGAAATCTATAAATACTATAATTATATTGCTGATCCACATGGCGCTGTTGGTTATTTAGGTGCAAAAAAATACCTAGAAAATAATGATGCACATGTCGTATTTTTAGAAACAGCACATCCAACAAAATTCTTAGATGTAGTTGAAGAAGTTATTGAAAAATCAGTGCCTTTGCCTCCACAAATTGAAGCTGTAATGGATAAAGAAAAAGTAGCAATTAAAGCGAGTTCTTATGAAGATTTAAAAGCGTTTTTGTTGAAAAGGTGATATCTTTATGCAACCAAATCAACCTTTCGGCATCTAATGAATAGTTATCATTTAAAAAATCACAACTATGAATTTAAAAAAGAGATTTGGTTATATATTATTAATGTATCTATTTTTTTCAAGTTGTACTAATTTGGATGATAACACAATCGATGATATAGTTATATATCAAGACCAAAATACGACTATAACCTTATTAGGTGTTCAAGATAATAGATGTCCAACAGACGTTCTTTGCTTTTGGCAAGGTAATGCTGTAGTTGTTATGCAGGTTGAGAAGGATAATGAAACTTTAAATTTCACATTAAATACGGCTGGATATATTAATGGTACTTCAAACTATCCCGATACCATATCGATTTTAGACCTTAACATTGAATTAATCGACTTACTACCTTACCCACAAACTGATACATCTTACTCTCTTTATGAATATAATGTTGATTTAGAAGTTACATATGAATAGGATTAAATGTGTAAATTTAGTTTTTACTAAAAAAGTAAGAGTTAAAGTATACTAGTAATGCCAAAAACCCTCTACACCATTTACGTTATAGAACTTTCTAAACGTGTATTTACTGAAAATGCGAAGTTTAGAAAAGCCAATCCACAGTTTAATGGTGTTTTAGAATGTTTGTATGTTGGCATGACGAGTAAATCGCCTAAGGAACGGTTTCTTCAACATAAATCAGGACATAGAAATAAGAAAGGTTACAAAATCTCTTCAAACATTGTAGAAAAATATGGTACGTATTTACGTCCAAGTTTATTCAATCATATAGATCCTTTTTTTACAAGAGCCGATGCTCTTAAAGCTGAAGAACAAATTACATTAGAATTAAGACGCGAGGGTTACGCTGTTTGGTCTAATTAAACAACCATAAATTTCTTTAAAGTTTCCTCATAAATGGCTTCGTACATAGGAACAATATTTCTAAGGTCGAATTTTCGAGACTGTGTTTTTGCATTGGCCTTAAATTGATTTAATGTATCTAAATCAGATAAGATTTTTACAGCATTTGCAGACATATCTTTTATTGCACCAACATCACTTAAATAACCAGAAAAACCGTCTTCATTTACTTCAGGTAATCCACCAGTATTAGTAGAAATAACAGGAACACCACTTGCCATAGCCTCAAGAGCTGCTAAACCAAAACTCTCTGTCTTTGAAGGCAATAAAAACAAATCGCTAAAACAAAGAATTCTATCAATTTCATTACTATTTCCTAAAAATATAACGCGATCAGTAATTCCTAATTCTTCAACTAATAGCTCTGCTCCTTCTTTTTCTGGACCTTCACCAACTAACATTAGTTTTGCGGGTAATTCCTTTTGAATATTATAAAAGATTTTAATCACATCAGGTATGCGTTTTACTTCCCTAAAATTACTAATATGAGTAATAATACGTTCATTATCATCTGCCATCATAGCACGTTGACAATCTGTGAAATTATGCTCTTGTTTTTCTAAATCTATAAAATTAGGAACTACATGAATGTCTTTTTTAATATCAAATAAACGTAATGTATCTTTCTTTAAACTTTCGGATACTGAAGTAACAGCATCTGATTTGTTAATACTAAAAGTTACTGCAGGTTTGTAAAATGGATGACTTCCTACCAATGTAATATCTGTACCATGTAAAGTCGTTACAATAGGAATATAAATACCTTCGTCTTTTAACATTTGTTGCGCCATATAAGCCGCATAAGCATGAGGAATAGCATAATGAACATGTAACAATTCTATACCATATAACTTCACCATATCTACTAATTTACTAGATAACGCTAACTCATATGGCTGGTAATGAAACAGTGGGTATTCTGGGACGTGTACTTCATGAAAATGAACATTGCTACTCAACAATTCTAGTCGTACTGGCTGACTATAAGTAATAAAATGAATTTCGTGACCACGTTTTGAAAGCTCTAAGCCTAATTCCGTTGCAACTACTCCACTTCCACCAAATGTTGGGTAACAAACTATTCCT
>TARA_R110002049_G_scaffold73909_12_pt1 | contig 22792 bp, 20 predicted proteins | sample TARA_R110002049 | Tara Oceans TARA_R110002049 (sample SAMEA4396941) | marine metagenome | biome: Polar Biome; feature: [SRF] surface water layer (ENVO:00010504); material: water (ENVO:00002006), including particulate matter (ENVO:01000060) such as... | depth 5 m
GGAAGATTTAAATTAAGATTAATTTCATAATAAAAAAAAAGCGAAACTTAATAAGTTTCGCTTTTTTTATAAAATTAAATTTAATTAACACTCATTAGGTTAATATCAAAAACTAATACAGCTCCTCCAGGAATTCCTGTTCGACCATTAGATCCATATCCTAAGTTAGAGGGAATTAATAAAAGTCCTTCTCCACCTTCTTTAAAGTAAGTTATTCCTTCTGTCCAACCAGATATAACTTGGTTTAAACCAAAAGAAATACCATTGTCATTACTTTGGTCAAAAACAGTACCATCTAAAAAATAACCTTTGTAAGCTACTGTTACATTAGATGTACTATTTGGTCTTGCACCAGAACCTTCTTTATTAATTACATAATATAAACCGGTATTACTTCTAGATGCATTAAGGTCGTTGTCTTCTATATATTTAATAATATCAGCTTCTGTTTGTGGTTTAAAAACAGCATCTTCACTAGCACAAGAAGTAAATAGAACGATTGAAAAAAATAAATATAAATATGATTTCATTTTGTGTGTTTTTTTAATATGGCGAATATACTTTGGATTAAATTAATAAACCTTTTCTCCGTTTAAATAAGTTGATACAGTTTCTGTTTTTGGTATTTTATTTCCTTCAACAGTCATAATATCTTGATTTAAAATTACAAAATCCGCAAATTTTCCAATTTCGATAGAACCTTTTTCATCTTCTTCAAAATTAGAATAAGCACCCCAAATTGTCATTCCTTTTAAAGTTTCTTCTCTACTTAAAGCATTTTCCATTTGAAAACCTTCTTTAGGATAATTTTCTAAATCTTTTCTGATTGCAGATGCATAAAAGGTTAAAAATGGGTTTACTTGTTCTACAGGAAAATCTGTTCCTAAGGCAATTTTTCCATATTTATTTAATAAATCTTTAAAAGCATAAGCACCTTTCATTCTTTCTTTTCCTATTCTATCTCCTGCCCAATACATATCAGATGTTGCATGTGTTGGTTGTACAGAAGGTAAGATATTATTAAAATGATCAAAATCTTCTTCAGTAATTATTTGTGCATGTTCTATTCTCCAGCGTCTATTTTTAGCATCTTTTAAAACATCTTTATATGTTTTTAGCATCCAAGTATTTGCAGAATCTCCAATAGCATGTGTATTCATTTGGTATGCTGATGCTGCAATTTGTTTTGCAATTTCTTGATATCTTTCTGGAGAATAAATTAGGGCTCCAAAATGATTATCTCTATCTGAATATGGTTTTCTCATTGCTGCACCTCTAGAGCCTAAAGCCCCATCACCATAAACCTTAAAAGAACGCACATTTAATCTGTCTGTTTTAATAATTCCTTTATTAATGTAGTAATCTATTTGTTTTTGCTTGTCTCCAGAAACCATTGCGTAAACACGCATTTTTAATGTTCCGTTTTGTTGTAGACTATCAATTAATTCAATAGTGTTTCTGTCTAAACCTGCATCATCTACAGTTGTTAAGCCATAAGAAAAAGAAATTTTTTGAGCATCTAATAAACCTTGAATAGCTTCTTCTTTTGAAGTTCCTGGAAACTTAATAAAATCCATAGCTGCATCAATTAAAATTCCAGTCATTTTCCCGTCTTTAACTATAATTTCTCCTCCAGAAACTTTTGTGTCAATCGTAATTCCAGATAAATCTATAGCTGCTTGATTAACTAAAAGAGCATGACCATCAACTCTACCAACAGCAACAGGAATTGTTGGGAATAATGCATCTAATTTTTCTTTAGTAGGAAATTCTTTATTATCCCAGTCATTTTGATCCCAACCACGACCTGTAATAAAAGTGGTGTTTTTTTCTTTTTGAAAAGCTACAATTCTTTCTAATACTTCGTCATAACTTTTTGTGCCTTCTAAAGATACTTTTTGTTGTTGTAATCCCATTCTAAAGAAATGACAATGCGCATCAATAAGACCAGGAACTATTGTTTGGTTTTTAGCGTCAACAATAGTATCAGCTTCATATTTACCTTCTATTTCCGCGTTTTTTCCAACAGCAACAAACACTCCATCTTTTACAGCAAAAGCCTCTGCTTTATCAAAATTAGAGTTTACAGTATATGTGTTTGAGTTTATAACAATAAGATCTACTTTTTCTTTACTACAGTAAGAGAAAGATAGAATTGTAACTAAAAGTAAAAATGTTTTTTTCATTTTAAAAATTTAAATTTATGAGTTTTTGTAAATAATATAAGCACAATACATTAATAAGAATTGTAGCAGAATTCTAATAAAAGCAATTTTTTTAGAACCTATTGCAGGTCTAATTTTGGTAGCATCCCAAATATGAATTGGTAAGAATACTATCATTAAAAGAAATATTCCTAAAGCAGCATTTTTTGTTGTTTCAATAAAAAATAAGCCAAAACCTAATATAATTTCTATTGTTCCAAAAATATAATTAACAGCTAATTTAGGTAGAAATTCAGGAATAAAGTTTTTGAAAATTTTTGGTTTAATAATGTGCATAATTCCTGCAAAGCAAAAAAGTATTCCGAATAAAAACCTTAAAATTACTATTGTAGTTTCCATACTTATTACGGTTTAACAATAGTATTATTATATAGGTATTTATCCATTAAATAAACAATGCTGGCCATAGATGCACTACCAAGTTCTAACTCTCTTTTGTTTACTTTATCAAAAGTATCTCTACTCGTATGATGATAATCGAAATAACGCTGACTATCTGGTCTGTAACCAACCAATGTTACATTTTCTCCTTTTAAAGGAGAAATATCTGCACCAGAACCACCTTTATCTAAATCGTGTAAACCATAAGGAGAAAGTAATTTTTTCCAGCTTTGTAATAACGCTGTATTTGCTGTGTTTGCTTGTATAGAAAAACCTCTAGGAGTATGCCCTCCAGCATCAGATTCTAAACCACCAATATGATTTTCTTTATTTAGTTTAGCTAATTCTGCATATTTTTTTGCTCCACGAGTTCCGTTTTCTTCATTCATAAAAAACACAATTCTAATCGTATTTTTTGGCTTTATATTATTCTTTTTAAATAAGTAAGCAACTTCTAAAGATTGTACAATTCCGGTTCCATCATCATGCGCTCCTTCACCTAAATCCCATGAATCTAAATGACCACCAACAACAAAAACGTTTTCTGGAGTTTCTGTACCTCTAATTTCACCAACTACATTATAAGAAGGTGCGTCTGGTAACGTTTCACAATTTTGTTTAAAGTAAAATTTTAAATTCGGATTTTTTACTAAATCTTCACTTAAAATATTAGCTGCTTTACTACTTATAGCAGCAGCAGGAATGTGTTTTTCTTTTGGTAAATCATTATAAGTCATGGTTCCTGTATGAGGAAAATCATCTACAGAATTTGTCATAGAACGAACAATTACTCCTTTAGCCCCAAACTCTCCACAAATTGCAGCACCTTGCACTCTTTGGTCTACACAACCACCATAAGCACTAAAAGTATTTATTAAGGTATCGTCAAATGGTCTGTTAAAAAACACAATTTTACCTTTCATTTTATTTCCTAAACTTCTAGCTTCTTCAAGTGATTTTACTTCAATTACTTCTGCTAAAATTCCTTCTTTAGGTGTTGCTATAGAAAAACCTAAAGCACAAAGAGCAACATTTTTTTGAGTTCCATTGGTTGTGTAAGTGGCAATTTCTTTTTCACCTCTAACCCAATGTGGCACCATAACTGGTTGTAACCAAACTGAATCTAAACCAACGTCCTTCATTAATTTTTCTCCCCAAATAACAGCTTTTGCAGCTTCTGGAGAACCAGACAATCTACCACCAACATTTTTAGTTAAATCTCTTAACCATTCATAAGATTTACCGTCTTTTAAAGCGCTGTTAAATAGTGTTTTAATGTTTGTTGAATCTGTTTTTTCTTCGGAAGATAAACCTTGAGAAACAGATTTTTCTAATTTTGTATTACAAGAAAATACAAGTAAAGAAATAGAAGTTAGTAGTAATATTTTTTTCATGAATAGGTAGTTTGATTTGCTATAAAATTACAAAAATGAAATTAGAAACTAGATTATTTAAATTCATTTAATTTTTTTTCAGCTTCTGTATAAATAATTTTATATTTTTTGAAATTTTCTTTAGACATAGAAGTAAGCTCAGAAATAATTTCTTGTAAAATTACCTTTGCTTTTTCTTCTTTATTATTTCTATTATAAAAATTAGAAATTTCTAATCTTTTCTTATAATTAGAATACCTAATATCAATTTTTATTAAATTACTTTCAGCCTCTTCAATTAACCCTTTTTGTTCTAAAGCCAAACCGTAAAAATATAATGTGTCTTTAAAATCTTTTTCTAAGTTTATCTTTTTTGAATATGAAATTACTTTGTCAAAATTTTTAGTTTCGAAGTAACATTTTATTAATTTATTTAAAGTGTAAGGTTCATCTTTAAAGTTGCCTTCTAAAGATTTTTCATAATGAAGAATAGCATTATCAAAATTTTTATTTTGGTAATGAGCATCTGCAAGATTTATTCTGTTTTGAAAAGTATTAGAAAAAGCAAGTTGTTGTTCTAATTCTGTAATTTTTTTAGAAGGATTTACAATATTGGTAATTTCTTCGGTTATAGAAACTACATCTTTTTTGTTGATTACTTGGGTAACCAAATATACAATACAACCTAATAAAGGAATAAAGAAAATGATTAAAAACCAATAATAGTTACTTCGATTTTTATAAGCATGGTAAAGACAATATGCTTGTAGACCAAGAATAAAATAATAATATAACATCTGTAAATATACTTAAAAAGAATATTTTAGAATTTACTTTTTATTTAAAAATGAAGTCAATAAATATTTAAAAATCAAACTTATAGGTAATTCCTCCTAAAACTTGAAACCCTTGCGTATCAAAATTTGCAAAACGTTGGTATTCTGTATTTAAAACATTATTCATCCTTAAGAATGCAGAAAATTTATCATTAAAATGATAACCACCACTTAAGTTTACGTCTATAAAAGATGCTAAAGTTTCTATGCCACTTAAACTAGAAGGAAATTCAGCATTATACAAAGCGTCTTTTCGTTCATCAACGTAAAAAATATTAGCTGTAGCATACCATTTTTCTTGTTTATATTTTGCTAAAAAAGAACCTTGTAATTCAGGTAAATTCCAGTTTTCTAATGCATTTGTTGTAGCATAATTATTAAATTGAATTTGTGTAGATAGAGTAAGGTTTTTATCGAAAATATATTCTACTTCAGCAAAAATCGAAGTTGTTTTTACATCGTCGTAATAAATTCTATATGAGTTTCCATATTCATAACCTTTTAGAGTTTCTCCGCTAGAAGTTGTTGTAGATCCATCTGTTTTAGAATTATTTCTTAAAAACAACGGTTTATCTTCTTCTTTTTTTGCACTTGCTTTTATATTATAGCTAATATCTCTAGTAATATTTCCTTTTAAACCAATAAAAACGTTAGAAGATTCTGCTGTTTGGGTAATAAGTAGTGTAGGGGAAACATAAGGGTTTTCTTCGGTAAAATCTTTATATGAATTTGTTGTTAAGTTACCTGTAAGACCTCCATAAATGTTTACGTATTTTTTAAAAACGGTAGTTTGCATAAATAAATCTGGAAACATAAAAAAGTTTGTAATATCGTTTTCTGTATCTATAGAAACAAAAGTTCTTAAACTTGCTTTTAAAGAGAAGCTTGTAGTTTCAAGTTTATAAGAAGGAATTAATTTTGCAGTTATTTGATTGTAGTTTATTTCACCGGAATTGTTGTAACTATTTTTAAATGTCCCGGTTAAAAGTTCTACGCCAGTATTAATAGAAATGTCATTAAGATTGTTGCTTAAAAAGTCTAATGGTAGATTTAATTTTACATTAAAATTGGCTAAAATTTCTGAACTTTTAAATTTATCTGTAAAATAAGAAGCAGAAACTTTTGCAACATCTATATAAGAATCATGAAATTTAAAATCGCCAGCTAATTTTAAGTAACTGTAGTTTTGTTCTTTATCTATAGAATTTATAACAGCTTCGCTAAAAACTCTGTCTTGTGGTAAACCATACCAATTATAGTTGTTTCTTTCGGCATCTAAGCTAACTTTCCAATCAAAATATCTTTCTTCTTGTTTAAAAAAGGCACTTGTATTAAAATTTAAGAAATTGCTATTTAAAACAGAACGTCTTACATTTTCTTCTGAAGCGCTGTATTTTACATGTAAACCAAATTCATTATTAAAACGAGTGTTTTTATATATAAATAATTCGCCATAAGGACTAGCGTAGTTACCAAAACCAGCAGCTAAATAATTATTGTAAATTCTTTCTTTTACACCAACATTAATACCTTTAACAACACCAGTTTTGGGTATAAAAGTAGATGCAACTGGAGCAGAGAAAATTGTGTATTCCAATTTTTTCTTATCGCTCTTTTTTAGAAGTTTAATAATAGGATTGTTCTTTATTTTTTTTGCGTCTGCAATTTTAGGATTGTACTTTGTAACTACATTTACAACCTCTGTTTTTACAATAGTATCTTTCTTTTTTTCTTGTGCATTTGCAGAAAACATACCAATTAAAATAACGTAAGTAAGAAAGCCTCTTTTCATTAGTTCTTTTTTTCTGGTGTTATAGAATTATTTGTTTTGGCTTCATTTTCTTTAATGGTGTCTAGCTCTAATTTTGCATCTTTTATAATATCTTCAAACTCTTTAAAGTTTTTAATTACATTTTCTAATACAAACGTAGCTTGGTAAACATCTTGTAAACCATAATAATTTTTACCCATTATTACATAACTTTTTACAGCCCAATATTTATAAGTAGCATATTTTGCAATTAATTTCTGAACAATTTTATTAGATTCTTCATACTCTTTTTGCTTGTTTTTAAAGAACGCATTATAATATAAAGCTTCTGCTTTTAGCTCTCCAGATGCAGTCTTTTCTATTTCAGTGTAATATTCTTCAGCCGTGATAAAATCGTTATTTTTAATAGAAGATCTTGCAATAATTTTTTTTGCGTCTGCTTCTACAATTTTTTCTATTTTGTCTTTCTGAAGTATTTTTTTAGCGTATTCTATGGCTAAATCATAAGCTTCTGTTTCATAATATCCTTTCATTAAATTGCTTTGTGCAAAAAGAATGTTTTCAGAAGCGTAGGCTTCTTCTTCTAATCTATCTAAAAGAGGAAGAGCACTAATAAAATCATTTTTATCTAAATAAATTTGCGCTAGTTTATTTAAGGCTTCCTCTGTATATTCAGAAGAGTCTTCATTAACAATAAACTCGTAATAAGTAGTTGCTTTTTTAAACTCTTTTACCTTAAATAAAACATCTGCTAAATAAAAATTAGCTTTTATTTTGTGGTTTCCATTAGGAAATTTTCTAATATAATTCTGAAGGCTTCCAATAATTTCTTCACCAATTTTAGAATCAAAATATTTTTTCTCTGCTACAGCAAAAGTTGTATTATCTATTTCTGAACTAGTAATGTTTATAAACTTTAAAGTGGAAGTCCAATTTACATAATCATCTAAATTACCTTCTTCTATATAAACATTTCTAGCATTTGCAACAGCTTCTAACGCTTCTGGCGAATTAGGAAATTTTGCAGCTACATCTTTATATTTCATTAAAGATTGCATGTTTAAATTGTCATTAAAATATAATAAACCTTGTCTTAGCAAAGCTCTAGGAACAAAAATGCTTTTAGGATGTTTATCAATTAATCTATCATAAGCAAAATGTGCATTTTTATGATCTTTTAATTTAGAATACGTAATACCAAGTTGGTACAAAGCATCATCTTTTAAATTAGAAATCTGATAATCGTTAATTACTTTTTTTAACGAAGTAATTTTCTCTTCATTTTTATCTGTAAAACCATAACTCATACCAACTTGGTATTCTGCATAATCTGCACCTAAACCAAAATTAGAAGTAACTTTTTTATAAGCTGAAATTGCATTTGTATATTTAGTTGTTGCAAAATAACTATCGCCTAAACGAATTAAAGCATCATATTTTACATCATCTTTAATACTGTCTTTTTTTAAGAAACTAGTAAATGCTTCACTGGCTTTTTCATATTCCTTTAAATTGAAATAACTGTAACCAATGTTATAATTTAATAAAGGAAAATTACTAGTTTTTAAAGACTTGTTAAAGGTTATAAACTTAGATAAAGCATCTTTATAATTTTCTAATCTGTAAAATGTTTCAGCTTCCCAATATGCAGATTTTTCTTTAATTTCTACATTATTAGATTTTTTACCTTCAATAAAATAAGGAAGTGCTTCTTTGTACTTGTTTTCATTAAATAATTGTATTCCTCTGTATAAAGAAACCTCTAAAATTAATGCAATATTTTCTGTTGATTTTTTTTGAGCTAAGAATTTTAATGCACCTTCATAATCTTGCTGACTTAAGAATGAAGAAACTAATAAGGCATTAATTTCTACATATGCCTTAGATTTAGGATACATTTTTAAATAATTCTGTAAAACTTCTGCAACTGGTTGAAAAGGATTTCCTTCTTCATAACTTAGTTTTGCATAATTTAAAGCTGCGTCTTGCTGAATGTTTTTATCAAAATCCATTTCTGCCGCAGATTTAAAAGCATTTAATGCCGCAGATTTTTTCTCTAAATTCATATAACATTCACCTAAATGGTAATATGCATTTTGAGAAACGGTGTTTTTTTCGTCTATAATTTTGTTGAAGCTATTTACAGCATTTTCAAAATCGTTTTGTTTGTAATAAGCATAACCTAATTGATAGAAATCTGTATTATTCCATTTTCCTTTTGTGCCTTTATAACCGTTTAAATAAGGTATTGCTTCTGCGTATTTTTTAAGATTGAAATAACTTTCACCAATAATTTTAGAAACATCAGATTTTAATTTTCTATCTATTGTTGGGTATAACTTTAAACCAACATCTATACAGCGCTCAAATTTTCCGCCTTTAAAACTAATATCTAATAAGTAGTAAGAAATTTCTGCTCTGTAAGATTCGTTATCTGCAATTTCTTTAAGTGTAGATTCTGCAACGCCATAATCTTCTAATTTATAAGAAATAAAGCCAAAATAATATCTAGAATCATTTCCATATTTAGCATCATTAATCAAAGGTAAAAAACGTGTTTTTGCTAAAGCTAAGTTATTTGTAACCAAAAAACAGTATCCCATTTTAAAGTTTAGTTCTTTTTTATTTTCTTTAGAAAGTTCTTCTAAATTTACTTTTTGAAACCATTTTAAAGCATATGAAGCTCTTTTATTAGCAAAGTAATAATTGGCTATTTTAAAAAAGGCTGTATTTTTTTTACTACTATTTGGGTTTTCTTCAACAAAAGCAAGTATTTTTTTATCAGCATCTGGCTGATTCAGTTTTATAGCACACATTGCTTCATAATAAGAAGCATCTGCTTTTAAATTAGAACCAATAGAAGCATCTTCACTTACCTTATTAAAAGTTTTTTGTGCAGCAGCGTATGCTTTTGTATTGTATAGTTTTAACGCATTATTATACGCTGTTAAATCTGTAATATCTGCAATTGTTTGTTGCGCAACAGTATTTATTGCAACAAAAGAAAAGCAAAAAGAAAGAATCAGTTTTGTTAAAAAACGATATTTCATAGAGTTATTTTTATTCTCAAAAAGGATAACGAAGAATTTTAAAATTTGTTTGATGGGGAACAAAATAATATCATAAATTTAGTCAAAAATAAGAATTGTTGCCAATTCATAGTAAAAAAATCAATAGAAACTTTTAAGTTTGTAGAAACTACATAATATTATGGAAAATCTTGTTTTACAATTAGAAAATGCAGAAATTTATCAAAGAGATAATTTGGTGCTTTCTAAAGTAAATTTAACTATAAATAAAGGCGATTTCTATTATTTAATAGGGAAAACAGGAAGTGGAAAAAGTAGTTTAATGAAGACTTTGTATGGAGATTTACGCTTGCAAAAAGGTACAGGAAGTATTGTAGATTTCGATTTAAAAAAGCTAAAAGAAAAAGAGATTCCGTTTTTAAGAAGAAAAATTGGAATTGTTTTTCAAGATTTTAAGTTATTAAGCGACAGAAATGTTTTTGATAATTTGAAATTTGTACTAAAAGCTACAGGTTGGAAAGACAAAGAATTGATAAAAAATAAAATTCATGAGGTTTTAGACAAAGTGGGTTTAAAATCTAAATATTATAAAAATACCTTCGAACTTTCTGGAGGAGAACAACAAAGAGTAGCAATTGCTAGAGCACTTTTAAACGACCCAGAATTAATTTTAGCAGATGAGCCAACAGGTAATTTAGACCCAAAAACTTCTCTGGAAGTGATGGAGCTTTTAAATGAAATTCATAAAAGCGGAAAAACTATTTTAATGGCAACACACGATTATCAATTAATAGTAAAGTTTAAACAAAAAACGTTAAAATGTGAAGGTGGAGAGTTGTTTGAAGTTGCCCAACAAGCCTCTGTATAATGCTTTCTGTTCTTATACCAACATATAATTACAACGCTTTTTTGTTGGTAAAAGAAATTTACAAACAATTAATTTTAGAAAATCTAGATTTCGAAATTATTTGTTTAGATGACGGTTCTAATTCTTCATTAAATAAAAATAATGAAGAAATTAATACACTTTCTTATTGTAGCTTTAAAAGTTTAAAAAATAATACTGGTAGAAGTGCTATTAGAAACTTGTTGGCTAAAAAAGCAACTTATAATTGGTTATTATTTTTAGATGCAGATGTTATTCCGGTTAAAGATAATTTCATAAAAAATTATATGAACTGTTTTAAGAAAGAAAATGCTGTTTTTTGTGGCGGATTATTATATCAAAATAAAAAAGAAAACCTTAGTTTATTAAGATATAAATATGGTAAAAAGCACGAAGAAATTTCTTTAGAGAAAAGAAAAAAGAAACCAGAAAAATATTTTTTTACTTCTAATTTTTTAATTAAAAAAGAAGTTTTTGAATCTGTTAAGTTCGAAGAAAAGTTAACAAAGTATGGTAAAGAAGACCTACTATTTTCTTTAGAATTAAAAAAGAATAATATACCAATAAATCATTTAAGTAATGAAGTATTTCATTTAGGTATAGAAGAAAATGGTTTGTTTGTTTCTAAAACAAAAAAAGCAATGGAAAACCTTGTTTTTTTAGACGATGAACAATTAATAGATGCAAGTGAAATGTCTTTGTTAAATTTAGTTAAGATTATTTCCAATTTAAAAATGACTAAATTAATTGCGAAATTGTATCCTCTCTCTGAAAAGATGAGTATAAGAAAATCATCTGTTTTTTATTTAAACTGCTTAAAAGTAAGTTATTTGTGTTACTTGAAAATAAAGTAATTATTTTAAGTTATTAAATATTTCTAATAATTCACTTTCTTGTTTTTCCCAAATTAATTCTTGTTTGGCAATCTTTAATTCTTTAGTAAAATCTTTTTTTGAAATACTTTTAATTTGATTGGCTAACTTTTTTGGTTCTCTAGAGTTTACAATTTCTCCAACATTATAATCTTTAACAATTTTCTTCATTTCTGGTAAATCAGAAACAAGAATTGGAACTTCTGCTTGTATGTAATCGAAGATTTTGTTTGGTAAAGCAAATCTGTAGTTTAAACCTAAGTCTTCTTCTATGCTAATACCTAAATCTGCTAATGGAGTTAATTTATGTAATTTTTCAGGGCTAACTTTTCCCATAAAATATACTTTGTTTTTTATTTTTTCTAATAAAATTTTCTTGTTTAAAGAATCATAAATATCTCCATTTCCAATAATAATTAAAAGATGGTTTTCTAAATATTTCATCGTTTCAATTATCAACTCTAAACCACGACCAATATTTATAGCACCTTGATATAAAATAATTTCTTTATTATCTGTGTTTATAGGAAATTCACCAAAATGCACCTCTTTTTTTGTAGGAAGATTCATTATAGTACTAAACTTGGTGTTGTATTTTTCGTTATAATAATTAGCAATACTATTACAAACAGTATAATTGTTATTTAATTTTGGTAAAATTATTTCCTCTAACGTAAGCCAGACTTTTTTAACTCTAGGTCTATTTACTAATTCTGGTATTTCTGGAAAAAGCTCATGACTATCAAAAACAATTTTTTTATTCTGAATTTTACTAACTAAATAATTCGCTAGTAGTGAGTCTAAATCATTAGATAAAAGAATATCTTTTTTAACAAATAGTAGATAGAAGAAAAGTCTGAAGTTGTATTCTGCAAAAAATAAAAAACCACTATTAAAAAGTAAATTAAATCTTTTGGTTTTATAATTTCTATTAAGGTTTTTACTGTTTTTTAATTTTCTTCCAATTAAGATAATTTTATAACCATTGTTATTTAGAGTATTACAAACTTTTTCTACCCTTTGGTCTGTAGATAAATCATTCGTAACGCTAACAATAATTCTTTTCAATTTGTATAGATTTTTTGGCAATATAAAAACATTAAATCTAATTTGTAGATTTCTTTTTTTTAACTAGATAATAATTTTAACATATGTAAATGTAATTGCTTTAATTGTTAAGAATAATTTAATTTTTCTATTCAAAATTTATAAAATAAATATTAAAATAATCTTTGAAATGTTAAAAATATAATTATATTTGAGATTATTGACTATGATATTATAAGAAAAAGAATATTAAAATAATTAACCCCTAAAATAAGTTATCATGTCAAAATGCCCCTCTTGTAACTCTAGTTACAGAAAAAGATTATCAAGAAATATAATCTTAAAAATTATTCCAAAATCAAAAGTTTTTAAGTGTTATCATTGTAAAACTAAAATATTAACAGTTCCTTATTTGTTAACTAATTTTATTATTAAAAAAGGTAAGGTTTTAGAGCAGGTAACTGTTATTAACTAGTAAGTTTTTTTTAAAATCTGAAATAAAATAATATTCATGAGTAAATGTCCTTCTTGTAAATCTTGTCATAGGAAAAGGATTTCTAGAAGTTCTATTTTAAAGATTCTTTTTAAATCAAGAATTTATAAGTGTAATGAATGTAAGGTAAAGTATATAAAAGTTCCTTTTTTTTCTTATTCTGTAATTATAAAAAAAGGCAAAGACATAAATTAACCTTAAAGTTTATTTTAAAATATAAAAACCTCTAACTTGTTTAAGTTAGAGGTTTTTTGTTGTGGAGACGCCGAGAATCGAACTCGGGTCCAAACAAGCAGCCAAAAAGCTTTCTACATATTTAGTTCTTTCTTAATTTTCGATCTTAGGCTGATTAAGAACAATCCACCTAAAACTTATCTTCTTTAGTTTCAAAAACTCGTCAAAGTACCAAGTTTTCTATGTTTATATTTACGATGCCCAAAAGTGAAACGCCATAAACCAAGGCTTTTCGTGGACATAAAGCTTGCACACCTAGTGTGCCGAGGCTAATCCTACTATAATTCGGATTATGCAGCTAAAGCGTAGTTATCTTCGCCGTTTAAAAAGTTGAAATTAGGTTTTACGAGTGTTATTTCATAACTCGATATGCTTACAAATTCACTGACCTTGCTGTCAAAACCAGTCGTCCCCAATATGTCAAAGAAATATATCTACGATATATAAATTTAGTTTGCAAAAGTATAAAAAATACAGTTGCTTTTCATTATAAATTCTAATATCTTCGAGCAAATATTATTCCATTTTTACTGAAACCTTTTCAGTACTATCTAAAAACCGTAGAATATGAAGTTTGGCATTATAAGAGAACGTAAAAATCCACCAGATAGAAGAGTTGTTTTTTCTCCAAAAAAGTTAAAAGAATTTAAAGAAAAATTTTCTGAGGCAGAACTTTGTGTAGAAACTTCTAATATTAGAGTTTTCTCTGACGATCAGTATAAAAACGAGGGAATAGATGTTATAGATAATATGTCTGCTTGCGATGTTTTATTTGGAGTAAAAGAAGTTCCAATTAATGCTTTAATCAACAATAAAAAATATTTTTTCTTTAGTCATACAATCAAGAAACAACCCTATAATAGAGATCTGTTATTGGCTATTTTAGAGAAAAATATAGAATTATACGATCATGAAACAATAGTAAAAGAAAACGGAGCTAGATTAATTGGTTTTGGACGTTACGCAGGTATTGTTGGTGCTTACAATGGTTTTAGAGCAATTGGTCTTAAAAATGAAACCTTTAATTTACCTAAAGCAGAAACTTTAGATAGCCAACAAGAATTAATCTCTGAATTAAATAAAATACAATTATCAAACATTAAAATTCTTTTAACAGGAAATGGTAAAGTAGCTTATGGTGCAAAAGAAATGCTAGACGCTATGAATATTAAAAAAGTTTCTGTAGAAGATTATTTATCAAAAACATTTAATGAACCAGTATACTGTTTAGCAGATGTTTTAGATTATAATAAACGTAAAGACGAACAAATTAAAGATAATTTCGATTTTTATAATCATCCAGAAAACTACGAATCTGACTTTATGAGATTTGCAGAAGTAACAGATTTCTTTATTGCGGGTCATTTTTATGGAAACGGAGCACCTTATTTATTTACGAGAGAAGATGCAAAACAGTTAGAATTTAATATAAAATTTGTAGCAGATATTTCTTGTGATGTAGATGGACCAGTTGCATCAACATTAAAAGCATCTACTATTGCAGATCCTATTTATGGTTATAATGCAAAAACAGAAAAAGAAGTAAGTTATAAAGATAAAGATGCAATTGTTGTTATGGCTGTAGATAATTTACCTTGTGAGTTACCTAAAGATGCAAGTAACGGTTTTGGAGAAATGTTTTTAGAAAACGTAATTCCTGCTTTTTTTAATAACGATAAAGATGGTGTTTTAGAAAGAGCAAAAATGACAGAAAACGGTAAGTTAACAAAACGTTTTTCTTATTTACAAGATTATGTTGATGGTAAAGAATAATGGTAGAAGATAGACAATTTCTTATAGATTTGGCAAAAATGAAAATGCCTTTCGGAAAGTATAAAGGAAGGTTTTTAATAGATTTACCAGAACATTATATTGTTTGGTATAAAACAAAAGGGTTTCCAAATGGTAAGTTAGGAAAGCAAATGGAGTTGGTTTACGAGCTTCAATTAAATGGACTAGAGGATATTGTTAGGAAAATTCGTAAAGATTTTGCTTAACAAGTAACTACATAAAAAAAGGTATATAATATTATGGTTTTAAAGTACGTATATTTTGGACTAGCAATCATTGGTGTTTTTCTATTCTTTTTTCTTTTAAAAAGATTTTTTAGATGGTTACAATCTAAGTTAGATACTTTAGATAGAAATGTATTATTTAAGAAAAAAGAAATTTTAAATTTCTTTAAATTTATTACTCCTAGAAGAGAAAAACACATTTTAAAATTTGCTGTTAGAAGTTTAAGAATAGCAATTAGTATTTTCTTTTTAATAGTCTATTTGCCATTTGTATTTAGTTTTATACCAGAAACAAAAGAAGTAGCAAGTACCATTTTTAATTATGTAATGGTACCTGTAAATTATATGGTAGATGGTTTTTTAAGCTTTATTCCTGGCTTATTTTTTATGATAGTTATTGTGCTTTTAACTAAGTATCTATTAAAGTTTTTAAAGTATTTAACAGGTGAACTAGAAAGGGAGTCTGTTAGATTAGATGGTTTTCATGCAGATTGGGCTAAACCAACATTTAATTTAATTAGAGTAGTTGTTATTGCTTTTGCTGTAGTTATTTGTTGGCCATATATTCCAGGATCGCAATCCGATGCATTTAAAGGCCTTTCTATATTTTTTGGAGTACTCTTTTCTTTAGGTTCTACAGCAGCAATTTCTAATATTGTTGCAGGTGTAGTAATAACCTATATGAGACCATTTAAAGTAGGAGATAGGGTAGAAATAGGAAATACTGTTGGAGATGTAACAGAAAGAAGCTTATTAGTAACTAGAGTTAAAACGATTAAGAATTTAGATGTTACTGTACCAAATTCTACTATTTTAGGAAATCATATAATAAATTTTAGTAAAAATGCAGCAGAAGAATTAGGTGTAATTTTACACACTTCTGTAACTATTGGTTACGATGTTCCTAGTGGAGATGTTATTAAAGCTTTGGTAAAAGGTGCAAAAAACACAAAAATGGTTTTAGAAAGTCCAGAACCTTTTGTTTTGGTTAAAAGTTTAGACGATTTCTATATAAATTATGAAATTAATTGTCATACTAAAAACCCAGAAAAAGGTGCACTTATTTATTCTCAGTTACATGAAAGTATAAAGAATGAATTACACAATGCTGGTATAGAAATTTTGTCTCCACATTATAACGCAGTTAGAGATGGAAATGTGTTAACCGTTCCACCAGAAAATGTACCTAAAGGTTATGTAAAACCTGGTTTTAAAATTGGAGATTAATATTATCTTTCTACCATGCCATAAGTGGCGTGAGCAATAGCTAAAATAGTAAAAGAAGAATACCAATAGCCAGGAATTAGTAAACAATATATTCCTAAAAGAAGGGATAAACCACTTAGAATAAGAATGTTTTTACGTGTTTTATTTTTCAGTAGAAACAAAAATACCGAGTAAATTATTAAAAATAGAGGTGTAATAAAATCTATAAAACCAAGCTTCATTAAAATTATTGAACTTGAAAAAACGATAACTACTCCTAATAAATATTTATAAAAAGTTGTTTTGGTTTTACGATTCCATAATTTAAATTGATGTTTTTTTGCGCTTCTTTTTCCTCCAAAAAATAAAGCTAATGAAGAAAATAAGACAAATATAAATGCAAGAGAAATAAAGATAATTTCTATAATTTGAGGAGATAGCAGACCTAAAGTATGGCCATCTACCAAATAACTGTCTAAAATGTATTTATAAATATAACTTAAAAGAAAAAAATAACCTCCAATAAGAATACTTGTAAAACCTTTTAAGATAAAGTTGACTTCAAAATTATCGTGTAATTGCGCTTTTTTTACCATATATTTTATAACTTTCGTAAAGATACAAAATTGAAGAGTATCGTTCTTAAAATTATGAAACCAGCAGAAGAATATATCTTAAACCAACCAGAACCTTTTAAATCTATTTTGTTGCATTTGCAGATTTTAATTGAAACTACTTTTCCTGAAGTAGATTTACAATTTAAATGGAAAATTCCTTTTTATTATTTAAATGATAAACCTTTTTGTTATTTAAACCCGTCTAAAAAGAAAGGTTACGTAGATGTGGTTTTTTGGGTTTCTGCTCATTTAACAAAATACAACGAGTTTTTAATTACAGAAAACAGAAAAGTTGTAAAATCCTTAAGATATACTTCAATTGAAGATATAAATGAAGAAGTTTTATTGTCTGTTTTAGAAGAAGCACATTTATTAAAAGATAAAGGTTTTTATAAGAGAAGTTAATTATTCAATTTTAAACTGAAGCGCAATTTTATTGTTTAAAAATAAATACAATTCAGAATTTTTATTCGGATTAGGAATTGTTAACGTAGTAATATTATTTATGGTTTCTAATAATGGTTTTTTAGCATATTTGGTTTCTTTAAAGCTATAAATAAAAGAAGAATTAGAGTTTAATTTTTTAAACTTCAAAACAATATTTTTATCTTTTTCAATATTTATAATTCCATTTTTCGGAGAAATTAACTCAATATTTGAAGCTAAAAATTCTTGTCCGTAAATTGGCTGATTGTAAAATTCTTCTTTAGTAATTCTTCCAAATCTTAATACCCAAATAGTGTTTTCTGGAAAATGAGTTTTAAAGATTTTCTCTTTAGGAATATTATAAAAATAATTGTTAAACTTCTGAATCCATTTACCATTTTCTTCAAAACCAGCTGCCCAAGTAGCATCTAATAATAACCATTTGTTGTTCAGTTTTACAGCGTTCCAAGCGTGATTAGATTCTCTTTTTGGTTTGCCAATTTCACTGGGTAAGTTTCTAACATAACCTTTTATAACTTTTGCTTCAATTTGTAATAAATCGCATATTTTTTTAAAAGCTTGCGCATATTCTTCACAAACACCTTTTTTTGTTCTAAAAGCAATAGTTATAATTTTATCTTTTGCGGCTTTCATTTTTGCTAACTTTTCAGCTTCATTAGAATAACTAAAACGATAACTTCTGGTTTTAGGATTGAAGTATTCTTTTAAATTATATCGAATATTTTTTGCTAACCAAAAAAATGCAGCACGTACTTTTTCTTCATCTTTAGAGAAATCTTTTTCAATTCTTGAAGCTAAATCTTCAACTTTAGAAAATTTAGGATACTTAAGAACTATGTTATCTACATTCTCGAAATTTTGAGAAATTGTAGAAAAGGAAATCAATAAAAAGAAAAAAAGGAATTGTTTCATAATATAAAAGTTAACAATTAAGCTAAACAATTATTGTGCCTTTGTATTTTATTCATAAAAAAAACCATTCAAATTTATATCTGAATGGTTTAGTTAACTTAAAATTATATTTAAAAATTATAACTTATTAATTGTTTTTCTAATAGCAACTAAATTAGTTAAAAGTGCTTCTAAATTGTCTAAATGTAGCATATTTGCTCCATCAGATTTTGCATTTTTAGGGTCAAAATGCGTTTCAATAAATAATCCATCTACATTATTTACAATTCCTGCTCTTGCAATTGTTTCAATCATTTCTGGTCTACCACCTGTTACACCTGCAGTTTGATTTGGTTGTTGTAAAGAATGTGTAACATCTAAAATGGTAGGTGCAAATTCTCTCATTTCAGGAATTCCTCTAAAGTCTACAATCATGTCTTGGTAACCAAACATAGTTCCTCTATCTGTAATCCACGCTTTGTTAGAGCCCGCATCTTTTACTTTTTGTACTGCGTGCTTCATTGCAGAAGGACTCATAAATTGTCCTTTTTTTAAGTTTACAACTTTACCTGTTTTAGCAGCAGCCACAACTAAATCTGTTTGTCTAACTAAAAATGCAGGTATTTGTAAAACATCTACATATTCTGCAGCTTTTGCAGCATCAGAAACTTCATGAATATCTGTAACTGTAGGTATATTAAAAGTTTCAGAAACTTTACGTAAAATTTTTAATGCTTTTTCGTCTCCAATTCCTGTAAAACTATCTATTCTACTTCTGTTTGCTTTTTTAAAACTTCCTTTAAAAATATAAGGAATTTCTAATTTGTCTGTAATAGTAATTACTTTTTCAGCAATTCTCATTGCCATTTCTTCACTTTCGATAGCACAAGGGCCAGCTAATAAGAAAAAGTTATTAGAGTTAACGTGTTTTATATTCGGAATTTCAGATAAAATCATTTGTGTAAATTTTCAACAAAAATACATAAAATTTAACGTTTTTAAATAGTGAAAACTTCAATTTAGAAACCTGTTAAGAAATATAAAATTCCTTTTTATTATTGATTTAATTGGTATATTTATACCTTAAAATATAATAAAAATGAAAAAAATAGTAAGTTTTTTAATAGTTTTAGTTGCCATATATAGCTGTGCTGTTGTTACAAAAGGAAACGATGGTGAAAATGGAACAGCTGGTAAACCAGGTTTAAACGGAAAAAAAGGTGCTGATGGTATTTCTGGAAATTATGTAAAAGCAGAAAAAACTTTTTTTATAGATTCTAATTTAGTTAGAAAACACTTGTATACTTTGGCTGCAGATGATATGGAAGGTAGAAAATCTGGAACAGCAGGAATTGAAAAAGCAGCTGTTTATATAGAAAACGAATACAAAAAAATAGGTTTAAGTAATTTTGGAGATTTATCAAATTATAGACAAACGCTTACTTTTAAAAACAGAAGAACTAAAGAAGATATTACATCTAGTAATATTATTGGTGTCTTAGAAGGAAATAGTAAAAAAGAAGAAATTGTAATTATTTCTGCTCATTATGACCATTTAGGAATGAAAAAGAGTGGAGAAGGAGATCTTATTTACAATGGTGCTAATGATGATGCTTCTGGTGTAACTGGTCTTTTAGCTTTAGCAAAATATTTTAAAAAGGTTGGTAATGAAAGAACTATTGTTTTCGCAGCTTTTACAGCAGAAGAAATGGGCTTAATTGGTTCTACACATTTTGGAAAAGGAATTGATGCTAGTAAGTTTGTAGCAGGTATAAACTTAGAAATGATTGGTAAAACACCAAGTTTTGGACCCAATACAGCTTGGTTAACTGGTTTCGATCGTTCAGATTTTGGTAAAATTATTCAAAAGAATTTAGAAGGAACAGGGTATCAATTATTTCCAGATCCGTACAAGAAATTTAATTTATTTTTTAGATCAGATAATGCTTCTTTAGCAAGATTAGGTGTGCCTTCTCATACATTTTCTACTACGCCAATAGATGTAGATCCAGATTATCATAAATTAACTGATGAAGCTGAAACTTTAAATATGACTGTTATTACGCAAACAATACAAGCTGTTGCAAAAGGAACAGAAAGTATTATTAATGGTACAGATACACCAACTAGAGTTGTAATTAAGTAAATAAAAATTTATTTATGAAAAATATCAAATTCATTTTTATCTGCTTTTTAATTTCATGTTCAGCATCAAAAGTTGTTACAGATTATGATGTAAAAGAAGATTTTTCTAAATTTAAAACCTTCGATTTTTATGAGGATAATGGTGAAAATTTAAATGAATTTGATGTAAAACGAATTACTTCTTACATTCAAGAAAATTTAAATTCTATTAATCTTCAACAAAATAGTACTCCAGATTTTTTAATCTTCTTTGATACAAAAATTGAGGATAATAATAATCAAAATACAATAGGAATTGGTCTAGGAAATGGAGGTTTTGGAGTTTCTGGAGGAATACCAATTGGTGGTAAAAAAGTAGATGAGAAGTTAATTATAAAGTTTGTAAATGCAAGTACAAATGAACTGTTTTGGGAAGGTTCTTTAAAATCTACTATTAAAGAAAACAGAACTCCAGAAAAAAGAGAATTGTATTTAAAGGAAGTAGTTCAAGAAATTTTAAAAGAATTTCCACCAAAAAAATAAAAATAAAAAATCCTCTAAAAATTAATTTAGAGGATTTTTTAATATCTATAATTGGTTTACTTAGAATTGGTATCTAATACCAAAAGCAATATCATTATCAAAATCGTTAAAAGTATTTCCAAAACCAAACTCTGGTCTTAAATCTAAAGAAAGTAAAATTGGTGCATCAGGAAAGTTATATTCGATACCAATATCACCAGCAGCAAAAATAAAGGTTTCAGAAAAATCTCTACCATCTTTACCACTGTAGTTTCCTAAACCACCACCTACACCAGCATACCAGTTAAAACCACCATCTATATTCCAAAGCCATTGGTAAATACCTGTTGCTTTAAAACCATCGTAATTTTTGTTATCTCTTAAACCTAAATCTATTTCTAATCTGTTATTATCTCCTAAAGCTCTTTGGTAAGAAATTTCTCCTCCAAAACCATCATTATCACCTAGACGCAAACCAATTGCATTTTTAGAAATACTTTGCGCATTTGCAGAAAAAGCACCTGCTACTAATAGACCAATAATTAAAAGTGTATTCTTCATAATTGTATTTATATTTTTATTGAGTTACAAAATTAGTGCGAATTCTTTTTTAAGATGAACTCTATCGAATTAAATTGTAATACAAATAAGTATTATTTACTAATTTGTAAACGTACACCTTTAGAATGACTACTAAATTCAGGTGCATACATACTTTGTATTGTTGTAATTCCGTTACTAAAATTACCTGCATTATTAACTCTTACATCATATTCAAAAACATAAACTCCTTTTGGTAACCTATCAAAAAAGAAATTAGTAGCAGCATCTTTTGTGCTTTCATAATATCCTAAATTATCTTGTCTTTTATGTTTAGAAAGTACATTTATTGGTTCTACGCCAGAAGCTCTCATGTCTTTCATATGAATAAACTCCATGTTTCTGTCTGTAGTTAATTCTATTCTAACAGTAATTAAATCGCCTACTTTTAGTTGTGTTTCTGTTGTAATTTCTTGTAACTGTTTACCTGTATCCGTATTTGTTTTTAAGAATAGTTTTTTATTCAATTTTAAAGGAGTTTCTGCTGAAGTAATTTTGTCTAAATCTTCAAAATATTGCCAATATAAACTACCCCAAGCAATACCATTTCCTTTTTTAGTAATTGTAACATCAGCCATTTCTTTCTTAATTTCATTCTTGTTCCAAGAAGTTTTAAAATAACCCGTTCCAGCTTCTATTTTTACGTTTTCTAATTTAGCAGGTTCAATTATAGTATTTCCTACTTTTATATCTACCATTTCTGTAATAGAAACCCAATCGCTTCCGTTTAATAATAAAGCATACACAGCTTCTGTAGTTGCTTTTGTAGTTTTCCATCTATTGGTTTGTTTGTTTTTTAATAACCAAACTTTTAAATCATCAATAGTTTTTGAGTTGTTTTCTAATTCAGAAAAAACTTCTATCATTAAAGCATGTGTTTCAATTGGTGCTTCATAATAGTAATAACCAGCCATATTAGATTTCCAGTACATACCAAGTTCTTCAGAATTTATAGCGTTTTCCTTTAGTGAACTTAAAATTTTGTTTGCAATCAATTTATTATCACTTCTAAAAAGAGACAACGCAATTTGTCCTTTTGCATATAAATTATAATTGTTCCAATATGTTACAGATTGATTGCTATAATATTTTACAGCTTCTTCTAATTTATTACCTTTAGAAATAGCATCATAAAAACTACGCATGTATAAATATTGAATAGAGAAATACCCTAAATTATTTTTTGATAAATAATCTTTATAAGCTTGTTCACCTTTCTTTTT
>TARA_R110002049_G_scaffold70871_1_pt1 | contig 22788 bp, 24 predicted proteins | sample TARA_R110002049 | Tara Oceans TARA_R110002049 (sample SAMEA4396941) | marine metagenome | biome: Polar Biome; feature: [SRF] surface water layer (ENVO:00010504); material: water (ENVO:00002006), including particulate matter (ENVO:01000060) such as... | depth 5 m
TCGGCTTGAATAGTATTGACCGATCGGCTTCATGATATTACGCAGACCTAATATAACCGTCAGCAGAATTGAAAATTACTGGGAAAGCAAACGTTCCTAAAATCGGTTTGAAATAAACGACTTAAAATATTCATTTAATAATCAAAGGGAAACAATTTAAAGGCACAATTGATGTTGGTGCAGTGAGTTTTTACTACACCATAACTTATGCCACTTGAGCAGAACACTTTGGCTAATAATATATTGAGTTAATACTAGATATTTGAGTGTTGATGCTTATTAGTTGAGACAGAGACTTTTTATTACATTTATACTAAGCTTTTAACTGTAAAATACGGCGAGCACCGTTTAACACTACAAGGGCAATTATCAAACCAATCACTAAATCTGGATAACGGCTGCTTGTTAATGTAACTAATAAACCAGCTAAGATTACCCCAATATTTGCAATAACGTCATTTGCGGAAAAAATCCAGCTTGCTTTCATATGAGCGCCATTTTCTTTACTATCGGATATTAAAAACAAACATGTAACATTGGCAATTAACGCAAGTGCACCAAAAATCATCATTAAATTTGATACGGGTTCACTTCCGTATATAAATCGCCTTAACACTTCACTTAAAGCACCTAACGCAAGGATAACTTGTAGCAATCCCGATATGTGGGCAGCTTTGAGTTTCATCTTAATGCTTTTCCCAACCGCATATATTGCCAAGCCATATACAGCAGCATCTGCAAACATATCTAAAGAGTCAGCAATCAGTCCAGCGGATTGAGCAATCCAACCCGCGATGAATTCACAAAAAAACATGAACCCGTTAATGATCAGTAACCACTTAAGAATAATGGTTTCTTTCCCTTCATTTTCTTTAGCAGATTCTTTGGCTTGGGTTGCTTCAACACTGCAACTTTCTCTGGTTATTTCTAACGTAGCACCTAAATTCAATGATTGAAGCTTCGTAGTTATCTCATCCAAATGAGCATCATGAAAAACTTTAACTAGCCGATTAGGAATATCAAATTTTAATCCAACAGGTGGTTCAATACCGTCGAGCGCTAACCTTATCAATCGTTCTTCAGAGGGGCAATCCATCTTAGGCACCGTATACTCAGTGGTGAAACGCCCATCAAAAGCATCAGTATTTTTAAACTCTTTAATACTAGAGTCAGTAACAACTGACTCACATTGGCCACTACATTTATTTGACATAAAAAACCTTGCTAAACACATTTTTACAAAGTATAAAGTCTATAGTAACTATAGAGTCAACAAAGAAATTTAATATTATGAAAATTGGCGAACTAGCAAAATTAACAGATTGTTCAGTACAAACGATCCGTTATTATGAAAAAGAACAACTCTTGAAATCCCCAGAGCGAAGTGAAGGAAATTTTCGTTTATATAATAAATCGTCACTTAAACAATTGATGTTTATTAAACAATGCAGAACGCTCGATTTAACCTTATCGGAAATTCGTCAACTGCTTGAGTTACAAAGTTCACCCTCGATTCAATGCAACTCAGTTAACAACATGATCGATAGTCATATTCAGCAAGTTGAACAACGTATTAATGAACTAAACAGCCTTAAAGAACAGTTAAAATACTTAAGTAACACCTGCTCAAATGATGGAACAATTGAGCAGTGTGGTATTTTACAAAAGCTTACCAGTGACGTAACGAAAAACGTTTAGATGCCATGCTGATCTTAAATCAGTATGTGTTTTTTTCTAGATCTATACATATAGGCAACAAATAAAACCAATATTGTTAACTGTGCCATTATGCCTTGCCAAGTTGACCCAACACCAATCCAATCAATTTCCACCGTAATTGGCAATGGAGAAATTCCAATAATGGCAGCCTCTTGTAATGCTGAAACTGCTTTTCCCATTAATACGAATGACAGTGCTAATAATAGATATGTGGTTGTTGAAAAGAAACGAGCTATTGGCAATTTAACAGAATATTTAAACATTCCCCATGCAATAATCGATAACACAGCTATCCCGAATAAAAATCCACCGATAACAAATGAGTATTGAGTCGTTGAGGCTTGTGTTAACAGTGATTGATAGAATAAAATCGTTTCAAAAACTTCTCGGTAAACCGCGATAAATGAGAGCACTGCTAATCCCCAAAGTGTACCCGCTTCTAATTGTGTATTAATGTGCTTTTGAATGTATGCCTGCCAATGTTCAGCATTCGTTTTGCTATGCATCCAAATCCCTACATAGAACAACATCACCGCTGCAAGCATGGCAGCAATGCCTTCCATGACTTCACGACTCGCACCACTGATACTAATCATTGATTGGGCTACCGCCCAAGTAGCAAAACCCGCTAGTAGCGCACTGAGCCAACCAAAATGGACATATTTTAAAGCATCATGACGTTTAGTTCGAATTAACACTGTTATTAAAGCCAGTACAACCAGCAAGGCTTCTAAACCTTCTCTTAGCAAGATAACTAAGCTCGCCGTAAAAAGCGCCTCGCTTGATAAAGTGGTTTCTGTCAGTAGTGCTTCCGCGCTATTGAGTTGTCTCACAGTAATTTCCATAAGGCTTTCAAGTTGATTAACCTGTTGTGCGTTACTTAACACTTGACGAAGCTTAATCGAAGTTTCCTTCGATGCTTTTACGTAAATTTTTGTCTCGTGCATCCAAACTATTTTCAATTAATTCAAAACCATCTAGATAAGCACTCACAGCAAGTGTTTTGGCCTGCTCATATTCTTCATTTTTATACGCAATGCTTGCAGCAGCTAATTGAGTTTTGGTTATAGCTAAAGGGCCACTTTGATTGGTAAACAATAATTTTGGATCGGCTCTTAACCCTTCAATTTCATTTTTCGTTAATCCCTCAGTTTCTGTAGATAATTTTAATGGACTATAATTTATCCAGTTTTGTAATGAAATTGATTGTGATGGTTTGATGAATTCGCTTGATGATTGAAATGCTAAACTTCCGACATAAAATGCAAGGGACCATTTCTGCTGTTCTTTTAATTGTGTGAATGCAGGCATGGCCGTATCATCAAGCCCATTAGATATGGCATCAAACAAGCCTAAAAGTGAACGGTTTTCAGCACGTTTTTTATCGGTAAAATCGGTAGGAGCAGGCTCTAATCCCGATGCTAAAATACCATTTCCTTGACCTGAAAGACCGTGGCAACTCGCACAGTTATTTTCAAATAAAGAAAACGTCGCGTCTTTAGACAGTAATCTTTTAGGGAGAGGTAACTCAGGCATCATAGCCAATAGTGAAATTCGTAGTTCAGAAGCAAATTGCCTGACAGTGTCTACTTTTTGTTTAGTTGAAATGGCGGTTTGTAAAGCCGATGCTTTCTCATTGAGCGAACGCATATCATTAATAGACGTTTTTTCAACTATCAACTCAGAGAATTCAAGCATTTACTGGTATTCATCATCGTTAATAACTTGACCATTATCAACCGCTGATGCGTAATCGACCCCCACATATTCTGCCAACTGTGCTATCTGGCGTAGTTGAGCAACCTCATCAACCGTTGAAGCTACACTCAACTTCGAAAATAAAAGAATCGCCATCAACACTAAACAAAATAATGATTGTATTCCTATATGTTTTTGACTTATTAATCGCACGTTCCAACAAAATTGCATACTATGGCCCTTAAATATTACAGCCCAAATGATAATTATTATCAATTGTAATGCCTATAGTTACTATAGAGTAAAGTATTAAAAAATATTTTTATAACTGGGTGTTATCAATAAAAATGTAGAGAACATTAGAAAAATCGCTGACTAATGGTTTTAAAATGAACATTGAAAATATCTATCTAGCTAATTCTGTCAATTCATCCTTGACCCTATAGTTACTATAGAGATTATAGTGTTGATGTGTTGACCTATAAGCTGTTAATAACAAGATAAATAACGAGCATATATTAATGACTATTGCTCGTTTTAGCCAGCAACTGAATTAGTAAAGCAGAATCCTATGAAATCAAATATATATTTAAAGAAATCGAATATTCTAGATTACGATACCCCTCTAATTACAGACTTGATTAAAAATAGAGGCTGGAATTCTCTTGATGATTTTGAAAAAATAGGGGCTGCTTACAGTTTTGTTAAAGATGAAATAAAGTTTGGATATAACAGTCGTGATGATATAAGTGCGAGCTTTGTTTTAGCTGAAGGGTATGGTCAATGCAATACTAAAGGAACTCTTCTAATGGCTTTATTAAGAGCATTGGATATTCCTTGTATATTTCACGGATTTACTATTGAGAAAAGCTTACAAAAAGGTGCTATACCCAATTACATTATGTGGCTTGCTCCAGAATTCATTATTCATAGCTGGGTTGAAGTGTTTTTTGAAGATAATTGGATCAATCTAGAAGGCTTTATTATTGATGACTCGTATCTAAAATTTATTCAATCTAAGTTTAAAAATGTGAAAAATAACTTTTGCGGATATGGTATTGCAACAAAGTGTTTATTAGATCCACAAGTGGAATGGTCAGGCAAAGATACCTTTATTCAAAAAGAAGGTATACATGATGACTTTGGTATTTTTAACACCCCAGATGAATTCTATGAGAAATATGGCACTAATTTGTCTGGCATTAAAAATTGGCTATATAAAAATGTCATTCGACATCTAATCAATAAAAATGTAGAAAGCATTAGAAAACTAATTAAATAATCATTATAAAATGAAAAAAGGGTTATCTAGCTAATTCTGAAAATATTTCTTGACTCTATAGCTACTATAGATGTTATTGTTGTACGGTTATTTTGAATATTCTTAAATTTAATTATTTTCTAAATACCTTCTCAATAAATTTGTGTTATGTATCCTTAAAGGTCTTTGCTGTGAAAAATAAGCTTCTGAATTTTACTTTAGTCATTTTGATTGTATTACAATCATTTGTAGCTATTGCAAATTCACAAGAAATTCATGAAATTGATATTCAGCATATCCAAATTGAACATTCACATGAATCTGATCGCTTTGTAGCTGACAAAGAATTACCAACAGACAATGAACATAATGCTAAAGATTGTCATCATTGTGGTCATTGCCATGGTTCTCATATTCAGTGGTTCGTTCAAGCTCAAACCTTTACTGAGCGTCCAAATCAAATAGGACATCAGTATGGGTATTTATTTCAATATTCAAGCCCTCTTCACGATAACCCAATAATCCCCCCTATAAGTTAACTCTATTAGAATAGCTCAGTTTAGCTGAGCATCTTTATATTCGTGTCTACTACGATTTCACTGTCGTTAGTTAACACTATTTAAATAAATATGAGTTTAATTTATGAAAATATTTTTTCAAAAAAATATTGGCGCTGTGCTATGCGTCAGTATGTCTTTGGCTATTTTAATTAATATACAAAGCGTAAATGCACAAACAACATCGACATCTTGGTTATCGATGCAAATAAACAAACATCCCGATATTATTGCCGCCAAAGAAGAAATGAATGCTGTTTTTTCAAATGCTGAAGGAAACAAGCAACCACTTTATAATCCTGAATTAGAGACAGGTTATGAACGAGAAGGTGACGCTAATAATTATTCTATTGGGTTTAATCAAACGATTGATTGGTGGGATAAGCGAGAAACGAAAGAGCAACAAGCTAACTTTAGTTTAACCCAAGCAAGCAAACACTTTGACTTTCTTGTTCAAGAAAAGACAGCGCAAGCTTTACAAGCGTTAATTACTTGGCAAGCAGCTAAAAAACAAGCGGTTATTGCCCAAGAGCAAGAAAAGCAGTTAGAAACCTTACTTGATATAGTTAAAGACCGTCAAAAAGCAGGAGATCTAGGGCAAGTAGATGCCGAACTTACTTTTTTAAGTTTATCCCAAATGTTGAATGTTACCGCAAAGGTACAAGTTCAATTAAAACAAGCCGAAGCCCAAACCAAAGAGCTATTGCGAGATTGGACGCCAGATAAAGAGGTTATACCTGCGCAAGGTTTAACTATCACTAATTATCAACTTTCACCTCAATGGCTTGAACAACATCCCTTAGTCTTAGCGGCAAAAGCACAGTGGCAAATAACTAGAAGTGATGCTCAACTAGCTTTGTTAGAAACTAAAGCTGACCCAACTATAGGTTTTAACGCAGGCAAAAATGATAGGGAAAACGTGTTAGGCGTAACTTTTTCAATGCCTTTGAATATCCGTAACAATTATTCAGCACAAGCAAGAGCTGCGAATCAACAAGCAATAGCTGCTGAAGCAAATTTTCGTTCCGTTATGCGCAAACAGAGATTTGCTATCCAATCAAGCACTGACACCTTAATCACTTATCAAAAAAACTATCAACGATGGCAACAATTGATGGATGGCAGAGGAAAACGTAGTGGCGATTTACTGCAAAAGCAATGGCAAAGCGGTGATGTAAGTACTACCGAATATTTACTTGCATTACAACAACGTGCTGAAGGTCTTAATGCTGGTATTGAATTACAAAGTCAATTTCAATTAAGCCAAATCGACTGGCTATTACAGGTAGGCCAAATTAAGGCCGCGACTCTGCAATTATCTCAGCTTTGAATATTAAAGGCATTATCAAGAATCAATTAATAGTCAATGAACCAATTTTGGAAAAAACATATGAATAAGCAAGTTAAATTAATAACGCTGGCCGCACTTTTTTGTGGGATAACAACCATAACTACTGCGACATTTGCAAATGTTCAATCATCTGAAAAAGCCGAAAAGCATGTTGAAGAAAAAGATAATGGACATGAAGGTAAAAATGAACACGAAGAAGAAAAAGACGATGGGCATGGACATGGAGGTAAAAATGAACACGAAGAAGAAAAAGACGATGGGCATGGACATGGAGGTAAAAATGAACACGAAGAAGAAGGTGCGGGAGTTAAACTTTCAAAGGAACAATTAAATTTAGCTGAAATTAACATAACCGTACTAGAGCCTCAGGCGATGACTTACAGTATTTATGCTCAAGGAGAGATAAAAGCGAATGACTATACCAGTTATTTAGTCTCGCCAAGAGTAGATTCGGTGATACTAAAACGCCATGTTGCTTTAGGTGATCATGTTGAAATCAATCAACCGTTAGTCACCCTATTTAGTGAGTCAATGGCTGAAGCACAAGCCAGCTATAGACTCGCTGATTCAGAATGGAAAAGGGTTCAAAAACTTGGTCGAAAAGCGGTAGGTGATAAACGCTTTATAGAAGCTCAGACCGATTATGAGGCTGACTTAGGACGATTATATGCGTTTGGCTTATCTGCTGACGCTATTACCTCTTTGGCTACCAACACTAAAAAACTTGGCCAATACACCCTAAACGCAGAGACTTCTGGCGCTGTATTATCTGATAATTTCCGTCAAGGACAACGCATAGAATCCGGCGGTACTTTATTTGATCTGGCTGATGAGGATACGTTATGGGTTGAAGCACGTTTAGCTCCATCAATGGAATTGGACTTACCTGAAAATTCAAAGGCGCAAGTAAATGTAGGTAACAATACATACATAGCTACGGTTACTCAAAAAGCTCATACCATTGACCCAGTAACTCGCACACGCATTATACGTTTACAGGTTCAAAATGACGGTCATAAGCTTCATCCCGGTTTATTTGCTGATATCTATTTTGCCCTTGAAACAGACAAAAAAGTTCTGACTGTGCCTGAAGAAGCATTAATGCGTGGTAGTGATGGTGATTGGATGGTGTTTGTTGAAGAAAATGGCGAATTTAAAGGTGTCGAAGTTGAATTGGGACGACAACTGGGAAAATCACGTGAAATTCATGGTTTACCCGCAGGCACTAAAGTCGTCACAAAAGGCGCGTTTTATGTAGCAGCGGAAATTGCCAAAGGCAGTTTCGATGCTCATAACCATTAATTAATTGATAATTGGAGAACTAACACATGTTAAATCGTTTGATTGACTGGTCTGTCGCTAACCGATTATTGGTGATTTTAGCCTTGATTGCGTTAACGGTTTCGGCCTTTTTTACTATTCCTCGTTTGAATTTAGATGCATTTCCAGATGTTACTAACGTACAAGTAGCCATTAATACTGAAGCCCCTGGTTTGGCTTCAGAAGAAGTAGAACAACTCATTACCTTTCCAATAGAAGCTGTAATGTATGCATTACCTGATGTTGAAGAAGTACGTTCTATTTCTAAAACAGGGCTGTCTGGTATTACGGTTGTCTTCAAAGAAGGCACCGATATTTATTTTGCTCGTCAATTGGTTTTTGAACGATTGCAATCAGCAAAAGAATTAATACCTGAAGGTGTTGGTACACCTGAGATTGGGCCAAACACCTCTGGTTTGGGCCAAGTATATCAATATTTATTACTCGCTGATGAAGGCTCCGGTTATGACAGTATGTCACTTCGAAGTCTAAACGATTGGGTGGTTAAATTACTATTAATGCCAGTAGATGGTGTTACAGATGTCTTAGCATTTGGCGGAAATGTTAAACAATACCAAGTAAATATTAACCCTTCTCGTTTGCTTGCTTACCAATTAACTCAACAAGATATCGCTAATGCACTAGAAGATAACAATGATAACGCGGGTGGCTGGTATATGGATAGAGGCCAAGAACAACTTATTATCCGAGGTGTTGGCTGGTTAAGTAGTGATGAAAAAGGTATTGAAGAACTAAAACAAATCCCTGTTAAAACAATTAAAGGTACTGTTGTCTACCTTGCCGATGTTGCAACTATTGAATTTGGAAGCGAAATTAGACAGGGCGCTGTCACCATGACTAAACGTGTTGGTACTAACGATAGTAAATTCCTAGGTGAAGTGGTATCAGGCATTGTTTTAAAACGCATGGGCGCAAATACCAAAGTTGCCATTGATGGCATAAAAGACAGAATCCCGCTAATTCAACAAGCCCTGCCAAAAGGTGTCACGTTTGAACCAATTTATGACCAAGCAGATTTAATTGAAAAAGCAGTTAGTACGGTCGCTCAAGCATTAACAATGGCTTTTATCTTTATTGTTATTGTATTGGTACTTTTTTTACTTAATGTACGCGCAGTTCTACTGGTTCTTATTTCTATTCCACTTTCTGTTGGTATGGCATTAATGATCATGGCTTACAGTGGCTTGTCTGCGAATTTAATGTCACTGGGTGGTTTAGCGGTTGCTATTGGTATGATGGTCGATGGTGCGGTGGTGATGATGGAAAATATTTTCAAACATCTCAGTCAACCAGATCGTCGTCATGAAGGAATGCATGACAGTGAGAACCCTTTTGACGTCGAAAAAGATATCGATGTTAGTTTGCGTATACAAATTGCCGCACGAGAAGTCGCTAAGCCTGTATTTTTTGCAGTAACAATTATTATGGTGGTTTTTGCGCCTTTGTTTAGCTTAGAAGGAGTCGAAGGTAAACTATTTCAGCCCATGGCTATTAGTATTATGATTGCTATGGTAGCGTCTTTAGCTGTGTCTCTCATTGTTGTACCTGCTCTAGCTAGTTATCTGTTTCAACGAGGTTTTAAAGCACGAACAAGCCCTTTCGTTAGTGTACTAGAGAAATTTTACCGTCGCTGTTTAACAAAAGCGATGAATGCAAAGAAAGTGGTTCTAATGGGGGCTGGAGCCTTACTTGTTGGTACGTTATTTCTAGTGCCAAATTTAGGCACTGAATTTGTACCTGAGCTTGAAGAAGGCACAATTAATTTACGTGTCACAATGGCTCCTTCTACCAGCTTAACTACAGCTCTGTTTGTAGCGCCTAAGTTGGAAAAAATACTACTGGAATTTCCTGAAGTTACTTATGCTACCAGTCGTATTGGTCGAGCAGAAATTGGTGGTGATCCTGAACCAGTCAGTAATATTGAAATTTATATTGGCCTCAAACCAACCGCTGAGTGGACGAGTGCAAAAACACGCCATGAACTACAAGGTTTGATGGAAATAAAACTTGAGAAATTCCCCGGTTTACTACTTAATTTTTCTCAACCTATCGCAACAAGAGTCGATGAATTGCTTTCAGGTGTGAAAGCCCAGTTAGCAATAAAACTGTTTGGCCCAGATCTCGACATCCTTGCTCAGCAAGGTCAGGCTATTGTTAATGCTATTCAAGATGTTAATGGCGCAAGGGATGTTGCTATGGAGCCAATAGCTGGTGAGTCTCAATTAGTTGTTAGACCAAACCGTCGTCAATTATCTCGATACGGCTTATCGGTTGGTGATGTAATGAGGTTAGTGCGAAATGGTATCGGTGGTCAGGAAGTAGGACAAGTCATTAATGGTAATGAACGTTATGACATTTACCTTAGAATAGCCAAAGAATTTAGAAATCAGCAACAAACTATTGCTGATTTACGACTACAAGCTCCAACAGGTGCATGGGTGCGATTAGGTGATGTTGCAAATATTGCTATTGAATCGGGTCCCCCTCAGGTACGCCGAGATGATGTCCAGCGACGCGTCGTTATTCAAGCCAATGTACAAGGGCGAGACATGGGTAGTGTCGTAAAAGATATTCGAGAAGCGATTGCAAATGAGGTTGATTTACCTGCGGGATATTCAGTTGATATTGGCGGTCAGTTTGAAAATCAACAACGAGCACAGCAACGCCTCACCATTGTTGTTCCACTTTCTATTGGCATTATTGCTTTGTTATTATATTTTGCTTTTGCCAGTGTGGGTCAAGCCATGCTCATCCTCGTTAATTTACCTTTAGCTATGATTGGTGGGATTGTCGCCTTATATATTTCTGGTCAATACCTATCTGTACCTAGCTCGATTGGTTTTATTACCTTATTTGGTGTTGCGGTTCTTAATGGCGTGGTTATGGTTGAAGCGATTAATTTACGCATTCAAACAGGTACGGAAAGTATTGCCAACGCCGTTTACGAAGGCGCTGTATCAAGACTTCGCCCTGTACTGATGACAGCGATTACTTCCGCCCTTGGTTTGATTCCTATTATCATGTCAAGCGGTGTAGGCTCTGAGATACAACGACCATTAGCCACGGTAATTGTTGGTGGTTTGGTTACAGCAACGTTCCTTACTTTATTTGTCCTTCCCGTACTTTATGGTTGGTTTTCTAAAGGTCGGATTGAAGAAATGAGAAGGTAGTTCTGCTTGGTTAAAGTAAATGTAACTGTTTGCTTTAACGCTATATCCCGTAGGTATTCACTACGGGATATCAATTTATAGGAGAAAGTAATGTCCGACAATTTGCATCAACACTCAACTAGCCATGGACACAGTCATATTTCTAAAGATATGTCTTCAAGTCGTATTGGCTGGGCATTTATATTAAATGTTTGTTTTACTATTATCGAATTTATTGGCGGCTGGTTAACCAACAGCACCGCAATAATGGCGGATGCGGTTCACGATTTAGGAGATAGTTTATCCATCGGTCTCGCATGGGGATTAAATAAACTCAGCAAGAAAAGCCATGATGAAATGTTTAGTTACGGCTACCATCGTTTCTCTTTATTAGGCGCACTTATTAATGGTGTTGTCTTAATCGCTGGATCAATTTGGGTATTAACTATTTCATTCCCTCGATTGTTATCGCCAGAGATGCCTGATGCTCAAGGCATGTTATGGTTAGCGATATTAGGGGTGACTGTTAATGGTTATGCTGCTTTCAAATTAAGTGACGGGAAAACATTAAACGAACGTGTACTTAATTGGCATTTACTGGAAGACGTTTTAGGTTGGGTAGCCGTATTAATTGTTTCTATCGTTCTAATGTTTATCGAACTCCCAATACTTGATCCGATACTTTCAATCGGATTTACCTTATTTATTCTTTTTAATGTATTAAAAAACCTCCGCACTGCAATACGTCTGTTTTTACAGGCAACACCAGAGCAAGCCATTCAAGAAAAAATAAAAATTGAATTATCATCATTGAAGTTTATTGAAGATATTCATCATTTCCATTTGTGGTCCCTTGATGGCGAAAGGCATGTTCTTACTGCTCATTTAGTGTTGAATCATTACTGTGAACAACAAGAATATATGGCAATAAAGCATGAAATATCAACACGACTTAGCCCTTTTCATCTTGAACATACAACACTGGAATTTGAGTTCGTAGACGAAATATGTAGAGACTCAAAAAACAATTAGAAATACTTTCAAAGATGAAAAGACATTTTAACTAAACCTGTTACAGGCTCGTTGTTTTGAGAGTCCCCATTTCTCTTACTAGTGCGGAAGACTTTAGAGTTACTACAGCTGCATGCTGACGAATTTATTTTACGTAAGCCCAAATCTGACGGATGACTATGGTGATTAGCTATTACAGCAATCTTGTCCTTCTTGAATTGGTGGACATTTAACAGTTCCATAAGAACAGAAAACGCAGCAATCACCTTTTAAAGGCTTTAATAATACTTTGCATGATTCACATTCATAGAACCACTGACAGGCATTAGTTGGCATTTCTTCTATTTTATTATGACCACACTCAGGGCAAGTTATTGTTGAGCTTAATTCTATATTTTGCATGTTCGCTCCTTAGTAGGTTTTACAATATCTAATACTGACATTACGACCATTAAACTTATGCCAAAGTAGAATAAATAGGTACTCCAACCATATTGCCAAAGAGGGTATAGCGTTAGTAAAACAGCGATAGGACCAAGAATACTTAACGATCCTCTTAAATGGTTTTTCTTGTGATACCAATTATAGATATTTACGAGTAACGCAAGTGAAGCGAAAATAGGTAGTAATGTATTTACTGCAATACCTTCGAAAGACGAAAGAAACCCTAAACCGAGTGCTGAAGCCAAAGAACTTAATGCTGGAAAGCAGGTAGTACAGCTAAGAGCTGCTATCCAAACCCCACCAGAGCCGACTTTATCGAGTAATTTGTTTATCATCAATAATCATTCCTAAGTAATTTATACTTACGATAAACTCCGTATATAGGTACGGAGTCAACAGCTACTTTAATGAATCAATAATAGGACAAGAGGATTGGTCTTGGTTGGTTTTACATGAATTAGTCATTTCGCTAATAACACTTTCTAGACGTTGTAAATCCGCTATTTTATGTCGAATAATATCTAATTTTTGTAAACCAAATGATTCGACTTGTTTACAGTTCCCATCCATTAACATTAGTGAAGATATTTCGTTCAGCGTAAAGCCTAACCCTTTGGCTTTAAAAATAAACTGAAGCTGTTTTGCTATAACTTCGCTGTATAATCGGTAACCATTTTCGGGCTTTAGTGGTTGCGAAATAAGTCCTTTTTTTTCATAAAATCGAATAGTTTCAATATTGATATTTAGCTTTTTAGCTAATTTACCTATTGTAATCATCTACTCTCTCGCTTTTAGTCAAATGGTAAACATATAAATTACAGGTATAAGCTTTTAAAACCAATACCTATTAAAATTAATCCACCTAATATTTCAACGTTGTTTTCTAGCCTCATGAATTAGTAAAATATAACAACGGTATTGTATATATTATTTTTCGTATATATAATTATTCGTATGTTTTGTTGTTGTTGATTTCTCATGAAAAATATAAGTAAACAAAAAGTCCTTTTTCTATGTACTGGAAACTCGGCTAGGTCTCAAATGGCGGAAGCCCTACTAAGACATAAAGCTGGTGATAAGTATGATGTTTATAGTGCAGGTACTCAGCCTGATACAGTTGATCCTCGTGCTATTAATGCGTTAGGGAAGTTTGGTTTAGATACTAATAATTTAGTTTCTAAAAATATGAATGTCTTTGAAGGTCAAGTTTTTGATTATGTCATTACTCTATGTGACAAAGCCAATAATGAATGCCGCAGCTACCCCAATGCCGTTAAGCAATTAGCATGGGATTTTCCCGATCCAAAAGAGCGTTCTGGTAGTAACCCTTTTTCTACAACATTAAACGAGCTTAACAACCGTCTATCGATGTTTCTTTTGGTTGAAGATAAAGACGTCAACATTACTTGTTGTGTTACTGAGAATTCGATTGATGTCGAAAGTGATCAACTTGATGACTTTGAACCCATCTCCTTTTATAAAAGCCTAACTGATGATATCCGACTGAAAACGTTAATGTTGACGCATTATCATGGTGAACTTTGTGTTTGTGAATTAATGGAAGCATTGGAAGAAAATAGCCAGCCCAAGGTATCACGTAATTTAGCTGTTTTGAAAAAAGCTAAGGTGATAACTGATAGAAAGCACGGTCAGTGGGTGTTTTATCGTATCAATCCTGACTTACCGTTATGGGCTAAATCAGTTATTGCACAAACAACAGAAAATAATATTCCTATGATCAGTAACGAACTTCAACGTTTAGCTAATATGCAAAATAGACCTGATAGAGCAAGTTTCTGTAAATAAATTTTCTATAAAGAATGAATAAAGGATTTAATAATGGGTATTTTTGAGCGTTATTTATCAGTTTGGGTTGGCTTAAGCATTGTGCTTGGTGTGGTATTAGGCTTATGGCAACCTAATGTTTTTCAAATGATTGCCGACTTTGAGATTGCACACGTTAACATTATAGTAGCTGTTTTCATCTGGGTGATGATTTACCCTATGATGGTTCAAATTGACTTTTCTGCGATAAAAGATGTGGGTAAAAACCCTAAAGGACTAGTATTAACCATTGTTATTAATTGGCTGATTAAACCCTTTACAATGGCTGGTTTAGGCTGGTTATTCTTTAATTTCATTTTTGCTGATTTAGTTGATCCGGCATCTGCTCAAGAATATATCGCAGGGATGATTTTATTAGGGGTAGCCCCATGTACTGCAATGGTATTTGTATGGTCACAGTTAACTAAAGGTGATCCGAACTATACCTTGGTTCAAGTATCAGTAAATGACGTGATTATGATATTTGCTTTTGCGCCTATCTCGGCATTTTTACTTGGCGTGAGCGATATTCAAGTACCTTGGGAAACGTTGCTAATTTCTGTAGTACTTTATGTTTTGCTGCCTTTAATTGCAGGTGTTGTAACACGTAAAATATTGAATAAAGGGCATGGTGAAGTAGAGCTAAATGCCTTTTTATCTACGTTAAAGCCTTGGTCAGTTATCGGCTTGTTAGGCACTGTAGTTTTATTATTTGGCTTTCAAGCGAATACTATTCTATCTGAGCCTGAAACCATCGGTTTAATCGCTATTCCCTTAATTATTCAAACATACGGTATTTTCGTTATTGCATATTTAGCTGCAAAATGGATGAAATTACCCCATAACATTGCCGCACCAGCATCGTTAATCGGAACATCTAACTTTTTTGAAATGGCTGTTGCTGTAGCAATATCTCTTTTCGGACTGCACTCTGGTGCTGCACTGGCAACCGTTGTAGGTGTGCTCGTTGAAGTGCCTGTAATGCTGTCTTTAGTTTACTTTGTTAATAAAACACAACATTGGTTTAGATAAGAATATAACTCTTTAAATTAATCTTTTAGGAAAAAAAATGCAAACACATCCATTTGATATTTTAGCACTTGAAAATGGTGCTCAACTTATATTTACTCCTTGCCCTGGCACGAAAGAAGTTATTTTATCTGGCTCTATTTCAACACTTAAAGATGCAGGTACAAACATGCTTATTACTTTGATGTTTGATGAAGAAATGGAAAAAAATAATGCACTCTCTTTACCAACTGAATGTGAAAGGCAAGGCATTGAATGGGTTCAACTACCTATTTTAGATGATGCCGCTCCAAGCCAAGCCTTTGAATCACAGTGGAATGCTCAAAAGGCTAACATCTTAGACGTGATAAATAACAAGGGAATCATTGCAGTTCACTGCAAAGGTGGCTCTGGCAGAACAGGATTAGTGATTGGACTTATTTTATTAGCGTTTGGTTGGTCTGGTGAAAGGGTTATTGAAGAAGTTCAAAAAATACGACATAAAGCTCTAAAACATCCAGTTCAACTCGATTACTTTAATTCATATTTATAATTTTAGGACACACTTATGACGATTAAAATTGGCATTAACGGTTTTGGCCGTATGGGACGTTTATCAATGCGAGCGGCATTTGATTGGGATGATATAGAGATTATTCAAATCAATGATCCTGCGGGAAATGCAGAAACACTTGCACACTTAATGACGTTTGATTCAGTACATGGTCGTTGGCATCATGAGGCTACTCATGAGGGGGATTCAATAATCATCAATGGCAGCACTATACCTTGCACGCAAAACAAAGCCACTCAAGACACTGATTGGTCTGACTGTGATGTGGTTATTGAGGCATCAGGAAAAATAAAAACTAAAGCGTTGTTACAAGCCTATTTAGATCAAGGTGTAAAGCGAGTGGTGGTTACAGCCCCTGTAAAAGAGGATGGTGTATTGAATATCGTTATGGGAGTAAATGATGGTTTATACGATAAAGCTATTCATCCTATCGTTACCGCAGCTTCATGTACCACTAATTGTTTAGCACCAGTAGTTAAAGTTATTCATGAAAAAATAGGTATTAAACATGGCTCAATGACAACCATTCATAACATCACCAATACCCAAACGATAATAGATGCTCCGCATAAAGATTTACGTAGAGCACGTTCTTGTGGCACAAGTTTAATACCAACAACAACTGGCTCGGCTACGGCAATTACGCATATTTTTCCTGAACTAAAAGGAAAGTTAAATGGTCATGCAATACGAGTTCCTTTAACGAATGCATCAATTACAGATTGTGTTTTTGACGTTGAACGAGCTACAACGGTTGAAGAAGTAAATAAAGTACTTAAACAAGCAGCGCAAGGTGAATTGAAAAACATTATGGGATATGAAGAACGACCACTAGTGTCCATTGATTATAAAACTGATCCACGTTCTAGCATCATTGATGCATTATCAACGATGGTAGTAAATGGTACACAAGTAAAACTTTATGTTTGGTATGACAATGAATGGGGCTATGCCAATAGAACGGCTGAGCTAGCGCGTATGGTTGGTTTGGCGGACAAAGGTTAATCATGGGGCTTTTATCACTCAAAGCGTTATCACCGCAAATTAAACAATATTTGGTGATAACAGGTAATTACTGGGCGTTTACTTTAACCGATGGTGCGCTACGCATGCTCGTAGTGCTATATTTTCATCAGTTAGGATATAGCCCTTTAAATATTGCCATGCTATTTTTATTTTATGAAATATTTGGTGTTATTACGAACCTTGTTGGTGGTTGGCTAGGTGCAAAACTTGGCTTAAATAAAACCATGAATATTGGTTTAGCAATGCAGATAGTCGCCCTTGGTATGTTAGCTGTGCCTGCTGAAATGCTAACGGTTATCTATGTGATGGTCGCACAGGCATTATCAGGAATCGCCAAAGATTTAAATAAAATGAGTGCGAAAAGCTCTATCAAGTTACTCGTGCCAGAAGGATCTGAAGGTAAGCTATACCAGTGGGTTGCTATACTTACTGGATCTAAAAATGCACTAAAAGGAGTTGGATTCTTTTTGGGAGGATTGCTATTAACCTTACTAGAATTTAAAGGTGCAATCATCTTAATGGCTTCACTTTTAGCTATCGTATGGGTATTTAGTTTAATCGCTTTAAAAGAAGATTTAGGTAAAGCGAAAAACAAACCAAAATTTAAAGATATTTTCTCGAAAAGTTCATCAATCAACATACTTTCTGCGGCACGAATGTTTTTGTTTGGCGCAAGAGATGTTTGGTTTGTGGTGGCATTACCTGTGTTTTTAGCTGTAACTTTTAATTGGGATCATTGGTGGGTTGGCGGTTTTATGGCGAGCTGGGTCATCGGCTATGGCATAGTACAATCCTTTGCGCCTATTATCACAGGAAATAGTACGGGTAAAAATCAGGGCAAAGTACCAACAGGTAGATCTGCATTTTTGTGGGCAAGCTACCTAACCGTGATACCTGCTGCTATAGCATTAGCGTTGCACTTTAATTTTCACATTCAAGCTTCAATCATTATAGGGTTATTAATATTTGGAGCTGTTTTTGCTGTTAATTCTTCTTTGCATAGCTATTTAATTGTCAGTTATGCAGGTAATGATGGTGTATCGCTTGACGTTGGTTTCTACTATATGGCTAATGCCATGGGGAGATTGATTGGAACAGTGCTTTCAGGTTGGGTATATCAAAATTATGGACTAGAAGCCTGTTTATGGATATCAAGTTTATTTGTGGCTATAGCATCTTTGTTATCCTTAAAATTACCAAAAAGCCAAAGTAGAGCAAGAGCTAATTAACCTCTTGTAGCCATGATTAATTGACTACGTTTTTATCATCCAAATTTATAAATATGTATTCTTTAAAGACGACTATACGCCCAGTGTTGCCGTTGATATTACAATTATCAACGGCAACAAAAATCGGCAAAAGGGTCACTCACACCTTTTTTTATTTAGTCAACCAAAGAGCATTAAGCAGTCATTGAGTCATTTGCTATCTAAGCACAGTTAACTTCTATAGATATGTGTGAGACATGAGGTAATGCTTCTTTAACTATCGCTCTATATTCTTCTGAGCTAAGCGGTTCATTTGATGATAGTGATAAAATAGCTGACTGATGCGAACTAGCAATTTTCCATACATGAATATCATTAACCACCGTATTTTTTTCATTCATGGCTATAGATACTTTCTCTAGGGTTGAACTATCTACTGATCTATCTAGTAGCACCGCGCCTGATTCTTTAATTAAACCAAAGGACCAGTGAAATATAACTATTGCACCTACTAGTCCCATCAATGGGTCCATCCAAACTAACCCTATGTATTTACCTATTAGTAGAGCAACAATAGCAAGAACCGAAGTTAGTGTGTCTGCCAATACATGAAGGTAAGCTGCTTTCATGTTGTGATCATGATGATGGTGTGAATGATCTTCGTGATGATGGTGGTGGTGATCATCTTTCAAAATGAATGCAGAGACTACATTTACCACAAGTCCTATTATTGCCACGATTATTGCTTCGTTAAATTGTATGTTTTGCGGTTCAAATAAACGTTGTATTGATTCTATAACCATCATTAAAGCGACAATACCTAATGCTATTGCACTCGCAAACCCCCCAAGATAATTAACTTTACCAGTGCCAAAACTAAATGATTTATTGCTCGTATGCTTTTTAGCATATGAATAAGCAAAAATGGCAATAAGAAATGCCGCTGAATGGGTTCCCATATGCCAACCGTCAGCAAGCAAAGCCATAGATCCTGACCAAGTGCCTGCGCCAATTTCAAGGATCATAATTACCGTAGTTAACCAAAATACAAGTTTTACTTTATTGGTATTTTGAGAGTTATCTACACCAAAATCATGAGAATGTTGCCATTGTATTGTTGAATCGCTCACTATTTTTCCTTAACGGGTGAAAAGTTAATATCAATTTTTGAATAATGCCCTGTTAAATTATATACTCCCCCCTAGTATAATTAAAGGTGAAATATTCATGTCTCATACGCAAAATGATCAGAAGAAACTATTAAACCGTGTTAGGCGTATAAAGGGGCAATCTATATCTTTAGAAAACGCCTTAGAAAGTAATCCTGATTGTATGGCTGTTTTACAGCAGGTGGCAGCAATTAAGGGTGCAGTAAATGGGTTAATGAAAGAAGTTTTAGAAGGACACTTGAGAGAACATTTAGGCGCTGAGGATTTAACATCAGAACAACGTCAGGAAGAAGTAGAGCAAGTTATTACAGTGTTAAAGAGCTATTTAAAGTAGTTTAATTTGTCTTTTTTATTAAAAACCGATTGCCTCTCGGTTTTTGGTGTGACAATATCACAACACTAAAATTGATAATGAAAAATGCTATGCAACTTGGTGAACTAGAAAAACAAGTCCTGGAATATCTTTGGAAAGTAGATCCTGCTGATGCTAAGCAGGTGCATAGCTATTTTGAAAAAAACAGAGGCGGCTCCTTAAACACCATACAAAGTACCCTAGATCGTTTATTTAAAAAAGATTTGCTTGGTAGAGTCAAACATGGCCATGCATTCCAATACTTTCCTAAAGTTGATCGTCATGAATTAATTGGTCAGTTAATCAAAAATGTGACGAATGATTTCATGGTCGAAGATGAAAACAGCGTAATAGCGGCTTTTTCTTCTATTTCATCTGACTTGGACGAGCAACAGTTAAATAAGTTAGAAGCAATGATTGAAGCTCAGCGTCAAAAATTACAGAAGAATTCTGACAAATGATTTATGGTCAATGGGCATTAGCGTTAAATCTATTCACGGTGGGGGTGTTAGCCTTTATAGTGGCTAAGGTATTTGTATCGATTTCTTTCTGGTTCATTAAAAGTAAATTTCAACACTATACTGTATCTACACGTAAATCATTACTATGGTTGTGCGTGCTTGCTCCCTGGTTAATAGCTCTATGTGTTATGCTGTTTTTTAGTCCATTATTTCAAAATGGTTCGGTATTTGTTTGGTTAACTGAATTTGCTCATTGGCATCACCCTGATATTTTTTACTTTGTGAGTTGGCACAGCGCTAGCTTACTTATTTTCATTGCTTTTACTCTGTTTATCCTAATAAAAAAAGCAACGCTCCTTTATCGGAATCACAATCAAATTAACTTATTGCGTGAGCTAGGAACGGAAAAAAGTAAACATGTTTATGTTATTGAATCATCAATACCGACAGCTTTTACTGGTGGTATATTCAAGCCGCTGTGTTTTATTTCTACAGGGCTTATCGAGCAAACAAGCGCGAATGAAATAGAAATTATCACTCAGCATGAGTTAGCGCATGTTCATCATTTAGATCCATTAAAAAAATGGCTATTTTTATTTTTTACTGCTTTTTTCACTAAAAATGTTAAACAAGTTCTTAGATCTATGATGTCCCTATCAATGGAGCAAGCCGCTGATTCTTTTTATGTTAAAAACCAGCAGCAATCAACTAATGTAGCAAGTACCTTGGTCAAAGTTACTAAACTGGCTTCGAACTATGCTATTCATCCACAGTATAAAAATGAACTATTTGTTCATTTTTGCCGTCACTCGATAGAACAAAGAGTACTTCACTTACTCAACGATAAAAAGTTCAGACCCTTTCCTATGGGAGGTGTTGTGATTGCAATACTTCTCTTAGCCCTAATTTCAACAACATCAGTAGATAGTCTGCATCATGTTATTGAAACGCTCTTCACTCATTAATAAATCACGCATTAACTGCTAATTTAAATCTTACGCTAAGGCCCAATAATGAATTCTTATTTTAATCTACGTTCTTACAAAAAACCGACTGGCGGTCGGTTTTTTGTAAGAATTCGTCAGAAGCTATTGTTAGCACTCATACCCTTAATACCAACGATGATAGCCGCTCAAGATGCCACTTTCAGTTCAGTTGATTTGAAAACGGCTATTACGCAAACAATAAACATGCACCCTGAACTCAGAGCTTTCGCTATGCAAACGCAAATATATTCTGGCTACACCCAACAAGCAGGGATTAAATCTAGACCACAAGTGGGTTTAACAATTGAAGATGCTTTAGGTACAGGTGAACATAGCGGTTTTAAAAGTGCGCAATCAACACTTTCAATATCTTGGCTATTAGATGAGGAGTTGGTTCAGAGGAAAGTACAAACAGCTAAAAATTATGGTTCTACGGTGGCGATAGAACGTGAAGTGAAATCGTTAGATTTAGCTGCGCAAACAGCTCGATTATTTGTACAAGTATTGGTTAATAAAGAAAGATTAGCCTTAGCAAAATTTAGTCTAGCACAAGCAAATAAATCATTAACTGCTATCGATAAGAGAGTAAATGCGGGTAAATCCTCAATAGTCGATAAACTTAAAGCTAAGGCCGAAGTAGCCAAACGTGAATTAGTAGTTGAAGATCTAACGCACGAAGTCGATGCTAGCAAATATCAACTATTTGCACAGTGGATGCAAAAAGACAGTAGTAATGCAAATAATCAACAACATAAAAAAGTTGATGTAATTGGTTCGTTGCTCTCTTTACCGTTGAGTGACAATGTAGACTTTAATGTGTTGTTTAATAAACTTGCACAAACGCCTTCAGTCAGTATGTTTGCGACCGAGCAGCGCATTGCCCAGTCAGAAATCGAACTAGCACGTATTGAAACCAAACCATTATGGCAATTTTCAGCAGGCTTACGTAGATATGAAACAACGGATGATTTTGGTTTAGTAGCAGGGATATCTATACCCTTTGGCGAAACCAATCAAAATAAAGGGAAGATAAAAGCGTTAACTGCGTCACAAAATAAATTAGAAACCGATTCATTAGCCTTAGTGCATAAGCTTAGTACACAACTATATGTGCTAATCGAACAGTTGAAACACAGTCACCACGTTATTCGTGCAGTTACCGACAACATCATTCCGGTCTTGGAACAAGCGTTTAGCGAAGCAGAAAAGGCATATTGGATCGGTAAATATAGTTACACCGACTGGATGAACACTCAACAAGCCTTACTCAATGCGCAGTCTGATTTGATTGCTGCTTATCAAAATGCCCATTTAAATAACATCGAAATTGAGCGATTAACTGGCTCTTCCCTTGCCAATATAAATCAAGCAGCTAACGCTCCCTTAAACCATAAAAGAAACGAGAAATAATCATGAGAACAACATTTCAAATCATCGCCTTAATGAGCACACTCTGTTTTGTTGGTTTAAGTGCAAGCTTGCCAAGCTATGCAGTGTCAGAACAGAAAGCTAAAGAGGCGGAGCCTGAAAAAGGACCAAATCGTGGCCGCATGTTACGTGATGGTAATTTTGCTATTGAATTATCTATTTTCGAGACGGGCGTGCCGCCAGAGTTTCGCGTTTGGGCAACTGACGGTGGTAAAGCTGTT
>TARA_R110002049_G_scaffold10507_2_pt1 | contig 22768 bp, 20 predicted proteins | sample TARA_R110002049 | Tara Oceans TARA_R110002049 (sample SAMEA4396941) | marine metagenome | biome: Polar Biome; feature: [SRF] surface water layer (ENVO:00010504); material: water (ENVO:00002006), including particulate matter (ENVO:01000060) such as... | depth 5 m
TTATATGAAGCATATAAAGCTTTTAATCATTTTATTAAGTTGTGTTATTGTTTCCTCTTGTATCCCTCACAAAGACACGATTTATTTGCAGAATAAGGAAAATTCTTCTAACGATACAATACTTTATAACTTAAATGAGATTCAGAAACCATATAGAGTTCAAATTCACGATATCCTTAATGTAAGAGTAAAAGCAATAGATCAAGAAACTGTTGCTATATTAAATCCAAGTGGAGAGGATAATTTAAACGCTAATAGTGAAGAACGTGCTTATTTTGATGGTTTTACGGTTGATGTACATGGTAATATAAGAATTCCTACTTTAGGATATTTAAATGTTTTGGGTTTTACTACAGAAGAGATTGAAAACATTATAGAGAAGAAGTTACTCGATGAGCAGTTTAAGGCAACAGCAAATATTTTTGTGACTGTTAAGCTAGCTGGTCTAAGATATACGGCAAATGGAGAAGTTGGTAGTCCAGGGAGTGTTGTTTTGTTTAAAGAACGTGTCAATATTTTTGAAGCTATCGCTAATGTTGGCGAGATTCCTGTTACCGGAAATAAGAAAGCGGTAAAAATTATTAGACAATATCCGCAAGGGCAAAAAATACATACCTTAGATTTAACAGATATTAAGGTAATGCAATCTCCTTATTATTTTATTCAACCTAACGATATAATATATGTAGAGCCATTAAGGCAAAAATCTATTGGAACAGGTGAGACAGCTGTATCAAGTATATCTACTATTGCTACCATAGTGTCTTTATTAACTACTTCTGTATTACTTTTTTCAAGATTATAATTAATGAAAACAAGAGATTACGACGAGATCGAAGAAATGGAGAATCAAGGCGTTAGTTTTGATTTTAAAGGGTTTTTGTTTAAGGTTTTAAACCTATGGAAACTTGTATTATTATGTATTGGTGTTTCTTTATTGGTAGCTTATTTTATTAATGTAAGAAAAGAAAGTATTTATAGGTTGGATTCTTTGATTACTATAGATAATGATCAAAATCCTTTTTTTACGGCGAATACAAGTATTTCGTTTAATTGGGGAGGCGTTTCTGGTAAAGTGGGAAGTATTTTAACAGAGATTAAAACTAGAACCCATAATGAGCTAGTAGTTGATTCTTTAGAGTTTTATAAGGAATATCTTTTTCAAGGAAAATATCATCTTGTTGATATTTATAAAGCTGCTCCTTTTTACGTTGAAACAGATAAGTCTAAGCCACAAGCTTTAGGTAAAGCTATTGGGATTAAAGTCATAGATAGTAATACTTACGAGTTGTTTTATGAATTTACTAGTCGTCAGGTATTATGTCAAGTATTTGAGTCAAAAGAGAAACAGACAGTTCAAGTTACTCCTGGTTTATTTTCAAAAGTTTATAAATTTGGAGAAGTTGTTAATACTTCTTTTTTTAATGGGATTGTAAATATTAAATCAAATTTTGCCGCAACAGAAGGAGATACTTATTTTGTAAAGTATCTAAATTTTGATGGTGTAGTAAATCAGTATAAAAATAGTATTAAAATTGAGCCATTCTCTAGAGAGTCTTCTTCTGTTTTAAAATTGTCTTTAATTGGGAAGAATAAATCAAAAATAGTTGATTTCTTAAATGCAACTTCAGCAATACTTAGTAGAACAGAATTAGAAAGAAAAAACCTCTATGCAACTAATACCATAAAGTTTATTGATAGTAGTCTTGGAGCTGTAGGTACTAGCCTAAAGGCTGTTACTGATGAAATGAATGACTTTAGGAAAGTTAATAAGGTATTTAATGTTGAGGAAGAAATAAGTCAGATTTCTGAACAACTAAAAATTTATGAACAAGAAAAATTATTAGAAGAGTCTAAGCTCAACTATTTGAATACATTACAAAATTATTTAATTACAAAAACAGATTACACAAAGTTAGCGGCTCCAACTTCGGTTGGTATAGAAGAAAGTAATATATTAAGTGGTGTAGGTAGAATAATAGGACTTTCAGTACAACGTAGAAATTTAGAATATTCTACCAAAGAAGGTTCAATTCTTTTTGAAGATTTAGATCGCCAAATTGATACCGAAAAAAACGTTTTATTAGAAACTATTAGTGCTACAAAGCAGACTATTGGCGTACAATTAAATACTATAGGAAGAAAAATCGCTAATTTAGATTCTAAACTTACAGAACTTCCAGAGGGACAACAAAAATTCTTAAAGATACAAAGAGAACTAGATTTAAGTAGAGAGGCCTTTGATATATACCAAGCAAAACGAGGGGAAGCGGCAATCGTAAAAGCTGCCAATATTTCTGATATTACAGTGATAGATGAAGCTAAAGATATAGGTAATGCTCCAATAGGACCAAATAAAATCCTCAATTATATGATGGGTTTAATGGTAGGTTTCTTCTCTCCTTTATTTTTGATTTTTGTAATTTACCTGTTGGATAATACAATCCATGGGTCTGATGAAATCGCCAGAATGTCGAATATTCCTATTTTAGGTTTAATAGGTAAGTATCGATATAAGAACAATTTAGTGGCTTATGAAAAGCCAAAATCCGCTGTAGCAGAATCGTTTAGGGCAATTAGGTCTAGTTTACAATTTATCTTTAAAAATAAGAATACAGAAACTAGAGCCAATACATTGATGATTACGTCTTCGGTAAGTGGTGAAGGGAAAACATTTACTTCTATTAATATTGCTACAGTATATGCCCTTTCTGGAAAGAAGACAATTCTCTTAGGGTTAGATTTACGTAAACCAAAAATATTTGATGATTTTGAAATAAATAACGAAAAAGGGATTGTTAATTACCTTATTGGTGACAGTGAGTTAGACGATATAATTACAAATACTCACATTGAAAATTTAGACCTTATTACTTCTGGTCCAATTCCACCTAACCCTTCAGAATTGCTAATGGGAGATAAGTTAAAAGAGGTTATAGAAAGTTTTAAAAAACAATATGATATAATTATATTAGATACGCCTCCACTAGGTTTGGTGACTGATGCATTGGAGTTAGTTCAATACGCAGATGCAACGATTTTTATGGTGAGGTTAGATTATACAAAAAAAGGAATGCTTCAATTAGTTAATGCTAAACATAGATCTGGCGAATTGAAGAATGTGAGTTTCGTTCTTAATTTCTATAAGCATAAAAACAACTTTAATTACGGTTATGGTTATGGCTACGGTTATGGCTACGGCTACGGTGTTTATGGAAGTGCATATCATGAAAAGGATAAATATTCATTTTTAACTAGAATTAAGAATTTGATTAAAAGAATTTAACTTGTATTAACTCCTATATCATTGATTACCAAAACTCAACTTCGGATTAAACGTGTTTTTGATTTTTCCCTAGTTATCGTATTTTTACCTTTTTTATTAATACCTATTATCATACTAATAGTAATTGGTACTATCGATACAAAAAGCTACGGTATTTATACTCAGTATCGAATTGGTCAACACGGAAAACCTTTCAAAATTTATAAAATAAGAACTTTAAAGGATGGAAAACATCAGTTAGGTCATATGAATAAATATGCATCTAAAGTTGGTGTGTTTTTTAGGAAGTCCAAATTAAATGAACTTCCTCAATTGTTTAATGTACTAATTGGAGATATGAGTTTTGTAGGGCCAAGACCTGATTTAAAGGGGTTTGCTGACGAATTAAAAGGTGAGGATAGAATTGTATTATTGGTCAAACCAGGTATTACTGGTCCCGCAACTCTTAAATATAAGGATGAAGAACGCGTATTAGAACGTCAAAAAAATCCTGAACACTACAATAGAACGATTATTTGGGTAGATAAAGTGAAAATCAATAAAAAGTACGTTGAGAATTACAGTTTTTACTTAGATTTGACACTCATTTTAAAATCTATTTTAAACAAATGATAAATTCAGAAGATAAAATTGCAATCATAGGATTAGGTTACGTCGGTTTGCCGCTTGCCGTAGAGTTTTCTAAAAAATTCTTTGTAGTTGGATTTGATATTAATAAACAACGTATCAGTGAATTAAATAACGGAATCGATAAAACTTTAGAGGTTGAAAACGATAATTTGAAATCTGTTTTAACTACAGATTTGAATGCTGAGAAAGGGTTATATATAACTGATAATATAGAAGCTTTAGCAAAAACTAATTATTATATTATTACTGTACCAACGCCAACAGATGCATTAAATAAGCCAGTGTTTACTCCCTTAATTAAAGCGAGCGAAACAGTTGGTAAAATGTTAAGCAAAGGAGATATTGTAGTTTATGAATCAACAGTTTATCCAGGAGCAACCGAGGATATTTGTATTCCGGTTGTAGCTAAAACTTCCGGATTAGTTTATAATGAAGACTTTTTTGCAGGATATTCTCCGGAAAGAATCAATCCAGGAGATAAACATCATACCGTAACTAAGATTCTTAAAGTAACTTCTGGTTCTACACCTGAAGTAGCAATTAAGATAGATAATCTTTACAATCAAGTGATTACTGCAGGTACGCATTTAGCACCTTCTATTAAAGTTGCTGAAGCAGCTAAAGTTATTGAAAATTCTCAAAGAGATATTAATATCGCCTTTGTAAACGAATTATCTAAAATCTTTAGGTTATTAGATATTGATACAAAAGCTGTATTAGAGGCTGCAGGGACAAAATGGAATTTTTTAAAGTTCTCACCAGGTTTAGTAGGTGGGCATTGTATAGGAGTAGATCCTTATTATTTAGCTCAAAAGGCAATTGAATCAGGTTATAATCCAGAAATTATATTAGCTGGTCGTAAAATGAATGACAGTATGGGTGGCTACGTTGCTACTGAAACTGTAAAAATGATGATTAAAAAAGGGGCAACTATAAAAGGGTCGAAAGTACTTGTACTAGGTATTACTTTTAAAGAGAATTGTCCAGATATAAGAAATTCTAGAGTTATTGATATCATTGAAGAGTTAGAAACATATCATGTTAACGTTGATGTTTATGATCCATGGGCTTCAGCAGAAGAAGTAAAACACGAATATAATTTAGATTTAATTAACGATTTCAGTCAATTAGGTTCAGATTATGATGCTGTAATATTAGCTGTTTCACATAACGAATTCTTAAAATTAGATATAACCAAATTAAAGTCACAAACGGGTGTTGTTTTTGATGTGAAATCATTACTTCCAATAGAATCCATAGACGCAAGATTATAATAAGATGTACTCAAATCCACACCATACAACAGACCTTTCAGAATTAAGTTTTTTAATTACTGGAGGAGGAGGCTTTATAGGTTCTAACCTTACAGAATACCTGCTAAAGTATAATGCTAAGAAAGTTAGAGTTTTAGATAATTTTTCTAATGGTCATCGCGATAATTTGACTGAATTTATGGATAACCCAGCTTTCGAATTAATCGAAGGTGATATCCGTGATATTGAAACCTGTAAAACCGCGATGGATGGTATTGATTATGTCTCTCATCAAGCGGCTTTAGGTTCTGTACCACGTTCTATTAATGATCCGGCAACAACTAATGAAGTTAATATCTCTGGGTTTTTAAATATGATGATAGCTTTAAAAGATAGTCCTAGCGTTAAACGTATGGTCTATGCTGCATCTAGTTCTACTTATGGAGACAGTAAAGCTTTGCCAAAGGTGGAAGATACTATTGGTAAACCATTATCACCTTATGCTGTAACAAAATATGTTAATGAATTGTACGCAGATGTATTTGGTACAACTTACGATACCGATGTTATTGGTCTTCGTTATTTTAATGTTTTTGGTCCTAAACAAAGTCCAAGTGGTGCTTATGCAGCAGTAATTCCATTATTTATGCAAGCTCTTAAAGATAATGAGCCTTCAAAAATTAATGGTGATGGTGAGCAAACTAGGGATTTTACTTTTATAGATAATGTGGTGCAAGCAAATGTAAAAGGTTTTTTTGCTTCAAAAGAAGCTAAGAATGAAGTGTTTAACGTAGCATGTGGAGAGCGTATTACTATTAACTATCTATGGGATTCTTTAAGAATAGCGGCAGAATCTGAATTAAAAGCTATTTACGGCCCGAATAGACAAGGAGATGTAAGAGATTCTCTAGCGGATATATCAAAGGCGCAGAATCTTTTAGGTTATAAGCCTAAATATACAGTAAGAGAGGGGTTAAAGATTACTTGGGATTCATTTAATTAATAATAATTGTATTCTTCAATTTGTTTTTTTCGTTTTAATTAATAACTTTCGTTTAGATAATTTTTAGTTCAATTATATTTCCCGAAATATATAAACTTTAGCATAAACGCTATGTTTTAATGACAAACATTTTAGTTACGGGAGGTGCAGGTCAGTTGGGAAGTTCATTGGCTTCAAAGTTAGCCAAGAATAAAAAAACTACAGTTGTAATAATTGATAACCTATCAACAGGAGAAAGGTCAAAAATACCAATTAAATCGAATATTAAATTTATTAAAGCCGATGTCAACAATTATAATGATTTGATGTCAATATTTGCCGCTTTCAAATTTAATTATGTATTCCATTTTGCTGCAGTTGTTGGTGTGGAAAGAACTTTAGAAAATCCAATAAACGTATTAGACGATATTGAAGGAATAAAAAAATATCTTGTAGTTGTCTAAAAACTCAGGAGTAGAGCGTGTATTTTATTCTAGTTGGTCTGAAGTCTATGGAGAACCATTTGAGATTCCTCAAAATGAAATGACAACACCATTAAATTCTAGACTTCCATATGATATAATGAAAAATGTTGGAGAAGCTTTCTTTAAAGCCTATCAACGCGAATATGGATTAGATTATACAATTTTTCGTTTTTTTATACATATGGACCATTTCAGAGTAATGACTTTGTGATGCATAGGTTTATAAAATTAGCCATGAATAATCAACCAATTCCTATTTATGGAAAAGGTGACCAAACAATATCATTTTGTTACATTGATGATAATGTTGATATATGTATTAAAACATTACATGAAAATAGTTACGTTAATGATGTGCTTAATATTGGTAATGAAGTTGAAATTAGTGTTTTAGATTTGGCTAAAAAGATTATTAGTATAACAAATTCGAAATCTGAAATAATTAATCTTCCATCATTAAAAGAAGGAGATATGACAAGAAGGTGTCCAGACATTACAAAAATGAAAACATTATTAGGTATAAGTCTAGTGTCATTAGAAGATGGTATAAAAAAGATGATGTATTATTACGATACTTATACTATTCAAAAAGCTTAGTGATTGAATTATTTTCCGATGTTCATTTCTTATATTCGCATAAATAATATTAAAGCGTTTATAATTGAAAACCACGGAAGAGCATTGGCTCTATGTTATTTCTTCTAATAAGAAGCTTATAGATTTTAATTTTAAAGAAATTTGGAGATATAAGGATTTGCTCTTTTTATTCGTAAAAAGAGATATAATTACTCTTTATAAGCAAACAGTTCTAGGACCACTATGGTACTTAATTCAACCTTTATTTACCTCATTAATATTTACTTTAATTTTTAATAATTTAGCAGATATTCCAACAGGAGATGGTGTGCCTAATTTTTTATTCAATCTTGCAGGGATAACTTCTTGGAATTATTTTAAGGAATGCCTAGTAGGGACTAGTGATACATTCAAGAAAAATGAGAATATTTTTGGAAAAGTTTATTTTCCAAGAGTGATTATGCCGATGTCTGTAGTTGTTTCAAATTTATTAAAGTACGGAATTCAGCTGGTCGTTTTTGTAGGCTTTTATATTTATTACGTAAGTTTTACTGATAAAGCTTTTAATGTTTTCCCTACGTTTAGTATTATTACTCTACCTGTTTTGATTTTTTTAATGGCGTTATTAGGGTTAGGTCTTGGGATGATTATTTCATCTATGACAACTAAATATAGAGATCTTACGTTTCTGATACAGTTTGGTGTACAATTATTAATGTATGGTTCTGCTGTAATGTATCCGATGTCTTATTTTAAAGGTAAATTACCTAATTATTATTGGTTAATTGAATGGAATCCAATAGCTATTATTATTGAATCTTTTAGAACTATGGCATTAGGTATTGGTGATTTGGATATGTATAAACTATTATATACATCAATTGTAAGTCTTATTATTTTTCTAATAGGACTAGTGATATTTAATAAAACAGAGAAAAGCTTTATTGATACAATATAATGAGCTCAGATATAATTTTAAAAGTAGAAAATGTAGGTAAACAGTATCGATTGGGACTTGTTGGTACTGGTACAATTAGTCATGACTTAAATCGATGGTGGAAAAAAACTCTAGGAAAAGAAGATCCTTATTTAAAAGTTGGTGAATCAAATAATAGAAGTGAAAAGGGTATTTCTGATTATGTTTGGGCCATAAAGAATATAAATTTTGAAGTGAAGCGAGGTGAGGTACTTGGAATTATCGGTAAAAATGGTGCAGGGAAATCAACATTGCTTAAAATTTTATCTAGAGTAACAGGACCTTCTGTAGGAGAGATAAAAACAAAAGGTAGAATTGCTTCACTATTAGAGGTAGGGACTGGTTTTCACCCAGAAATGACAGGAAGGGAGAATATTTATTTGAATGGCGCCATATTAGGAATGACCAAAGCAGAGATTAACAGTAAAATTGATGAAATTATCGAATTTTCAGGGTGCTTAAGGTACGTAGACACTCCAGTAAAACGCTACAGTTCTGGTATGAAAGTACGCTTGGCATTTGCTGTAGCAGCACATTTAGAACCAGATATTCTTGTTGTAGATGAAGTGTTAGCTGTAGGTGATGCTGAATTTCAGAAAAAGGCTATTGGTAAAATGCAAGATATTTCTAACAGTGATGGTAGAACAGTTTTGTTTGTCAGTCATAATATGGCAGCGGTAAAAAGTTTATGCACAAGATGTGTTGTGCTAGAAAATGGTAAAAGTGTTTTTGAAGGTGAAACAGATGCGGCTGTGGATTTTTATTTGAATAATTCTGGTTCTAACAGCTCAACTTATACAGGAAGTATTCAATTTAATAAAGATGAAATTGGAAACCAACAAGTAGCTTTGGTAGAAGTAAAATCTTTTGATAACAATGAGAGGGTAAGAAGTACTTTTTTTAATAACGAAGACATTAGTATAAGTATAAAAGTAAATGTGAAGGAGTCTATAAAGAATTCACGATTTGCATTAATTATGGAAACATTGAATGGAGAGAAGGTATTTGTAAGCGCTTCTAATGAAATTACAAAAGGAGATATTACGAAAGGACTTTATACTTTTTCTGTTGTAATCCCTAAGAATTTATTAAATAATATTGAATATAATGTTTTTGTGAGTGGTGCTATACCAGGGAAGAATTATTTTTTTAAACCTTATAAATGTTTTTCAGTAAAAATAGAAGATTCTAAAAGTAAAGGGTATAATTTTAATGAAAAATGGCACGGAACTGTTCATCCACAACTTAAATGGTCTTTAAAAACATGAGTTCTAATAATAATCTTATAGCGATAAAGACAAAGGTTGGGAGTGCTTTTCGCTACGGAAAGCAGTTTTATAATTTAAAATACGAAAGTACTTTAGACTTTAATGCTAAGCCTAAAGTGCTCAACTTGAATATTATAGATAGCTGTAATTCTAAATGCACCATGTGCAATATTTGGAAGCAAGAAGAGGCATTAGAAATTAGTCCTGATGAATTAAAAACAATTCTTACAAATCCACTTTTTTCAGAATTAACACATATTGGTGTGACAGGTGGTGAACCAACTTTAAGGGAAGATCTACCAGAAATATATAGTGCTATAATTGATGTTACCCCTAACATTATCGGATTAAGTATAATAACCAATGCCATAAAGAGTGAGCAAGTTATAGGAACTATAAGTAAGATTAAAGCAATTTGTGATCAAAGGAATGTCGGTTTTTCTGCAATGATATCTATTGATGGTGTTGGTAAAGTGCACGATAGTGTAAGAGGTATAAAGGGTAATTTTGAAACAGCTATTAGCGTTTTTAAAACGTTACAGAATAAACTCAATATTCCAACGTCTTTTGGTTGTACAATATCTAAAATAAATGCTTGGGATGCAGATGATTTACTATACTATGCAAAAAATAATAATATGTATGGTAGGTTTAGAGTGGCAGAAACAATAAATAGATTATATAATCATAATCGTGGTAAAGTCATTAGAAATTTTGATGAAGATGAAACCTATAATCTTCTTTTGTTTTTTGAAAAACTTAAACTTACCTATGAGCGGAACAAAACTTATCAACGCACCTATTCAAGTATTCAAAATATTTTAAAAGGTGGTGAAAGACTAATAGGGTGTCCATATCATAATAATGGAATTGTTTTAGGCTCTAAAGGGCAAATAAGTTATTGCGCACCAAAATCTAAAGAAATTGGGAATGCTCTTAATACTTCCGCTTTAGATTTGTATAAGAACAATTTTAAAGAGAAGGAACGTATTTTAAAAGAGGATTGTAAAAATTGTATTCACGATTACCACGCTCCTATCACTTTTGAAGAATCAAAGATTGAATTGAAAGCGAAATTTAATGCTAAACTACTAAATATAGATAGTGAAAAAAGAGCATTAAAAGTCGTTAATGTTTTAAAAGTCGTTCCAAAGAAAAAAGAAGTATACCGACTATTTATTGTGGGTTGGTATGGTACAGAAACAGTCGGTGATAAAGCTATTTTAGGTGGTATTATAGATTTCTATAAAAACAAGTATGGAGAGAGTCTTGAGCTTGTTTTAGGAAGTTTATACCCATTTATAACAGAACGAACTTGTAAAGAATTGAAAATAGAAGCTAAAGTAGTTTCTACGAAAACTATAGAATTATTACGCTACGCAAAAAGTTCGGATGAAATTGTAATGGGAGGAGGACCATTGATGGATTTGAGTGACCTTTATGTACCTTATTTGGGCTTTAAAGTGTCAAAGAAATACGGGAATAAGACAACTGTCTTTGGATGTGGAATAGGTCCATTAAAATCAAAAAAATATACAAAAACTGTAAAAAGTATTTTGGAATTGGCTGATGAAGTAAAACTAAGAGATAAAACTAGCATTGCACTTTATAATACTTATGGTTACAAAACAAAGGCTAAGTTCTCAGGTGACCCAGCAAAAGGTTTTATAGAAAACATTAGTAAGCAAACTAAAGTAGAAAAGGAGGATATTTTAAGTTGCTATCTTAGAGAATGGACTTTTGAGTATTTTTCAGGAACAAGAGATGCCTTTGAACTCCAAAAAAAGATTTTAGAGCAAGGGATTGCGAATATGATTAAAGGTAAGGCAGAAGCACTTAATGTAGATAGGATAGAATTTCATCATATGCATAATTTTGTCATTGGAAATGATGATAGGGATTTTTCGAGATACTTTGTTGGTCAATATTTTAAAGACGATTCTAGAGTATTTATAAACAAGAAATTATCTACAGTAGATTCTATAGTGAAGACTATGAAACAATCTAAACTTAATATATGTATGCGATTTCACTCTGTTTTATTTGCTCATACTTTAAAAACAAATTTCATAGCCATAGATTATACATTAGGAGGTAAAATTCATGCATTTTTAGAAGATTCTAATACACTAGATAAAAAAATATCGGTAGATAGTTTAATAACGCAATATAATTCATAATTTTTTGAAGGTACTCATTGTAAATACATATGATAGTGGAGGTGCGGCCAAAGCATGTTTTAGACTGGCAGACGGTTTAAAATCTAATGGTATTGATATATCGATACTGCTTAAAAGGAATAATTCTGCAACCATAGACGCTGAAGTATTAAAACCACTGCCAATTCCAGTATTACAACATATAAAACTTAAGATATTGGGTCTGCTTGTAAAACTAAGGCTTATTGATAAAAGTAAATTATTATCTAAAGAGGATCAATTTACAAGAGAAAGACCAGAAGGTTTAGAGTTATTTACATTTCCAGATTCAGCATTTGATATAACTACTTCAGATTCATATAAAGATGCTGATATTATAAATTTTCATTGGGTTTCTGATTTTTTAGATTATTCAAGTTTTTTCAGTAAGAATACAAAACCAGTTGTTTGGACCTTACATGATATGAATCCATTTTCTGGTGGTGAGCATTATGAAGAAGAGTATATAGGAATAGACGAAAATGGTTTTCCTAAAAAAAGAGTATTAACTCAAAAAGAACGTGAAGTTTCTAAAAGTGTAAAAGCATTAAAGATGAAATCACTTCATAAAGTTCATAATCTTACTTTAGTAAGTCCTTCTCAGTGGCTAGGAGATATATGTAAAGCTAGTGACGTTTTTAAAGACTTACAAGTTAAATGTATTCCAAATAGCTTAAATACAGATATTTACAATTTAATGGATAAAAATGAAGCTAGAGAATTTTTGAATATACCATTAGATAAAAAGGTAATACTGTTCGTTGCAGAATCTTTAACCAATCATAGAAAAGGTTTTGTCTTTTTAAAGCGAGCTGTTGAATATATTGATAATAGTGACGTTGTGATAAGTGTTGTTGGAAAAAACAAAGCAAACCTAAATTTTGAGAACATTATTGAACTTGGTATGATTAAAGATGAGGTTAAAATGAGTATGGCTTATGCAGCAGCAGATGTTTTTGTTATACCCTCGTTAATGGATAATTTGCCAAATACGGTCTTAGAATCGTTATGTTGTGGTACTCCAGTGATTGGCTTCCCAATAGGTGGTATACCTGATATGATTGTTAACGGTGAAAATGGACTACTAACTTCTGAAATTAGTGTTAAAGCATTGGTTAAAACTTTAGAGGAATTCTTATCACATATTGAAGATTACGATAGAGAAACCATTCATAAAGAGGCAATAAAAAAATACAGTCTAAATGTACAAGCTAATGCTTACATTGATTTATTTAATACTATTTTGGTAAATGAAGATTAGCGTATTAACTCCCAGTTTTAATTCTGGTAATTACTTAGAAAAAAGCATTCAGAGTGTGCTCGATCAATCTTATAAAGATTGGGAACATATTGTTGTTGATGGAGGTTCTACAGATAATACGGTGGATATTTTAAAATCCTTTAAGCATTTAAAATGGGTTTCTGAAGCAGATAAAGGTCAGTCAGATGCTATGAATAAGGCCTTTAAAATGTGCACTGGAGACATAATTATGTACTTAAATGCAGATGATTATTTTTATTCAGATGCGTTTTATACTATAATTAAAAATTTTGAAAACCAACAAAATGTAGATATGTTTGTGGGCAATCTTCATATTGAAAAAAATGGTAAATTAGAACCAAGAGTAAAGGCAACAATTTTATGGAAGAATCTTTCTATTTTGAAAGGACGTTTTCCTTTAAATCCAGTTAGTTATGGATATAAGAGGCATGTGCAAGAGCGAATCGGTGATTTTCCCGTGAATGAACATTACACGATGGATTATTGGTTTTTGATAAGAGCGTTCTATCTATTTAAGATTGTAAAAATTGAAGATTTTTTAGGATGTTTTGTCTTTGTGGAAAACAATAAATCGAGTACTATTACTGGTGAATATGAAATTCAAGCACCACATGCACTTAAGTTTACTAGAAAGTTTACTCCAATGCGTTTGCCATATGTGTACACGATGCTTGCCATTCACCCTCAGAATCCCAAATCCAACAAGCTGTTGAAAGCAATGGTAAAAACTGTTGTTGGTATAAAAAAACGATTAAAATAAACTAGCATTGAAAAAAATACTTTTTATAACACATGATGCAAATCGCACTGGAGCACCACTGATACTGTTGTATTTTATGCAATGGTTAAAACATAATCATCCTCACATTGAAATCCATGGATTGAGTTTAAGAAAAGGTGTTTTGAGTGATAGCTTTAGTTCAGTTTCTAAGAATTATATGGAGTTAGAAAACTTAAACGACTCAATTTTAAAAAGAACTATTAATAAGCTTAAAAAAACATCTACAAAAGCAGAGTTTAAAAAGAGTTTATTAGCAAAACTAAAACATGAGAATTACGATATTATTTATGCAAATTCTATAATGAGTTTAGATTGGGGAATTGCCATAAAAAGTCAAATCCCAAAATCAAAATTGTTGTTGCACCTGCATGAATTGCAGGTTAGTATTAAATATTATGCGCCAAACTTAGATAATGACAAAGAAAAAGTAGATAAATATATTTGTGCTTCAAAACTGGTTCAAAATAATATAGTTCAAAATTATAATGTTCCAACAACTAAAACTAAGGTAATATATGAGTTCTCAAAATTAAAACCCATAGAAATTAATTCTGAAATTAATGAGAATAAAGAAATATTTATTGTTGGTGCTTCTGGTACCGTTAATTTACGAAAAGGGTATGATCTATTTTTATGTATTGCAAAGGCTGTAGTATCTGAAATAGCTAAAAATGTTGAATTCCATTGGGTAGGTAAGTTCTCTAATAAGAAGACTGAACTAGAGGTTTTAGCTGATATAAAAAAAGCAAATTTGCAAGAACATGTTTTTTTTAAAGGTGAATTTGAAAACCCTGAAAAAGAGTTTAGTAAATTTGATATGTTTATGATGTCGTCTAGAGAAGATCCTTTTCCATTAGTTTGTATTGAAGTTGCCAATTTAGGGAAGCCAATAATTTGTTTCGAAGGTGCAACTGGCACTGAAGAGATTTTGCAGAATGGAGGCGGTAAAATTGTTCCATATCTAGATATAAATGCAGCGGCAAAAGTGATAATAAATTATATTTCTAATCCTGAAGAAATTCTAACTGACGGTAAGAAAGCTCATGAAGAATTTAAAGATTTTAACATAGAAAATCAATCTTCAATTATATATCAAACCTTAAACGCTCTTTAGTCGTATTTTTAAAAAAAAAACTCTATACGTAAGTGATTAAAACAATAAAGTCTAGAATACCAAAACCAATAAAGTTTCAATATAGAAAGTACAAAGCTTATACTTATAGTTTTTTATCACTTAAAAAGAATGATAAACTAAAAGTACTAATTTTTGCTCAGGGCAGAACAGGAAGCACATTGCTTGAAAATTTAATTTGCTCCACGGGATATTTTAGGGCTAGTGGTGAATTACTCTCTCCCGTTAAAGGTAGAATAACATTTCCTTACAGATATGTAGATGGGTTAACTCGTTTAAAATCAGATGCTAATTTTGTTTTTCATTTAAAAGTATATCATTTAACTAGAGATCGAAAAAATAGTATTGACCCAAATATATTTTTAAAAAGATTGAAGAAAGATAACTGGAAGATCATTTATCTTAAACGTACCAATTTACTAAATCATGCCTTGTCTAATATTGTTGCAGAAAAGAGGCAAAACTATCGCAAATTTGATTCAATAAAGGAAAATATTACATTAAACTTAGACTTAAATGAATTGAAAAATGGTATCAATGAAAGACAAAAATTTGCTAAACAAGACAAATTAGCATTAAAAGATATAGGTAGCTTTAGTTTAGAATACGAAAAAGATTTGGAGAAATCGGAGTTTCATCAACAATCAATAGATTCGATTTTAGAATATCTTAATCTAGAAAAAAGAATAGTAAGGACAAAACATAAAAAAGTAAATGCTTTAACGCACAAAGAGCTAATTGAAAATTACGATGATTTTTATCAGTTATTAAAAGATAATAATTGGTTAAAATATTTAAATTAAATCTAGCAAAATTCATAAATTATAACAATTTGAAGAATGTCTATATTATAATCGTTACTTATAATGCCATGCGATGGATTAAACAATGTTTAGATAGTAGCAAAGGGTATAATGTAATTGTGGTAGATAATGCGTCGACGGATAATACTTTACAATATATATCTAAAAACTATTCGCATGTTACGGTACTTCCTCAAAAAGAGAATTTAGGGTTTGGGAAGGGTAATAATATTGGAATAAGTTATGCCTTAAAACATTTTTCAGCGGAATATGTTTTTTTATTAAATCAGGACGCTTATTTAGTTGATAGTGTTATTGAAGATTTAATTTATACACACAAAAATAATGCGAGTTACGGTATCTTAAGTCCACTTCACATCACAAGAGATAAAAAGTTGTTAGACAAAAAATTTGCAGAATATATCTCTAAAGATAAGGATGAAGGTTTTAATTGTAAAGATGTTTTAAATATCGAATTAAAAATTATTTATGATGTTTCTTTTGTCAATGCAGCTGGTTGGCTTATTTCTAGAGACTGCTTATTGAATGTCGGTGGTTTTGATCCTATATTTTTTTTATATGGAGAAGATGATAATTTATGCCAACGTGTTTTATATCATGACTATGAAATCGGAGTGGTTGCTAATACATTTATGATTCATGATAGAGCTCAAAGAAAACAAGAACCTGTAGACCATAGTTTTGAAAGATTCTTGAAAATTCAAGCAAATATTTACAAGACGCAATATGCCAACGTAAATAATCCTGATGCTGTAACTGCATTAGAGAACAAAATAAATTATTTAAAGCGGCAGTATCTAAAGTGTCTATTAACTTTAAATTTTAAAAATTTTAAAAAGGAATATTCAAAATATCAGATACTCGTAAAAAATAGAACTGAAATAGAATCGAGCTACCTCTTAAATAAAATTAAAGCACCACATTATTTATCTTTATAATGTCGTAAGTTTGGATATTGGTAATTAAAAAATAAAAAGCAACAATTGGTCTCTATTATCATACCTGTATATAATCGTGCACACCTAATAGGAGAAACATTGGATAGTGTTTTGGCTCAATCTTATACTAATTGGGAATGCATTATTGTTGATGATGGAAGTACTGATAATAGTATAGGAGTCATTAATAGTTATCTAGATTTAGATGCAAGATTTAAATTCTACGATAGACCAAAAGAAAAGCCGAAAGGAGCTAATGCCTGTCGTAATTATGGATTGGAGAATGCCAATGGTAAATACATTAATTGGTTTGATAGCGATGATATAATGCATGCAGATTTTTTGAATCTGAAAGTTGAAACCTTAGAGCAAAATCCTGAATTAGATTTCTGCGCTTGTATCAGTAGTAAATTTAAAGAGAGCATAAAAAATGCAGAAAAGGCAGATAGGCCTTTAATCATGACTTCCGATAATTATATAGAAGATTATTTAATAAATGGATTATATTTCTATACACCTTCGCCACTGTGGAAATCTACTTTTTTAGAAAACAAAAAGCACTTTGACGAATCTTTACAGCGTTCTCAAGAGCGTGATTTTCATTTTAGAATGTTAACCTTTCAGCCACAATTCAAATATTTAGATACCGTTTTGTTTTATGTTAGAGTTGAGGGTGAAAGTATAAGCACAAAGGCAAGAACATCTTTAAAGGCTCAAAAATCTGTTTTCAAATATTTTGACAATGTTTTCAACTTTCTAGAACAGACTAAAGAATTAAAAAATAGAGAAAAATTAATGGCATATATCTTTTACAGGCAAGCCACTAATTATTATAATATAAATCAACTTTGCACAGGGTTTGTTCAAAGATTTAATATCTTATTGTCGCACGGAAAATCTCTTAAAAACTATAGTAAGTCCATAAATGCTTTAAAGCAGCATTTAGGAAAAATAAACATTGGTTTTTTTGTAGCTCTATTCGCTAAAAAAGGATATAAATATTTTTATTTTCCACAATACGATTATGCTAAAAAAGAATGACTAAAACAGAAGTAATTTTAATTTCTCAGTTTCCGCTGCCCTACGCTAAGATAGGTAGTTGGACTACTATGTATAATTATCTTTTAGCTAATAGTAATCACGGGTTTGATTATATTATCTGTCCAGAAGTAAAAGATAGAGTGCCAAATGTGTCTTATAAGTTTTTAAGAAATGTCACATTAGCAGATAAGATAAAAAACAAATTATTAGACTCTAAAAGTAAATACAGCAACTATTTAGAAGCGCTTAATAAAATAATTGTAAAGGGAAATAAATATATCATTCAAATCATAGATAATAGTGGTGTTGTTTTACCTATAGATACATTTTTAAAGGAAAATTATTATCGTAAAGATTTTTATATTCAATACTATTACCATGGTTTTTCTCCTCAATTTTCAAAGAAAAGAGCGCAGCTTTTTTTATATGCTATTGATGAGTTTTGGTTTTTAACCAATTTAGCATATAAAGCCTATTTAGATTATTATGTAGATTGTGTTTTTAAGGCCAGAGTTATTCATAATGGTACAGACTCAAACCAATTTAAAAGAATTAACTCAACGCAAAAGAGCCAATTAAGAGATCAAAATAATATAAATAAGGACGCTGTTGTATTTTTATGGTGTTCACAAAATAGACCTAAAAAAGGACTCCAAATGGTTCTTGAGGCTTTTCAAAAAGTATATGTTAATAATAAAAATATACAATTATTAGTAGTTGGTATAACAAAAGAATTGAATCAAGAAGGTGTGACTTCAATTGGTAGAGTTCCAAATAAGGAATTACACATGTTTTATCAATTATCAGACGTGTTTGTGTTCCCATCCTTATGGAAAGAAGGTTTTGGTATCGTATTAGCTGAAGCTTTAAAATGTGGTTGTTATTGCATTGCATCAAATCAAGGAGGAATACCAGAAGTACTTAATTTTGGTGAATATGGTGTATTGGTAGAAAATCCAAATTTTGTTGACGAATGGGTTGAGAAGATGGAGTATGCGATTTCAATATTAAAAACACAAGGTCAAAATCCATTTCTTGAAAAAACACCAGAAAACATATACGATATTGAGAATTGGGCCAATAAAATAAAGTTGTTTTTAGAGGAAGCTAAGCTATCATTGAATATGAGTAATAATAAAGAGTAGTGGGCTTATCTAAATAATACTAGCATGGGGTGGTACTAAAAGAACCCCCAAATTTTAATATTACAGATGATAATTTGATTAAAAAAATAGCAAGTGTTAAAGGAGTTAAAGTTATTATTCGAGCAGAAAATAATAAATGGAAAGTGAGAAGCTACAGTTACAGCTATTTAGCATTTATTGAACGTTGTTAAATTAGAATACATTTTTAATAGATTAAAACAACATAACTTATTTTGAGTAAAGTATTTCATATCGGTATACCAAAGTCTGGTACAACTACGATTCAAGCTATTTTAGAAAAAGATGAAAGAGTAGCGCTTTCTAGATCTACATATTTTACCACGTCATCTTGGTGGACCACAATAGAAGAACCATTACAAAAAAACAAGGTAAATATTGAAAGCAATGAAACTATAGTAACTGCTGGTTTTGGCAAGGTGAAGCTAAATGAGGTTTTTAGTCGTATTACTACTCTACATCCCGATGCCAAGATAATTATTACCATAAGACAGCAAGATGACGCAATCTTGTCAATGTTTAAATACCATATAAAGCATAATTTTAAAGGTGTTAAGACCCTTGAGAATTGGATGTATAAAACTAATTTAGGTATGGATTATTTAAGTACATGTATGTATGGGGATTTAGCCAAACTTTTACTACTTTACTTTAAAAAGAAAAACATTCATTTTTTATTTTTTGAAGATTTAATGACTCAACCAGATTTATTTTATAAAGAATTTTACAATATCCTAGGATTAAACTATAATCCATATATAAAGAATTCACCTCAAAATATAAATACCTTAACAGAAAATCAATTGTATACCCTATCAAAATTGAATTTTTTGTCCTTAACGAAAGCAAATTCTGAGCAAAGTTTTACTTTTCAAAAAATACGTTCTTTTGAGCAAAAAGTAAAGTTTGTTATGGTTAAAATATTCAAGTTCAATTGCCCTGTTTCCTTTTTTAAAATTAATAAAGTTGGAGGGTATAATAGCCTAAAAGAAGATTTTATAAAAAGTAATAAATTATTAGTAGATTTGGGATTTGTAGAAGAAAATAAGTTAGAAGCCTATAACTATATAAAATAAAGTATTAAGCTTTATAACTATTCTTTATTGAATATAAGTTTGATATTATTGATTCTTGTTTTATATAATATTAAGTAATAATGAAATGTACCAATAAAGTTATTGCCAAGCATGTTTTAAGAGGTTTTAAAAGTAGAAGGTAATCAAATAGTAGGAGACTGCGCATTAGAAATAACACTAAGAATTTTAAAAGAATTCAAAATTAAAACGGGTTATAGCTTGAGTTAATAATAAGTTCTTTATCTCAAAAAAATACTCGTTTTTCAAAGATTTTTTTCTAAAAGCTATTTATAGAAAAGCGTAAGGGAATACGAGTTAAAGTAAAATAGGCAGATGGCTATTGTAAGAATTTAAAATAAAAGTATACAGTTATAAAATAGAATGCAGAATCCGTTTATAGAAATATCAGGTCGAAAAATAGGAGCAGATTTTCCTCCACTAGTAATAGCAGAAATTGGTATAAACCATGATGGTTCAATAATCGTAGCTAAAGAAATGGTAGATGCTGCACATAGGGCAGGAGCAGAAGTTGTTAAGCACCAAACTCATATTGTCGAAGACGAAATGAGTAAAGCAGCAATGAAGGTTATACCTGGTAATGCTGATGTTTCTATTTATGAGATAATGGAGCGCTGTGCTTTGAATGAGGAGGACGAGTTAGAATTAAAAAAATACGTAGAAAGTAAAGACATGATTTTTATTTCTACACCATTTTCTAGAGCTGCAGCAGAGCGTTTAAAACGTTTTGATATACCTGCTTATAAAATTGGTTCAGGCGAATGTAACAATTATCCGTTGTTAGAGCATATTGCTAAATTTGGTAAGCCTGTAATTTTAAGTACAGGTATGAATACTATAGAAAGTGTAAAAAAGGCAGTAGCAATTTTTGAATCACACAATACGCCTTTAGCACTTTTACACACCACAAATTTATACCCAACACCGTCGCATTTGGTACGTTATGGTGCAATGATGGAACTGCATGAGGCATTTAAAAATAATGTTTTCGGTCTTAGCGATCATACTCTAAATAATAATGCATGTTTAGGAGCTGTTGCACTGGGAGCATCAATTTTAGAACGTCATTTTACTGATAATAAGCAAAGACAAGGTCCAGATATTGTTTGTAGTATGGATGAGATAGAATGTTCTAATCTCGTTGTAGGTAGTAAAGAAATATGGTCTATGAGAGGGGGAATTAAAGCGCCTACTAAAGAAGAAAAAGTAACCATAGATTTTGCTTTTGCTACGGTTTGTACCATAAAACCTATTAAAAGAGGAGACGTATTTAGTAAAGATAATATTTGGGTGAAACGCCCTGGAAATGGAGAGATTTTAGCAGAACATTACAATAGTATTCTAGGAAAAATTGCTGTAGAAGATATAGAAATTGATATACATATAACATGGAAGAATATCAAATAGTTAACTTTGTAGAGTTCTTGCTAAAGAGGGTTTATAACTCAAAACAAATACCCAAAACTATTGTTTTGGATGCATTTTATAATGTGATAAGAGATGTGAATTATCATTTTCCTGAAACTGGTGATTCTGAAGTGTTAAATAGAATAGTAACAAATCAAAATGAATTAGCAATGTTTCTTTTTAGACTAGGTAGTCAAATTCATAAAGAAAATTTAGAAGAATTAGAGTCTCAAATTCACTTTCTAATGAAAGACTTATGTGGATGCGAAATTTATTTTAACTCAACTATTGATGAAGGGCTCTATATTGTGCATGGAGAAGGAACAATCATTGGAAGTCGCAATACAATAGGCAAAGGTTTTATGATTCATCAGAATTGCACTATTGGACATAAAGTCAATGGGTCTGGTTCTGGAAATAATATAGGAGAAAACGTTAAAATGTATTGTAATTCTTCAATATTAGGGTCTCTATATATTGGAGACAATGTTGTCATAGGAGCACATACAATGGTCAATAAAAATATAAAGGACAACACTACAGTAATTTCAAATACTCGATTAGACTATCTATAATGGCAAATAAAAAAATAGTTTTTCTAACGGGCACCAGAGCCGATTTCGGAAAAATAAAAACCCTTATACAAAGTGTTGAAAAACATATTGATTTTGAACCGTATATATTTGTTACAGGTATGCATCTTTTGCAAGAGTATGGTTATACTTTAATAGAAGTTGAGCGCTGTGGTTTTAAATATATATCTAAGTTTCATAATCATACAGATGAAGCTACTATGGATTTAACCTTAGCAAAAACTATTAATGGTTTTTCTGAATACGTAAAAAATATTCAGCCTGATTTAATTATTGTACATGGGGATAGAGTAGAAGCATTAGCAGGAGCTATTGTGGGTAGTTTAAATAATATTTTAGTAGCTCATATAGAAGGAGGTGAGCTTTCAGGTACCATAGATGAATTGATAAGGCATTCGGTGTCTAAACTCAGTCATATACATTACACGTCCAATGATGAAGCCAAAAAACGCTTAATACAAATGGGTGAACTAGATGAGTCTATTTTTGTAATAGGTTCACCTGATGTTGATATAATGTTTTCCGATAATTTACCACATCTAGATGAGGTTAAACGTTACTATCAAATTGATTTCAGTTCTTATGCAGTAGCTATGTTTCATCCTGTTACAACTGAGATAGATGAGATTCAAGATAGAGCAAATCAATATGTAGAAGCATTAATTGAGAGCGATAGAAATTATGTTGTAATTTACCCTAACAATGATTTGGGGAGCAAACATATACTAAAAGCGTACGAGAAATTTAAAGGAAATACAAGATTTAAAGTTTTTCCTTCTATTAGGTTTGAATACTTCTTAACACTTCTAAAAAAATCAAATTTTATAATAGGTAATAGTAGTGCAGGAGTTAGGGAAGC
>TARA_R110002049_G_scaffold80523_2_pt1 | contig 22738 bp, 14 predicted proteins | sample TARA_R110002049 | Tara Oceans TARA_R110002049 (sample SAMEA4396941) | marine metagenome | biome: Polar Biome; feature: [SRF] surface water layer (ENVO:00010504); material: water (ENVO:00002006), including particulate matter (ENVO:01000060) such as... | depth 5 m
TACCTGACAGCGACTCACACTTACCTCGTGCCACTCTCTATCGTTTAGAAACCTCTTTTTTAGTCGCCGCTACGCCATCGAATGTCGCGGGCAGATAACTGGCAGAACAGCGCCTGCAACACAATCGGTGCCTGACGTCAGGCCACATTTAAATCAAACGCCAGGTTACGCAACAGAACAACAAGATACGCAATCTTGACTATCGGCCGATTCGCAGCCCTTTGAGGGGGGAGCGGAGGTTTACGAGGATACTGGTAATGGAAAAAAGTGTTTCTAATCGGATGGATGACCCACTCGCCGCGGCGCGTGCGTCAACGGTCCAGATGCTGCAGGAAAGAGGGCGTACCTTTTCGCTTCCGCAGCCGTTTTATAACGATGCCCGCCTGTTCGCGCTTGATATGCAGGAGGTCTTCGAGAAGGAATGGCTGTTTGCTGGCATGACGTGCGAGATCCCGGCCAAGGGTAACTTCATGACATTGGATATTGGTGATAATCCCATTGTCATCGTGCGCGGCAGTGAAGGCATTATTCATGCGTTTCACAATGTATGCCGCCACCGCGGGTCGCGTCTTTGCACAAAAGATAAGGGCAAGGTGGCCAAACTCGTCTGCCCCTACCACCAGTGGACCTACGAACTTGATGGTCGCTTACTGTTTGCTGGCAGCGACATGGGTACTGACTTCAACCTTAATCAGTTTGGGCTCAAGCCGGTCAACGTGCGCACTGCCGGCGGTTTCGTCTTTATCAACCTGAGCGATGAGCCGCCCGCAATTGATGACTTTCTAACAACGCTTGAGCACTATCTCGAGCCGTACCAGATGGACAACGTCAAGGTCGCCACCGAGTCCAGTATCGTCGAGCAAGCCAACTGGAAACTGGTTATCGAAAACAACCGCGAGTGTTATCACTGCAACGGCGCTCACCCTGAGCTGCTGAACTCGCTGCAGGAGTTTGATGACACCGACGACCCGCGCGCAACGCCCGCCTACAAAGCGCTGGTGGATCGCAAACAGGCCGACTGGGACCGGGAGAAGGTTCCTCACCAGTTGACGCGGCTTGGCAGGCGCAACCGCTTGACCCGCACGCCGCTGCTGGATGGCATTGTGTCCATGACGATGGACGGCAAACCGGGTTGTCAGAAGCTGATGGGGCGCTTATCAAGCCCTGACATGGGTTCCCTCCGCATTTTGCACCTGCCCAACTCATGGAACCATTTCATGGGCGACCACGCAGTGGTCTTTCGTGTGCTACCGCTTGGCCCGCAACAAACCGTGGTGACCACCAAGTGGCTGGTTCACAAGGACGCCGTGGAAGGCGTTGACTACGACCCCGAGAAGCTTCGCCGCGTGTGGGATGTTACCAACGATCAGGACCGCCAACTCGCCGAGGAGAACCAGCGTGGCATTAACTCCAAGGCGTACCAACCCGGCCCTTACTCTGAAACCTATGAGTTCGGTGTTATCGACTTTATCGACTGGTACGCTGCTCGTATGCTTGAGAATTTAGAACACGATGCGCCGACGTTACATTTAGCCCAAGGTTAAAACGTGAAGTATTAAGGCAGCGATAGTGACCGTCACTAGGACTAGGACAGAGTAGCTGACACCGTGTACACAGAAGAGACACCTGTGTACACTTTGCTACCCTATTCCTTGAGACTTGTTCAATGTCATCCACTGATACGCCCGCCGCTAAGGGCTCCCAAGACGTCTGGCTTGATGCGGCGTTCGAGCTGCTACTGGAATCCGGCGTCGATAGCGTACGCATTCTTTCCCTGGCCAAGCGACTAAAGCTTTCTCGAACCAGTTTTTACTGGTTCTTCAAGGATCGCGAGGCGCTGCTGGAGGCACTGATCGCACGCTGGCGTGAAAAGAATACCCAAGGGCTAGTGCATCAGACCGAAGCCTATGCCGAAAATATCGTCGAGGCGATGCTCAATGTCTTCGACTGCTGGCTGGACCCTAACCTGTTCGACTCCCCGCTAGAGTTCGCCATGCGCAGTTGGGCGCTACAGTCAGCAACCGTAGTGAGTGAAATCGATGCGGCTGATGCCACCCGTATCGAAGCACTGGCGCGAATGTTCCAGCGCTACGGCTATGATCCGCTGGCGGCCAACGTTCGTGGCCGCACCATCTACCTAACCCAGATCGGCTATATCTCGATGAAGACCCAGGAACCGCTCGAGGTGCGCATGCAGCGCATCCCCGCCTATGTCGAAATCTTCACCGGCCAGCCGCCTGGCACAAGGGAATTGCAACGCTTCCATGCCCGCCATGGTTATATAGCGAAATAAAGAAATAAGGCGCCTAAGAGGCGCAGTGTTCTGTTCGGCGCGCCCCCAGACGTCTGCCTTCAGTTAGGTGTTGCGTCTATGAGGGCGCCTTACCCGTGCCATTGGCTACCCGGTGGGCCGCCTCAAGACCACGATGAACCGCTTGGTCGATACCTTCATCCAGCATTGTTCGCAGCCCCTGGGCCGTAGTGCCGTCATAAGCAATCAGTCGCTCAACCATATCACCGGGATCGGTTCCCAGCCTTTCCAGCAACAGGCTGCCGCCTACCAGGGTCTGCATGACGGCCTCAAGTGCGAGATCGTCGGCGATCCCCATCTGCTTAGCGTGCTCCAACATTGATTGCGCCAGCAAAGCGGGGTAGGCAGGCCCAGCCCCGCTCAAGGCCGTTAGGTAATCGAGATCACGCTCGTTGGCGACCTCCCGTGCTTTGCCGCAGCTCTCCAACAACGTTTGAACCAGCCGTTTATCAGCCGCTGTGACCTGCTGGGCGGCAAACCAGGGGAAGTAGGCCCGACGGATTTCCGCCGCCGCGTTCGGCATGGCGCGCACTACCCGGCCACTCCCCACTCGACTAGAGACCTCCTGCAAAGAAGCCATCGCCAGCAGGGAGATAACCAACTTCCCGCCAGCATCGATATCGACGCTGGCGAGATCTTGCGGACGTACCGAAAGTATGACGACATCAACCAACCCAACCAATTCACGGTTGCTCTTAACATAGCGAACGCCACGCCTATCGCGGTAAGCGTTGCTGCTTTCGGAGCGCGATGAGACGACTAATCGGTCAGCGGACACAATGCCCTGCTCCAACAGGGCAAGCCCGAGGGCCCGCCCCATCCATCCCTGCCCACCGATGATGCCGATCACGATGTCTTGCCTCATGTTTCCACCTCCTAGGCCACGAACCAACCTCGTGCCAGCAACGCTCCAGCTGCGTGATAGCGACCTGTTCTGCTCAAAGCCTTGCCGCTATGTACATTGATGAACATTATATTGACAACTATGAACATGGGCGTCTAGATTTGTCAAATACACAACAAAATAGAGCGCTACCCATGGTTAACGATCCGCTGCTGCAGCCCTTCCAGCTAAAACATCTCACCCTAAAAAATAGGCTTATGATGACAGCTCATGAGCCCGCTTATCCTGAGGATGGGATGCCCAAGGCGCTCTACCGTGCCTACCACGTCGAGCGCGCCAAGGCAGGCCTTGGCCTGACCATGACTGCCGGATCCGCCGCGGTGGCCAAGGACAGCCCACCCGTGTTCAACAACATCCTCGCCTATAAGGATGAAGTAGTGCCCTGGATGCGTGAGCTGACCGATGCCTGTCACGAGCACGGCACCGCAGTAATGATCCAACTCACCCACCTGGGTCGGCGCACCCGTTGGGACAAGGGCGACTGGCTGCCAGCAGTGTCGCCCTCTCACCGTCGCGAGGCCTCCCACCGCGCATTTCCCAAGCAGGTAGAGGATTGGGATATCGAGCGCCTGATCCGCGATTACGCCGATGCCGCCGAGCGCATGCATGCCGCCGGTCTCGATGGCATCGAGCTACAGGCCTATGGCCACCTGATGGATCAGTTCTGGTCGCCACTGACCAATACCCTTGAGGAACCTTATGGCGGCGATCTCGATAACCGACTGCGTTTCACCTTCGACGTGCTGCGCGCTATTCGCCAGCGGGTGGGTGATTCGTTCATCGTAGGCGTGCGCTACACCGGCGACGAGTTGCTGTCGGGTGGGCTGACCTCCGGCGATGGGATGGAGATATCGCGACGCTTGAAGAGTAGCGGCCTGGTCGACTTCCTCAACGTGGTTCGCGGCCACATCGACACCGACGCAGGGCTCACCGACGTGATTCCCATCCAAGGCATGCCCAGCGCCCCACACCTGGACTTTGCTGGCGAAATACGTCGCGAGATCGACTTCCCCACCTTCCATGGCGCCAAAATCCAGGATGTCGCCACTGCCCGTTATGCTATCGCCTCAGGCAAGGTCGACATGATCGGCATGACCCGTGCCCATATGGCCGACCCCCATATCGTGCGCAAGATCGCCGAAGGGCGAGAGGAAGAGATTCGCCCCTGCGTAGGCGCCAACTACTGCCTTGATCGCATCTATCAAGGCGGGGCCGCCTACTGCATCCATAACGCCGCCACCGGACGCGAAACCACCATGCCGCACACCATTCCCAAGGCGGCACAGCAACGGCGATTCGTGATTATCGGCGCGGGGCCAGCAGGGTTAGAAGCCGCTCGTGTTGCCGGTGAGCGTGGCCATTCGGTGGTGGTGTTCGAAGCCGCCAGCGATGCTGGCGGGCAGATACGTCTCACGGCGCAGAGTGAGCGACGTCGCGAGATGCTGGGCATCATCGATTGGCGCCTGTCTCGCTGTGAAGCACTCGGCGTCGAGATCCGCTACAACGTCTGGGCCGAAGCCGAGGAAGTGCTCGCCGAAAAGCCGGATGTGGTGATCGTGGCCACCGGCGGCTACCCCATGGAAGATCAGCCCGCGGTCGGCAGCGACTTAGTCGTCAATACCTGGGATATTCTTTCCGGGCACGTGCCACCAGGCAAACGAGTATTGCTGTTCGACGATGCAGGCGACCATGCCGCCCTGCAGGCGGCGGAGATCATTGCCGCCGCGGGGGCTGAGCTTGAGATTATGACGCCGGATCGCACCTTCTCCGCAGAGATCATGGCCATGAACCTGGTGCCCTACATGCGTTCCCTACAGCGCGCCAATGTCATCTTCACGCCGACTTACCGGCTGAAGTCCGTACAGCGCGACGGCAGCCAACTGCTCGCCGAAATCACCAGCGATTATGTGATTCACGGCCAGCAGGATACGGGGCAAGAGCGGCGTATCGACCAAGTGGTGGTCAACTACGGCATCACACCGATGGCCGATATCTATTTCGAGCTAAAACCGCACGCCAGCAACCGCGGCGAGGTGAATTACGATGACCTGATCGTGGGCGCCCCCCAGAGCGTGACTAGCAACCCGGATGGCCGCTTCCAGCTGTTCCGGATCGGCGATGCCGTCGAGTCCCGGAACACCCACGCAGCCATCTACGACGCACTCAGGTTGGTCAAAGACCTTTAATACAACCGCCGATCCACTACCTATATAGTTCCACCATCGGCGGGCAACTTTCCGGCAGAGGAAAGGCTGCAGGCCGCGTACTTGAACTCCGGTATCTTGCCGAACGGGTCCAGCGCCGGGTTGGTCAAGAGATTCGCCGCTGCTTCCCCGTAACAGAAAGGCACGAAGACCATACCTTCGGGCATCCCAGGATCCGTTCTCGCCTTGAGGGTAATGGAGCCTCGCCGGGTGGCAATGGTCAGCTCATCGCCCGGCGCCATCCCCAGCCGGATAAACTCAGCGGGTGCCAGGCTCGCCACGGCTTCCGGCTCCAGGTCGTCGAGCACTTTGGCACGCCGGGTCATGGAGCCGGTATGCCAGTGCTCCAGCTGGCGCCCAGTGGTCAGTACCGTTGGGTAGTCGTTGTCGACCGGCTCATCCGGTGGCAGCGGGCGCGTGGGCGCGAACTTCGCCCGGCCGCTGGCGGTGGGGAAAGCGTCGCTGAAGACCACGTCGTGCCCCGGTGCGTCTTCCGCTGGGCAGGGATAGGTCACCGACTGCTCGCGCTCCAGACGCTCCCAGGAGATATTGTCAAGAGAGGCCATGCCTTGCTTCATCTCAGCGAAGACGTCTCGCGGGTGCTGGTAGTTCCAACCCAGGCCGAAGCGTTTGGCGATTTCCTGAATGATCCACCAGTCCGGCTTGGCCTGGCCGGGGAGCGGCACCGCCGCACGCCCCAGCTGTACCTGACGATTCGTATTGGTAACCGACCCATCCTTCTCCGGCCAGGCAGAGGCAGGCAGGATGACATCGGCGAACTGGGCGGTCTCGGTGACAAACAGATCCTGTACCACCAGATGCTCCAGCTTGGCCAGGGCGGCCCGCGCATGGGCGAGATCCGGGTCGGACATGGCCGGGTTTTCGCCTTGGATGTACATGCCACGAATAGTGCCTGCGGTAATGGCATCCATGATTTCCACCACGGTGAGGCCGGGCGTGGAATCCAGCTTGGTATTCCACAGCTCTTCAAACGCCGCGCGTACCTGGGCATCGCTGACCGGCTGGTAGTCCGGCATCACCATGGGAATCAGCCCGGCATCTGATGCCCCCTGAACATTGTTTTGCCCCCGCAAAGGATGCAGGCCGGTGCCAGGTCGTCCAGTCTGACCGCAGGCCAACGCCAGCGAAATCAGGCAGCGAGCGTTATCTGTACCATGGGTGTGCTGAGAAATGCCCATGCCCCAAAAAATCATTGCCCGCTCGGCGGTTGCATAGAGCCTTGCCACCTCGCGGATGGTGTCGGGCTCGACACCGCACAGGCCGCTCATCGCTTCGGGGGTCATGTCCACCGTGTGCATTTTCAAGGCCTCGAAGCCCTCGGTATGCTCGGCGATATAGGCCGTGTCATAAAGTTCTTCAGTGATGATCACATTGAGAATGGCATTAAATAGGGCCACATCAGCGCCTGGTGAAAAGCGCACGCTCAGGTGGGCGTAGGCATCCAGCGCTTGTCCACGGGGGTCGATAATCACGATCTTGGTACCGCGTTTGGCGGCCTGCTTGAAGAAGGTGGCCGCTACCGGATGGTTCACTGCCGGGTTGCACCCGGTAAGAATCACTACATCGGCTTGGCTGGCTTGCATAAAGGAAGCGGTCACCGAGCCTGAGCCAATGCACTCCATCAGCGCCGCCACCGAGCTTGCGTGGCATAAGCGAGTACAGTGATCCACATGGTTGGAGCCAAAACCGGTACGCACCAGCTTCTGGAATAGCCAGGCTTCTTCATTGGAGCACTTGGCGCTCCCGAACCCGGCCAGGGCATTAGGGCCATGGGCCGCTTTAAGGTTTACAAGCCCACTGGCGGCAATCTCCAGGGCTTCCTCCCAGCTCGCTTCTCGGAAATGGGTCAGGGGCTTGGCGGGGTCGAAGTCCGGGTCGATCCCCTTGGCAACGCCCTCACGACGCATCAGCGGAGTGGTCAACCGGGAGGGATGGCGCGGATAGTCGTAGCCAAAGCGACCTTTGACACACAGCCGGTTCTCGTTAGAGGGGCCGTCGCGGCCTTCCACATAAAGGATCTCATCGTCCTTGATATGGTAGGTGAGCTGGCAGCCCACTCCGCAGTAGGGGCATACCGAGTCGACCTGGCGGTCGGCCACGGCAGAATCGCCGCGCCCGGCCTCATCCACCAGGGTAGCGGGCATTAGAGCACCGGTGGGGCAAGCCTGAACGCACTCACCACAGGCCACGCAGGTGCTATCCCCCATGGGGTCGTCGAAATCAAATACGATCTTGGACGCCGCCCCGCGATGTGCCAGGCCGATAACATCGTTGACCTGCACTTCGCGGCAGGCGCGCACACACAGGTTGCACTCGATGCAGGCGTCAAGATTGACGCGCATGGCGGAGTGGCTGCTGTCTTGCGCCTGGCTATCCGCCCGGGAAGCCACATGGTGCACGGTGGGTGTTTCGCGCTCGTCGCGCCGGGGTAGCTTGCGGCGCACCGCCGTGGCATCAATAGCTAGTTGGTCGGCCATGGCCCAGAAATGGCTGGCACGGTCGGGGCTATCCTCCCGCTCGGGTTGGTCGACCAGCAGCATCTCCATGACCATCTTACGGGCCGTGTGAGCGCGTTCGGAGCTTGCACTATTAACCACCATGCCGGGGGCTGCTTCGCGCAGACAGCTGGCAGCCAGGGTGCGCTCGCCCTCGATTTCCACCATGCAGGCGCGGCAGTTGCCGTCGGCGCGATAGCCGCTGGTGTCCTTGAAACACAGGTGAGGAATGGTCTCGCCGGCGCGCTTGGCTACCTGCCAGAGGCTTTCACCGGGGTGGGCGCTGACTTCAACGCCGTCCAGCGTCAGCATGAAGCTGGTGCCTAGGGTCTGTTCGCTCATGCTCATATTCATCTCCCCTACCCCTTGACGATGACGTTCTGGGCGGCAAGTTCGCCGCGAAAATCCTTGAGCAGCCCCAGCACCGGGTTGGGGGCCGCCTGGCCCAGCCCACAGATGGAAGCATCAATCATCACCTGGGAGAGCTGCGTCATCAGCTCGGCATCCCATTCGTTGCGCTCAAGCAGCGTGAGCATTTTTTCCGTGCCCACCCGGCAGGGGGTGCACTGGCCACAGGATTCATCGGCAAAGAAAGCCAGCAGATTGGTAGCGACCCCGCGCAAATCGTCCTGATCAGAAAGCACGATCACCGCGGCCGAACCGATAAAACTGCCGTGCGCCTGAAGCGTATCGAAGTCGAGGGGGATATCGGCCTTGGCTGCGGGCAGAATACCGCCCGAGGCACCGCCGGGCAGGTAGGCTGCCAAGCGGTGGCCGTCGGCCATGCCGCCGCCATACTCGTCAATCAGTTCGTTGAGGGTGATGCCCGCAGGCGCCAAATAAACACCGGGCTGTTTGACCCGGCCCGACACCGAGAAGCTACGCAGCCCCACGCGGCCGTTACGTCCCTGGCTAGAAAAAGCCTCCGCACCGCGCTGCCAAATCATGGGAATCCAGTAAACGGTCTCGACGTTATTGACCAGCGTTGGACGGTCAAAGAGCCCCTTCTGAGCCACAAACGGCGGACGATGGCGGGGCTTGCCCGGTTTGCCTTCCAGGGACTCGATCATCGCCGACTCTTCACCGCAGATGTAAGCCCCCGCACCACGGCGCAGCACGATGTAACCCGGCGCCACCCACCCAGCAGCCTCAAGCTCGCCAATCGCCTCGCGCACTACGCCATGTAAGGCTGGGTACTCATCGCGCAGATAGATATACAGCGCCTCGGCGTCTATCGCCCAGGCACTGACCAAGGCACCTTCAAGAAACTGGTGCGGCGAGCGCTCGAGGTAATAGCGATCCTTAAAGGTACCAGGCTCGCCCTCGTCGGCGTTGATGGCGCAGTAACGGGGGCCCGCCTCCTGGCGCACGAAAGACCACTTCTTGAAGGTAGGAAAACCCGCACCGCCCAGGCCGCGCAGATTAGCCTGCTGCATCGCTTCCATCAGCGCTTCTACTGTGACGTCGCCATTTTGGCAGGCTTGGAGCAAGGCCAATCCGCCCTCGCGGCGATAGTCGTCAAGTCGCTGCCAGTCGATGGGGTCGGGGTGAAAGTGCGCCGTCTGGATCACTGAGGCGATGCGTTCCTGGGTGGCGAACAGCACATGATGATGCCCCACCTCGGCCACCGGTGCTGTGTCGCAACGCCCCATGCAGGGCGCCCGCAGCACCCGCACTTGTTTGATATCCACGTTCGCGTCCAGCTGTGCCTTAAGCGCCTCGGCACCGGCTAGTTGGCAGGTCAGGGAGTCACAAACGCGGATGGTCACCGCGGGCGGCGGCAGCTGGTCATCGTGGATGACGTCGAAGTGCGCATAGAAAGTGGCGGTCTCGTAGATCGCTGCCATGGGCAGGTTCATATAAGCCGCCAGGGCACGCAGTTCCGCCAGCAGCAGATGGCCCCGAGAGTCCTGAATGACATGCAGGTGTTCAATCAGTAGGTCGCGGCGGCGCAGCGTGGCGTCCTGGCGTTCGTCGCCCAGCAGCTCACGTAACCCCTCAAGTAGACGGGGATCAAGTTCACGGCCACGGGGTTTACCGCGGAAGCGGCGCTTGGGGGTCACGGTCTGGACGGTCATTGAATACCCATTATTATCTTGGTCGGTTTTATGCCGAATGAACGAAGACGGCACCCCGCGGGGCGCCGTCTAGGGTCGCACTAACCTGCCCTCAGGCAGGGGCCAGGGCTTGTTACTCAGGCCTTGTTGCTCCGTACTTATACCCAGTTCTTATTACCCAGTACTTATTAAATAAGTTATTAAGCCACACTGCCATGGGGGTCAATGACAAATTTCTTGGCAGCACCGCCATCGAAGTCAGCATAGCCTTGGGGCGCTTGGTCCAAGGAGATCATCTGGACATTCACTGCATCGGCAATATTAACCTTACCGAACAGGATCGCCTGCATCAGCGGTCGATGGTACTTCATCACCGGGCACTGGCCGGTGTGGAAGCTATGGGACTTGGCCCAGCCGAGACCAAAGCGCATGCTCAGGGCGCCCTGTTTGGCGGCGTCGTCAGCCGCGCCAGGGTCTTCGGTCACGTAGAGGCCCGGGATGCCGATCTGGCCACCCGCACGGGTCAGCGTCATCGCAGAGTTGAGCACGGTGGCGGGTGCTTCTTTACCGTGGTTGCAGCCACAGGCGTGGGCCTCGAAGCCCACGCAGTCGACAAAGGCATCAACCTCACGTTCGCCGAGAATCAACTCGATCTTATCCGCCATGTCACCGTCCTGGGTCAAGTCGATAGTCTCGCAACCAAAGCTGCGAGCCTGAGCCAGTCGCTCTTCGATCATATCGCCGACGATCACGCAGGCCGCACCCAGCAGCTGAGCAGAGACCGCCGCCGCCAGCCCGACGGGCCCAGCACCAGCGATATAGACGGTGCTACCGGGCCCCACACCGGCAGTCACGCAGCCGTGGAAGCCAGTGGGGAAAATGTCAGAGAGCAACGTCAGATCCTTGATCTTCTCCATGGCCTGATCGGCATCCGGGAATTTCAGCAGGTTAAAGTCGGCGTAAGGAACCATCACGTATTCGGTCTGGCCGCCGACCCAGCCGCCCATATCCACATAGCCGTAGGCGGCGCCAGGACGGGCTGGATTCACGTTGAGGCAGATACCGGTGCGGCCTTCCTTGCAGTTGCGGCAACGGCCACAGGCAATATTGAACGGCACCGAGACTAGATCGCCCGGACGAATGTACTCAACATCGCGGCCGCACTCGACAACCATGCCGGTGATCTCGTGGCCGAGAACCAAGCCCGACGGCGCAGTGGTGCGGCCACGCACCATGTGCTGGTCGCTGCCACAAATGTTGGTGGTCACGACCTTGAGAATCACGCCGTGCTCGCATTTGCGATTGCCGAGGGCGAGCTCAGGATAAGCGATGGACTCAACGGCGACTTCACCCGGCCCCTTATAGATCACTCCGCGGTTGGCTGCATTCATGGCTGGCTCCTGTGATTATTGTTGTGTTTGTCATGGTTGATGGCGCTTTTCCACCCTAGCCCCTCCGCGTCTTAGGACTTACCCCAAAAAGGCACTCACATATCTATTCGAGACATCCTAGTCAAGATGAATAGCTGGAGGTCGCTTTCACGACACTGCTGCTTTGAAACCGGCTCAACAATTCCTAGCGTCGGCGATAAAACGCAACGCCGACGCCTAACAAGAGCCAACCAAGGAACCCCAATGAAGAACAATGACGACCCGGTTCTGTCGCCTGGACAGGACAATACCCAGATAATGGGGTTGGATTTTCATAACCCCGTCTTTCCACTCTCCGCTCTCGCTATTTTGCTGTTCATTCTTTACGCATTGGTCTACCCGGATGCGGCTAATACGCACCTAGGGCTTGCCAAAAACTGGTCGATTGAACACTTCGACTGGTTGTTCATGATTGCAGGCAATGTGTTTGTGGTGTTCTGCCTTTTACTGATCTGCTTGCCGCTAGGGCGGATTCGTCTGGGTGGTAAGGATGCAAAGCCGGAATACACGCGCACCTCCTGGTTCGCCATGCTGTTTGCGGCAGGCATGGGAATCGGTCTGATGTTCTGGAGCGTGGCCGAGCCGGTGGCCTACTACACCGATTGGTACGGAACGCCTTTGAATGTTCCAGCGGGCACGCCGGAAGGCGCCAGCGCCGCCATGGGTGCCACCATGTTCCATTGGGGCCTCCACCCCTGGGCCATTTATGGGGTAGTAGCACTCTCACTGGCCTTCTTCTCCTATAACAAGGGTTTGCCGCTGACACTTCGCTCCGCCTTCTACCCAATTCTGGGCGAACGAACCCGTGGCTGGGCAGGCCATATCATCGATATCCTTGCCGTGCTGGCCACTATCTTTGGCTTGGCTACCTCGCTTGGTTTTGGCGCTACCCAAGCAGCTAGCGGCCTCGCCTATTTGTTCGACATTCCTAATACCATCGGCACGCAGTTGGCGATTATCGTGGTGGTCACGGTGATCGCGCTGATCTCGGTATGGCGGGGTATCGACGGCGGCGTCAAGCTGTTCTCAAACATCAACATGATTATCGCGGCGGTGCTGCTCGTGTTTGTGGTTGTAGCAGGACCTACCCTAATGATCCTGACCGGCATTGGCACCACGGCGATGGACTATGTGAGCCACCTTCTACCGCTGTCAAACTGGGTTGGACGCGATGACGACACCTGGTATCACGGCTGGACCATCTTCTACTGGGCGTGGTGGATTTCCTGGTCTCCGTTTGTCGGCATGTTTATCGCCCGCGTATCCCGAGGCCGCACGGTGCGTGAGTTTCTGATCGCGGTGCTGTTGGTGCCCACACTGGTCACGCTGGTATGGATGAGTGCCTTTGGTGGTACGGCGCTTTATCAAGCTAAAAATGGCGTGGGTGAACTAGCCAACGGCATTAGCGATGTTTCACTTGCCATGTTCCACATGCTGGAACAGCTCCCCCTGACCAGCATCACCTCGACACTCGCGATTATTCTGGTGCTGGTGTTCTTCATTACCTCATCGGACTCCGGCTCGCTGGTTATCGACAATATCACCGCCGGCGGCAAGACCGATGCCCCCAAGAGTCAGCGGGTTTTCTGGGCCACACTGGAAGGCGTGATTGCCGGTGTGTTGCTGTACGGCGGGGGAAGCACCGCCCTAAGCGCGCTACAGGCAGGCGCGGTGGCCACAGGGCTCCCTTTTACCGTGGTGCTTCTGGTGATGTGTTTCAGCCTTTACAAAGGGCTTCACAAGGAGTGGGGGGAGCTCAACGCAGTACCAAAAACCGCTAGTTAATCCCCTTGCAACCGTCCGTCTACTCGGCGGGCGGTTGTTTTCTTGTTTATTCAGACCTTGCTGGCCAATCGACAATAAAAAAGACGTGGACCACCGTTCAAGCCCGCCACAAAAGGCGGGCTTGAACGGTGGTTAAAAGCCTGAAGAGCAAAAAGCTTTAACGCAGCACATCCTCTTCCTTGAGCAGCTTGTAGATCGCCTCGGCGCCCTGCTCGGGGCTCACATCGGTGAGCACTTGCCCGCCCTTGCCCTCAGACTTGGAGGCTGCCGCCTTGAAGCGATCCCTGGCCGACGCGGCTTTGACAATTTTCAGACGCTTAGGCCGTTTACGTGCAGGGGCCAGATGCCACTGTGCCAACTCGCTGTCGGCTTCAGGGCTAGTGGGCGTGATCATAAAGGTCGCTCGACGCGCCGGGCCGAAAGCACTTTGACGCGCCGCTGGCGCCGCTTCGTCCACACTGATGATGGCGGGCAGGCGCACTTTTAGGCGACGACGCTGGCCCCGTGGCAACGCCTGGAGCATCGTTACCACGCCATTTTCCACTTTTTCTACCGACGCCAAACTATTAACCAATGGCCAGCCGAGATGTTCTGCCAACGCATAGGGCAAAAGCCCAGAGCCTTCACCGCGCTCTGCACGGGCGCCGGTGATCACTAGCTGAGGAGAGGTTGCGGCCAGGTATGCCGCCAGAGCAGTAATGGCGTCACTGCCCTCGGGCTGCTCGAGCAGCGTCATGGTTTCAAGCCCCATGCCGACGCCTGTGGCCATACCTAAGTAGCCGCGCAGAGCTGCTTCGCTGCTATCGTCCTGGGCACCCGCATGCAGCACGCTGATCCGGGTGCCCGGCAGCTCGGTCTCCATGGCCAGCGCAAGCTCCAGGCCTCGGGCATCCTGTTCGGCGCGCCTGGCGCGACCAGTGGTAGGGTGACGACCGATGGAGACCAGCACCGCCACGTCGATTCCCTGTTGCTTTTTTTGTTGCTGTTGCTGTAGATCAGGCTGCATCGCGCTGCCCTCCCCGCTGCTGTTCCACCATGGCCACTAACGCGGCCAGAATTTGCGTGCTGTCGCCAATCACCGCCAGATCAGCGCGCTTGATGATGTCACACCCCGGATCGAGATTGATCGCCACCACCTTGTCGCAACGCTGAATGCCTTGAAGGTGCTGGATAGCGCCTGAAATACCCACCGCCATATAGACTCGGGCGGTTACCCAGGTGCCGGTCGCGCCCACCTGACGATCGCGAGCCATAAAGCCGTCGTCCACCGCGACACGCGAGGCCCCTTCGGTCGCGCCGAGGACTTTCGCGGCATGATGGAAGGCATCCCACTGCTTGACGCCGTTGCCGCCGGAGAGGATGAACTCAGCCTCGGCCAGCGCCACCCCGGCGGGATCCACCGCCACCTGCCCCAGGTCTTCAATGCGCGACAAGGTGGTGGGGATTGACGCTGCCAGGGTCAATCGCTCGGCCGCATGCCGCGTCTCATCCACCGGTTCGGCGCACTCGGCTAGCGCCAGGGCAACCCGCGGCAGAGGGCGCTGGATATCCAGGCTTCCGGCGGCGCCACGGGCCGTGCAGCGCCAACCCAAAGAGGCCTCATTATCTGCCTCCACCTGCCACACCCCCGTGGCAGCGCGTTCACCCAGGCGTAAAGCAAGCCGCCGCCCCAGATCGGCTCCGCCCAGGGGGGAGTCCGGCAACAGCCAGAAGCGCGGCATCATCTCCCGTTCAACGGCGCTTAAAGCCGCCAGACGCGCTTCAGGCGCAAACCCCGCGTAAAACTCATCATTAAGATGCACGACGCGATCAATCCCGGCGTCCCCCAGCGCCTGCTCCTTAAGCTCGCCGTCCCCCTCGCCCTTATGCTCACCAAACAGAATCGCCACCACGGCGCCGGGCTGGTCGGCATCGGCATCCGCCACACGCCGGGCCAGCCCCAGCAGATCTTTGTCATGACTAGAGAGGCGCCCGCCGGTCAGGTCAGGCACCACGGCCACCAGGAAAGCGGGTTGATCAATGGTCACCGTGCGGCGGCTATCGCGCGCCGCCGCGGTGGTCGTGAGGGACTGCCCGCCTTGCTGGAGGCCACTACGATCAATCCGTTTAACACCATTAGGGCCGACAAAGCCGATGGCACGAGGATTCTTGCGCACCACGCCGTTGGGGCCCAGCCATTCACTGACCGCTGCGCCGCCCCTGTTTACACCCAGGGCGGCAAGCACACTGGCGTTGTCGGGGTGCAGGCGATTCCGGGCGATCCACTCACGACGCGGATCACGACGCGGATCACGACGAATAATCTCACTCATACGCTCACCTCTTCAGCCGTCGTCGTTGCAGCAGGCCGTCGGGACGTACCGGCAGCGGGAGACTCTATCAGGGCATCGGCCACCAATTCCGCGATATCGCGTACTTCAGCGCTGGCATCCACCACGCCTTCCAGCATGGCGGTACACTGCGGGCAGCCCACTGCAACCACCTCGGCGCCGCTTTCCTTGACGTCGTTCATGCGCATATCGGGAATCCGCCGCTCACCGGGAATATCGGTAATCGGTGCCCCGCCGCCGCCGCCGCAGCAGCGCGAGCGGAAGCCGGAGCGCTCCATCTCCTTGACCTCGATGCCCAGCGCCTTGAGCACGTTGCGTGGCGCTTCGTATTCACCGTTATAGCGCCCCAGGTAACACGGGTCGTGATAGGTAACGCTGCCGCCTTTCCAAGGGGCAAAGGTCAACCGACCGGCATCAAACAGTTCGGCGATAAAGGTGCTGTGGTGAAGCACCTTGTAGTTGGCATTAAAATCGGGTCCGCACTGTCCTTCTTGAAGTAAGTCGCCATACTCATTGCCCAGCACATGAAAACTGTGGGGGTCGCAGGTAACAATCTGCAAGAAGCGATACTTGGCCAGAGTGGCAATATTGCGCTTCGCCAGGGATTGAAACGTCGCCTCATCGCCCAGTCGCCGCGCCACGTCGCCGCTATCGCGTTCTTCAGTACCCAACACCGCGAAATCTACTTCAGCGGCGCGCAACACTTTGACCAGGGCGCGCAGGGTTCGCTGGTTACGCATATCAAAGGCGCCATCTCCTAGCCATAGCAGCACGTCGACCTGCTTGAGATCGGCCATGAGTGGTAGGTTAAGATCCGCCGCCCAGTTGAGCCGCGATCCAGGATCGAAACCGCCGGGGTTGTCAGTAGCGATCAAATTGTCGAGCACCTCGGCGCCTTTATTGGGCGTTTTGCCTCGCTCCAACGTCAGATGGCGGCGCATATCGACAATCGCATCCACGTGCTCGATCATCATCGGGCACTCTTCCACGCAAGCGCGACAAGTCGTACACGACCATAGGGTATCGGCGTCGACCAGTGCCCTCCCTTGCAGCGCCACGATGGGGCCATGGGGAGAGCCTGCGTGCTCACCTACCGGCTTGCCCCCAGGGTGCGGGGAGCCAGCATAGGCAGCATCGCTGCCTCCTGCCATGCCCACCACCATGTCCTGAATCAGCTTCTTAGGGTTGAGCGGCTGACCGGCGGCAAAGGCCGGACACACCGCCTCGCAGCGGCCGCACTGCACGCAGGCATCAAAGCCTAGCAGCTGGTTCCAGGTAAAATCGGCAGGCTTTTCCACCCCCAGGGGAGCTGTTTCATCCTCAAGGTTCAGCGCCTTGAGGCCCGTTGACCGGCCAGCGCCCCTCTTTTTTGTGGAGAAGCGTTCGGCGCGGCGATGGAAGGCCAGATGTAAGGCACCAGCGAAGGCGTGCTTCATGGGCCCGCCCCAGGTCATGCCGAAAAACATTTCCCCCAAGCCCCAGGTCACGACGCCCGCTAACACCAACGCCAGCAGCCAACTACTGCTCCCTTCAAGCAAACCTTCGGGCAGCAAACCTACCGTGGGCAGCGTGATCAGGAAGACGCTTATCGAAAACGCCATCAGGCTCTTGGGCAGGCGCATCCAGGGACCCTTGGAGAGCCGTGCAGGAGGATTAAGCCGTCGCCGCGCCACGAAGAGGCTACCGACGAACATGGAGGCGCTAGCCAGTAGCAGTAATCCGCCTAGCAATGGGTTGGCGATCCCTAGACCGTGCACCAGGATCATCAGCACGGCAGCGGCCACGAAGCCACCGGCGGTGGCCACGTGGGTGTTGGAGATCATTTTGTCACGCCCCACTACATGGTGCAGATCCACCAAATAGCGGCGCGGCAGGGCCGCCAGCCCCTTGAAGAGGTTTACCCGCGAGGGGCGTCCCTGACGCCACAGGCGTATACGGCGTACAGCGCCGATTACTGCCAGGGCCAGGGCAGTAAAAATCAGTATCGGCAAGAGCGATTCGAGCATGGTGCTCACCTCATCTTTGGTGCCATTGGCTTCGGCGGCGGGGCTGCTCTGGCGCCCCGCATTATTGTTGGCTTTCGCCTAAGTCAAAAGTCCTTGCAGATTCGCAGGGCGTCGTAAATGGCCGCATGGGTGTTACGCGGTGCCGTGCAGTCGCCTAGTCGGAACAGCAGGAAACCATCTCCTGACTCGCTCAGGCTAGGCTGCGGCTGGATGGCGTAGAGCGCTTCCAGATCCACCTGCCCTTTGTTGCGGGACTGCTCTTTGAGGGCGTAGTAGAGCGCCTCATCGGGGCGCACGCCGTTTTCCACCACCACCTGATCGACCACGCGCTCTTCCAAAGCACCGGTGTACTCATTTTCGAGCACCGCCACCAAGCCGTCGCCCTCGCGGTAAACCTTATGCAGCATCAGGTCGGAGGTCATGATCACCTCTTTCTCGTAGAGGCTGCGGTAGTAGGTGGGGAAGGTGGTACCGCCCACCGCCGCACCGGGCTTGATATCGTCGGTGACGATCTCCACCTTGGCACCCTTGTCGGCGAGAAAATCCGCTGCAGAGACGCCGGAGAACTCGCAGATGGCGTCGTAAACCAGCACGTTTTTACCTGGCGCCACTTTGCCTGAGAGAATATCCCAGGTGCTGACTACCAAGCTTTCCTCGGCATTCTCCGAGTAGCCCCACTCTGGGTGCTGGCTAAGGAACGGCTGGCCACCGGTGGCGAGCACCACGATATCGGGGCGTAGGTCGAGCAGCGTCGCCTCATCGGCGCGGGTGCCGAGACGCAGGTCGACTTTTAGCCGCGCCAATTCCAGCTGAAACCAGCGGGTGATACCGGCGATCTGGTCGCGCTGCGGGGCTTGGGCGGCAATGGCAATCTGCCCGCCCAGGGCGTCGGCGGCCTCAAACAGGGTGACATCGTGACCGCGCTCAGCGGCGACGCGAGCCGCCTCCATACCGCCGGGGCCGCCGCCCACCACGACAACCTTGCGCTTGGCGCCATCGGTTTTCTCAATGATGTGGGGCAGACCCATGTATTCTCGGGACGTCGCGGCGTTTTGAATGCACAGTACGTCCAGGCCCTGGTATTGGCGGTCGATGCAGTAGTTAGCGCCCACGCACTGTTTGATCTGGTCGATCTGGCCCATTTTGATTTTGGCAATCAGGTGGGGATCAGCGATATGCGCCCGGGTCATGCCCACCAGATCCACATAGCCCCCTTCGAGGATTCGCTGAGCCTGGTTGGGATCCTTAATGTTCTGGGCGTGGATCACCGGCACGGAGACCACTTCCTTGATCCCCGCCGCCAGGTGCAAAAACGGCTCCGGCGGGTAGGACATATTGGGGATAACGTTGGCGAGGGTGTTGTGAGTGTCGCAGCCAGAGCCGATGACGCCGAAGAAATCCACCATGCCTGTTGCATCGTAGTAGGCGGCGATCTGCTTCATGTCGTCGTGGGAGAGACCATCCGGGTGGAACTCGTCGCCGCAGATGCGCATACCCACCACGAAGTCATCACCCACTTCGGCGCGCACCGCCTTAAGCACTTCCATGCCGAAGCGCATGCGGTTCTCGAAGCTACCGCCCCACTCGTCCTCGCGTTTATTAACCCGCGGGCTCCAAAACTGGTCAATCAGATGCTGGTGTACCGCGGAAAGCTCAACGCCGTCGAGCCCACCTTCCTTTGCCCGGCGCGCAGCCTGCGCAAAGTCACCGACGATCCGCCAGATATCCTCTTCCTCGATAGTCTTGCAGGTAGAGCGGTGCACCGGCTCGCGGATACCGGAGGGCGATAGCAGCGTCGACCAGTCAAAGCCGTCCCAACGGGAACGACGCCCCATGTGGGTGATCTGGATCATGATCTTGCCGCCATGCTTGTGCACGGCATCGGCCAGGTTCTGAAAGTGCGGAATGATGCGGTCGGTGGAAAGGTTCACCGAACTCCACCAGCCTTGTGGGCTGTCAATGGAAACCACCGATGAGCCACCGCAGATACACAGGCCGCAGCCGCCTTTGGCCTTCTCTTCGTAGTACCTGACGTAACGTTCCGTTGTCATGCCACCGTCGGTGGCATGCACCTCCGCGTGCGCGGTGCTCACCACGCGGTTGCGGATAGTCAGCTTGCCGATCTTAATCGGCTCGAAGATTGCGTCAAATGCCATGATGTTCTCTCCTCGTAGCCGGGTTAGCGGGCGGCATCGGTCAGCGGCTTGACGACGAAGATTCCCACATCGCAGCCGGGCTCGGCAGCACTCTGGGTCTGCTCGGCGGCGGTGCGTAGTGAACTGCCACATGCGGCGAGGATTTGGTCCATGGCGCCGGCGAACCAGCCGGTGAACATGTACTCCACTTTACGTCCTACCTTGCCCATCTGATAAACGAAGGCGCTGTGCTCGAGGCGTACCTGAGCGGTGCCTGACTCAAGGTCAATCTGCTCAGTGATAAAGAGCCCCCAACCGCGCTGAGATAGGCGCAGCATATAATGCTCAAAGACGGCCTCCCCGCTAATGCCATGTAGTTCGGCCTCTTTTTCGCACCAGTGCCAGGCGCTTTTGTAGCCTGCGTGATAGAGAATTTCAGCGTACTTATCGGCACCCAGCGCCTCTTCGACGGCCACATGGTTGTTAATAAAGAAGTGTCGCGGCACATACAACATGGGTAGGGCGTCGCTCGTCCAGATACCGGTTTCGCTATCCACTTCGATGGGCAGTGCGGGGGCCAGTTTGGTCACTGTGGTCTTCCTCTACATCATTATTCTTGGCTAAGGAGCGGGGGATATCCCGTCGCTTCTATCTATCTTATGGAACAGCCGTTTAGGCGCCCCAGACATCCTTCAGCACGCGCACCCAATTCTCGCCCATGACCTTGCGCACCTGGGACTCACTCATTCCGCGCTTTAAGAGCGCCTCGGTGAGATTGGGGAACTCGCCAATGGTACGAATGCCTTCGGGGTTGATGATCTTGCCGAAGTCCGTCAGGCGGCGGGCGTAGCCCTTGTCATGGGTCAACCACTCAAAGAAGGCTTGATCGTGTCCTTGGGTGAAATCAGTACCAATCCCGATGGCGTCTTCACCCACGATGTTCATGACGTACTCGATAGCTTCGCAGTAGTCTTCGATGGTTGAGTCGATGCCCTTTTTGAGGAACGGCGCAAACATGGTGACACCCACAAAACCGCCATGGTCGGCAATAAACTTGAGCTCTTGATCAGATTTATTGCGCGGATGCTCTTTAAGACCGGAGGGCAGGCAGTGGGAGTAACAGACCGGCTTTTTAGACTCGAGGATGACCTCTTCAGAAGTCTTGGCACCGACGTGAGAGAGGTCGCACATGATGCCAACGCGGTTCATCTCGGCGACAATTTCGCGACCAAAACCGGAGAGGCCACCGTCACGCTCGTAGCAGCCGGTACCCACTAGATTCTGAGTGTTGTAGCACATCTGCACGATGCCCACGCCTAGCTGTTTGAAGATCTCGACATAGCCGATTTGATCCTCAAAGGCGTGGGCATTCTGGAAGCCGAAGATGATGCCGGTCTTGCCCTCTTCTTTCGCGCGAGTGATGTCAGCGGTGGTGCGAACAGGGCGCACCAGATCGCTACATTCAGCCATCAATTGATTGGAGGCGACAATGTTATCGACCGTGGCCTGAAACCCTTCCCACACCGAGACGGTGCAGTTGGCAGCGGTAAGGCCGCCGCGCCGCATGTCTTCAAGCAGCTCATGGTTCCATTTGGCGATGATCAGACCATCGATGACGATAGCGTCGTCGTGCAGTTCAGAGGGGGTCATGGCTAAGCTCCAACATTGGTTAATGCAGCGAGCATAGCGCTGACGTTAGCTTAGACGGCGCTTGGAAACGACGGCGGAAATTCCAAAAGCGTCATTGTGTCGTAAACACGACAGCTACTCGCGCCATAAAAAAACGTGCTGCCCGTCACCGAGCAGCACGTTTCAAGCATGTCTCAAATTAGTGATGACGCCGTGGGTATCAGCTTAATAGCCGCACGCTGGCAAAGGTGGGTTCGCCTTGGGCATTTGCCAGAGCCTGGCGAGCGCACGAGGACGGCTCGTTGGCCGTCGGCTCTTCTCCCCAGCGCTTTATAAAAGGCGGCGATTTGCTGCTATTTCCCTGCCTGTCGTGGCTACCCAGGCGCTCGTTTCTCGGCGGCACACCAAAGTATTCGCGGTAGCACTTGGAGAAATGGGGCGTGGAAACGAAACCGCAAACAGACGCAATCTCGATGATCGACAGCGGCGTTTGCTTGAGTAATTGTCGCGCACGCACCAGCCGCAACTTGAGATAATAGCGAGACGGTGAGCAAAGCAGGTAGCGTTGGAATAATCGCTCTAACTGACGGCGCGACACATTCACATAACTTGCCAGTTCATCGAGTTCGATGGGCTCTTCCAGGTTGGATTCCATCAAGGCAACGATTTCCAACAGCTTGGGCTGAGTAGTGCCCAGCACGTGCTTAAGAGGAACACGCTGCTGATCATGTTCGTTACGCACGCGCTCGTAGATAAACATTTCAGAAATGCCTGCCGAAAGTTCACGGCCATGGTCATGCGTAATCAGGTTGAGCATCATATCGAGTGGCGCGGTGCCGCCCGAAGCGGTGAATCGATCCCGGTCGATAGAGAAGAGATAGGTCGTCAGTATGACGTTCGGGAACGCCTCCTGCATGGAAGCCAAACACTCCCAATGGATGCTGGCTTCATAGTGATCAAGCAACCCCGCCTGGCCCAATGCCCAACTGCCCGTACAGACCGAGCCTAACCGCCTTAGCTTACGCGATTGCGACTGAAGCCAGCGCACATGCTCACGGGTAACGCTGTGCTGCGGGCCTACTCCGCCGCAAACGACCACCCACTCCAATGACAGCGGCGCGTGCATGGAGGCATCAGGCGTCACCTGCACCCCATCGCTGGCACGCACCGGCAAACCATCTTGTGTCAGGGTGTACCAGCGATACAGTTCACTGCCAGCCAGTTGATTGGCCATCCGCAAGGGCTCTATTGCCGACGCCAGGGAAATCAGTGTGAAGTTATCTAACAGTAGAAAGCCAAGGGTCTGCGGTTCGCCGACACGTTTGGGATTTACTGCCGGGTTTGTTGCTTGATTTGAAGTCATCGTTTTACCCTCCGTCACCTTTAGAGCATTATATTTTTTCTTGTTAGCGTAGGTGTCGCTGGCGTCTT
>TARA_R110002049_G_scaffold616_11_pt1 | contig 22636 bp, 24 predicted proteins | sample TARA_R110002049 | Tara Oceans TARA_R110002049 (sample SAMEA4396941) | marine metagenome | biome: Polar Biome; feature: [SRF] surface water layer (ENVO:00010504); material: water (ENVO:00002006), including particulate matter (ENVO:01000060) such as... | depth 5 m
CTTTATTTTAACCTCGATTTAAAACAAACTTTTTCCTAACCTATTATAAATAAAGGAAAATTCCATTTTTTAGTTTTTATAAAATTGTTTTTTACTATTAATAGATTCATAAAAAAATACTTTTATGTTTATAATGAAAATTTATCTTTTTTTATTTTTCTTTTTAATTGCAAGGATTCTGATAAACAAACTAAAGAAAGCTATTTATACACTAACAGTTTACTTACTGAAAATACCCCACTTATTACAACATTGTCTTAACCCTTGTAAACTCGTATACTTAGAATAATGAAACTTTGGTTATCGCTAGAAAGCAAAACAAATCAATAATTATTAGTATTGGTTATTCTTCTTGACATTGGTGCTATGTTATGGAAAAGGGAATTTTTGAAAATATAGAGATTATTTAAAAGACTTTAATAATCATTTTAAGAGTAACAACTAATTTTAAATCAAAGAAGCTTAAAGGTTTAATTTAAAAATAAAGGCAAAAAAAAGCCAAAAAATTAATTTTGGCTTCATTCTTTCACAATTAATAAGTCCCCCAACCTACAATTGTATTTCACTATGATTTATAACTCAACTATTATTATGAAAATTGTATCTACCTCTAAATACACTTCAAAGATACTCTGTAATAGGGTCTTGGATATTTATTTTCGTTAAAAGATAGTTTATTATCGGTGAATGGTTTATTCTATTAGATAAGTAGTTTATAAAAGATTTAACCTTTTCATTAATTCTGTTTTATGAGATCTACTGATAGGAATTACGTGTTTTTTAATTAAAACACTATTATCTTCTATATCTATTATTTCTGAAGTATTTATGATATAAGATCTATGAATTCTTAAGAATAAATTATTGGGTAGTTTTTTATCTATTTTTTTTAACGTAGAATGTACTACATAACTTTTCTTATCTGTTCTAATACTGATATAGTCTCCTCTCGCTTCAATTAATAAAATCTCTGGAATATTAATCTTAACCAAACGTTTATCTACATTCACAAAAATAAAATCATTATTTTGTGTTGTTTCTTCCTGTTCTTCTATAATAGTTTTTGTGGAAGATAAGCTATACAGTTTATCTATAGATTTTTTAAAACGATCTACACCTATAGGTTTTAGCAAGTAATCTACTACGCAATCAAACTCAAAAGCCTCTAATGCGAAGTTTTTATCTGAAGTAGTTAAAATAACTTTAAGAGGTTTTTTTAAGGTTTTTATAAAATCGAAACCAGAAAAAGTAGGCATATGTATGTCTAAAAATGCAACATCTATACTATTAGAATTTAAATATTTTATAGCTTCTATTGCCGAAGAAAACTCTTCTTTAACCACTAATTCTGTATTTTTACACAACTGCTTAATAATTAATCTAGCAGAAGCATCATCATCAATAATTATACAATTCATATTGTAATTGGGTACTATTTATTTTTTAAATATACATTAATTCTGTCTAAAACTAATGTTAGTTCTTTATATTGTTCTGTGTTACCTTCTTTAATGTTCTTTTCACAGATAGATGCAAGGTCTAAACTTTTAGGCATACCTAGCATACCTATTTTATGCTTTATTTTATGAATATCTAATGAAATATCCATAAAATTGTTATCATTAAAGTTACTTTTCAAAAGATTTAATTCTTTCGGAAATTCTAACTTTAGCATGTTTAACATTGTATTTTCAAAATCTGTATCTCCCCCAGAAATCTGTTTTAAATAATCTAAATTTGGTGTTTCCAATATCTTAAATATTAATTTGCCTTTTTATTTGTTGATCTAAAGAAATAAAAGTTTCTGTTCTTAAAATACTATTTATAGGTTGTATTTTATCATTTAGAATACGCATTAAACTCTCATTATCCTTACATAAAACCTTTACTAAAATAGCATAATTACCTGTTGTATAATGGCTTTCTACAACTTCTGGTATTTCTTTTAATCTTTTTATTGTTGATGATAATTGGCTTGAAGAATCTATATAAACACCAACAAAGGCAGTAGTTGTATATCCTAAAGATTTTGGATTAATAACCATATTATATCCTTGAATTAATTTAGATTTCTCAAGCTTCTTTAATCTTTGATGAATAGCAGCCCCAGAAATACCAACTTCTCTTGCAATACTTAATATAGGAGTTCTAGCATCTTTTACTAAAGTTCTAATAATTATTTTATCGATACCATCAATTTTCATATTGCTATAATTTAGCCTAAAGGTAAAAAAAATAGAGAATACAAACTGTATTCTCTATTTTACTTTATTATTTATTCTAATTTTATTGATTTATTTCATTACAAAATCTTCCATAAATTTAGTTGTATAATTTCCTGAAACATAATCTGGATGATCCATTAACTGTCTGTGAAAAGGTATCGTTGTTTTAATACCTTCAATTACAAACTCATCTAATGCTCGCTTCATTTTATTAATTGCCTCTTCTCTTGTTTGAGCAGTAGTAATTAATTTAGCAATCATAGAATCGTAGTTTGGTGGAATCATATACCCAGCATACACATGTGTATCTATTCTAATTCCATGGCCTCCTGGAGCATGAAAAGTAGTAATTTTACCTGGAGCTGGTCTAAAATTGTTATGAGGATCTTCTGCATTAATTCTACATTCTATAGAATGCATTTTAGGATAGTAGTTTTTACCAGAAATTGGTACACCAGCAGCTACTAAAATTTGCTCTCTAATTAAATCGTAGTTTACAACTTCTTCAGTAATTGGGTGCTCTACTTGAATACGAGTATTCATCTCCATAAAGAAGAAATTTCTGTGCTTATCTACCAAAAACTCTACAGTTCCTGCTCCTTCATATTTAATAAATTCTGCAGCTTTAACAGCAGCATTACCCATTTTTTCTCTTAATTCATCTGTCATGAAAGGAGAAGGAGTTTCTTCTGTTAACTTTTGGTGACGTCTTTGTACAGAACAATCTCTTTCCGATAAATGACATGCTTTACCAAAAGAATCTCCAACAATCTGAATTTCTATATGTCTTGGCTCTTCAATAAGCTTTTCCATATACATATCATCATTACCAAATGCTGCTTTAGATTCTTGTCTTGCAGAATCCCAAGCATCTTTTAAATCTTCAGGTTTCCAAACAGCACGCATACCTTTACCACCACCACCAGCAGAAGCTTTAAGCATAACAGGATAACCTGTTTCTACTGCTATTTTCTCACATTCTTCAAAACTAACAATAACACCTTCAGAACCTGGTACACAAGGTACCCCAGCTTCTATCATAGTAGATTTAGCATTTGCTTTATCTCCCATTTGATCTATCATTCTACCTGTTGCTCCAATAAACTTAATATTATGCTCTTCACATAAATTAGAAAACTTTGCATTTTCAGATAAAAAACCATAACCTGGGTGAATTGCATCTGCATTTGTAATTTCTGCAGCGGCAATTATATTAGACATTTTTAAGTAAGACTCTGAACTTTGAGCAGGACCAATACAAACAGCTTCATCTGCAAATCTAACGTGTAAACTTTCTGCATCTGCTGTAGAATATACAGCCACAGTTTTAATACCCATTTCTCTACAGGTTCTAATAACACGTAATGCTATCTCACCTCTATTGGCAATTAATATTTTTTTAAACATCTTGTTTATTTTTAGATTTTAGACTTTTAGATTTTTCTTTAGATAATATAAGAGGATAATCTTCTAATATCTAGTTCTAATTTCTAATTTAACTATGATGGATCTACCAAGAATAATGGTTGATCAAATTCTACCGGAGAAGAATCATCAACTAAAACTTTAACAATTTTACCTGAAATTTCAGATTCAATCTCGTTAAATAATTTCATTGCTTCAATAACACAAACAGTATCACCAACGCTAACTTCTGTACCTACTTCGGCAAAATTTGGTTTATCTGGAGAAGGCTTTCTATAAAAAGTACCAATAATTGGAGACTTAATAGTTATAAATTTAGAATCTTCATCTACAGAACTTACAGCAACTGGCTGATCTGCAGGAGCTACTGGTGCAGCAGCCATAGGTGCTGCCATATGAGGCATACCTTGCATTGGTGCAGCTTGTACAATAGTTGTTTCTGTTTTTTCTGAACCAGTTCTTATTGTAATTTTTACATCTTCCATTTCTAACTTTACCTCGCTAGCGCCAGATTTAGCTACAAATTTTATAAGATTTTGAATTTCTTTAATATCCATTTTTCTTATTGTTTAGTTGTTATATTTATGAGTTATAAGCCCATTTTAAGTAAGCAGCTCCCCATGTGAAACCACCACCAAATGCAGCAAAAATTAAATTATCTCCTTTTTTTAATTGACTTTCATAGTCTGCTAATAACAAAGGTAAAGTTGCAGATGTTGTATTACCATATCTATGAATATTCATCATTACTTTTTCTGCAGAAACACCAACTCTTTTTGCAGTTGCTTCTATAATCCTTTTATTAGCTTGATGTGCAACTAACCATTGTATGTCTGGTTCTGTTAAGTTATTTCTAGTTAACATTTTTTCTGCTACATCTGCCATATTAGAAACGGCATATTTAAAAACAGTTTTTCCTTCTTGATAAACAAAATGTTTTTTAGCATCTAGAGTTTCTTGCGTGGTAGGCATTTGAGAACCTCCAGCTTCAATTCTAAGAAAATCTCTACCAATACCATCGCTTCTTAAATATTCATCTTGTAAGCCTAAACCTTCGTTATTTGGTTCAATTAAAACAGCTCCTGCTCCATCACCAAAAATAATACAAGTTGCTCTATCAGAATAATCTATAATAGAAGACATTTTATCTGCTCCTATTAAAAGTACTTTTTTGTATCTACCAGATTCTATATAACTAGTTGCTGTAGACATACCGTATAAAAAACTAGAACACGCTGCTTGTAAATCGTAACCAAAAGCATTTGTTGCACCAATTTCTGTAGCCACATAAGCAGCAGTACAAGCAACTGGTAAATCTGGTGTTGCTGTTGCAACAATAACCAAATCTATTTCTTTTGGGTCTAGGTTAGACTTCTTAATTAGGTCTTCCGAGGCTTTAATAGCCATATAAGAAGTACCTAAGCCTTCACCTTTTAAAATTCTTCTTTCTTTTATACCCGTTCTGGAAGTTATCCATTCATCATTCGTCTCTACATAGGTTTCTAACTCTTTATTTGTTAGAACATATTCAGGAACATACTTCCCTACTGCTGAAATTGCTGCAGTTATTTTTGTCATAATATTAGTTTATTATCCCAATGTTAAGGAATTTCAAAGTAATGAAATTTATTTCACTTTTTATGATAAAAATTACCAAAAACGATGAAATTTCATATAAAAACGCAAAAAAACCCTCGAAATCGAGGGTTTTTTTTACAAAATAAAAATTTTCTATGCTTCTGCAGCTGCAGATTCTAACACTATTTGACCTCTGTAATAAAGTTTACCTTCATGCCAGTGAGCTCTGTGATATAAGTGTGCTTCACCTGTTGTAGGGTCAGTAGCAATCTGCTGATAAGATGCCTTATAATGCGTTCTCCTTTTATCTCTTCTAGTTTTCGATATTTTTCTCTTAGGATGTGCCATTTTATGTCTTTTTTTCTGTTATTAAATTCTTTAATTTATCCCATCTTGGGTCTGTTGTTTCAACAGTTTTTACTTCTTTTATCTCTAATTCTTTTAACTTACTAAATGCTTCAGATTCCATAGTACCATCTAATACTTTTGGATGTACTCTTTTATTTGGAACTGATAACACAATCATTTCATAAATAAATTGCGCTACACTAAATTGGTATACTTCATGTGGCAAAATTAAAATATCTTCATTTTCATCATTATATTCTGGCCCAAATTTTACAACCAACGGTAAAGTTGATTCAATTTCAAGATCAAAATATTCATTAGTAACATCACAAGGAACATTTACGGTTCCTGAGGCTGTAAAAATAAGCTCAAATAAAGTGCTTTTTTTCACAAACTCTAAAGTAACATTTATAGAAGATTTTTCAAAATCACTATAATCATATAACTCAAAGAACGTATTGTCAATAGCATATTCAAACAAATGCTTACCTTCCTTTAATCCTACAAACGGTATGTTGAATTGTTTCAAGTCTTTCATTATCAAACATCAATTGAGCGGGCAAAGATATAAAAAATTGTTATGATACACTCTTTTCTTTCAAAAAAAGAATTTTATTTTTAACGCTTCACTAAAAGCGGGTTTTTAACAAGCTCTTTATACTCGTTTCTAGTTTTAAAAATCTGTAATGCAGAAAACAGCGCTTCCTTAAATGATGAAGGGTTTGCCTTATTTTTACCTGCGATATCAAAACCAGTTCCATGATCTGGTGATGTTCTAATTTCATTTAATCCTGCGGTAAAATTAACCCCATTTCCAAAAGATAAAGCTTTAAAAGGAGCTAAACCTTGATCATGATAGGTTGCTAAAACGCCATCGAACTGCTTATATGTTTCTGAACCAAAGAAACCATCTGCTGCATAAGGCCCAAAAACCAACTTACCAGATTCTTGAATTTCTGCTATTGTTGGCCTAATTACATCATCATCTTCTTTACCAATTACACCATTATCTCCACAATGAGGATTTAGCCCTAAAACTGCAATTTTAGGTTTTGTAATACCAAAATCTGTTTTTAATGACATATACATTGTGTTTACTTTTTCTTTAATAACCTCAGGAGTAATTGCTTCAGCAACTTTAGAAATTGGAATATGACCTGTAATTAAACCAATTCTTAGTTGATCTGTCATTAAAATCATTAAACTTTTTCCTTCTAAATTAGCTTCTAAGTATTCTGTATGCCCTGGAAAGGTAAATTTATCAGACTGTATTGTTTCTTTATTAATAGGTGCTGTTAATAAAACATCTATTTTATTTTCTTTTAAATGACTAACTGCTGCTTCTAAAGATTTTGCAGCATATTCCCCAGAAATCTTGGTAGCTTTACCTAATTCAACAGCAACATCCTCTTTCCAAATATTTAAAACATTTACTTTAGAATGGTTTATTTGACTAATAGAAGCAATACCATGAACAGGAAGCTCTAGGTTTAATGCTTTTTTATGATAAGAAATTACTTTCATAGCACCAAATAAGACAGGTGTACAGAAATCTAACATTCTTTTATCTTCAAAAGTTTTTAAAATAACTTCTATTCCTATTCCGTTTAAATCTCCTATTGAAATTCCAACAATTATTTTATCAGTTTTATCAGCCATAACTCTTGTAATATTCTTAATTTTGATATCCTACAAAAGTAACTAAAATTTAGGGAAATGTTTACGGGAATAATTGAAACACTTGGTATAATTACAAACTTAGTTAAAGAACAAGATAATCTTCACTTAACAATTAAAAGTTCTATTACAAATGAACTTAAAATTGACCAAAGTGTTGCACATAATGGTGTTTGTTTAACTGTAGTTGGTATTAAAAATGACGAATATACAGTAACAGCTATAAAAGAAACTTTAGACAAAACCAATATTGGTAGTTTAAAAGAAGCTGTATCTGTTAATTTAGAACGCGCTATGAAACTTGGCGATAGATTAGACGGTCATATAGTACAGGGCCATGTTGATGAAACAGGTATTTGTACAAATATTGAAAATCAAAACGGAAGTACAGTTTTTACTTTTCAATATAATTCTGAAAAGAACAATATTACAATAGAGAAAGGTTCTATTACTATAAATGGAGTAAGCTTAACAGTAATTAATTCTGAAGACGATTCTTTTAGTGTGGCTATTATACCATACACATATAACAACACTTCATTTAAGAACTTATCTATAAATGATGAAGTTAATTTAGAATTTGATGTAATTGGAAAATACGTTAGTAGATTATATAAGAAATAAGAATTTTATTTTCTTAGGGTTCTAATACCATAAATTAATCCAGAAATTAAAAGGAAAATGACGCCTCCATCAACTGGTAAACCAGGTGGTGGTGGTGGTGGTATTGGCGGCGGTACAATTTGACCGAGAACGCTTTGAGCAAAAAGTAGTACTGTAAAAAGTACTATAAGTTTTATTTTCTTCATTTTATATCCCCCCAGATTAAAATTTTGAAATTTAATTAGATTACAAATATATCATTTTAATCTGATACTTGCATGAAAAAATAAAGTGGTCCCACTTGGGCTCGAACCAAGGACCACCTGATTATGAGTCAGGTGCTCTAACCAACTGAGCTATGGGACCAAATTTATTGGGTGCAAATGTACTATTTATTTTAAATAATAATACAAAAAAAAGAAAAAAAGTTAAACAGACCTATTCATTAACCATAAACCAAAGTCTTTAAGTCCTTGTTTATCTGCATCTTTAATACTCATTTTAGACAAAGTATTAAACGCTTTTTCTGTATAATTTTCTATTTCTTCCTTAATTAAAAGAGGAATATCGTTTAATTCGAAGATTCTTCTTACCTCTGCAATCTTCACAGAGTTCTCATTTAACTTGTTTCTATAAAAATATTCTAACTTACCTTTATCTTCTTCATTAGAAATTTCTAATGCTTTTAAATACAAATAAGTCTTTTTATTTTCTATTATATCCCCTCCTACTTGTTTACCAAAAGTTTCTGGATCTCCAAAAGTATCTAAATAATCATCTTGTAATTGAAAAGCCAAACCTAAATTTAAACCAAAATCGTAAATTAAATTTGCATTTTCATCATTTGTTTCAGCAACAATTGCTCCCATTTTTAAAGCAGCTGCAACTAAGACAGATGTTTTTAAGCGAATCATATTAATATATTCTGGTATTGTTACATCATTTCTGGTTTCAAAATCTACGTCTAGTTGTTGTCCATCGCAAACCTCTAATGCTGTTTTTCCAAATAATTTTGCTAATTTTTGAAAGACTATAGGTTCATAATTCTCAAAATATTGATACGCTAAAATTAGCATTGCATCTCCTGAGAGAATTCCTGTATTAACACCCCACTTTTCATGAACTGTTGCTTTACCTCTTCTTAAAGGCGCATCATCCATAATATCATCATGCACCAAGGTGAAATTATGAAAAACCTCTACCGCTAAAGCTGCTGGTAATGCTTTTTTATAATCATCAGAAAAAATATCTGAAGCCATTAAAGTTAACACTGGTCTAATTCTTTTTCCTCCTAGTTGTAGAATATAATCTATTGGTTCATATAAGTTTTTAGGCTCCTGAATCCATTTTTTTGATTCTAAATAAGAAAGAAATTCCTTTTGATAATTTAAAATGTCCAAATCTGTAATTTTTTGTAAAAATAATGTAAAGAATTTCTTCTTGTAGTATCTAATGTTAAAAAATAATTAAAACTTTGGAAACTATTTTTGTTTCTAAAGTTTCCTTTTGTACATTTGCACTCATATTATGAGAGAAAAAATATTAGAAAAATCGAATGAACTCTTTTTAAACTTAGGTTTTAAAAGCGTTACTATGGATGAGATTGCAAGCTCTTTAGGTGTTTCTAAAAAGACTATTTACAAGTATTTTAAAAATAAAACAGAACTTGTAGATGCAGTTACATTACATATGTTTAATACAATTTGTTGTGGTATAGATGGTATTTGTGAATTAAACTTAAATCCTATCGACGAGCTTTTTTCAATTAAAAGGTTAGTTATGGCAAATTTAAAAGACGAAAAATCTTCACCTCAATATCAACTTCAAAAATATTACCCTAAAATTTATGCATCTTTAAAGCAGAAACAGTTTCATATTATGCAAGACTGTGTAATTAATAATTTAAAAAAAGGGATAGAAACTAATATATATAGACAAAATATAGATTTAGAGTTTATTTCTAGAATCTATTTTATTGGACTATTAGGTATTAAAGATAAAGATCTATTTCCATTAAATAATTATTCTATGAATACTCTAATGAATTATTATTTAGAATATCATTTACGAGGAATTTGTACCGAAAAAGGAACACAACAACTAGAAGAACAACTAAACCAGAAATAAAAGAAACATGAAAAAATTAATATTGGTATGTATAACTACCTGTTTTTTCTTGACAACAAATGCTCAGGAAAAAATACAGAAACTATCTCTACAAGAAGCTATAAATTTTGCTTTAGAGAATAGTTACAACACTAAAATATCGCAAAATGATATTCTTTCTGCTCAGAAAAAAGTTTGGGAAACCACAACTATTGGGCTTCCTCAAATAGACGGAAAAGTAGATTATCAAAATTTTATAAAGCAACCTATTACTCTTGCAGATTTTGACCAAGATGGTACAAATGAAGAATTTGTATTTGGTACAAAGCAAAACATGAATGCAAGCGTAACCTTAAAACAACTATTATTTGATGGTTCTTATTTAGTTGGTTTACAGGCTTCAAAAACATTTTTAAAAATTTCTGAACAAGCTAATAAGAAAACAGAAATGTTAACTAAAGAAGCTGTTATTAATGCTTATGGAAATGTTTTAGTTACAGAAAACAGCATAACAATCTTAGAAAGTAACATTAAAATTCTTCAAAAAAACTATAATGATGCTAAGAAAATTTATGAAAACGGTTTAAATGAAGAAGAAGATGTAGAGCAGTTAGAAATTACATTAGGTAATTTAAAAAACCAATTAAATAGTGTAATAAGAATGAAAGAAATTGGTTATCAAATGCTAAATCTTTCTTTAGGTAACGCTATTGAAACTAAATTAATTCTTACAGACTCTTTAGATTCTTTAGCAGAAGAAAATATTAGTTTATCTTTAATTACAGAAACATTTAACGTTAACAATCATATAGATTTTAAAATTTCTGAAAACGATAGAGAAACTAAAAGATTAATGATGCGTTTAGAACAAAGTAAAGCTTTACCAACATTAAGCGCTTTTATAAACTATGGTGCACAAGCAAACTCAGATTCTTTTAGTTTTTTAAATAGCAACCAACGTTGGTTTGATTCTTCTCTTTTAGGTGTAAGTTTAAATGTGCCAATTTTTAGTAGTTTTGGTAGAAAAGCAAAAACTACACAAGCAAAAATAGCTTTAGAAAATGCAGATATAAAGTTAGAAGAAACAAAACAAAGACTTTCTTTAGAAGCACAAAAAGCAAAAAACGATTATCAAATTAGTATAGATAATTACCAAACTTCTAAGAAAAACGTTGGTTTAGCAGAAAGAATAGAAAAGAAACAACGTATTAAATTTTTTGAAGGTATTTCTTCTAGTTTCGATTTATTACAAGCACAAAACCAATTATATACGCAACAACAAAACTACATACAATCTATGTTAAATGTTATTGCCAGTAAAGCAACATTAGAAAACGCATTAAACTTACCAATCAAATAATTACCTATCATGAAAAACATATATTTAGTACTCTTAACTACGCTTATTTTAGCTTCTTGTGGAAACAAAAAAGAAGTTTCTGTAGATGATGTTTTAGCAACCAATGATTTAGCACAAATAAAATCTAAAAAAGCAGAAATAGACGCAAAACAACAAGCATTATCTGTTGATTTAAAAAAGTTAAACGACAAGTTAGACGATTTAAATGAAGATAAAAACACTCCTTTAATAACAACTTTTAAAGTAAAAGAAGAAGTTTTTACTCATTTTATAGAATTACAAGGTAACGTACAAACAAAACAAAACGTTTTAATTTACCCAGAAATGCCTGGTATTTTACAAAGTGTATATGTAAAAGAAGGTCAAAAAGTTTCTAAAGGGCAAGTTTTAGCTAAAATCGATGATGGAGGATTGTCTCAGCAATTAGCACAATTAAACACAAATGCACAATTAGCAAAAACAACTTTCGAGCGTCAGAAAAGGTTATGGGACCAGAAAATTGGATCAGAAATTCAGTTTTTACAAGCAAAAACTTCTTACGAAGCGCAACAAAGTGCTGTTAATCAATTAAAAAGTCAGCTAGGAAAAGCAACTATTAGAGCTCCTTTTTCTGGAATTATAGATGATGTTTTTAAAGAAAAAGGAACTGTAATTGCTCCTGGTCAAGGTTCAGAAATTTTTAGAATTGTAAACCTTTCTAACATGTATATAGAAACAGAGGTACCAGAAACGTATATAGGTAGTATTACAGAAAATAAAACTGTAGAAGTTAATTTTCCTGTTTTAGGAGAAACAGTAAATTCTAAAATTAGACAAGTTGGTAATTTTATAAACCCTAATAACAGATCTTTTAAAATTGAAATTGGTGTACCAAACCTAAAAGGAAAAGTAAAACCTAACTTAACTGCAAGATTAAAATTAAACGATTACACAAACGCAACAGCAATCTTAATACCACAAAGTATTATTTCTGAAAACGCAAAAGGAGAACAGTTTATTTACATCGTAAAAGACAAGAAAGAAAACAATGAAGCTATAGCTGAAAGACTAATTATTGAAACAGGAAAAACACAAGGAGATTTTATTGAAGTTACTAAATATCTTGCTGCAGATGCTGAAATAATTATGGAAGGTGCTAGAAGTGTAAATAGCGGACAAGTTGTAAAAGTTATTAATAAATAGTAGAAAAAATGGCTAAAGAAAACAAACAAGTAGATAAAGAATTTAAACTTTCTTCTTGGGCAATTAATAACAAGACTACTATTTATGTCTTAATGTTTTTAATCCTTTATTTAGGAATATCAGCATATTTTACAATGCCTAGAGAAAATTTTCCAGAAATAAACGAAACTAAAATTTATATTAGTTCTGTATACCCTGGTAATACCGCAGAAGATATAGAAAAGTTAATTACAAACCCATTAGAAGACAAGTTAAAATCTGTAAGTAATGTGGTAGAAATTACTTCTACTTCTCAAGAAGATTACTCTATAATAACGGTAGAATTTGATGAGAAAATAGATGTAAATAAAGCAAAACAAAAGGTTAAAGACGAAATAGATCAAGAAACAGCAGGTGAAGATTGGCCAACATTTAACGGAGCAAAAGTAACACCTAATGTTTTTGAACTAAGTATGTCTGAAGAAGTACCAATTCTAAATATTAATATTTCTGGAAACTACCCAGTTTCTAAATTAAAAGAATATGGAGAGTTTTTACAAGATGAAATTGAAGATTTAACCGAAATTAAAAAGGTTGATATTCGTGGTGCACAAGAAAAAGAAGTAGAAGTTGCTGTAGACATTTATAAAATGATGGCTGCAAAAGTTAGTTTTGACGATATTACAAATGCCATAAACAGAGGTAACGTAACGATGTCTGCTGGTAATTTTATTACAAGTCAACAGAGAAGAACAATTAGAATTATTGGTGAAATTGATAAACCTTCAGATTTAGGAGATTTTGTAATAAAATCTGAAAACAACAATCCTATTTATTTAAAAGATGTTGCTGCAATATCTTTTAAAGACAAAGATAAAACTACTTACGCAAGAGAAAACGGTGAAGCTGTTGTAATGCTAGATGTAAAGAAAAGATCTGGAGAAAACATGGTAGCTGCAGCAGAACAAGTAAGTGTAATTGTTGAAAACGCGAAGAAAAATAACTTTCCTCCAGATTTAACAGTAACTATTGCAAATGATCAATCTCCAAAAACAATTGGACAAGTAGATGACTTGGTTAACAATATTATCTTCGGAGTTATTTTAGTTGTAATTGTTTTAATGTTTTTCCTTGGTTTTAAAAATGCAATTTTTGTAGGTTTTGCAATACCAATGTCTATGTTTATGTCTTTAATGATTTTAGGCGCTTTAGGCTATACATTAAATACAATGGTACTTTTTGGTCTAATTATGGGACTTGGTATGCTTGTAGATAACGGTATTGTAGTTGTCGAAAACGTATATCGTTTAATGGACGAAGAAGGAATGAGTAGAATTGAAGCTGCCAAAAAAGGTATTGGAGAAATTGCTTTTCCTATTATAATTTCTACGGCAACAACAGTTGCTGCATTTATTCCTTTAGGTCTCTGGCCAGGAGTTATGGGACAATTTATGGTTATTTTACCAATAACATTATCTGTTGTTTTAGGTTCTTCTTTATTTGTAGCAATTTTCTTTAATTCTGTATTAGTTTCTCAGTTTATGAGTACAGAAGATAAAGATATGCCAATAAAAAACATTATAAAATTAACTAGTATAATGGCAGTTATTGGATTGTTAATTTTCTTTCTAGGAGGAGAATACAATGCCTTAGGAACCTTAATGATTTTTACAGCAATTATGTTGTGGGTTTACAGGTTAATTTTAAGAAAAGGAGCAAATTACTTTCAAAAAAACACGTTAGTAACATTAGAAAACTGGTATGAAAGACAGTTAAAAAGTGCACTTTCTGGTTGGAGACCTTATGTTTTAGTTGTTGGAACCTTTATTCTTTTGTTTGTTGCTTTTGCTGGTTTTGGTTGGTCTATTGGACAACAGAGAACAAAAATTGAATTTTTTCCTGACAACAAACCAAATCAAATTATTGTATATATAGAATATCCTGAAGGAACAGATATTGAGAAAACAAACCAAATTACCAAAGAGATAGAACAAAAGGTATATGGAGTTTTAAATCAAGACATGTATACAGATGGAGATAGAAACTTCATGGTAGAAAGTACTGTTTCTCAAGTTGGAGAAGGCGCAGGAAATCCACAAACAGATGGAGGTTCTTCTGCAGAAATGCCACATAAAGGAAAAATTACTGCTTCTATGCGAGAATATAAGTATAGAAAAGGCGAAGACAGTGAAATTCTAAGACAAAAGGTACAAGCTTCTTTAGTTGGTATTTATCCTGGTGTTTTAATTTCTGTTGAAAAAGATGCAAATGGACCACCTGCAGGAGCTCCAATTAATATTGAATTAAATGGTGAAGATTATGAAGAATTAATTTACACAGCAGAAAGAATGCGAGATTATTTAAACACGCAAAGTATTTCTGGTGTAGATGAATTAAAAATTGACGTGAACAAATCTAAACCAGGAATGCAGGTTTTAGTTGATAGAAAAAAAGCCGGAGAATTAGGTGTTTCTACAGGACAAGTAGGGCAACAATTAAGAGCTTCTATCTTTGGAAACAAAGCTGGTATTTATAAAGAAAATGGTGAAGATTATGATATTTATGTTCGTTTTAATAAAGACGACAGATATAATAAAAGTGCAGTTTTTAATCAGAAAATAACATTTAGAGACCCAGCTTCTGGTAGAATTAAAGAAATACCTGTTTCTGCAGTAGCAACACAAACTAATAGTTCTGGTTTTAGTGCTATAAAACATAAAGATGTAAAAAGAGTTGTAACTGTATATTCTGCATTATCTCCAGGAGAAACAGATGCTGGTGCTGTGGTAGCGAAGATTCAGAATTCTATGAAGAATTTTAAAGATTTGCCTAAAGGGATTAAAATTGATTACACTGGGCAAATTGAAGAACAAAACAAACAAATGACATTTTTAGTTGGTGCATTTTTTACCGGTTTAATGTTAATTTTCTTCATCTTAATTTTCCAATTTAATTCGGTTTCTAAGCCAGGAATTATAATGTTAGCCATCTTTTTAAGTTTTATTGGTGTATTTGGTGGTTTGGTAATTACAGGAGCTCCTTTTGTAATTATGATGACAATGGTTGGTATTATATCTCTTGCAGGAATTGTTGTAAATAACGGTGTTGTACTGCTTGATTATGCAGAATTATTAATAAGCAGAAGAAAGTTACAAGATGGTATTTCTGAAGATGAATACTTACCTTTAGATAGTCTTTACGAAACAGTTGTTAAAGCTGGTAAAGCACGTCTAAGACCTGTATTATTAACAGCAATTACTACTATTTTAGGATTAATACCTTTAGCAATTGGTTTAAACATTAACTTTTTTACATTGTTTAGCGAGTTTGATGCAAACATTTATATGGGTGGAGATAATGTTGTTTTCTGGGGACCTTTAGCAAAAACCGTTATTTATGGTTTATTAATTGCTACCTTCTTAACATTAATTGTAGTTCCTATTTTATTCTTTTTAATAACAAAGTTTAAAATGAGAATAAAAGGACAATTAAAAGCCGATGAACAATCTGCTGAAATGGAAAATCAAATTCAAGAAATAGGATAAAATATAATTATATATTAAAAAGGGTTGAAATTGTAATAATTTCAACCCTTTTTGTATTTTCGAAATAATGTTTGAGAAGAAAAAAAAGTCTTTTACGGTAGATGAAATTAAACGTAAAATAGAAAATTATTGTGTTTACCAAGACAGATGCCACAAAGAAATAGAGCAGAAAATGCGCGATTATAATTTGATTGCTGAAGCTAGAGAAATGATTCTTTTAAGTTTAATGAAAGATAATTTTTTAAACGAAGAACGCTTTTCTAAAAGTTTTGCTCGTGGAAAATTTAGAATAAAAAGCTGGGGAAAACAACGTATAGTTAGAGAATTAAAATTTAGAGATATTTCTGCCTACAATATTAAAACCGCTTTAAAAGAAATTGATGAAGAAGAATATATAGCTACAATTTATAGAATTACAGAAAATAGAAATGCAGTAATTTCTGAACCTAATATTTTTAAAAGGAAGAAAAAATTAATAGATTTCTTGATGAGAAAGGGTTTTGAAAATGAACTTATTTTTAAGGTTGTAAACGAAATTGTTTCTTAGCTTTATATCTGTAAATAGTTACTAAATATTGTTTACCTACAAGCTTAGCCCTGATTGAATGATATGTTTGAGCTCTTTTTGAGATTGGGTTTCATAAAAAGATATTTTTATGAGGCGCATCTAGCGAAGCGTTAAAAAAAGCGAGTAACGAAAGCAGGAAATAGCTTCTTAAAAAATTATTTATTATACTTTTTTAAGAAAATAGCATCGTTTTTCTTTTTTGCAGCAATTACAGCTTGTACATCATCATTTGGTATGGCAACAGACAAAACATATTGCTTAATTACCCAAGAATTATTTACTTTTTCTAAGACACCAGAACCTCTACAAGTTCCCATCCAAGTATCTATAAGTTCATCAAACCAAACAAAATTTCCAGAATTATTAATATAAACATTGCGTTCTAATGTTTTAAAAGACCAAGCCTTTCCTTTATCAAAATAAGGTTTGCTAAAGCTAGCAAACTGTTCTTTTGTCCAAATTTCTTCTGCTGCAGTACCAATGTAAACAGCATTATTATCCATTTTACCAAAATAACCTTCAAAGTTTGCATCTGATGCTGCTTTGTGCCAATCTACTAAAAGCGTGTTTATTTCTTTTTTAACTATTGTTTTATCTGCAGAAGTTATTTTAGATGTTGCGCATGCATAAAAAAAGAAAATACTAGAAATTAAAATAATTGCTTTTCTCATAATTATTATTGTCTTTTATTAGCTCCTTTATCTAAATTATTTTGTTCTATTTGTTTTTCCTTTAGCCTTAAATCTATAGATTTTTTAGAAACACTGTCTATTTTTGTGGAATCTAAACCAATATATTTAACGTCAATTTTAATTTCATTTTCAAAACGAACTTTTGCTAAAATGGTATTTATTTTTGTGTTTAAATCTGAAAACGCAGACATTGTTTTATCTACTTGTTTATTAACTTCTTCTGCTTGTATTGCTCCTATTTCTGTTAAATCTGCTAATCTTAACACTTCATTATTTAAAATATTAATTCTTGCATTTAAAGAAGGCGTATCAAAACTTTTGGGCTTAATACTGTCTTTTAAGTTTTTTACTAAATCTTTTAACTCTATTGCATTACTTAAAGCTTCATTGGGAGAAATTTTTCTAAACTTTACAAAAAAGGAATCAATAGTTTTTAATTCTTTCCAATCTTTAACTTCTTTGTAATAAACTGGTAAAACGTTTTCTGTTGCCTCATGTGCTTTAACCAAACTCATTAATGGTTTTGCTCTTTTTACGTCTTTTTTGTCTTGATTCTTTCCACAAGAAACAAGAACAATACTTAATAATAAAAGGGATATATATTTCACAATTCTATTTAAAAGTGTAAAAATACATAAATTAATAGCAGTAATTTAGCTTTTAAGAAAACCGTAACAAAACAGAAAAATAACGCTTAAAATTATTGAATAATTATTCAGTTAAAAGATAATTACGAATACTTAAATTAATTACCTTTGTTTCTGATTTTAATTGAATTTAAGAAATGAGTGAAACCATTTTAGTTTTAGGTGCCAGTGGGCAAATTGGTAACGAACTTACACAAAAGTTACGTTCTGTCTATGGAAACAATAACGTTATTGCTTCTGATATAAGAGAAGGAAATGAAGATTTAATGACTTCTGGACCTTTTGAAATTATTGATGCAACTGATAAAGAAACCATTTTAAAAATGGTGAAAAAATACAATGTTACTCAGGTATACTTATTGGCTGCAATGTTATCTGCAACAGCAGAAAAATTTCCACAAAAAGCTTGGGACTTAAACATGAATTCTCTTCTAGGTGTTTTAGACTTGGCAAAAGACAAACATATAAAACAGGTTTACTGGCCAAGTTCTATAGCTGTTTTTGGGCCAACAACGCCAAAAGAAAATACACCACAAAAAACAATAATGGAGCCTAGTACAGTTTACGGAATTAGTAAACTTTCGGGGGAATTTTGGTGTAATTATTATCATGAAAAATACGGCGTAGATGTAAGAAGTTTGCGTTATCCTGGTATTATTTCTTGGAAAACAAAACCAGGAGGTGGTACAACAGATTATGCAGTAGATATTTATTTTAAAGCTGTAGAAAGTGGTAATTATGAATGTTTTTTATCTGAAAAAACACGCTTACCAATGATGTATATGAATGATGCTGTTGCAGCAACTATTCAACTAATGCAAGCTAAACCAGAAGATGTAAAAATTAGAACTTCTTATAATTTAGCAGCAATAGATTTTTCGCCAGAAGAAATTGCAGAAGAAATTAAAAAGCACATTCCAGATTTTAAAATTTCTTACAAACCAGATTTTAGACAACAAATTGCAGACAGCTGGCCATCTTCTATAGATGATTCTGATGCTAAAAAAGATTGGAATTGGAAGTATAACTTCGACTTGTCTTCTATGACTAAAGAAATGTTGAAGAATATAAAAAGCTAAAATAACAACTTGTAAGTTTTAGATAATTACGCGTCTAAAACTTAAAATTAGTATTTTTATTATGAAAGAAATTATAGAAAACAGCTTAAAAAAAGCCATATCATATACAGATTATAGAGTCTTAGTTAGTAATTTACTAGCCGATGGAAAATCTACAGGACCAGAACAATCTGAAGCTTTAACAAATTACAGTTTGTTAAACGACAGAAGAATGAAACGTTTAGATAAAACCATTAAAATTTCTGAAGAAACTATTCTAGAATTCCAAAAAGTAAAAGAACCACAAACTTGGTTAGTTATAACTGAAGGTTGGTGTGGTGATGCTGCTCAAAATATTCCTGTAATTAATAAAATTGCAGAAACTACAGATAAAATTAATTTAAAAGTAGTTTTAAGAGATGAGAATCTAGAGTTAATGGATTTATTTTTAACAAATGGTGGAAGAAGTATTCCTAAACTAATTGCTTTAGATAAAGATAATAACGTAATAGATTCTTGGGGACCAAGACCAACAGTAGCAACAAAAATGGTAGCAGATTACAAAGCAGAACATGGCGTAATAGATGCAGCGTTTAAACAAGATTTACAAGTTTGGTACAACAAAGACAAAGGTTTAAGTGTACAAGAAGACTTTATAAACATAGCAACAAAAACATCTACAAAAGAGGTTTAACTCTTTTATAAAATAATAAAAAAACCGTAAACTGAAATTCAGTTTACGGTTTTTTTATTGGCTATATTTGCACTTTAAATAAAAACCTATGTTTGTAGACTTTAATGAAATACCAGAAGACGCTAAAGTTTGGGTGTATCCTTCTAGCAGAAAATTTTATCCAAATGAAATTGAAGCTATTGAAGAAAAAATAAAAACTTTTGTAGAAAACTGGAAGTCTGATAACGAAGACTTTAAAGCTTCTTACAAGTTCTTACACAACAGGTTTATAGTTTTAACTGCAGATGATGTTGCAACAGCACTTAATAATGTAGATATAGATACTTCTGTTTCTTTTATTTTAAGTCTTCAGCAAGAATATGAAGTAGAACTTTTAGATAGAATGAATGTTTGTTTTAAACAAGGTGAACATGTACAATATAAAGATCTAAAAGACTTTAAAAAACTACTTAAAAACAAAGCTTTAACTGGTAAAACTATTATTTTTGATAATCTAATTACTACAAAACAAGATTTTGAACACAATTGGGAAATACCTATTGAAGAAAGCTGGTATAACCGTTTTTTAAGATAAATATATGAAATACGATTTTATTATTGCTGGTTCTGGTTGTGCAGGTTTAAGTTTACTGTACAAAATATTATTAGAACCAACTTTGCAAAATAAATCTATTTTAATTATTGATAAAGATATAAAAAACACCAACGATAGAACTTGGTGTTATTGGGAAAAAAAACCTGGTTTATTTGAAGAAATTGTACATGCTAAATGGAACACTTTAGAGTTTCTTTCTAACAATTTTGAAGAAAAATTAGCTTTAGGTTCTTATACCTACAAAATGATTCAAGGAATAGATTTCTACAACTTTGTCATCAATTTTGCTAAGAAATTTACCAATGTTACTTTTTTACAAGAAAATATTGTTTCTATTACTTCAAACGAAAACTCTGGAGTTATAACAACTACAAAAAATTCTTATGTAGGAAACCTTATTTTTAACTCTACAAGTTTATTCAACCCCAAAATAACAGCAGAAAACTCTCTTCTACAACATTTTAAAGGTTGGGTTATTAAAACAGAAAAACCGTTTTTTAACACAAAGGTTGGTAGATTAATGGATTTTAGAGTTTCTCAGGAAAATGGAGCAACGTTTATGTATGTTTTACCAACTTCTACAACAGAAGCTTTGGTAGAATATACACTCTTTACTCCTACTCTTTTAGAACAAGAAACTTACAGTTTAGAGTTAAAGAAATACATTAAAGAAGAATTAAAAATTAATGAATATTCTATTTCTCATGAAGAATTTGGAGTTATACCAATGTCGTTAGAAAAGTTTCATAAAAACCCAGAGAAAAATATTATAAATATTGGTACTTCTGGTGGTTTTACAAAAGCAAGCAGTGGGTATACATTTCAGTTTATACAAAAAGATGTTTCTAAAATAGTAGAAAACCTAAAGTTGGGTAACAAATTAAATACTAAATTATCTTTTACAGACAAGTTATATAACTGGTACGACAGAACTTTAATAGACGTTCTTTTATCAAAAAAACTAACTGGTAAAGAAGTATTTACAAAAATATTTAAGAAAAATTCTCCTGAAAAAATATTGGCTTTTTTAGGAAATGAAAGTACACTTTTAGAAGATATTTCTATTATGAAAAGCTTACCATTAATACCATTTTTAACTTCTGGAATAAAGCAGCTATTCAATAAAAAATAAGTTTAAAACAACAAAAAAGGATAGATAATTAAATCTACCCTTTCTTTACAAAATCATAGCCCCTAAGTTATGATTTATACTTTTCTATTGTTTCATTAAGCTCCTCTCTTAAATCATCAAACTTTTCGTTTAACTCTTCTAAATTTTGTTTTACATTTTTAGATGGCTCATCTTTCTCTTTTAACAATGTCATGTATTCTTCCTCAACATCTTCAATATCTTCCATAACTTCTTCGTTTTTTAACCAAGAAGGTATTGTAGATTCTAAACTAGCAATGTTACCTTTTAAGCTTTCTATTTTTTCAGAAGTAATTTCTAAATCTAAGTCTTCAATTTCTCTTAAATCATTATTGGCAGTATTAAACCCATCCCAATTATTAAAAGCTAAAGAACCTGTATTAGTAACCTTATAATTTACAGATTGCCCATCTGCTAGTTGAATTTCCATCGTTTTATATTCCTTATCAGATTTTTTATCACATGAAACAAATAACAAACCTGTAATTGCTAAAACTGTTGTAATTTTTTTAATCGTTTTCATAATATATGTTTTAATTCAAGTCAAAATTACATGAATATAGAAGGGAAAATTGACGCAAATGATCTTAATCTGGACTCTTAAGAAAAGAGTTGCTTTATTATTTAAAAAGCATAAAAAAAGGTAGATTAAATCTACCTTTATAATATATTCTTAGAAAAAATATTATTGATTTTTCTCTAACATTTCATCTAACTTCTTAATCTCTTCATTATACTCTTCAATTGCAGCGTTTATTTTTCCTTTTTTCATTTCTTCGTTAAACTCTTCAATTGCTTCTTCATTAATTTTAGTATATTCTGTAATTGCTTCATCTAATTCTTCTTTCAAATCATCAAATTTTTCAGAAAGTTCTTCTAAATTCTCTTTAATTTCACCTTCAGAAGCATTAGGATCTTCAATTAATTCTAAATATTCTTTTTGCACATCTGCAACATCTTCCATAACCTCTTCTGTCTTTAACCAAGCAGGAATTGTGTTACCTAAATTAGCAATTCTAAAATTCATGTTTTTTACACGTTGTGTAGTTGTTACATAATTAGATTTTCTTATTTCTGCTAATTCTGCATTTACAATGGTATAATCAGACCAATCATCAAAACCAGCAATTCCTTTAGAATCTAAATTATAAACTAACGCAGTACCATCTTTCATCTTATATGTACGTGTTTTAATTTCTTCTTC